>OJEW01000016.1_pt1 | contig 117892 bp, 97 predicted proteins | sample 1593861 | NCBI WGS metagenome assembly OJEW01 (sample SAMN05416806, study PRJEB24817) | seawater metagenome | isolation source: Sea water | place: Canada:Atlantic | collected 2013-11
GCTGGCATGAGTTTTTTGATGATAGCTTTGAAGTTCGCAATACCATTGAAGCCACTAACGACACCCTTGGTGGACTGCACCGTATTTACTTTATTTTAGATAGCCAAGAAGCCGGCGGCATTAACAACCCAGAATACTTGCAACAAACCGATCAATTTACTCAATGGTTGCTAACGCAAGACAAGGTATCAAACGTAGAAAGCATCACCGATATTATTAAGCGTCTGAATAAAAATCTGCACAACAACGAGGAAGACTGGTTTAAAATTCCTGAAAGCCGCGAGTTAGCCGCTCAATACTTACTTTTGTATGAATTATCTTTACCCCAAGGCTTAGGTTTAGACGACACAATTAATAACGATCGCTCTGCGACTCGGTTATCGGTGTCTTTTGAAAAAGCCGATTCAGCCTACATTTTAGAGCTAGAACAAAAAGCACTCGGCTGGCTTAAACAAAATGCGCCTAGCATTGCCGTTTCAGAAGGAACAGGCTTAGATATCGTGTTTGCCAACCTTACTTTCCGCAATATCAGTAGCATGATTGACGGTACGTCTATCGCCTTGATCTTAATTTCATTTTTACTGATCTTTGCATTACGTTCTTTCAAAATTGGCTTGATCAGTTTAATTCCCAACATCATGCCCGCTATTTTAGCCTATGGAATCTGGGGCATGATTAATGGCCAAATTGATACCGCGGTATCTGTTGTTGTGTGTTTGAGCTTGGGCATTGTCGTTGATGACACGGTGCACTTTTTAAGTAAGTACCTACGCGCCAAGCGCGAGCAATCGTTGGCGACAGAAGACGCTATTCGCTATGCTTTTAATACCGTTGGTAATGCTCTAGTGGTTACCTCTGCGGTTTTGGTCGGCGGTTTCTTGATCATGCAGTTCTCTCACTTTCACCCTAGTAATAACATGGGCACCTTATTGGCCGTGACCATTTTAATGGCATTGTTGGTGGATTTTTTATTCTTACCCCCTCTATTAATGTTCTTAGACCGAAAGAAAAAAAAAGGCGGAGGCTAAAAGCAAGCAACAACCGTCATCGTAAACTCACAATATTAATATCTGAGTTTTAGCAGAAATAGCACGCTATTTCTGCTAAAGTTAACGGCATATTTTTACAAGCACAAACGATGAGCACAACACAGTGACCAATAACGATATTTTACGCCGCATTCGCTATACCTTTGATTTTAGCGACAGCAAAATGATTTCTCTATTTGCCTTAGCCGGTGAAACCGTCACTCGCGAACAAATCAGTGATTGGTTAAAAAAGGACAGCCACGAAGACTACAAAGGCTTAAAAGATTATTTGTTAGCCACTTTTTTAAACGGGCTTATTAACGATAAGCGTGGTGTTAAAGAAGGTGAACCGGCACCCATTGAAAAAGAGCTCAACAACAACATCATTTTACGCAAGCTAAGAATTGCCTTAAACTATGTTGATGACGACATGCTAGCGGTTATGGAGCTGGCCGATTTCCGCATCAGTAAGCCAGAGTTAACCGCATTTTTCCGCCGCCCAGGGCACAAGCATTACCGAATTTGCAAAGACCAAATTTTGCGTAACTTTTTACAAGGGTTACAGATTAAATATCGTAACTCGAATGAAGATGCCTCTTTGCAAGACGATACCGCAAAAGGCTAATCAATAAAGACCCAGCTCAAATCCAAAAAGATTAAAAAAGATTAAAAAAATAGCCAGTCGCTTTCGCTCTGGCTATTTTTTTAACGCAGATTTAAAACGTTAATCGATCAAAGAAATCACTTGTTCACCCTGAGCCGCCAGCGCTTCTCCTTCGACAGTAAACACCTTGGAATTCAAAACGTCTTGACCACCACGGGCTTCAATCACGAAACGATACTGACCACCAGCAACGGGGTTGTACCAACGAACTTGATACTCAGCCATGCCGTTATCTTCTTCGTCTTCTAAACGAATCTCTAAATCATAGCCTTCATCATTAATGGGCTCAACACCGTTTTTCATCGTGATCCACTGACCATCAAGTAATACTTCGACTTTTGCTAACGGCTCATGCAGTTTGATTTCACTCGCACCCACGTCTAACCATTCAAATTCAATATAATCTTCTTCGTTAGCCGCTTCAGCAAAGTGAATTTCCGGCTGCTCTAACACTTTACGCGAACCAGAACTTACCACCTGCTTTGGGAAGAATTCGTTCACTTTTAAGGTGTAATCCCATTTTGGTAACAGCTCTAAAACACTGCCTTTTTCATTAACATCTTTTGCTAGCTGACCCAGCTGGGCAGTTAAATAAGGCGTTGAATACTGGCCATACAAGGTATGCCCCCCTTCATAATTTTGCAGAGCGTATTCTTCTGGGGTTGTTGTATAACCAAAATAACCATTCGCATTACCTGCAATCCAAGTATGCTCAACGTTGTTATTGGCTTTTGCAAATTCTGCACTAACACGTTCTGCCATTCGGCGGCCCGCTTCTGTTGTTACTTCAAAGGGTAAAGGCAAAACAACCGTATCGTTGATTTTAATTAGCTGAAACAAAACCGTATTAGGAAAGCTATCTTTTGGCTCTAATAGAGGCTGCAAATACTTAAAACCTAAGTGGGCTTTGTTACCTTGGCAACCGTCTGTAAATACCCAGCTGCGTGACATAATATTGCCGCCTTTTAAGAAAGGAATCGCTGCCAAGAAAGGTGTTCTTCGCTCGTAAGCACCTGCAGCAACCGGCGCGCCAATGGCCGGGTCTTCACACAACTCAATACCTTCGACACGGTTGTTCTGACGAATATTCAACTCACGAGCCGCCGTTTTAATTTCCACATTAGCGGTTAAGCGAGAGCCTAATTCTTCAAATAAAGCTATGGCTTCTTGACCTATGCCTTGCCCAAGTTTTTTGGCCTCTTTCCAGTTCACATCATGATGACCAAACGTATTATCCCCATGATCTGGAAGCGCTGGAGCCATATCGCCTTGAGTACCCGTGGTTAAACCATGCACCACTTTCCATGACGTTTGGTATTTACTTGCAATGGCCCACTCCAAATCTTTTTGAGCATAAGCAAACAAGTCGGCATTATAAACTTCTACCGGCACACTCAATGCAGTGGCATGAACCGAAAAGCTAGAAAACGCCGCTAATGGTTTGTAATCCCCTTGGCTATCTTGCACATCAACACGAATCATAAACATCGCTGGATTAATCGCATCAAACTTAGCCTTTGGATCCTCTAGACTGTATTTTTCAACATTGTCATTTAATACGTAGGCATCTAATGCACGGTTACGATTGTAGCCATAAATATCTTTACGTCCGGTTGCTACAAGAGCTGGTCGGCGATTTTCAAACGCTTCTAAAATACCATCGGCAATGCGCTGACTGGCAAACTCTAAAAACTCTTCTTCAAGGCCTTGTCCACTCGACATATGCTTATTGTAAAAATCATTTTCAAAATGATTCACCGGCGCAGAATGGCTGTGCGAAGAAGTAATTACAATGTCGCTAGCTTTAAGGCCTGTTTTTTCAGCAACGGCTTCAACGACCATGTGCTGAACCAATAACGATCCTGCAGTTAAATCGGTTTGAACCAAAGCTGTAGAATTGCCTTGACCATCATTTAAATAAACAACCCGAGCCTTTAAACGAGTACGGAAACCTTTACCCGCATTGGCCATCACCGAGTATCCGCCCATCGGCATACCGGGTGGTGGAGTGACATCGACAGAGACGGCACCGGCGCTGGCAACTCCTGTCTTTTCTACCACAGCAGGGGTAGGTTGTGTAACGGTAATCTGTTTAACACTGGCACACGCGCTTAAAGCGGTGGCAAGAATCAGCAGCGTAAATTTGCGCATGATGAGGATCCTAATAGTATTGTTATTGTTGTTATGAGTCGCGGCGCTCATTATTCTGAACGTTAGTACCAACTTGAAGGTATTGTAATGATCTCTGATAAATTTATCGAGTGCTTTTATGCCAATTTTTGCACGGTTTAGCGATCAAATAATTCTGGAAATACTGAAGCCAGGTCACACTTACTACCTATAATGTTTTCTTTTGCCTGTTTGCTCAGCCGCTTTACTTGATACTCAAGTTTTAATGCCTGTGACCGTTTACCAACCTGTATACAATAAACCAGTACCAAGGGGCCTTTTCCTTTCAAGTATTTGGCTGATTTTTTGCCACCCGAGCAATGCTCCTTAAACCGACGTTCTACATCCGTAGTAATGCCTGTATATAAATTTCCTTGCTTAGTTCTGATTAAATACAGGAACCAATCAGATTTTTGAACAAGCTGTTCAATAGTTGCATCATTCACAGCAGGCATCGCCACTTAATTTCATAATAATTAACAAACATTTGAGTAAACAAGTGTACACTAAGATAAATAGTACCTCAGGAGTCCATTATGTCGGATACATCACCCGTAACCAAGGCACGATTTCGCGATCCTTTTAGTGGCCTAAGTCACTTAGCAAGCGCTTTCATTGCCCTACTTGTTATGGCATTTTTAGTTTTCCAAGCCAGTTTGCGTGGCGATGCTTGGCACATTGTATCGTTTACAATTTTTGGCATTTGCATGGTTCTCATGTTTGGCACCAGTGCTTTGTATCATTTGTACCAAGGCAGTGATGCAAAAATACTCCAACTAAAACGCATTGACCACATGGCAATTTTTGCCATGATAGCAGGCACCTATACCCCAATGTGCCTCATTCCTTTAAGAGACAATATTGGTTGGACCTTGTTCGCTGCGGTATGGGGCATTGCGGGCTCTGGCATTTTGCTTAAAATCTTTTGGATCGGCGCACCACGCTGGTTATCCACAGTCATTTACCTCGCCATGGGCTGGGCCTGTGTGTTTGGTTTATCCACTATGAAAGCCACCATGCCGGCAGTCTCTTTTGACTGGTTAGTATATGGCGGTATTGCTTATACCGTAGGCGCTATCGTTTATGCCACTAAGTGGCCCGACCCTTGGCCAGAGTCTTTTGGCTTCCATGAAATTTGGCACTTATTTGTTATGGCCGGTGCGTTTAGCCATGCCGTATCGATTTATTACCTGCTATAATATCGCTTTCTGCTGCGCCAGTTCCTTTCTTTGCCCTTCTTTGGAGTTTCACCTTGAGCCAACCAGCCAAATTTTCTTCACTTGCGCTACCGCAAGGCATGATCGATAACCTAGACAATATGGGTTATCACGACATGACTCCTATTCAAGTACAAGCATTACCGGTTGTGATCGAAGGTGGTGATGTGTTGGCTAAAGCCAAAACCGGTAGTGGTAAAACAGCGGCTTTTGGGATTGGTATTTTAACGCGATTAAATCAACGAAATTTCGGTTGCCAAGCACTCATATTATGCCCAACCCGCGAGTTAGCGACGCAAGTTGCCGATGAAATTCGTAAACTGGCGCGTTATCAGCAAAATATTAAAATTTTGACCTTATGTGGCGGCCAGTCTATTGGCCCTCAAATAGGATCTTTGGAGCATGGTGCCCACATTGTTGTTGGTACTCCGGGTCGTATTTCTGATCACATTAAAAAAGGCACCTTAGACTTAAACTCAGTCAATACCGTGGTATTGGATGAAGCCGATCGTATGCTGGACATGGGTTTTGTTGATGAAATTACTAACATCATCAGTTTTACACCGTATGATCGCCAGATGTTGTTATTCTCGGCAACCTATCCAGAAAGCATTCAAGCGCTGAGTAAAGAATTTCAGCACGAGCCAACAACGATCACCATCAAAGACGAACAATCAAAAAGCACGATTACCCAGCGCTTTTATGATGTACCTAAGATGAAAGATAAAGACGAGGCCTTGTTAACCTTGCTAGGCAGCAAGGCGGCAGAATCGACAGTGATCTTCTGTAATACAAAAATTGCTTGTTACGACGTATTAGAGTTTTTGCGCGAGCGTGGTTATCATGCCCTCGCTCTTGTGGGTGAAATGGAACAGCGAGAGCGCGACCAAGTATTGGTGCGTTTTTCTAACAAGAGTGCGTCTATTTTAATTGCTACCGATGTTGCCTCTCGTGGCTTGGATATCGATGATCTTGATTTAGTGATTAACTACGACGTCACCCGCGACCCAGAAGTTCATGTTCACCGTATTGGCCGAACAGGCCGTGCAGGTAAAGAAGGTTTAGCGCTTTCATTAATGGCGGCATCAGAAGTTAAAAAGATGTTTGCGATTAACGAGTACATGAATACCAAGTATGAAACCAGCGATATCAGCAAACTAAAAAGCCCATACGAACCAAAGAAGCCGAACATGGTGACCTTGTGCATCGATGGTGGTAAAAAGAGCAAGTTACGCCCAGGTGATATTTTAGGCGCATTAACCGCAGACGGCGGTATACCGGGTAGCGATGTGGGTAAAATCAACATGTTCCCCAATCAGGCTTATGTGGCGATTGCTCGGCCAAGTGCGCGCATTGCATTAAAGTTGATTCAAGAAAAAAACATGAAGGGCCGTCGCTTCCGCGTTCGCCGCCTTTAAGTTACAGAACTTTTAAAAGCACCTAGAGCGTTGGCTTCGAAACGCCTTCTCTTGCCATCGCCACTAGGTACGTCGTGTGTCGACACGCCGTAAACCCGTACAAAATACATGCATGTATTTTGCCCTACGGGCAGCTTCGCTGTACAAAACTTGCTCCTGCAGTTTTGTCCATGGGGGCTCGTAGATCCCGTCCCTGGGATCTGACGGTCTTAAACGACGCACCTAATACCGATTAAAGAAGGCTTTTGGCAATTCAAATTTCGACGATTTTTACGAGAATAAAATGGCAAAAACATTACAAGAACAACTGCTAGCCATGGGGCTAACGGATAAGAAAAAAGCCAAACAGGCTGAAAAGCAAAAAAAGAAAAACGTTAAAGAAGCGCGTAAAGGCGCAGACATCGTCGACGAAGCCAAAGCACTGGCCGATAAAGCTAAACAAGAAAAAATAGCCCGCGATAAAGCACTAAACGACGAGAAAAAAGCAGCAGCAGAAGCCAAAGCGGTAATTGCTCAAATCAAACAGCTAATCCAAATGAATACCATCTCCGTTGAAGGCGACCTAGCCTACAACTTTACTGCGGGCACTAAGATTAAAAAAGTCTACGTTAACGAAGACATTCAAGATCGTTTAAGTCGCGGTAAACTGGCCATTACCAGCCCAAACCAAGACAACAAAACGTTTGCGATTATTCCATTGGGCGTTGCAGAAAAAATTCGCCAGCGTGATCAAGAATGCTTTATCTACATTGCTGAAAATGCATCAAAAGAGATTGAAGAAGATGATCCGTATGCAGATTACCAAATCCCTGATGATTTGATGTGGTAAACACAATTACCACCAGAACATACAACAAGCCCGCTGTTTTTGGTCGTGGGCTTTTTTATGGGTAATAATTCCTCACCTTAAGCCCGATACAAAACCTGTATCAAATGCACCCCAAACTGGGTTTTCACTGGGCCGTGTATTTTTAGCAACTCCCCTTTAAATACCACCTTATCAAACGGTTTCACCATTTGGCCTGGGCGTACTTCGCCTAAATCTCCACCGGCTTTTTTACCCGACGGGCACTGCGAGAACTGTTTGGCGAGTTTGCCAAAATCAGCCCCTTTTACAATGCGTTCACGTAAACGATTGGCTTCTTCATTGGTTTTAACAAGTATGTGGCGAACACCGGCTACTGGCATATTAATGACCTTTAATTAATTAAGAAACTGTAAAATGACATCGCTAATATTTTATCAGTTCTCTAGTTTTAATGACTCTTTGTTAGTTTAAATAGTTATTGGTTTGAACTTAAATAGCTAAAAAGTCGAAATTTCCTGACCAGATAGACAATTTGAAACAATTTGCTCATCACATTGTCTTCGTTTTATGGGAAAATGCACAAAACTTCCTTCCGGTATCTTAAAAATGTCTGTATTCGAAATCAAACACCCACTCGTTCAACATAAAATCAGCCTTATGCGCGGAAAACACATGAGCACCCGTAGCTTTCGTCAACTTGCCGCTGAAGTGGGTAGCTTACTGACCTACGAAGCTACCAAAGATTTAGAGCTCGAGAACTTTAAAATGGAAGGTTGGGATGGTGAATTAACAGGCCAACGCATTGTCGGTAAAAAGGCGACTGTTGTTCCAATTTTACGCGCTGGTATTGGCATGTTAGATGGTGTTTTAGATTTGATGCCTAGCGCTAAAATCAGCGTGGTAGGTCTATATCGAGACGAAGAAACTCTTGAGCCTGTTACTTATTTTGAAAAACTAGCAAGTGATATGAGTCAGCGCATGGCGATTATTATCGACCCCATGCTAGCAACGGGCGGTTCTATGAATGCGACCATCGATTTAATCAAAAAAGCAGGTTGTACTGATATTCGTGCATTGGTTCTTGTTGCTGCCCCAGAAGGCATTAAAAAAGTACAAGAAGCGCATCCTGACGTCGATATTTATACCGCCTCGATTGATAGTCACTTAAATGAAAATGGTTACATCATTCCGGGGTTAGGTGATGCCGGCGATAAAATTTTTGGCACTCGATAATAAAAATAATAACAGTCACTAATGACACTCTAGGAAATTAAACATGTCTGATCTTTCAAATACACATAGCAGCTTTACCCAGCCAACTTGGCGCAACGCGTTGGCCGGTTTACAAATGCTATTTGTTGCTTTTGGCGCTCTGGTACTTATGCCGCTAATTACTGGCTTAGACCCCAGTGTTGCTTTATTTACAGCCGGTATTGGTACTATTTTGTTCCAGTTTATTACCAAGCAGCAAGTCCCTATTTTTTTAGCTTCGTCGTTTGTTTTTATCGCCCCGATTGCCTATTCGGTTCAAACTTGGGGCGTTGCTGCCGCCATGGGCTCTCTGTTTGTCACCGGTTTAGTGTATGTGGTTATCTCGTCTATTGTTGCCGTGCGCGGCGCAGGTTTTTTACATAAACTCATGCCACCGGTAGTTACTGGCCCAATCATTATGGTAATTGGCTTAGGTTTAGCTCCTATTGCTGTCAATATGGCGATGGGTAAAGCAGGTGATGGTTCGGTTGAATTATTCCCTTACGCTGATTCGTTATTTGTTTCTATGTCGGCCCTAATCACAACGCTTTTAGTCGCGACTCTAGGTAAAGGCATCTTTCGCTTACTGCCTATTATGTCGGGGGTTTTGGTTGGTTATATTATGGCGACGTTCATGGGTATGGTGAGCACTGAACAAGTATCAAATGCCAGCTGGTTTGCTGTGCCTAACTTTATTACTCCTGAGTTTAATATCGCTGCCATTTTATTCATGTTACCGGTAGCTATTGCCCCTGCCATTGAGCACGTGGGTGATATTTTAGCGATCAGTAACGTAACAGGAAAAGACTACACTAAAAAACCAGGCCTTCATCGCACATTATTAGGTGATGGCTTGGCAACATCTTTGGCTTCTTTATTTGGTGGTCCACCTAATACGACCTATTCAGAAGTCACGGGTGCGGTCATGTTAACTAAGATGTTTAACCCTCGAATTATGCTTTGGGCAGCAGCTTTTGCCATTGCATTAGCGTTTGTCGCCAAGTTTGGCATTGCTCTGCAAACTATTCCTACGCCAGTGATGGGCGGTATTTTAATTTTGTTATTTGGCTCTATCGCGGGTGTGGGGATGAATATCTTGGTTAAAGCACAAGTTGATTTAGCCGAACAGCGCAACCTAGTTATTGTTTCAACTACACTGGTTTTTGGTATCGGTGGTATGGCTATTGGTAACGCAGAATTCAGCCTAACCGGTATTAGCTTATGTGGCTTAGTAGCAATTACATTAAATGCGGTATTGCCGAAAACACAAGAGACGGAAGAAAACCTGTCTCAAGAAACCGCTATTGCAGCGGATCTTGTTGAGCACGCAAGAGAAGCAGAAAAAACAAAATAGCCTCAAACAAAAAAAACCGCGTTATTTATCACTCACAACATGATAAATAACGCGGTTTTTTTGGTTTTGTAGCTAACCCTTAGCTAGCGTCTTTAATATCTTTTTCTAGATTCATCGTTGATTTACGACGTTTCTCGGCACTTACCCAGCGACTGCGCTGTTCATCGGTATTTAAAATAAGCTGTGGCACTTTCGTTGGTTTACCATGGTCGTCGACAGCAATCATAGTAAAGAAGCAAGTATTGGTGTGACGCACTGACTTGCCTTTTAAATCTTCGGCAATTACTTTAATGCCAATTTCCATAGATGTGCGGCCAGTGTAGTTAACCGTGGCTAATAAAGTTACCAGCTCACCAATAAAAATGGGTTCACGAAATACCACGCGATCCACCGACAACGTAACGCAATATTTACCGCTAAAACGCATACCACAAGTTAAAGCTGCTTTATCAAGCAACTTAAGCAATTCCCCACCGTGCATCTTTCCAGAAAAATTAGCCATTCCTGGGGACACTAGTTCTGTGAGTTCTGTTGTAACAATTTGAGGCATAGCCGTCTCTTTTATGTTCTTTCTTTGGGAGTATCCTACATAGAGTCATGCAGGGCGCGCATGATAACAGGTCTTAATTGTCTGGGCTATTGTCGAAATTTTGAACGAGTTTGGCTACTTTTTGCGGGCTTGCTGGATTTTATCGTAAGCCGTCTGTATTTCTTGTGTTTTCTCTTTTGCCAATCTCATCATCTCGGCGGGCAAACCTTTGGCCACCAACTTATCGGGATGATGCTGGCTCATAAGTTTACGATAAACCTGCTTTAACTCTTTGTTGCTAACATCTGGTTTTACGCCAAGCACAGCATAAGCCGTGGTTAATTCAGAATGCGTATTACCGCGAGTTTGAGAGTTTGACCCGCCGCTGCGTGATCGCCAGCCACCACTCATTGCGGCTTTTACCCGAGAATGTATGTATTCAAAGTGAAACGCAGAAATCCCCAAATCTCGACATAAACGATCAAATACTCGACGCTCTTCTAGGCTCAATTTACCATCACTATAAGCAACGCTTAGTTGTATTTCTAAAAACATCTGAGACAAAGAAGCCTGCTTGGTGAGCGCTTCTTTTAACCGGCTTAAATCTGGTGCAAGATCAAAATATGGATCTTTACCTTCGGTGAAAAAATTAATGGCTTGTTGACGCATTTGTTCGTTCAAGCCCATTTGGGTCATAATATCCTGAGCGGTAGCAATTTCTTTATTGCTCACATGGCCATCGGCTTTAGCAATTCGCCCCATAACTCGGAAGGTCGTTCGAAAAAACACCTGCTGTATCTGCATTTGCTGTTGAGTATTTTCGCCACCTAAACCTTTTTCAGAATTAGAAGCAGTCACACCTAACATATTGCGCTCGATAAACTGATCGAGTAAATGACCCGCAATCATGCCAATAACAATACCAAATGGACCACCACTAAAAAGCCCTAAAACTGCCCCGGTGATTTTTCCTAACCAAATTTTCATGCACCCAACCTATTCCTATCCGCTTCACTGTCTGTGTGCGTGCGTAATATATATTCTGACACGCACTTTAAGCGTTCAGGTGTACCAACATCAACCCAATGCCCAGAAAAAACTTCACCACTTGCGAGATTACTTGCCATTGCTTTGCGCAATAAAGGGGCCAGTGGAAAGGCTTGGTTATGGTGACTAGGCGCAATATCATTAAACAAAGCCGGTTTTATTAAACTAACACCGCTAAAGGTAAGTGCTTGCTGAGCCTTTGCCTCATTCAAAACAGTGGATTTATCAACCACCGCTGCAAAGGGTAAGTGGGTGTTTAATAAAACAAAATCACCACAGGGGTTGTGCTCCGGGTTTGGCACCAGCCATAAATGGCATAATCCTTTGACATCGTTTGGCAAAGTTAATTTTTCCCATTCCAGCCAAACGTCTCCGTTGACTAATAAAAAAGGCTGCTGCGGATCTTCATTAGCGGTTAACAAAGGCAAGGCTTGTAATATTCCACCACCCGTCTCTAACGGTGTTTTTTCTGGCGAATATTGAATACAACAACCCCATTGCGATCCATCACCTAAAGCCTGTTCTATCATTTGGCCTAAATAAGCATGATTAATAATAATCTCGGTAATTCCCAAGGCAACCAACTGTTCAATGTGATGCACAATTAACGGTTTACCAGCGACCAAAAGTAAGGGCTTAGGGCAGTTGTCGGTTAATGGTCGCATTCGGCTGCCAAGGCCCGCAGCCAGTATCATTGCTTTCACGTTGTTATCTTCTTATTCAATAATCAATTAGGCCGTTTGTTGTTGCAGCGCAGGTAAAAAGCGCTGCTGCAACCAATCGGCAAAAACAGAAAATTCAGGGTATTCTGGGTTGTGCGAGTAAAGCTTTGCTGTTTTTAATAAATAACCACAGGTTCTTGGTAGATCATTTAGATAGCCGTGTTTGTTATCGCGAATACTCAGGCGTGCAAAGATACCCGCTGCTTTTAAGTGTCGTTGCATCCCCATTAGATCAAAATCACGCACGAGCTGTGCTTTTTTCTCGGCCGAGCTCTCACCATCAACATCTTTAAAAACATCAGAACTCGAAGCAAAATACTCCAACCAGGCCAAAACTTGTGGACGAGGCCATTCGATATAGCAGTCTTTTAACAATGACACTAAATCATAAGTATAAGCACCCCAAACAGCATCTTGAAAATCAATGATACCTATTTGGTTATGCAAAGTAGTGCGCCTATCGCCAGTGCAAACCATTAAATTACGTGAGTGATAATCACGGTGTACCATCACTTGCGGCTGGGCTAATGCACTCTTGGCCAGTGTTTCAAATACGTTAGCAAGCATGGTTTTTTCTGTATCTGTTAAAATTAACGATAAATGCTGCTCGCAAAGCCAGTTTTGAAATAAAGCCATTTCTTGGTCGAGTAATGCTCGGTCGTATTGAGGAATATTGTCTGTTCGAGGTAACTGCTGCAATGACAGCAGAGCATCAATCGCGGCTCTGTATAATTCATCAGCCGTATTATCATTCAATTCTGGATACAACAGAGTGTCGCCAAAATCTTCCAGCAGCATAAACCCGCGCGCTTCATCAAATGCTAAAACTGTAGGAACTTTTACCCCTGCCGCTGACCAAACTTTAGATACCTCGACAAATTGACAGCTATTTTCATGCTCTGGTGGCGCATCCACCGCAATCCAGCTATTTTCAACTCCATTTTCAGTAAAAATGATGCGAAAATATCGTCTAAAACTAGCATCACCCGATACGGTAATCATTTCAGCAGGTATACTGTGTCGATAAAGTTGCTCGATCTGATCGGCGGCCCATTGGCTTAAAGTGTCCTGACGCTGATCCATACTGGCCTCTTGATGTGAGTTAGTCAGAAAAATTTAGTAATTATTTACGCACAATAGCATAAGGATCGATCGGATTCCCCGATTTAACATGAACAAAGTATTTTCCCTGTTAATTGCAATTATCAGCTTATTTTCGTTTCAAATTGCAAGCGCAGATGAAGCAGCCTCAAGTTATGCCTTTAAGCCCTTATCTTGGTATCCATTAGAGGACTTAACCACTGCAGAAAAAGCAACCTTGCCACAATTTTGTTCCGGCAAATACCGTCCAGTCGCCACTCAGATACGTGGCGATGACAACCTTGTGGTGCAAGCAAACGAATCCACAGCTTCAATTACAGGAGAGGCGGTATTTAAAGGTAATGTAGAATTCTCTCAGTTAGACCGCCGTATTTTTAGCGACCATGCAACATGGTCTCAGGACAATCGCAGCGCTAGCTTTAGCGGTAATGTCAATATGCTAACGCCTAACTTAGTGATGTCGGGCGAAAGCGCCTTAATCAATAACAACCCCAATCCCGAACTCCAAACGGCAACATTATCTAATAGCATTTACGCCATTCCTGGCAGTCATGTTCGTGGCACTGCAGGCAGTATCGATAGCCAAGGTGAATTTATTATTCAACTGTCGGACGCAACCTACACTTTTTGCGAGCCAGGCAGCAATGACTGGGATTTAAAAGCCAGCGAAATTCATCTCGATAGAGAAACCGGTATTGGCAGCGCTTGGCACACCCGCCTGCGAATTAAAGAAATACCCATTTTGTATTTTCCATACTACCGTTTCCCAATTGATGATCGCCGCATGACAGGGTTTCTTGACCCAACATTTAGTATTAATGGTGAAGTGCAAGCCAGTGAAATGTCGATTCCATTTTATATCAACCTTCATCCGCAAGCCGATGCTACCATCACCCCAAAAGAAATTTTAGACCATGGCCTGTTGTGGCAGTTTCAGTTACGTCAGCTCACTAGTTTGTTCGGTGAAGGTGAATTCAATTACGGTATTTTAAAAGGTGATCGCAGTTATTTACAGGATCAAACCGAAGCCGATGGCATTACTCCCTTAGATACAGATCGAGAAGATCGCTGGTTAGTTAATTTTCAGCAACGCGGTGAAATCAACCAGTACTGGCGTCATCGCTGGGTTTATAACCGTTTAAGCGACAACGATTATCTAAACGATATGAGCCCTAGCCTCGCGATTAATCGCGAAACCCACATGCCAACTCGCGGTGAGATTTACTTCGATAAAAACGCTTGGCATTTTGATATTACCGGCGAAAGCTATCAAACAGTAGATGATACCATTACCCAAGCTTCACGACCCTACCAGCGCGTGCCGCAACTAAACCTCACCTACAAACCCGAATCTTTTTCTGGATTATCAGGTAGCTTTATTACTCAAGCCACGCGTTTTCAGCGTGATAACGAAGAATTAACCGGCATAAATGCAATTAACGGTAATCGTTTTGTTTTTGACACCGCTGTTAGCTACACCTTTGAATGGCCTTTTGCTTTTATTACTCCAAAGGCAGAATACAAGGTGCGCCAATATCAGTTAGACGATATTGAGCAAGGGCTAGTTGATGATGGCTTAGATGAAAACCCAATCATTAGTGTGCCTAAATTCAGTTTAGATGCTGGTTTATTTTTTGAACGTGACGCCTTCAATAATCAATTTTTACAAACACTTGAGCCACGCATACTGCACTTAAAAGTACCGTATGTAGACCAAAGCGATATTCCTAATTTTGATAGCAGCGAACTCACTTTCAACGCTAATCAACTGTTTCGAGATTATCGTTTTAACGGCAACGACCGCATTGGTGACACACACCAAACTACCGTGGGTATTACAACCCGCTTTATTAGCGACAGCAGCGGCATAGAAAAATTCAACGCTAGCATTGGCCAAATTTATTATCATCAAGACCGCCAAGTAAAATTAACCAGCGTGAGTACAAATGAAAAAGATCAGCGTTCAAACTCGTCTACTATTGTCGAAAGTACTTGGAACCCATTTGATCAGTGGCGCTTATACAGCATGATTGAATGGGGCAAAGGCCCAAAAATTGAAGGCGAAGACTTTAACGATGAAATCCTACAAAAACAGTTCAGCATTGAGTACAACGATAATTTAAATCACATGGCCAATATTGGTTTGCGTGAGAATAAAAGTGAAAAAGTTCGTCAGCTAGATATCGGAGTATTTTGGGCACTTAATGATTCTTGGGCGTTAATAGGTAGTCGCAAAAAAGATTTATGGAATTATGAAAGTGATGAACTGAAACCCGTCGACCCGGTCATAGAAGCATTGGCGGGCTTTGAATATCAAAGTTGCTGCTGGCGTTTACAATTTTTATATCAAGAACAATCGAAACGCATCACCGACCAAGATGCTAATACCGACAAGCAATACGGCTGGTTGTTACGCATTGAGTTAAAAGGTTTATCCAGCTTTGGGTCAAACCCTGATGATATTATGAACCAATCGATTCGCGGCTATTCATCGCGCCGTTATTTTGATTTTGAAAGCTATTGATTTAAAGCACACAAGAAAACAAGGATTTAGATTGTCATGAAAAAAGCATTATTACTGGGTCTAGCCACACTTTGCACCGCCTTACAGTTGCAGGCTGCCCCAACAGAGCTTGATCGCGTTGTCGCGATTGTTGACGACAGCATTATTATGCAAAGTGAACTGGATGCCAGAATGGATTCAGTAAAGCGTCAGATGGGTGGCCAAATCCCACCGGATAGCCTGCTAGCACCGCAAGTACTAGAACGTCTTATTTTAGAAAACATACAACTACAAATGGCTGAACGCGGCGGCGTGCAAGTCACTGAACAACAGCTTAACGATACGGTTAAACGCATCGCTCAACAAAACGGCATGACCATTGCGCAGTTTAGCCAAGCCTTAGAAAAAGACGGTTTATCTTACCGAGAAGCTATCGAACAAATTAGAACCGAAATGATTATTAGCCGAGTGCAAAAATTTCAGGTCAGTAATCGTGTGCAAATATCACAACAAGACATTGATTATTTCCTTGCTTCTAAAGCAGGCGAAATGGCAACAGAAGAAGAATATCGTTTAAGCCATATTTTGGTTTCTATTCCTAGCCAAGCGACATCAACAGAAATAAAACGCGCCCGTGACAAAGCCAATAAAATTGTTGCTGAAATCAATACAGGTAAAAACTTTCAACAACAAGCTATGGCTAATTCTGATGGCCGCAACGCCCTTAAAGGTGGTGATCTTGGCTGGCGTAAGCAGGCACAGCTGCCGTCAATATTCTCAGACGCGGTCGATCAATTAGAAGTTGGAGAAGTATCTCGCCCTATTAAAAGTGCAAGTGGTTTTCACATCATAGAAATTACTGAACAACGCGGCGGCTCTACCATGATGGTGCTCCAAAACAAGGTACGCCACATATTAGTTATGCCCAATGAAATTCGCTCTGATAAAGATTCAGAAGCACGTATTAATCAAGTGTATAAAAAGATTGATAACGGCGAAGATTTTGCCGAGTTAGCCAAAGAATACAGTGATGATCCTGGCAGTGCGGTGAGTGGCGGCGACTTAGGCTGGGTAAACCCAGGAGACATGGTACCCGCATTTGACCGTATTATGGGTGAAATCGAACCGGGTATTGTCAGCAAACCATTTAAAAGTCAGTTTGGTTGGCACATCTTGCAAGTTCAAGAGCGCAAAGAAACCGACTTAGGCGAACAAGTGCAAAGAAACCAAATTCGTCAAATGCTTCAGGCACGCCAATTTGAAGAAGAACTGCCCATTTGGTTACGCAAAATTCGGGTTGAAGCCTACGTCGACATTAAAGAGAATAGCTAGCGCTACAAGATAGAGAGACAAACCATGACCATTCCAATTCTTGCCATCACTGCTGGCGAACCTGCGGGTATCGGCCCTGATTTATGTGTGCAAATCGCCCAGCAGAATTGGGATTATCAAATTGTTGTGGTAGCAGATAAACAGTTACTGCTCGACCGCGCCAAACAATTGAAATTACCACTCACGGTAATCGATTTTGATGCGGATAAAAAACAAGCGCACAGTCAAGGCCAGCTATTCGTTAAACATGTAGCGTTAGCTACTAGCTGTAATGCGGGCGAATTAAATACAAGCAACGGCCCTTATGTGCTTAAAACTTTAGACATAGCCACCCAAGGTTGTTTAGATGGCGAATGGGATGCCATGGTAACCGCACCCTTGCATAAAGGTGTTATTAACGATTCTGCCGATATCGCAACCGGCTCGTTTACTGGTCACACTGAATATTTGCGTGATTTTTGTGGTTGCGATGAAGTCGTGATGATGCTGGCAACCGAAGATTTACGCGTGGCATTAGTCACTACTCACCTACCTTTGCGTGAAGTTGCCGACGCTATTACAGCAGACCGCATTAGCCGCGTAGCGCGCATTTTAGACCATGACTTAAAGCACTTTTTTGGTATACAAAATCCACGCGTGCTGGTCGCCGGTTTAAACCCCCATGCCGGTGAAGGTGGCCATTTAGGAATGGAAGAAATCGATATTATTGAGCCCACTTTAAAGGCGCTCAACGCAGAAGGCTTACACTTGGTTGGCCCATTACCCGCCGACACACTTTACACCCCAAAGCATTTAGAACACGCTGATGCGACTTTAGCCATGTACCACGACCAAGGTTTGCCAGTGCTAAAATTTCACGGATTTGGTAGAGCCGCTAACATTACTTTAGGACTGCCGATTGTGCGAACATCGGTAGATCATGGCACTGCATTAGATTTAGCCGGTAAAGGAACCGCGGATGCTGGCAGTTTAGAAACGGCATTAAAAGTCGCTGCACAAATGGCTCTGGCGGCAAAAAAATTAAATGCTTAATCGCAACATCAAAAGAATTAATGAGTGAAAAAGACACAACATGACTGATTATAATGCCCCACGTTCAACGGGCAATGTGCGTAAAAAAGCTAATCGCCAAAAAACCGCAGCGCAAAAAGTATTGAGTGCCAACCAAGGCCATAAAGCGCGTAAACGTTTTGGTCAAAACTTTTTGCACGACAGTAATATCATTAACAAAATTGTACGAGCAATTAACCCCAAACAAGGTCAAAACTTAGTAGAAATTGGCCCAGGAATGGGCGCAATCACCGAACCCGTTTTAGAAGCGGCAGGGGCTTTAAACGTAGTTGAAATTGACCGCGATTTAATTCCTCGCCTGCGTACACAATTCTTCAACTTTCCTAATTTTAAAGTATACGAAGGCGATGCCTTACAGTATGACTTTACTCAATTGATCGACAAAGATGCGGAAAATCCAGCACCACTAAGAATCATCGGTAATTTACCCTACAACATATCAACACCGTTGATTTTCCATCTTTTAAGCTATACCGAAGAAAAACTCGTGCAAGACATGCACTTTATGCTGCAAAAAGAAGTGGTTGATCGTTTGGCTGCTGGAGCTGGTACATCTGATTACGGCCGTTTAGGTATCATGGCGCAATATTGGTGCAGAGTTGAACCACTATTTATTGTTGGCCCGGGAGCATTTAATCCGCCACCTAAAGTGGATTCTGCCATTGTGCGCCTTGTGCCACATGATACGCTGCCCTTTCCTACAAAAAATATTACTATTTTACAAAATGTCGTACGCCAAGCATTTAGTATGCGTCGTAAAACACTGCGCAACACCTTGAAGTCGATGATCACTGCAGAAAACATCGATAGTTTAGGTATCGATTCTAGTCTACGCCCAGAGCGCCTTACGCTTGCAGAATACGTTAAAATTGCAGACTTTGTGAATGACAATCCGCTTGAGCCTTCTCCAGATCGTGGCAGTCGTGCAACGGAGGAGACATAACCATGCCTATGATGGATGCCAGCCAAGTATTGCCTGCTCACTTAATGCCCGAAATTATTGTTAAAGTGAAAACCCAATACATTCAAAATCAATCACTACCCGATGAAGACAAATACGTTTTTGCTTATCATGTAGATATTTATAACCCCAGCCACCATACCGTGCAGTTACTTACCCGTAACTGGTTGATTACCGATGGCAACGGCAAAATGCAAGAAGTGCAAGGTGACGGTGTTGTCGGCAACACACCCATATTGACACCAGGGGAAAGTTTTCAGTACTCCAGCGGCGCAGTACTAAACACCCAAGTTGGCAGTATGAGCGGTCACTATGGCATGCGTGTTATTTTAACAGCAGAAGACAAAGCAGAAAACGAAGCAGAAAACGAAGCAGAAGGTACGGCAGAGCAAAGCGGCTTAATGTTTAAAGCAGATATACCGGTATTTACACTCGCAATTCCTTCTGCACTTAACTAACCCTGTTCGCTTACAAACAAGTTATAAAAAATTAACCCAAAACTTAGGCAATAAATAGAGGAACGTAATGGCAACCTACGCAATCGGAGATGTTCAAGGCTGTTACGATTCTTTAATGGCATTGTTAGAAAAAATAGACTACGACGACCAAAAAGATACTTTATGGTTTGCCGGTGATTTAGTAAATCGTGGACCTAAATCTCTTGAAACACTGCGCTTTATTAAAGGTCTTGGTGACAAAGCCATTTCTGTTTTGGGTAATCATGATCTTCATTTATTAGCTTTGTATTACAACAAACACAACTCAAAAAAATCGGATACGCTGCAAGCAACACTTCAAGCCAACGATGCTGATGAGCTAATGCATTGGCTCAAGCAACAGCCACTTGTGCATCACGATAAACAATTAAATGCACTGATGGTGCACGCAGGCATCCCCCCTCAGTGGAGTGCCAAAGCAGCCCGTAAGCGCGCGTTAGAAGTAGAAACCTACATACAATCAGACCACTTTAATGATTTCTTTGATGTAATGTATGGCAATAAACCTAAACAGTGGCATAAATCACTCGCAGGAATGGATCGCTTACGTGTCATTGTGAACTACTTTACTCGCATGCGCTTTTGCACCCAAAATGGTGAATTGGATTTAGTATCGAAAGAAGGTTTATCGACTAAACCTAAAGGGTTTTCACCTTGGTTTCAGTTAGAACGCGACGCTAAAGATACCCGCATATTTTTTGGCCATTGGGCAGCGCTTGAAGGCAAGGCCGATGCTGACAATGTTTTTGCTTTGGATACGGGTTGCGTCTGGGGTGGCAAACTGAGTGCGATTCGGGTTGAAGATGAAACATGGTTTCGTACCAAAGCCATCGACAAAAAGCACAATTAACATCACCACTAATATCAAGCAACACCTAAGATAGCGGCATTTTGATTAGCTAAATTTTGAATCTCGGAGATAATAATGACTAACAACAGCAACATTGCACAACGTATCAGCGCAAACGATGCTAAAACACTGATTGACCAAGGCAGTAGCCAAATTATTGATATCCGTGATCCTATGAGCTTTCAATCTGCACGCATTACACAATCAACGCACATAGATAACAACAACCTTAGCCAATTTATGGCCAGCGCCGATACACAAGCGCCTTTGATTATATGCTGCTACCATGGCAACGCTAGCCAAAGCGCCGCCCATTTTTTTTGCGAACAAGGATTTAAACAAGTTTATAGCTTAGACGGTGGCTTTGAGCAATGGAAAGTCATGTACCCAGAAAACTGTGAATCTTAACTCACCAAGCGATAACAATATCGTCACGCTGAATCGATAACTGCTGTGCCGACATGGCTAAATCAGCAACAATAAACTGTGGCTGAACATGCTTAACAGTGGCTTGTAAATCTGTTTGTGTGAGCTCAATTCTTGGTTCAAGATCAAGATTATAAAACGTCCCGCTGCGGTAAATACTGAATTTATCGCCGGGTCGAATACCCGCACCGGCTAACGCTTCAATGTGCAAACGATTACCTTCTGTTTTAATAATTTTTGCCATAAATGGCTGGCATCTTAGCGACATAGATACATCATCAATGGCACTGTTTAATAACTCTCTCACTTCGCCGCCATAATGACTTTGCCAAAATGCAGGACTAGCAAAACGCACGTTGGCCATACGATCTAAATTCCAACGGCCTTGAGTGGCATAGCTGTTACTAAAAATAAGCGCACCACTTAAACCATCGTGCACAAACACATCAAAAACAAACTGGCGCTGTGCTGGCTCATCGGTTAAGCCAACAAGACTTAACCAAGTGCCTTCTTTTGGCGCTTTGGCAGATACCGACGACAAGGTGTCTAACCCTCTAATCGTGCCTGACACAATGTATTGTGCACCTAAATTAGAAGCCAAAGTCATCGATGTGGTTAAATGACTTTGTTGGTTTTGAGATGAAGGTGCATGAGCAGGGTTGGCATACAAACCGATATGGCTGGCATCCAAAGCATGCATCTGGCCAGTGCTGTTTAATGTATTAATGAAAACACGCGCAAGGTCTTGTTCGATATTTTGCAGTTGCCCTAACGACGTTTGTTTTGCCGATACCAACCCAAAACCAGTCACTGCAACCGCTTTACGTAAGTTATTACCTTGGCTTTGACACATTTGCACAGGCTTCACATCGGCGCGAATAGCAACGCTGTAAATGCCATCAATCGCATCTTCCCACAACACTTCAACATTTTTAACTTTACCGCGACTTTTAACGCTAACATCATCTTTACTGATAACGCCTTTGGTCATTAACTGCGTACTCACCACATGAGCTTCGGCGCGCAAGCTCGCTTGGCGCATCGCATCTTCTAATGCTTGTTGGCGGGCAACACTAATCGCCCCAGTGATAGACGCTTGTCCTTCTACCTCCACCACAAAAGAGAATGCGGATGACGCAAAAATCATCATCAAAAAACCTAAATATCTCATCACAAACTCCTGCTTAAAACGACAAAACAAGCCCACAATTAATTAAACAATATTAATCAATAAAGTAGTAACCCGTTTCTGGCATGGTGGATTCTTGTTGAATACGCTGACGCTGACTATGCGCAAAACTAGTCGGGTTACCCGATAATGGCGCGCGGCAATCTACATTAAAGCGCTGACTGTCCATGGTTTGTAAACAATTACGAAAACCTTGGTCGATCACCATTTCTAATACCGTTTCAACCGTTCCATCGGGCATCGCATCACTCGATACAACCCGCGCACCATGAATATAAGAATCAACATAGGTGCGGAAACGATCATTTTGTACGGCCAAATCTCTTACCGTGGTGCTGCCCTGTAAGGATGTTCCATATACACGCTCTACCATAGATCGGTAAGCGTCTAACTTAGACGCACGAATCGCCATTAATTTACTTTGTGCCGATGTTAGTGCTTTATTAGGCACCATAGCGCCATAACCCATCACCCTAAGTACCATAGGTGCAATAGGGTCCACTTCTTGCTCTACCGCTTGAAAAAACGCTTCAGGCTCTTCGTTAATGGAGTCTTCTTCGACAAACATGCTTGAACATGCTGTTAAAAAAAAGCTGCCACACACCAAGGCACATTGACCTAACTTAAATTTATTCATTGCGACTCCAACAACAGTAGCGATTTTATTAATCTAAAGGCGTTATCGGCACCAAAACTTAAAAATTTAGGGCTTTATTTACTTTTACAAAGCCATTTTATCGATACTCTGCAAAAACGGGATACTTTAAAAACCGGATACTCTAAAAATAGAGGACTTATAGATAATAGAAGTTTTGTAAAGTTTCGTGATCAAAGTCATTTAAGCTACACTCAATTACATGCTATTTTTAAAACATAGTGTTGCATTAATCCCATTATTGAAGGATTCAATATCCCATGAAAAAACTCATCCCATTGCTAGTAGGTGGCATACTACCTGCTCTTTCTCATGCTGCCCCTGTTATGACCCAGCCAGCATCGTTACTCACCCTAGGGACTGGCGCGACCCCACAAACGGGTTTATCGGTTATGTACAATCCGGCGGCGGGTGAAACCGTGATTGAAGAAGGGGAGAAATTTCGCTGGGGCTATTTAGGCTCCATCGGTCTGGCCGTTGAATTAGGCGATGCGGATGACTTTGGTGATGATGTTGACCAGCTCATCAGTGATTTAGAAGAAGATACGGTTACCGCAGCAAAAGGTGACGAAGTCATCAATAATTATAATGACAACATTCGTCAAAAATTGGGGGATGAAGGCTTTATTAAAGTCGATGCTCACGTTGTTGCTCCTATCGCACCTTTTTCATTTCGCTCTGAAACCTTAGGAGGCGTTATTTCATTGGATGCCATGGCTGGGGTAACGGTTAAAGCATCGGTATTAGATGACGACATTAGCGTTAATACCGTCACCGACGAATTTGAAACCAATACCGCGGTTTATCTTAAAAGCGTTCAATACACAACGATTGGATTAGGTTACAGCCGAGTAATAAACCAACCACTCATTACTCAATTTACCGATCCTCTGGGTGGCCGTTTATTGGCCGGTGTGCGCGGTAACCTATACAACATGAGCTTATCAAAGCAAGTTGTTGGTTTATTAAGCATTGATGAAGACGACGAGCTAAGCGATGTTATTCAAGACGACATCGACAGCAATGAAAAATCATCTACTGCCGTTGGGGTCGATTTAGGCCTAATTTGGCAAGCCGACAACTACCATGTGGGTTTTACCTGGCGCAATATCAACGAGCCAGAATTTGATTACGGCTCTCTGGGTGATAACTGCATCGCAAAAGACAGTGCCACTTCTGTTAGCAACTGCTTTACCGCCTTGTATTTCGCTTCGCAAGAACGCTTAGCGCTAAACGAAACCTATGTAATGACCGCTCAAACCACGATTGATGCAGCTTTAAATACTGCCAATAAGCGCTGGCGCTTAGCCACCTCTTTCGACATGCAGCCTATAAGAGACCCTATTGGTGACGAATATCAATGGGCTTCGGTATCTGCTGCCTACGTTAGTTCTTCGATTATTGGTGGCCGTATTGGTTTAAGCCAAAACCAAGTGGGTAGTGAACTGACCATGTTAAGTGCAGGTTTATCACTCTTTGGTGGTATGAATCTGGATGTTCGCTACAGCTTAGATCAGATCAACATTGACGGTGAAACTGTCCCAAGAGCCTTTGGCATTAACTTAGGGTTTGAAAACAGCTTTTAACTTCTAATGAATTAACAGCTTATCAAAAAAATAAATAAGGAATTACATTATGAAATTTAAAAAAAGCCTACTGACCTTAGCCATTACTTCAGCCGCGGCATTAACCCTAAGTGGTTGCGGTACTGATAAACAAGACAGTGGCAGCAAATCAACCAACGCCACTATCAGCTCGGGTGTTGCCATCGACGGCCCTATTATTCGAGCACAAGTGTATTACGATTTAAACGGCAACAAGAAAAAAGACTCGTTTGAACCGGGGGCATTAACCGATAATGCGGGACACTATAATTATGACATTATCAATGGTGTTAATTACTGCTCAGGTGCTTCTGCCCGACCAGAGTTTTGCTTAACCTTAACGAGCGCTCAGCAGCAAGCGTTGACAGACGATACCAAGATTGTTGTATCAGGTGGTTATGACCTTTACACCGGCGAACCCTTTGAAGGCTCTATTTCGTTTCCAGCAAAATCGTCTAATGGCGCATCTCAGTATATTGCGATCACGCCCTTAACTTCTATGCTAGAAGCTAGCTCCGATATTTTTAATGACTTCCTTACATATCTTAATACGCTAGTCGGTTTAGAAAATATTACATTAAACGACATTATCAATCTAAACTTCCTTGAAAGTGCAAGTAAATTCAATGCCGAAGCATTTGCTACAACCTATCAAATGCACAAATACGTTACCGTTATTTCTGACTGGGTAAAAGATCAACCTGGTTATTTTGAAATTGAAGATGGCGAAGAAATCACCTCTGATATCAGTGGTTTAATTTATCGTCAATTTGCTGAGCTGATTAAAAGTACTGAATCCAGTTACAAATTGGCTTGGGGTGAAATTAGACAAGATATTGATGAATTATATGAAGATGCTAACCTAGCCCAACCCATCGAACCTAGCACTGAAAATATAGATATCTTAGTTGCTCGCCTTAATGCAGTTAATAGCGCAACAACGGCTGCTTTTGGTAACAATCCAAGCTTGGGGAGCGACTTAACGTTTGATAACGTAAAAGGTCGTACTCGTGGCGTTGAGGTTGTAGTGCTTAAAATCATTCGTGACGATTCTGGTAATGAAAATGCACACGTAGGTGCTTTGGAAGCGCTAAGTGATACAAGTACTAATGAGGGTTACTTCACTAATTTACAGGGTGACACCGCAGAAGGTCGTGAAGGTAATATTAACTTTTCTAAGTTAGTCGAAACTTCGGGGAGTAAATCTAACTTTATAAATGCAGCTGCCAATGCAAAAGATACCAGTGGCAGTGACTTAGCCAGTGACTTAGCTGGTAAAACCCTTAGTTTTGAAGACGATGATGATGACATTGAAGCCAAAGCCGCTATTTTCTTTACTGGAGCTGAAAACGCCAATAAAGGAAATATCCATCTGTGTATTAAGTATGTAGATAACTCTGATATAGATAACCGTTTAGACGGTGACTACATTTCAGGCTCTTGGGAAACACTTGCCGCATTAAACAATACGGTGCTACTCGAGCTGGATTATTTGGGTGGCCGCTCAGCTGTACTGAAAAAAATTGGGCTTACTGACCCCAGCGGTAGCGGTACCGAAACAGACTATCGTTTTGATTTTAATAACGAAATTTCAAACTTTACCAGTGATCAAGACCTTGAAGATATAAATGACCCATCCGAAGTCATTACCTCTCAAGAAGCCTGTACAACTTGGGTTGAAGAGAACACTGCAACAGAGACAGAGAAGCCAGCTTCAGAAGTTCTGCCCAACACTCAAGAAATCTTATAAAGTTATTTAGACTCCAAACCCAAAAAGCCTTAATCTTCGGATTAGGGCTTTTTTGTTTCTGGCTTCTTTTTATCTCTGTTCATTTTTTATTTAATTTTTGTGAGCTTCCCATGCAAATCTATCTAGTTGGTGGCGCGGTACGCGATACGCTTTTAAACATTCCCATTAAAGACAAAGATTGGGTGGTGGTCGGCAGCACCCCAGCAGAGTTAATTCAACTCGGTTACAGCCAAGTCGGTGCTGATTTCCCAGTATTTTTGCACCCAAAAACCAAAGAAGAATATGCCTTGGCGCGCACCGAGCGTAAATCAGGTGGCGGTTATCAGGGTTTTAATTGCGACTTCAACCCAGACATTACTTTAGAAGAAGATTTATTGCGCCGCGACTTAACCGTTAATGCTATGGCGCAAGATGAGTCAGGCAAAATCTACGACCCGTATAACGGCCAACAAGATATTCAATTAAAAAAGTTGCGCCATGTATCCAATGTCTTCGCAGAAGACCCGCTTAGAGTTCTGCGAGTCGCACGTTTTGCCGCGCGCTTTGCCCACTTGGGTTTTACCATTGCTAAAGAAACTCTGGAGTTAATGCGGCACATTGCCGATAGCGGCGAACTTGAATTATTAACCCCAGAACGAGTGTGGCAAGAAACTGAGCGTGCTTTAGGTGAATCTCAGCCTTGGGTGTATTTTCAAGCGCTTAGAGATTGCGGTGCACTGGCGGTTATTTTCCCAGAAATTGATCGTTTGTTTGGCGTGCCGCAACCCGAGCTTCACCATCCCGAAATCGACTGCGGCATTCATACGCTAATGGTGCTAGAACAAGCTTGCCAGTTAACCAACGATATCGGCGTTCGCTGGGCCAGCTTGCTACATGATTTAGGCAAAGGCATCACTCCTAAAGAACGATTACCCCGCCACCATGGTCACGAACAATCTGGAGAAAAACTGGTCATTGCCTTAAACAAACGCCTAAAAGTACCCAACGAATTTAGAGATTTAGCACGCTTAGTGTGCGTATACCATACTCATGTTCACCGGGCGTTTGAACTAAAACCCACCACCATATTAAGCCTGTTTAACAATATTGATCTGTGGCGAAAGGCCGAGCGTTTGCCGCAAATATTGCTTGCCTGCAAGGCCGACAGCCGCGGCCGCAGCGGGTTTGAACAAGTAGATTATCCGCAAGTCGAATACCTAACATCGTTAGCAAAAGCGTGTTTAGCCGTCACCGCCAAAGAGTTTGTGGCTCAAGGAATCACGGGTAAGCAAATTGGTGAAGCTATTGCCAAGAAACGCATTGAAATTATTAGCCGTTTAAAAGATGCGTATGCCAGTGAAAATACCTAGTCTTGAATTTTTAATCAGATTTTAAGTCTTTTTTGCATACTTATGAGCCGCAGGTTTACTACTAGTCGATTTCTTTTTAAAGCCAGCACCCTTCTTTTTGTATCCACTACTTTTCTTTTTAAAACCTGCGCCTTGGCCTTTTAAGCCTTGCAGTCCTGAAGGAATATGTTGCTTAGCCTGCTCTATCAGTGTCGATAAATGCTGATTTAGCGGCTGCATAAATCCTTGGTAATTCAACTCGCGCTGGCTAATTGCGTTCAGTTGTTGCTCCCACAACGCGGTCATGTCTGGGGTAATCGCCGACTCCGGTAAGCTGTTGATTAAGCCACGGCCAATGTCGGTGCTGCGTATTTGCTTGCCTGTGCGCTGTAAAAAGTTACGTCTAAATAGCAGTTCGATAATACCAGCGCGCGTCGCTTCTGTGCCCAAACCGTCGGTTTCTTTTAAGGTTTTACGAATTGCAGCGCTGGTCACGTAGCGGGCAATGCCTGTCATAGCCGCCAGCAAGGTTCCGTCGTTAAAATAATCTGGTGGCGTGGTGCGTTTTTCTACTAAGTTCGCGTTATCGCACGTCCACGCATGTTTGCCGTACTCTTTATCATTTGGGTCTAAAGTAATAGGTGGTAAAGACTGCTCTGCACTGGGCTTTTGGGAAGCACTGTTTTTATTACCTTTGCCTTTTTCACTGCTATTGCCACCCTTCTTATCACCATAGAGCACTTTCCAACCTAACTTAAGCGGTTGCTTGGCTTGAGTTTTAAATTGCCCACCCGCAATGCTTGCTTCCACTTTGGTTTCGGCATATTGATAAGCAGGAAAAAACTGCATTAAATACTGGCGAGCAATGTGGCGATACACTTTTTGTTCAAGCTGGCTCAATTTAGAAAACTGCTCCGCCGATATTGATTTTTCACTCGGCACAATGGCGTGGTGCGCTTCTACTCTACTGTCGTTAAAGGCTTTGCTTTTTAAATTTGGCTGCGCCTGCTGGGCATATTCGGTTAGCGGTTGACAGTTGTGGCCGATCGCTCGAATCACTTGTGGGGCAAGCTTATGCTGCTCTTTTGGTAAATGACGGCTGTCGGATCTTGGGTAAGTAATAAGTTGGTGGCGTTCATACAAGCTTTGGCAGGTATCTAAAACTTGCTGGGCACTCATCGAAAAAGCTTTGGCCGCTTCGATTTGTAAAGTGGATAAGTTAAACGGCAGTGGTGGTGGCTGTTGTTTATCTTTTTGTCCGAGCTTGGTGATTTCAGCAGGCTGGCCTGTTATGCGCTGGCAAACATTTTCGGCCAACGGCTTGTGTAAAACTCGGCCTTCTTCATCTTGATAAGGCTTACAGGCTTCGCTGGGCTGCCATTTTAATAAAAACGATTCATCCTTTGTATTTTTCAGACGGGCTTCAACCTGATAAAAATCCCGACTAACAAAATTTTCAATTTCTTCATCACGTTTAACTACTAAGCCCAATAAAGGGGTTTGTACACGGCCAACTGAGAGTACTCCTTTATAACCGGCTTTTTGTCCTTGTAAAGTATAAGCTCGGGTCATATTCATGCCGTACAACCAATCGGCGCGAGAACGAGCTAACGCCGATACTGACAAAGGTACAAATTCTTGATTGCTGCGCAGATTTTGCAATGCACGCTTTACCGCAGGCGGGTTTAAATCACTAATCAAGCAACGTTGGGTGGCCTTTCTTTTTTGCGCACTGATTTTTAGATGACTTAATACTTCATCGACTAATAGCTGCCCTTCTCGATCGGGATCACCGGCATGAACAATGTGGTCGGCTTGCTTTACAAGTTTACGCAATACGGTTAACTGCGAGCGGGTTTGGCTCTTGGCTTTTAATTGCCATTCTTGCGGCACAATGGGTAGATGTTCTAGCTTCCACGATTTAAAAGCTTCGTTATAAGCGTCGGGTTCTGCCTGTTCTAATAGATGACCAATACACCAGCTCACCACGTCGCCATTAGCCAGCTCGATATAGCCTTGCTGTTTGCGCTGCGATTTATTTAATAGGCTAGTTAAGCCATCGGCAATGGCACGCCCAAGGCTGGGTTTTTCTGCGATATACAGTTTCATAAAACAAACTGTATAGATAAACAGTGCTTTTTTCAAGGTGTGTATTTTACTAAAAAATTGATGCAATCGATCAAAAAACCATCGGTTTAAAGCAACGCTAATATCAGTAGGCCCTTCAGAAACTTGTAACTAGCTTATACCCAACCTTATCCACAGTATCTGTGGGTAAAGTTATGATAACTATGTGTGTTTTGAAAGATTTAATAAAAAATCAAGACTTTTTTGTATTATTTTGGGTATTAATGTGCAGTTAAATTGGACACTTTATAAGCAAAGTATTTTTTCTAAAATATCCCTTAACCCCTTGACTTCATTGGCTTTTAGCCAAATCAGCCAATTGTTTAAAAATCAGGCAATCTGTCTGAAAGCTATGTATCATGGGATTAAGATGAAGTTATGTTTAGTTTATTCACAGTCTTATACACAGAACTTGTGAGTAATTAATAAATAAACTGTTTTAACAACCTTTTATGAGTAATTTAGTGCCATAAACAGCGACTTTTACCGATCAATAATTGCTTAAATGATTACGTCGCCGCTGCGTGTTCAAGATGATAGAATCAAGCTATTAGTAGCTTTATTTACTCTTTGCGTCAGTGGAATTGCCATGCCTGTAACTCATTTTATTACCCATCAAATTAATAAAGAAATGCAAAAACCTTCGGCGATAGTGACGGCAACATCAGAAGAAGCCGTCGTGGATGATTATTGCCACTTAATAATGAGTCAGCTTAAAGGCATTTTTGTGCAGCGTGCCAGTAAACGCTATGGTTGTTTTAATCCAGAAGTCACTCGCTTTAAAGGACTAACCCTTAATTGGCTTAACGATCAGCAAAGCTTTGTCTCTTGGACAAAAAAAATCAGTGAACAGTTTGCCGATATGATGGACAACACCGAACTTGAAATAGAGGGTTACTTAGCATTTACTATAGAAGCGTTAGCCGATATTGATAAGTTGTATATTTTTCATATTCGAGAAAAAAGCACGCTTTGTTTAACCGCAGATATGACTTTAAGTGAAAGCCGTGTCCTCGATTTTTCTAATACTGGCTTTGCTTTGTCTATCGATTTAACTGCTCTTAAAACTGAACAAGAATCCGGTGAACGCAGCAGCGAAAAATATTTCACCTTTAGTTTTGGCCGTGGCGATAAGCCCGTGCAAAAACTCTTTGCTGAATTTAGCGGTTTTATTGATACCTTAGACACAGAACAAGAAACTCAAGAATTTTTAGAGATTGTAGAAGAATACGCATCGACTCTTTCAGAAGAACAGTCTGTAGAAACAAAATCTAAAGTTATTGAATATTGTGTTGAGCAAGATAAACAAGGCGAAACAGTAGAATTCAAAACGCTATCAGGGCAACTAGATAGCAGCGCCCCAGAAAAGTTCGAACAGTTTGTAGCGCTTAAAAAACGTGAGCGTCGTGCTGTTCGTCCTCGCAGTGAATCTACTATGAATGAGGATGTGTCACACGAGTTGGCGCATGGCGAAAGTGTGATTAAAACTGAGCTGATTCCTGATCGTAAAAGTTTAAAGAATTATTTGCGTTATAGCGGAAAAAATAAAGAGGTCACCTTGAGTTTTGCTGCAACAGCCTTGGGATCTGATATTAGTTTTGATCCTTACGACAACAGCTTGACCATTAAAAACTTACCCACTCGCTTATTAAAACAATTAAAACCGGATGCCCCAGAGTCTTAATGCCATGACCACCACAGTTTACCCGCTGGTATTACTCGGAGGTGGCCATAGTCACGCTTTGTTACTGACATACTGGCAGAGTCTAAACCCTGATAAGCACGATAAAGTGCGACCGCTGCTAATTTCCGAACAAGCCACCAGCCCATATTCTGGTATGTTGCCTGGCTTACTAGCAGACGAATACAGCTTTGATGACTGTCATATTGATCTTGTTAACTTATGCGCTAACAGCGGCAGTGACTTTTTACAAGGTCAATGCATTAATATTCAAAGAGTTGGAAGTAACGATTATCCTACTCTATACCGCCTAGATTTGCAGTCACCTAAGGCACATCCTGATATCAACAATAAAAATGATAGCAGTGATGAAAATGATTCATCTATTGTGTCTATTTTTTGCGAAAGACTTTCCCTTAATATTGGCAGTCAGCCTAGAGTGAATGACTCAACAACTCACAATTCACCCATAAGCCCCCAATGGAAGGTAAAGCCGATTAGTCATTTTTTTGAAAACTGGCAATCGTTAAAACCCCTACTTTCTCGGCCAGCTAATTCACTCACTGGGCAGGAGTTAAAAACGATTATTCAAGTAGTGGGAGCTGGGGCAGCAGGTGTCGAAATTGCGTGTGCTATTAAACAATCGCAACCCAATTGCGAGGTAAGGTTACTCGCTCGATCCCCTTTACCACTGCCAAGCTTTAGCCTCAAAACTCAGCAAAAGTGCATGCAACAACTTAATAAAATGGGCATTGAGTTTATCAACACGCAAGCTAACAAAAACAGTGTAATGCCCGTTAATACAAAAACTAAACATACTTATACTTTATGGTGCACGCAATCGGCTGCACCCAAGTGGCTTCAAAAAACCAACTTGGTGCTGTCTGATTCTGGATTCATTTGTGTTGATCAATATTTACAGACATCGTTTCCTGGAGTGTTTGCAGCAGGGGATTGTGCTCATTTTAACCCCCAACCTTTACCAAAAGCTGGTGTCTATGCGGTTCGCCAAGCCAAAATATTATTTGAAAATTTACTGGCACCCTCGTCATCAAAACTAATACCCTTTAAGCCCCAGCCTAATGTACTTGCAATTATCAATATGGGCAGTTGTTTTGCTTTAGCTGAAAAAGGTCGTTGGAGCATGCAAGGGTATTTACCTTGGCTATATAAACGAAAAATTGATCAGTCATTCATGAGTAAATTTTCGTAATCTATGCACCCAAATAGTGAATATTTTGATCAAATTCAGGTATAATATCGCGCATTAAAATCATACTCTTTCAGCCAAGGCTTGCTTGATTACACAATAAGATAATCACCGCTGTAATGGGGTAATGCAACGGGCTAGAAACCCACTCAAATTAGCGCACTTTTAGGTATTATTAATAATGACTGTATTTGATTTAGAAACACCGGAAACTAATGACACTGATAACCTTGTATGGTTAGGTCACCTAAGCCCAGACAGCGACACTATTGGTTCTGCAATTGGTGCCGCTGAATTATTTGGCGGTGAACCACGTCGTGCCGGTGAACTGAATAAAGAAACAGCATTTGTTATGGATTTTTGCGGTGCAGAACTGCCAAAAATGATCTCTGTTGTTGAAGGGCAAAAAGTTGGTTTGGTTGACTTTAACCAAAAAACACAACTGCACCCTTCTGTTGATATGCACGATATCGTTGCCATTATTGACCATCACGCCATTCAGGATCAGCCGGTTACCTTCAATACGGTTATTTCAATGGATATTCGCCCTTGGGGTTCTGCAGCAACTATTTTGGCAGACCGTTTTGAAAAAATGGGTAAAGTGCCAACACCCTCTACGGCGTGTGTTCTGCTTGCTGGTATTTTATCGGATACTTTAGTATTTGAGTCGCCAACGACTTCTGTATTCGACAAACCGTTTGCTGAAAAACTAGCAAAAATCGCTGGTATCGATGATATGTACGCCTTTGGTAATGACATGATGGAAGCCAAATCCGACCTAGCCGATGTCTCGACTTACGATGTCTTAAAAGGTGATTTCAAGCACTATGAAATCAATGGTAAAAAGGTGGGTTACGGCGTAGCAGAAACACTAAGACCCGAACAACTTATCGAGCGCCAAGCCGATTTATTAGTTGAAATGAAAGGCGAAAAAGCGAAACAAGGCTTAGATTTTATCTTTTTTGCGATTGTTGATACTAAAAATAAAACTACTCATTTAGTTATCTACTCTGATGCTGAAGCCGAATTAGCGACCAACGCATACGCTGCAACAACCTCTAATAACTGGATGGAACTTCCTGGCTTAATTTCTAGAAAGAAACAACTTATGCCAGCAATTCAAGAGTTTTTATCGGCCTAATCTATCTAGCTAAAAGTTATGCTTAGCGTATTAGTTAACCAGCTGCTTTAATACTGGTTAACTAATTTCAATAAGCAAGTTCTGGTTTCTATTTATGACACAGTTTGTTTTATGATAAACGGTACTAAATTGCACCAGTGGCTATTGCAGCGCGCTGATCAACATACCCGTAATTTAGCCATATTTAGCGTGGGTGCGGTTGTTTTCTTTGCCGGTATCGGCATTATTTTGTACGGTGAAAACCGCTTAACGCCTTCGTTAGGACAAGAAGTCATTGTTCTTATTGGTTTTTTATTAGCAACCTTGGGTGGCTTAGCCGCCATTATTGGCTATTTATCACTGAGTTTGTTGCGCTTTTTCCGCTTTGTTAACCGCGAAAAAGTTAAAACTCCTGGCTCTGATATAAATACCGACAACACCTAAAACACACAAAAGAAGTCACCATGAGCGAACGTTTTCCAGATATTGAAGTGTATGTTTTAAAACCAGAAATCAATGAAATTTATACCTGGTTAAATGCAAACTTTAAACAGGTTGAAGAAAAAACCAGCAGTGCTAAATCAGTACTTTGGTTGGCCGACGGTATTGAGGTTTTGTTTACCGCCAACAGTAACAAAAATTTCGCCAGTGTTTGGTTTAAAAATAATCAAACACCCTGGAATAACGATCTAGAATGCGGCTGGTCGTTACACCTAGCACTAGATAAAGAAGTGCGTTGTTCGAATGCCGCTTGGCAAGAAAACGAAGAAGGTGCTGCTTGGACTAAGCTGATTCGCGGAGAAGAAAAAGCACTAAACTGGGATTAGTGCTTTTTTACCAATGAACGCGATTCTATAGTGGTTGAATAGCAGATTTTATCAGCGCTACACAATTCTAACTTAGGGTTTTCGGGTAAGTGGGTAATACCAAATATCATTAGGTGCAAGCCACCGGGTTTTAAGGTTACGGTTTGCCCTGCCTTAATCGGTAACTCAAAAATTTCTCGCATTTTCATCATCCCATCTTCATGAGTGTGAGTATGAATCTCAACACGCTTAGCACCTTCTAATTTGGCACGAGTAAGCACAACCTCTGTTGTTGCTGTATTGTGAATATCCATAAAAGCGGCAGTCATAGTTCGCCCAGGAATTGGCTTACGCACATAGCCTTCTTTCACCACCAAGTCCGCTATTGTCGTTACTGATAACCCTAGTAAACAGACTAGACATAAGGTGTTTTTCATCAATTTCATCGTTTTAAATTCTCACTTTAGCTTACGTGGCAGAGTATCAATTGTTGCATTTTACCGATTGCGAAATAAAACGACAGTGACACTTTGTCGCAGTGCTTACTAACGCTCTGGCTGCCACTCGAGTGCTTGCGCTAAATTATCAATAGGGTATGAAAAGTAATAGCCTCCCATGCCATCTATGCCGGTTTGTTGCAGCGCTACAATATCTTGCTTATTTTCTACGCCTTCACCATACACAGAGAGATCTAAGTTATGCGCTATTTGCACCATAGATTGAATGAAAAACTTATGGTCTAGCGATAAGTGCAAGCCGCGATTAAAACTACCGGCTATGCGTAAATAACTAAATGGCAGTCGTTGTAAATAAGCAAAAGCAAGAGAACCCGTTCCCACTTGATCAACCCCTAACTCAACTCCTTTAGAAGTGAGCATATGTGCTAAACGGGTAAGATCCGATTCAATCGTGGCGATAGAAAATTCAGCGATTTCAAAGGCTAAGTGTTGATGCCACTGAGGATAGTCTTTTAACAGTAGCTCAAGGTCATGCTGAAACTCTTCACTTAGCACAGAAGCGGCCGATAAGTTAATGCAAAATTTGAATGACGCCGCCTGATTAGCGGTTAACTTAGGTGTCGTTTGTAATTGCTTCAACAAACGCTTTACCACCAGCAAATCAAACTGAGGGGCAAGCTGGTGACGCTCTATCATTGGCCAAAATCGAGATGCAGACATCATGCCGTTTTCTGTTTGTGTATCTTTAATGCGGCTTAAAACTTCGTAATGAACAACGCTTTCAATTGTGGCATTTAGGATAGGCTGAAAATGCAATTCAATGGACTCGTTTGCTAGCACTTTTTCTAATTCTTGCTTCCACTCTCCCGCTGTTTTTTCATTCTGTTCACGATCGTCACGATAAAATTCAAAACGACTTTGAGGTTGGTACTGAGCCTGACGTAAAGCCGCATCTGCTTTGCTCAAAACATCTCCCATTGACCACTGATGGGTAATAACCTGACCACGTGCTTGTAAGGATTGTTGCAAATAAACTGCACCCATATGAAAGCTCGTTTCCGCCCTAGGATTAAGTGCCGTTGACGACAATAAGTTGAAACAAAAGCAAACCTGTTCTTCGCTGTGTGTGCTGTCAGTTGTGGGGATGTACAAGGCAAAATCTGCACCTGTTCGACGCCCAACCATGATATTAGGTCGCTCTTCATTCCATTGTTTAAGTACCTCGCCAATACGTATCAGTAATTCATCTCCTGCTTCTCGGCCTTGCTGTTGATTAAAAACAGAAAAATCTTTTACCTGCAGCAATACTAAAACTCCACTATGACCATCGGCATCCTCTAAAATATGCTGCAATCTCTGATCAAAGCCACGGCGATTTAATAGCCCAGTCACATCATCAAGATAACTTTCTTCGCGCAGTTTTTCGGTAATGGCGGTTTGCTCAGCAAAGATGGATTTTAATTTGCGAACCATTTGATTCATCGCCAAGACTACCCGTCTTAGTTCTCGTGCTTTGGGCAGGTGGTCTAATTCGTAAAGGTTGCGTTCACTAATATCCAGCGCTTGGCGTTCAACTTTTTGCAGAGGCTTAAACATCCAGCGTAATAAAATCTCTAAGCTCACCAAACTGACAAAAGCCATCCAGAGAAACCACATCACTTCAGAACGTGCAATGCTCCATAAATCTCGATAAGCAAAATCAGTGTGACTTTTAACCGTTAAATTACCTAATCGCTGCCAGCCTTGGGTGACATCTGCCTGAGCCGTTACTACGCTCAAATCAACTAGATCAATAAACCATTGCGGTGCCGGTTGTCTTTCTGTGGCTTGATGAGATTGCCGTAAAAGTTCACTGCCATCATTAAATTGCAAGCGTATTTCAGAGAAAAACCCACGATCAAATAAGGCATCCATTATGCGTTCTAATTTTATTTTATCGCCATCTACAACGGCATTCGACATCGACAAAGACAGCGACGTAGCGGCATCATAAGCACGACCGTTAAGATGATACTCAAAATACAAACTTGATTTGGTTAAGGTTAAAAATAAATTACCCGTTAACAACAACAGTATGAGCAAACTTGCCATTAAGCTAAGTTGACGTCGGAGAGTCATATCAGTGTCCTAATTATCATTGTTATTATTGTTTTAAACGTGTTTTCCACAATTATATCTCCATATTTTGCTCTGACATTCTAGCTCGTAACCCAGTCCATAAATCGAGTTTATTGGGATTACCCATTCGGATACCTTGACCCCTCATACGCTCTAACCACATTCCTGAACCATTAAAGCTATAAACGGGCTCTAAGTCTTTACGGCGATCGGCTGAGACAATTTTACTAATCAAGTTGTCCAAAACTAACGGTATCGCATCTGGGGTTGGAAAGTACGTGAGCACCATGTGAGCCTGATTAATACGCAATGCTTTTACATAGGTAATGCGCATTTTTTCTACTTCTACACCCAATTCTTTTAAGGTGTAATATTTAGCAATGACATAATCTTCGCAGTCTGCACCATGAGTGGTGAGTGCCTCAAAAGGTGTCGCCCAGTAATCTTCTTGCCCCCAATGCTTTTGATCACTTATAAAATTAACGTTGTTATTAAAAAAATGATTAACCGCGATTAACTGCTCTTGCTCTGTTTTATTTTTTAGGCTGTGATATAACGACTGCCAGGCCAATAAACGCTGCTCTGCTTCGCTACCAAAGTTTTGTTTTGCCTCCGCTAACAACTCTTTACTGAGCCAATTCGCATCATCAGCACGCAATACCATCATTAAGCAAAGTAACAAGCAGACAGCCGTGGTTCTTTTGAAATTTTCAAAAAAACACGTATCTTGGTTTGCAAACAAGCGCTCAAACAACAATTTTCTCTCTTTATCTCTTATCACTAACGTGTTTTATTGGTTCATTGTCTTTACTATAGATTAGAAATCACCCTAACAGGCGCTCTAGGCCGATATTTTTAGCTAATTTGCTCAGCTAAAAGGGTAATGGTCCTATTATAAAAATTACTGCTAAACTCATTACAACTTTTGCGATACTGAATGTCATGAATACATCGAAAGCCGATCAATTAAAACAGCATTTTTTTACTCGGGTAATTAATCAAGCACGACAAGTACTCGATTTATGGCGCTGCCTACACGACGATCAATGGCAGAATGATCGCATGCAAGATCTACTCTTGGCTAATGAAAAGTTATTACGCTTTGCCCAACGATTTGAATCAGATAAATTTTCACAAATCGCCCAACAGGTTCATACAATTCTTAAAAGCGTCAAAGCCTCTGGAAATTCAGGCTTACCTAATAGTGAACAGTTAAACCAACTCAACGACTTAATGATGCAGCTAAGCCAAAATGTCTTACGCCGCAGTGATAACGATAAAACGCCTACTCAAGTTGTTGTCAAAAAACCCGTTTATGTTGCTCTAAATGATACGGATAACGCTGTGCTATTGGCACAACAAATGGAATATTTTGGTTTAAGAGCGGAATTATTCAGCAGTGAAGAAAGCCTTGATATTGCCCTTCACAAACGTCGCCCCTTAGCCATTATTATGGATATTAATTTTCAGAGTAGTGATAACGGTTTGACGATCGTGAAAAGACATCTCAATGAAAATAAAGATACCTCATCCACCCCGGTTATTTTTTATTCAGCAGATCCGATGAGCTTACCTCAAAAACTCGAGGGTTTACGCTTAGGCGGTATTAGCAGCATTGAAAGTCTAGCGCCGCAGGCCATTATCACCCAGCTTGAAGCTTTGGTTAATTTGGTACCCGAAAAACCGTTTAGAGTGTTAGTTGTCGACGACTCTAAATCTCAAGCCATGTTTACCGAAAGAGCCCTTAATGCAGCTGGTATGATTACTAAAACAGTGATCGATCCAATGATGGTGTGGGAAACACTTGAGGCTTTTCAACCAGAGTTAATTTTAATGGATATGTACATGCCACAGTGCAATGGTGTGGAACTGGCCAAAGTCATTCGCCAAGATAAGCATTACATCAACATCCCCATTATCTATTTGTCCGGAGAAGAAGATAAAAATCTGCAGTTAGCGGCAATGGCAGAAGGCGGAGAAGATTTTTTAACCAAACCCGTTGATCCACAGCACTTGCTATCTACGGTTCGTACTCGTGGCAGACGCGCAAGAGAACTGCATCACCTTATTGCACGAGACAGTTTAACCGGTTTGTTTAATCATACCCATATTTTAAAAGCGCTAGACGAACAGATTAACCAAGCAAAGAAACACAAAACCCCCTTGTGCTTTGTTATGGTTGATATCGATTTGTTTAAGCAGGTGAACGATAACCATGGCCACCCCACTGGCGATGAAGTCATTAAAAACTTAGCGTTATTTCTATCTCAAAGACTGCGTAAAACCGATTACATTGGTCGCTATGGTGGAGAAGAATTCGCCGTTGTATTAACCAATGCAAGCATAGAAGATGCTTATAAAATCATGGACGACGTGCGTATTAATTTTTCTCAATTATTGCATGGTGGTTTAGCCGCAATTAATGCCACCTTCTCTTGTGGTATTGCGCTGTATCAGGGGCAATCGAGCAGTGAATTGATTGGTCTTGCCGACCAAGCTATGTACTTTGCTAAAAGAGACGGGCGAAATTGTGTAAAAACAAGCCCATCTCTCGATTAACTCTATTCTTAACTAGACCAAAAGGTGCTTTTTAGGCACACTCGCCAGTTACATAGAGACAACTAGCCTGAATTAATCGACTTGGTAAAAATCGTGGAGCCCAATATGACATCCATCCTAGTTTTAAACGGACCTAACTTAAATCTTTTAGGTACCCGTGAACCTGGTGTTTATGGGCATACCACCTTAGCAGATATTGAAACAACGCTAAAACAACAAGCCGAAAAAGCCAGCGCTGAGCTTGATTGCTTTCAATCAAATGCTGAATTTGAAATCATTGAACGTATTCATAAGGCGGGTCAAGAACAGGTTGACTTCATCATCATCAACCCTGCTGCATTTACCCACACCAGTGTCGCTATTCGCGATGCGCTTTTAGGCGTGAATATTCCTTTTATTGAAGTTCATATTTCTAACGTTCATGCCCGTGAAGCATTTAGAGCTCACTCTTATTTTTCCGATAAAGCCGTAGGCGTTATTTGTGGCCTTGGTCCTGCGGGTTATGAATTTGCACTCGCCAGTGCACTAAAACAGTTAAAAGGATCTGCATAATGGCCTGGATACAACTGAAAGTTGATGTTTTGCCTGACCAAATTGAAATTATTGAAGATTCAATGTTAATGGAAGGCGCACAAGCCGTTACCCTACAAGACGGTGCCGACCAACCTATATTAGAACCAGAATTAGGCACCATGCCTGTGTGGGACAAAACCATTGTAATCGGTTTGTTCGATGCAGAAATACAGGGTGAACGCCTAATAGAGAATATGAAAACCCTGTATGCAGCAGATTCAGCGATGAATGGCAAAGCGTTTCCTGAACATAAATTAGAATTAGTTGAAGATAAAGATTGGGAGCGCGCATGGATGGACAACTTTCACCCAATGCCGTTTGGCGACCGCCTATGGGTTTGCCCAAGCTGGAAAGAACCGGCGGATAAAAACGCCGTCAACCTAATGCTTGATCCTGGTTTAGCTTTTGGCACAGGAACCCACCCAACAACGGCTCATTGTTTGCGCTTTTTAGATCAAGAAGTTGAAGGGGGCGAACTGATTATCGACTACGGCTGCGGCAGTGGTATTTTGGGCATTGCGGCATTGCTGCTAGGGAGTGATAAGATGCTAGGAGTGGATAACGACCCGCAAGCGCTCATCGCAACCCGTCAAAATGCTGAACGCAACGGCATTAGCGAAGACCGTTATGATGTTGTTTTACCAGAAAATACTCATAAAATTGAAGCCGACATTATGGTTGCTAACATTTTAGCGGGGCCACTGATGTCATTGGCTGAGAATATTGCCACACTAACAAAGCAAGGTGGCAAGCTCGCCTTATCTGGTTTATTGAGCCACCAAGCAGATGAAGTGCGACAGGCCTATGAACCTTGGTTTATTATGAACGGTATACAACAACAAGATGATTGGATTATCTTAACTGGCCGCAAAAAATAACGGCTAGATACCCTACAACTTTCACATAAAGGATTAACACCGGCATGGCTGAGACACACATTACTCGATGCCCACACTGTCACACCACCTTTCGTATCCGCACAGAACAACTGTCGGCTGCAAAAGGCGCGGTGCGCTGTGGCTCTTGCTTGCAAGTATTTAAAGCGACAGAGCATATTGTGACTCAAGCGGTGGCCGACCCAGAAGTTGACTCTCCACCCCAGCAAGAATCTGAAGATGAAATGGCATTTGACGACATCCCCGATCAAATAGCCGACAACCCTTTAGAAGATTTTGGTATTCGCCAGCCCGATAGCGATTCCAATGAAACATTTGACAGTGGCTTGCAACTCGACGACTCCATTTTTGGCATGCAAGACGAAGATTCCTCGGCTCGCTACTCACAAAGCAACAAAGCCAACGATTTCGATTTTTCCACAACGGATACCTTTAGCAGCTTTGATTCTGATTCAGCTCATGACGAAAGTTGGGCTTCTACCCTTATTGAAGATGAATCACCATCACCCAAATTTAGCGCCGACGATGAATCTTGGGCCGATGATCTTTTAAACTTTGACGATGACTTAGTCGACAACCTAGATGAAGAAATTGACCAAGCCTTCGCTAAAGCCAATACCCCAAGAGAAAAAGACGACTTTGTTCCTTCATTAGATGGCCCCCAAGAAGACACGAGTTTCCATTTGGGAGGTGATGACGGCGTACAGCAAGAAGAAGTTGAGCTCACCATCAGCGACACAATTAACGATCTGCAAGATGAACCGTTAGCCTTTAACAAGAATGGCAAAAAACCTAATAGCAGTGTCAATTCTTTCGACTTCCCATGGCTTTGGTTCAGTGCCTCTGTCTTGATGCTGTTTGTAATGATTGCCCAAGTCGGCTACTTTAAATTTGAATCGTGGTCTCGCCACCCCGACTACCGCCCCGCTTACGCATTAATTTGCGATGCCATTGGCTGCGAGCTTCCTGCGGTGCAAGATATCGGTCAGATGAATACTCAGCATTTTATGGTGCGGCCTCACCCAGATGTCAATGACGCACTGTATATCGATACACTTTTAATCAATAACGCTTCTTACCAACAGCCTTTTCCCAATTTAGTATTATTGTTTACTGGCCTAGAAGATCAAGTTGTCGCATCGCGTAGCTTTAAGCCGAAAGAATATTTAGCGGGTGAATTGGCAGGTGCCACCGTCATGCCACAACAGGTACCGATACATATTGCCTTTGAAATTAAAAACCCAGGGGTAGAAGCCGTCAGTTACCGCATACAGTTATCGGCAAATCACTAATCATCATTTAATTGAGCCAACTTTATCAACAAACTCTGATAAAGGGCTCAATTCTTCGAGTCAAGCTTTTTAGTTGCAAATATCTCACTAAAAACTGCCTAATAGGCCTTTATTCATACCCTTGATATGAGTATTATACGCCGACTTTTTCATCGCGCATTTTTTAACCAGAAATCATAATTCTTATGTTAATGATCGGTCCTTACCAACTGCCAAACCCCGTGGTGCTTGCACCCATGGCAGGGGTAACCGACCTTCCGTTTAGGCAATTATGCCGACGCTTAGGTGCAGGGCTGGTCGTTGGAGAAATGGTTTCGAGCAACCCTAAATTACGAAATACACGAAAGTCACAGCTTCGTTTAAATCATGAAGGTGAACCAGAACCGATTGCCGTACAGATTGCTGGTGGTGACCCTGAATCGATGGCTGCAGCCGCCATATTTAATGTTGAAAATGGTGCGCAAATCATCGACATCAACATGGGCTGCCCGGCGAAAAAAGTGTGCAACAAAGCCGCTGGTTCAGCACTGATGAAAGACGAAGTGCTAGTCAGTGAAATATTGCACGCCGTAGTTGAAGCGGTTGATGTTCCGGTAAGTTTAAAAATGCGCACGGGCTGGGGCCCTGAGCATAAAAATGCACCCAAAATTGCAGAAATCGCAGAGCAGGCCGGTATTGTCTCTCTTGCGGTCCACGGCCGAACCCGTGACTGTGGTTATAAAGGTGAAGTTGAATACCATACCATTCGTGATATCAAGCAGCAGGCCGGCATTCCGGTGTTTGCGAACGGCGATATCACCAGCGCGATTAAAGCCGCTGAAGTCATGAACTTTACCGGCGCCGATGGTGTTTTGATCGGTCGCGCCGCCCAAGGACAACCTTGGATCTTCAAACAAGTTGCTCATTATTTAGCAACCGGCGAACTGATTAAAGCGCCTGATTGGTCTGAAATCGAAAGCATTTTATTAGAGCATATTGCAGGGCTCTACACCTTTTACGGTGATTATTTAGGTGTGCGCATCGCACGCAAACACGTGAGTTGGTACTTACAGACTCACAGCGAAGGCTTAGCCTTTCGCAAAGATTTTAATCGTTTGGAAAGCTCAGCTGAGCAAGTTCAGGCGATTCGATTATTTTTCAAGGATAAAATACTTAATAAAGGAATAGCGGCATGAATACAGAATCATTATTAAGGAAGGTTGATACAGTGACCGAAGCGGCTCATACCCCAGCAACAGATTCATCGTTCGACGCCAATACTCAAACACTACGCGATAGTGTTGAGCGTGCGTTGCAAAACTACTTTGACAATTTAGACGGTCAGCCAGTATCCGATGTTTACAACATGGTACTGTCAGAAGTTGAAGCGCCTTTGCTTGAAACAGTTATGACCTATACCCGCGATAACCAAACCAAAGCCTCTACGGTACTGGGTTTGAACCGTGGAACGTTGCGAAAAAAATTAAAGCAGTACGGCATGCTTTAAGCGTTTAACATTGATTTACTAGCGGCTATTTATTAGCCGCTTTCTCGTTCTAAGACCTTAATTAACCATTTGGTCAGGTTTGTTTCACTTACTACTTCGGAAGATCATGAGCATACTAAGTTCTGTTGATACCCCTACTGTTAGCATCACTCCTGTACGTCGCGCACTCATCAGCGTTTCGGACAAAACAGGCATTGTAGAATTCGCCCGCGCCTTAAGCGCTAATGGCACCGAACTGCTTTCCACTGGCGGTACTTATAAACTACTGATTGCAGAAGGCATTCCTGCAACAGAAGTATCCGACTACACCGGTTTCCCAGAAATGATGGATGGCCGTGTTAAAACGCTTCACCCTAAGATTCATGGGGGCGTTTTGGGTCGTCGCGGTCTTGATGACGACGTTATGGCTGAGCACGGCATCAACCCGATCGACTTAGTAATTGTAAACCTATACCCATTTGCAGCAGCCGTGGCTAAGCCTGGCTGTACACTTCCTGATGCGATTGAAAATATCGACATCGGCGGCCCAACCATGGTTCGTTCTGCGGCCAAGAACAATGCACACGTTGGCATCGTCGTAAACGCATGCGATTACGATAGCATTTTAGCTGAAATCGCTGAGCACAAAGGTCTTACCACTAAGACGCGTTTTGACCTTGCCCTTAAAGCCTTCGAGCATACGTCTCAGTACGACGGCATGATTGCGAACTACCTAGGTACTGTTGATCAAACTCAAGAAGTATTAAGCACAGAAAATCGTGATAACTTCCCACGCACTTTCAACAGCCAGTTCAGCAAAGCGCAAGACATGCGTTATGGCGAAAACCCACACCAGAAAGCCGCGTTCTATATCGACGAAGATGCCACTGAAGCATCTGTTGCTACGGCTAAACAGTTGCAGGGCAAAGAGCTTTCATTCAACAACGTGGCCGATACAGACGCTGCCCTTGAATGTGTTAAATCCTTCGTTAAGCCAGCTTGTGTGATCGTGAAACACGCCAACCCATGCGGTGTTGCGGTATCGTTAGACGGTATCGGCGAAGCGTATGAACTTGCTTACGCAACGGATACTGAATCAGCTTTTGGCGGCATTATCGCTTTCAACCGCGAATTAGATGGCGCGACAGCTCAGAAGATTGTTGATCGTCAATTCGTTGAAGTGATCATCGCTCCTAAGGTGAGCGCTGAAGCAATCGAAGTGGTTGCCGCTAAAAAGAACGTTCGCCTATTAGAATGTGGCGAATGGGATAATGACAACCGCGTACAAGATTTTGACTTCAAACGCGTTAACGGTGGTTTATTAGTACAAGACCGCGACCAAGGTATGATTACCAAGGCCGATCTTAAAGTGGTTACTAAACGCCAGCCTACAGAAGCTGAATTAGACGATTTAATCTTTGCTTGGAAAGTGGCTAAATACGTTAAATCTAACGCTATTATCTACGCCAAAGGTCGCCAGACCATCGGTGTGGGCGCTGGCCAGATGAGCCGTGTTAACTCAGCGCGTATTGCGGCGATTAAAGCCGAACATGCGGGTCTTCAGGTTGAAGGTTCTGTTATGGCATCGGACGCGTTCTTCCCATTCCGTGATGGCTTAGATAACGCCGCAGCGAATGGCATTAAGGCAGTGATTCAGCCAGGTGGGTCAATGCGCGATGAAGAAGTGATTGCCGCCGCCGACGAAGCCGGTATTGCAATGGTGTTTACCAGCATGCGTCATTTCCGCCATTAAGTCTTTGGTTTTAGGCGAGATTGGATGTACGAAATTTAGTGCACAAAATTTTAAATAAAAAAGAAAAGCTTCTCCTGAAGTTTTTCAAGATTTAACAATATGAGATATTCCCAGTTAATTAATCTTGGATATCTTAATTATAGTTTTTAATTAGATTTCACAGGGTGTAAAAACATTCAGAACAAGGCAAAAATATTCGCAAAAGCGGAGCTTAGCGCGCTAAGTGAGCAGTTTAAGAATCTTTTTAACGCCGTTATGGATGGAATTTACGCGCTGTTTTAGAGGAATTTATTGTGAAAGTTTTAGTAATTGGTTCAGGCGGTCGCGAACATGCTTTAGGCTGGAAAGCTGCTCAAGCAGAGAGCGTTGAAAAAGTTTTCATCGCACCAGGTAACGCAGGTAGCGCAGCAGAAGCCGGTCTTGAAAACGTTAATATCGATGTTTTAGACTTCGAAGGTCTTGCTACGTTTGTTGAAGACAATGGCATTGAGCTAACCATCGTTGGCCCAGAAGCCCCACTGGTTGAAGGGGTTGTTGATTTCTTCGCCGCACGTGGTTTAAAAGCTTTTGGCCCCTCTAAAGGCGCTGCTCAATTAGAAGGTTCTAAAGCGTTCACAAAAGATTTCTTAGCGCGTCATCAGATTCCTACGGGCTTCTACGAGAACTTTACTGAAGTTGAGCCTGCGTTGGCTTACATCAATAAAATCGGCGCTCCAATTGTGGTTAAGGCCGATGGTCTTGCAGCAGGTAAAGGCGTAATCGTTGCTGAAACGGTTGAGCAAGCTTCCGAGGCTGTTACTGACATGCTATCTGGCAACGCTTTTGGCGAAGCCGGTTGTCGTGTGGTGATCGAAGAATTCTTAGCGGGTGAAGAAGCCAGCTTCATCGTCATGGTTGATGGTAAAAACGTCTTGCCAATGGCCACTAGCCAAGATCATAAACGTGTTGGCGATGGTGATACTGGCCCCAATACCGGCGGTATGGGTGCTTACTCCCCTGCCCCTGTGGTAACCCCTGAAATTCATGATCGCATCATGAAAGAAGTGATTATGCCAACGGTTGAAGGCATGGCGAAAGAAGGCAACGACTACACCGGCTTCTTATACGCGGGTCTTATGATCGATGCTGACGGCACCCCAAAAGTCATCGAATATAACTGCCGTTTTGGTGATCCTGAAACTCAGCCAATCATGATGCGGATGCAATCAGATTTAGTTGATCTTTGCCTTGCCGCAATGGATGGTAAGCTCGATGAAAAAGAAACTCAGTGGGACCCTCGTCCTGCCGTGGGCGTGGTACTCGCCGCTGGCGGCTACCCTGCGTCTTACGCTAAAGGTGATGTGATTTCTTTGCCAACAAACGAAGGCACTGACAGTAAAATCTTCCACGCAGGCACCGCAAATAATGCCGAAGGTGATATTGTAACAGCCGGTGGTCGTGTTCTTTGTGCAACCGCATTAGGTAACTCTGTAACAGACGCGCAAAAAAATGCTTATACACTGGCTAATAAAGTCAGCTGCAATGGCATGTTTATGCGCAGTGATATTGCTTATCGCGCTATTGCTCGCGAGCAGGAAAAATAAAGCCGCTTATTATTAAATAAGCGAACACTTAACAGATGTTAAATTAGGGTCGATGTAGATTAATATGAGAAGTTTTATATCTTTTGCTTTAATCAAATCCACCGTATTTAACATCTCGTTAATGCTGAGTATATTGCTAATCTCGTTATTGTTAGCTTTATACAGCTCAAAAAGTCTGGCAGCACCGCCTATCATGCTGCCTGATTCTTCTTTTGATCTTCAAATTACACCCTTCGTGGCGATTCTCGAGGATAAAACTAATCAACTAACGATTAACGACGTATTAAGTGCAGAAAATCAATTAAAATTCACCCCCAGTAAGCGTGAAAATCTGCGTTTTAGTTTATCCAAGTCCAGTTATTGGCTGCGATTCAGTGTTGTAAATACTCATCCTCAAAAACAAAGCTTAGTGTTTAGTATTAGCAATAGTCGCTTAGATAGCGTTGATCTATACGAGTACAAACAAAGCAAAATCAACCACTACCCATCTGGCAGCAAAGCAAAAATTAAAGCTCAAGGCAGCCACCGACAAGCTTATCCTTTTTTAATTGAAATCAATGGCAAAGCTAAACAAACCTATTTTGTTCGCCTTAACTCCTCTACCGCGATACATACTTTGTTACAGCTGCAATCCAATGATCAGTTTTTACAAAATCAGCAGTTTGATTTCACCGTTTTAGGCATTGCGCTGGGCATTATTTTTACTGTTGGCATCGCCTTTGTTTTTCTTTGGTATTTTTATCGCTTTAAAAGCTCGATCATTTCGGCCTTATATTGTTTGTGCATTTTCTTTTTCATTCCTGCTTGGTTAGGGCAATGGTCTACCTGGTTCCCTAGCCTGCAAAATTTGCAACAAGAATTAATTTTAATCACCATCATGTTAGTGGCCATGCTGCAAATATTAATAGTAATGCGCCTGCGCTGGGACACCCCTGCTAGCAATACCATCATGCGCACTCTAAGGTTGACGCTATTGATGAATCTAGTGGCCACGTTTGTTTCATTTTTCTTAGAGTCCGGCGTAATGGTGATGTTTTTATTGGTGGTGATCGTTAGCTCAAGTCTAATCATTTGTATTATTTCATTATTTAACAAATCTGTGTATGAGCGCGCTAAGCATTGGCTGCTGTGTGGTCATTTATTAATCATAACCGGGATCTTACTTAGCCTTTTAACCACTCATAATTATCTGGCGTTTGATTTTATTAATACCTGGTCGGGGATTAGCATTCCTCTAATTATTGTTATATTCACCCTATTGGCTAATTTGAGCATTATTAATCAATATCGTCTAAAACGACGCCTGCAATTTAATACCGACGATTTAATTCTGCCTGATCTACTTGCCAAACTTGGGCACGAATTCCGCACCCCTATTAACGGCGTAATGGGTATGAGCGAACTACTATCTGATACCCACCTCACGCATACTCAGCGCGACTACCTGGATATTATTAACCTTTCTGGTAATGATTTATTGCACCTCGTAAGTGAAATGTCTGACTTCGCTAAATTACAAAGTGGCCGCATTAATTTAGATCAAAGTGCGTTTGATTTATCTTCTTGCCTATCGCAGTGCATGTCTCGCCATCAGCAAGAGGCTAATCGCAAACAAGTCGAGTTAGTGATCAACATTGCCGATGATTTATCTCAACGACTAATCGGCGACAATAACCGACTGCAAACCGTCATCAGTAATCTCGTGGGCCAATCATTACGCCACACTGAGAACGGCGAGCTAGAATTACGTGTTTTTCGGGTAGGCACTAGCCACCAAAATGGCATATTTTTTCAGATTCAATTATCTGGCAGCCTCATTGAACATGACGAGTTACGACGTTTATTCCGTACTATGCTGGGGCCACGTGAAGCTTTTGCTAGTTTAAACTTGGATCAAGGCCTAGGGCTTATTATTGTTAAGCGCTTGGTTAAATTGATGCAAGGTTCAATTGAAGTCGAAACCCTCACTTACAACGGCTGCTCTATTACACTGTTTTTACCGATGCAAGAAGAATTAACTGATAAACCAGAAGAAAATGCTGATGGTTTAATACGTAAAAGAATTTTAATTGTCGACGACAACGCCACCTTCCGTACCGTCATTGAGAAGCAAGTTAAGCGCTGGGGCATGCGAGCTGATAGCACCTACAATGGTAAAGAGGCACTGGCATTAATGCGCAGTAAAGCCAACTTAGGTGAGACTTATGACTACATTGTTATTGATCACGATATGCCAATTATGGATGGCATTCAGTTAACCGAACGATTAATGGCTGATGACAGTATCAGTCCAAAACCCCATCGCATTATGTTAACAGGCTTAGGCATCGGCACGGTTAATCAACAAGCTGACCAAGCAGGCATTCAAAAAGTCGTGAATAAACCCGTTAGCGGACAACAGCTTAAAGAGATTTTGTTAGAGTTTTGCCCAAAAGACTCGCGTTAGGGCTTACCAATGAAACCTTTTATGAAATAATTAATCTAAATCATTGGATAAATCATTTAATAAGCCCATTAACAAACCAGCTTCTTAACTACTCTTCCTGCATTTCTCGCCGCATTAGCGTAAAATGTAAATCAGTTTTATTTGTTTAAATAGATAGGTTGATATCTTATGCGTCATTTATCATTATTCGACAAAGTTATTCAAAACGCTGATCGTGCATTACGCACCTTAGTGCCTGGGTCATCACAAGAGCAACGCCTTTCTCCTGCTTATTCTTCTGCTGAAAACCCACTTGACGAAGCTGAACGCAAACATGCTTCCGGTTTAATGCGTATCAACCATACCGGTGAAGTATGCGCCCAAGCACTCTACCAAGGCCAAGCAATGACGGCTAAATTGCCTGAAATCCGTGAAGCGATGGAAGAAGCTGCAGCCGAAGAAGTCGATCACTTAGTGTGGTGTGAAGATCGCCTTAATCAACTAGGTAGCCACACGAGTATTTTAAACCCTGCCTTTTACGGTTTATCGTTTGGCATTGGTGCTCTAGCCGGTGCGATTAGCGATAAAGTAAGTTTAGGATTTGTTGCTGAAACAGAACGCCAAGTGTGCAAACACCTTACCGAGCACATGACCTCTTTGCCCTCTAAAGATGACAAGAGTAAGGCGATTTTGTTGCAAATGTTAGATGACGAAGCAAGGCACGCTAACGCAGCATTAGATGCAGGGGGCTATGAATTCCCTCTTCCTGTGCGTGCAGTAATGACTGGCTTGAGCAAGGTCATGACGAAGAGTGTTTATAAGATATAAGTTTTTTTGTCGCGCTGAAGCACGACCTACTTTTTAAACAATATTCGATAATAGTAGGTTGTCCTTTAGGGCAACATCTTGAATGTCGAGCTGAATCACGACCTACTTTTTAAGCAATACTCGATAATAGTAGGTTGTCCTTTAGGGCAACATCTTGAATGTCGAGCTGAAGCACGACCTACTTTTTAAGCAATATTCGATAATAGTATGTGGTCCTTTAGGGCAACATCTTGAATGTCGCGCTGAAGCACGATCCACAAAAAAGCCCAAATCTAATTATAGATTTGGGCTTTTTTATTAAGTTTGAAATCATGCAATCGACTGCCGAAGCAGTCAATTCAAATAAATTACAAGCTCAGTACTTTTTCACCACGAGAAATACCAGAAACACCCGTACGGACTGTTTCTAGCACGCAGCTTGGGCCAATCGCTTCAATAAAGGCTGCCAACTTATCGGTTGTTCCGGTAAGTTGCACGGTATACACACTGCTGCTGATATCAACAACCTGACCGCGGAATACATCCGCAGTGCGTTTAATTTCAGCTCGCTGAGCACCAACAGCTTTGACTTTAATCAACATCAGTTCACGCTCTATGTGTGGACCTTCTGTTAGATTAACCAATTTAACCACTTCAATTAAGCGATTAAGCTGTTTAGTAATCTGCTCTACCTTGCCTTCATCGCCGACCGTGGTCATGGTTAGGCGAGATAAACTTTCATCTTCTGTAGGCGCAACCGTTAAGGTTTCGATGTTGTAGCCACGCTGGGCAAACAAACCAACAACGCGCGATAGAGCACCTGGCTCGTTTTCCAACAGAATGGAAATAATGTGACGTTGTGACTGACTCATTATGTGCGCTCCGTTTTGTTCAACCACATATCGCGCATAGAACCCAGTGGTACTTGCATTGGATATACATGTTCTTTTTGATCAACACGAACGTCTAAGAAAACCAAACGATCGTTATATTTATTAAAAGTATCTTCTAATGCCTGTGGTAATTCATCGCGATCATTAACGCGAATACCAATATGACCATAAGATTCAACCAGCTTAATGAAATCCGGTAATGATTCCATGTAAGAATTAGAATGACGACCTTCGTAGTTCATATCCTGCCATTGGCGAACCATGCCCAAAGAACCGTTATTTAAGCACAAGATTTTAACCGGTATACCGTATTGTAAGCAGGTTGATAACTCTTGAATGTTCATCTGAATAGAACCTTCGCCGGTAACACACACAACCATGTCATCAGGGAAGTTCATTTTAATGCCCATTGCTGCAGGGAAACCAAAACCCATGGTGCCTAAACCACCCGAGTTGATCCACTTATTTGGCTCATCAAACGGATAATACTGAGCAGCAAACATTTGGTGCTGGCCAACGTCTGAGGTGACATAAGCCTTACCTTCAGTTGCTTGATACATCGCCTGAATAACTTCTTGTGGCTTCATTAAGCCATCTTCATTCTTGTCAAAGCGCATGCCGTGACGAGGACGCCAATCATTGATTTGTTTCCACCAGCCGGCTAATGCTTCTTCATCAACCTGCTCTTTGGTGTTTCTAATTAACGACAGCATGTCATCCAAAACCGAACCTACCGGCCCTACAATAGGTACATCGGCAACGATGGTTTTTGAGATAGACGACGGATCAATATCAATATGTATAATTTTAGCATCAGGGCAGAATTTATTGGTCGCATTGGTTACACGATCGTCAAAGCGAGCGCCAATGGCAATAATCAAATCCGCATGGTGCATGGCTACGTTTGCTTCGTAGGTGCCATGCATTCCTAGCATGCCCAAAAAGCGCTCATCTGTTCCCGGAAAAGCACCTAACCCCATTAAGGTGTTAGTCACTGGAAACCCTAGAACATCAACTAATTCACGTAACTTATCCGAACTCTTGTCAAGAATAACACCACCACCACTATAAATAATGGGGCGTTTAGCTTCCATGATCATATCAACGGCTTTTTTAATCTGACCCGAGTGCCCACGCTGTGGTGGCGAGTATGAGCGAATCTTAACTTTCTTAGGATAGTTATATTCAAAGCGCTCGTTCGGCATGGTCATATCTTTTGGTAAATCAATAACCACTGGCCCCGGACGACCGGTTTCTGCAATGTGAAACGCTTTTGCAATAATATCTGGGATATCTACAGGGTTGGTCACACGGAAACTGTGTTTCACAATCGGACGCGCAATACCCAACATATCAGTTTCTTGGAATGCATCGTCACCGATAAGGTGAGAAGGTACCTGACCACAAATCACAACCATAGGAATAGAGTCAGTCTGAGCTGTCGCAATACCGGTTACGGTATTGGTCGCACCCGGACCGGATGTCACCATAACCACACCTGCTTTACCCGTTGCACGAGCAAAGCCATCAGCCATATGAGCAGCCGCTTGCTCGTGACGGACAAGTACATGCTTCACGTGACTTTGTTTATAAACTGCATCATAAACGTGTAACAAAGAGCCACCTGGGTAGCCATATATATACTCAACACCAGCATCGTGCAAAGCACGTACTATCATGTCACCGCCGGAAAGTAATTCCACCGAATTATCCTCTATTTAAATCGATATTCGAATAAACCATTTAGCTATATTTGCATTGTATGTCGCCACACAAAACTGGTCGCTAAGACACATATAAACTAAATGTATAATGTTTTTTTGCAGAACGTCGCAGCTAAAACAGTACACCCAGCATTGACACAACACTGTGCAATACTATTAACATCTAGCTACGAGTTGAAAGACTGGATGATCGATTTTTGGTCAATCACCGTATTGATTCTGCCTTGGTCTTAAGGTCGAGAATCGGAGGTGAATTCAGGGGATAACCTATTCACTCTCTTACCTATCTTTTCTCATAACACGTCGGTGATCGGCCCGAAATCAAGCATGACGAAAAGCTCGATAATTTTGCCATCTTACAGCAGTTTGTCAAGGCTATGATGGATAATCCCTTGACAAAAACAGTGCGATAATTGAATGTAATTTTTATTACTTTATAAATAAGAGTTTTTTTATGTTTTATCGCGTAATTACCCTACCTTTCCTAATGACTTTAGCGTTTATTTCACTAACTCCTATAAGCCATGCAGCAAAGATTTATCACTGGGTTGATGAACAAGGCCGTTCTCACTTTAGTGAAAATTCACCCCGTAATGCCGACGCTAAAAAACTCAATATTAAACCAGCGGGCACTGGCTCTGGCGTAACCAGTTCCGAATCGAATTCGAACTCTGTTAACACACAGAAAAAAACGCAACCATCAGACAGCGCAGAGCAATCATCTAAAACACAGTTAAGCGCTGCAGACAAAGCAAAATACTGCCAGCAATCTCAAACACTCTTACAACAAATGAATGGCAATGTGCAGCGCCGATTTGAACAGCCTGATGGTAGTTATCGTAAATTAACGGAAAGTGAAGTTTCTGAGTATAAGGCGCAAGCGCAAGAAGGGATAAAAAACTACTGCCAATAGTCTTTGATTTTGATTAGCTTAAATTACGCGAGCCAAATAAGGCTGGCTTGGCGACCTGTTGCGGCTTGGCGACGATAGCTAAAAAATCGATACTGGTCGTTTTCTGCTGAGTCATTTATTTGAGTATTGTGGTGAGCAGAAAAAGTACAAAATTCATCATCACCGCCATACACTCCCGAAACACCTAAATGCCCTAACTGTAACTTTGCCAAGCGATATAAATCAGCCTGCAAACGGTCGCCTTTGCCTGCAACAAAACACTTTTCATCCGCCCACTTATCGCCATTTTTGAAGTTCAAAAATGCACGTTCAACTTCTGGGCCAACTTCAAAGGCTGATTGCGTAATCGCCGGCCCAAGCCAAGCAATCACCTGATTAGCCGCAATACCCTTGTTACTAAAGCGGTTAAGTGTTTGTTCTAAAACGCCATTAGCCAACCCCTTCCAACCCGCATGAGCCGCTGCGACTTGTGTGCCTTGCAGGTCACAAAACAACACAGGCAAGCAATCTGCAGTCATAATGGCGCAGGCTAATTTATGTTGCTGGGTAAAACAGGCGTCGGCCTGAGCGCCATCGTTAATCAAGGCAGCATCTAGGCAATCGATACCATGCACTTGCTGCAACCAACGAATTTCACCGCAACCTTGGGACTCAGTTAAGGCACCTGAATGTTGTAATAATTGCTGACGATTAGCACGAACGTGAGCGGGATTATCGCCAACGTGATCGCCTAAATTAAAGCGGTCAAAAGGGGGCAAACTCACGCCGAAGCGAGATGAATTTGAATGTGTTAAAAAAGAGGTTTCACGCTCAGTAGCCAAGGCTTTTACGTTATTGGGGGCAGGCCACTGAGGTAAAATCATGATCTTATTATTCCGGCAACTGAATATCTAGCAGCTGAGTATTTGAGAGCAGAGTGGCTAAAAGCCTAGTAGTCGGCTTCGTCATACGTTTCAGTTTGTTCATCACTTAATGCTTGCAGCAAAGCTTGAAAATCCTCTGGTAAATCCGCTTCCCAGGTCATGTACTCGTCGGTAGTTGGATGCCACAAGCTCAATTCACGCGCATGCAATGCCTGGCGTTGAAACGTTTGTAGTTGTTGACGTAAGTTTAACGAAATACCTTTAGGCAAACGGAAACGGCCAAAGTAAGTTTGATCTCCCACCAACGGATAACCAATGTGCGACAAGTGCACACGAATTTGGTGAGTACGGCCGGTTTCTAACTTACAACGCACATGGGTATGAGCATTAAATTTCTTTAATACACGATAGTGAGTAATGGCATCTTTACCCATGCCTTCTGGGGCAACCGCCATTTTAGTGCGTGAAGTGGGATGGCGCGCAATCGGTGCTTCTACAGTACCACCGCCGGTCATTACGCCCATAGTAATGGCTTCGTATTCACGCCCCATTGAGCGATCGAGCAATTGGCTGGCCAGCTGGGTTTGTGCTTGTAATGTTTTAGCTACCACCATCAAGCCTGTTGTGTCTTTATCTAGGCGGTGAACAATACCTGCCCGCGGCACGTTTTCGATACCTGGGTAATGATAAAGCAAGGCATTCAATAATGTTCCGGTATAGTTACCGGCAGCAGGATGAACAACCAAGCCTGCGGGTTTGTTGATAACCACAATGTCATCATCTTCATACACGACGTTTAGCGGAATATCTTCGCCTTCCCAATCGCCTTCTGCTTCCAAAATAACATCGAGAGCTAAAACTTCATTACCGATCATTTTGTCGCGACCGCGGCGAGTTTCACCATCAACGGTCAATTTCCCGTCTTTAATCCACTGTTGCAAACGTGAACGGGAAAAATCCGGGAACAATTCCGCGGCAATTTGGTCTAGACGTTTATTACCTAAACTTAATGGAACTGAAACACTGGCTTGAATAGAATTTGACATGAATGAGCTTTAAATGATCTTTAGTGAAGATTAAGACTATGATTTAATGTCGCACAAACGGCAACACCCTATTGGCCAACTAGTATACAGTTAAACGGAATATTCCTCCATGAGAAGCTTTACCCAGTTGTTTGTGATTTTATCCTGCTTAGTGTTAGCAGCCTGCTCATCTTCAGAAAAGCGATTAGAGGAGTTAACCGAGCGCGAATATTATGAACAAGCACGCGAGGCCATGGATGATAATAACTTTTTAATCGCCAGCGAACGTCTTCAACAGCTGGAGTCACTTTACCCATTTGGTGATTATGCTGAACAAGCTCAACTAGAGTTAATTTATACCCAGCACATGATGTCAGACATGGAATCGGCCTTGGCCTCTGCTGAACGCTTTATCCGCTTACACCCGCAGCACGAACAAGTTGACTATGCCTACTACATGCGTGGTTTATCGGTATATGAACTGGGTTTTAGTTTTGTTGAACGCTATACACCTGCCGAGCAAGCTCGCCGCGACCCAACAGCTTTTAGGGATGCTTTTAATTATTTTGATGAGTTAGTGCGTCGTTATCCAGACAGTCGCTATAACGAAGATGCACAAAAACGTATGATTTTTTTGCGCGATCGCTTAGCTCAGTATGAGATTGGTGTTGCTAGGTTTTACATGAAACGCCATGCTTATTTAGCCGCAGCACAGCGGGCTGAACGTGTCATGCTTGGATTCCAAGGAACCAGTATGGTTGCTGATGCTTTGGCTTTACAGGTCGAAGCTTATCGTTTGCTTGGCCAAGATTTTGAAGCTCAACAAGCACTCGCGTTGTTGCAACTCAACTACCCAAAACATGAACAGTTAACTGCCAAAGGTAAGTTTATTGATAGCGGCCTTACTCAAGAAGACCGCCGTACCCTTATTGGTGTAATGAGCTTTGGCTTAATCGAATAAGCCTAGATCATAAGTCTTTAATTAAATGCTAACTGCCCGCTTTCCAGCCATTGGTAATCGGGTAGCGTCGATCACGACCAAAGCCGCGCGAGGTTATTCTTACCCCAATCGGCGCTTGACGACGTTTGTATTCAGACAAATCCACCAAGCGGATAACCCGCTTAACGTCATCACTATCAAAGCCCTTCGCGATAATTGCATCAGCGCTTAAATCACCTTCGACATAATACTCAAGAATCTGATCTAAGATTTCATAAGCGGGCAAGCTGTCTTCATCCACTTGGTCAGGCGCAAGTTCGGCAGACGGTGGGCGCGTGATCACTCGCTCTGGAATAATCTCCCCCTCTCCTTGCTCGGATGCCAGCTCATTACGGTAGCGTGACAGTTTAAAAACCAAGGTTTTATACACATCTTTTAAGGCACTATAACCACCCACCATGTCGCCATAAAGAGTGGAATAACCCACCGCAACTTCGCTCTTATTGCCGGTGGTCATCACCATATAGCCTTTCTTATTCGAAATAGCCATTAGCATGACACCACGGCAACGCGCTTGCAGATTTTCTTCTGTAGTATCCTGCGCCAAGCCCGCAAACTCATCTTCTAATGCCAGCATAAAAGCGTCGTACATAGGCTCAATGGGTAAAACTTTATAACTCACCCCCAGAGCATCGGCTTCCAATTTGGCATCTTCCATACTCATGGAGGACGTGTATTTAAACGGCATCATAATAGCTTCAACACGATCTTTACCGATGGCATCAACCGCAATCGCTAGGGTTAATGCCGAATCGATACCGCCCGACAAGCCTAAAAGAATGCCTTTAAAGCCATTCTTTTCAATGTAGTCGCGCACCCCTAACACCAAGGTATCGTAAATGCTCTTTAAATCTTCTTTTACTGCTAAAACTGGTTTTTTAAGCGCAGTCACTGGTTGATCAAACGGAGTAGTAAACTCCACCAGCTGCAAATCACTTTCATGCTCACTAAGGCTGGCTATAAGTTGACCTTGAGCGTCCACCACAAACGATGCTCCATCAAATACCAACTCATCTTGTGCGCCCACTTGGTTCACGTACACAATCGGCAAGCCCGTTTTGTTGGCATGACCACCTAATAAATCATGCCGCTCTTTTAATTTTCCCACATGAAAAGGCGATGCATTGATATTAATAATCATCTGCGCACCCGCCGCTTTAGTTTCGACTACAGGGGCTTCGTGCCAAATATCTTCGCAGATAGTTAAACCGATTCTGTGGCCTAACCATTCAAAGACACAGGGCTTATCGCCAACACTAAAATAACGCTGTTCATCAAACACTTGGTAGTTGGGTAAAAAGCGTTTGGCATATTGAGCAACTTTTTCGCCATTACTCCACACCCCAGCCATGTTAAAAAGCTGGCCGTCTTGTTGCCATGGGTAGCCAATCACAATCGCTACATCTCTACTCATATCGGCAATCTGTTGCAGACCTTGCTCTACCCGATGCTGTAAACTGGGGCGTAATAATAAATCTTCGGGGGGGTAGCCTATTAATGCCAACTCAGAAAACACGACCATTAAAGCACTAGCATTCGGGCTTTCGTTATTAGCATGTGCTTGCAAATATTGCGCTTTAGCGTTTATTACTGCTGCACGAATTTTTTCAAGGTTGCCATCTATATCACCCACTTTAAAATTAATTTGGGCGAGAGCGATTGACACTTGTTGCATAGAATGTTGCATAGCGATTATCTTTGACCACGTGATGTTTGCCGCGTATTGTCGAAAAATTGTGATCAGGTTGCAAACGGAACTTTAAACGGAACCCAAAAAATGTTGATAAAACCGGCCGACGTTCTTGTCCAAGGCCAACGCTTATTGCGTTATTACAGCTTTTTTACCCTGTTGTTATCGCTAATGCTCATTATTTTAGACAGCTTAGATACCAATAACAGCATTGTCGCAGGTAATGATCCTACCCTATTTTTGTTTGCCAATACCGCTTACATTATTTGGTCGGTGAGCATGTTATTTTTTTCCAGCTCACGACTCAGCACACATCCACAATATGCCGTCAGCTTTTTCTTTGGCGACATCACCTTATTAATCATTATGATGCAGGCCAGTGGAGGCCTAGACAGCGGCTTCAGTAACTTAATTCTAATACCCATTCTTATCTCCAACCTCCTTGTTACACGCTCATTGGGTTATGCCGTAGCAGCATGGACTACCATCGCCGTTATTTATACCCAGCATATAATCCCTTGGAGCTTTGAAGAGCAGCCGGTATTTACTTCTGGGCTTTATGGATTCTTTTGTTTCATTTTAGCGTTTTTAACCCAAGCTCTTTCCAGTAAATTAAACAGCACACTAGCCCTTACTTATAGCCAAGCAGAGCACATTAATCGCTTGCGTAAGATCAATAAACACGTACTGTTTTCTTTACCCGATGCCATTATTGCTTGTGATAAAAACCATCAAATCTTACTCAGCAACGATACTGCTAAAATTTGGTTTAACTGCGAAGATGGCCAACGCTTGCCCCATGACTTGCGACTTCTAAGCAAAGAAAAACCGGTATCCAAAAGGCATTTTGAACATGAAGGTCACCACTTAATTCTTAACTACAGTACTTTGACTAATTCTGTGGCCGGTGATTACGTTCTCGTTATAGAAGACGCCAGCCACATCGCCGCAGAAGCACAACAAATTAAATTAGCATCTTTAGGACGTTTAACGGCCAGTATCGCCCACGAAATACGCAATCCTTTAAGTGCTTTGCGTCACGCTGCACAGTTACTAGCAGAAGCTCCCAATCTATCTAATGGTGATATCAAGCTCACCCACATCATTGAACAACACTGCATGCGCATTAACCGGACGGTAGAAGATATTTTACAAATCAGTCGTCGTAATGATGCCAACGCAGAAGTAATAAAACTCAAGCCTTGGCTAGATCATTTTGCCTCAGCATTTAAAGAAGCAAACCCTGAATCATTTACCTTAACCATCAACTGCAGCCCAGATTATCTTGTGAGCTTTGACCCCGATCAACTGCAGCAGGTGCTGCACAACATTTGTGGCAACGGCTTACGTTATGCTCGCATGAACAAACCTGACCACCCAGAGGTTCGAATTACAGCAAAGCAGCACGTTAGCGGTTCCATTAATTTATACTTAGTTGATAATGGTGTTGGTATCAGTGAAGAACACCAAAAGAATTTATTTGAACCTTTTTTTACCACTGAGCACAACGGCACCGGGCTTGGCTTATATTTATGCCGAGAAATTTGCACAGCAAATAAAGCCAACATACGATACATTTCAAATAGCCCACTTACCGAAGGTATGGGCACCTGTTTTTGTTTAAGCTTTGCGGCGGTGTTAACTTAGCGTTGACTCATAGTGAAACTCGTTTAAATTTTTAAACACGGTATTTAAAAAGTAGATTAGGAAAACAACACTTATTATGGCTTATAAAGCACTGATCATAGATGATGAGCCAGACATTCGTGGCTTAATTGAAATTACATTAGAGCGCATGGGCATCAACTGTTCTTGCGCGGCGAATTTCAGCGAAGCAATTACACAGCTAGAGCAACAAGAGTTTCATTTTTGCTTAACCGATATGAAATTACCCGACGGTAATGGCATGGACTTGATTGCCTTAGCGCAGCAAAAATACCCCAAAATGCCCATTGCTATGATCACCGCGTTTGGCAACATGGAAACTGCAGTAGAAGCCCTTAAATCCGGGGCTTTTGATTTTGTCGCCAAACCTATCGACCTCTTACGTTTACGCGAAGTAGCCACTGCAGCCCTTAAACTAACCGAAGTACCACTGGCATCACATGCCAGTAAAAGCAGTAGCATACGCTTAATTGGCCAGTCTCAAGCTATGCAAACGCTGAATAGCCAAATAGAAAAAGTAGCACGCACTCAAGCACCTATTTTTATTCATGGTCAATCCGGCACCGGTAAAGAATTAGTAGCACAACTGATTCATTCTTTAGGCGTACGCCGCGATAAACCCTTTATTGCCGTGAACTGCGGTGCGATTCCTCGCGACTTAATGGAAAGTGAATTTTTTGGTCATATAAAAGGCAGTTTTACCGGCGCAAGTTCTGACAAACTAGGCTTCTTCCGCGCTGCCGAGGGCGGCACTTTATTCCTCGACGAAGTGGCCGAATTGCCTATCGAGATGCAAGCAAAGCTACTGCGGGTTATTCAAGAACAAAACGTACGCCCGGTAGGCCATGAGCAAGAACTTCCCATCAATGTACGCATTTTAAGTGCCAGTCACCGAGACCTACAGCAACGTGTAGAAGACGAACTTTTTCGCCAAGATCTTTATTTTCGTTTAAATGTGATCAAAGTCGAAACGCCATCCTTAGCTGCTCGCCCAGACGACATTCCTCTACTAGCAGAGCACTTTATTGAAAAATACGCCAACGAATGGCACATGCCTAAAGCCAAGCTTGCTTCAGAAACTCTAACAGCTTTGTGTCAGTACTCCTTCCCGGGTAACGTCCGTGAGCTAGAAAACATTCTGCAACGTGCTTTTACCATGTCGGAAAATGACGAGATCAGTATCGAAGATTTAAACCTTCCTAACCACCAGGATAAAGTTACCCTAGATACTACCTCGTCGACCAATATGGCCGATGGCAACCTAGAAGCCTACATAGAAAATATTGAAAGAATGGCGATTAACGAAGCATTAGAAGCAACACGCTGGAATAAAACCGCAGCAGCAGAAAAGCTCGGCATTAGCTTTAGAGCATTACGTTACCGCTGTAAAAAGCTGAATATTGAGTAATATAAATAATGGATTTAAACACCAAAACCAGAACTTAATCTTATTTTAAACTCAGAAGAATTTAGTGTTTTATTCAGCCTAAAAGCTGAATCTTTACTATTTAGGTCGCCGCACCAAAAAAGCCTGCTGTACTGAAATTTCATACTTCTTTTTAACTTCTTTTTAATAAGGACAGGACTATGAAACAGCAGGGATTTACCTTAACAGAAATCATGACCACTACAGCCATAATGCTCACCGTAGCCAGCATGGCTAAAACAAGTTTTGAATCAACAGGGTATTGGATTGAACCGAAAAACTTATTCAGCGCCATCCAAGAAACCAGAACCTTCGCAATAACCAACAATACTCATGCTGCCCTATGCCCCAGTGAAGACGGCCTTATTTGCCAAACCAATTGGCAACTACCGTTAATAATGTTCGTTGACAGCAACAATAACAAACAACGGGATATCGATGAAGAAATCATCCACCGATTTGCTCCTTACTCTCAGCTAACAAGAACCATTAGCTATCCTCGCAGCCAAATTCGTTTCAATGGCCAAGGGCAAACCAATGGTTACATAGGCACACTCTCCTATTGCTCAGAATACAATTCAAAGGCCATAGTCATATCCCGAGTTGGCCGCGTTCGTTACTCATCCGAAGACAAATGTAGCTGAGTAAAAAGCCGCGAATTAAATAAAAAGTAACCGCTAAAAACGCAAGTAGTGTTGCTGTAGCAACACTTAATCTCATTGAATATACCGCTTATCTAACAAGGCTGCCCGTACCCTATTAGTTAGGTAATAATGCAGTTATGAAAAAATTAAAAGCATTTACCCTCGTTGAACTTATGATCGTGATCGCCATTGTCGGCATCATTGCCGTTATTGCTGCGCCGAATATGCGAACCATGATCTCAAATAGCAAAAGTCATTCTGTGGCTCAGCAGCTTATGATAGATATCATGTATACGCGTAACGTTGCAATTACAGGTCAAGCCAACGCCCTAATGATTCCTTTGGACGCATCTTCTGGAACAGGTACCTTGGCTGCTGGCGGTGGTGTTAATTGGGCTGCAGGTTGGCGAATAATAAGTGCTGCAAACCCAGGAGTAGAGTTACGTAGACAAGAAAATATGGGGCCTGACCCTCAAATACGCTCTATTGCATCTTTTACAACGGACACTGGTGTTGTTGTTGCGACAGGAACTCTGGATGCATTAAATCCAATTGAGTTTACTACAGAGGGAGTCGCGGAACGACGCGGAGCTCTTGAAGTTGGCGTTTTAGGTTGTGCTGGCGATAACGCCAAACGCTTACATATCAATCAAGTCGGCCAAGTTATAAGTACTGATATTCAATGCCCAGCGGGGTTTGCAAACCAATGATCATTTTCCCCAAACGCTCCAATAAGCGGTTCTCCAAAAGCCACAATGTATCAGGCCTCACACTAATCGAGGTCTTAGTAACCGTGGTCATTACAAGTATTGGTTTAATGGGGTTGCTTTCTTTACAAATGCAAGCTTTAAAAGCGACTCAAGACGCAGGAAATCACAGTCACGCAACGTGGATATTAAATGATTTAAGCAGCCGAATAAGAGCTAATAAAGGTGCTTCTTTGAGTTACGTCAGTGCTGCTGCCGTAAACTGCCCCGTAAATCCAACGACAGTCACACCAGCTACCGTCTGCAGTAACTATGCAACCGGCTCAGCCAGAGTCAGCTCCGCTGAATGTACTGGGGCTGAGTTAGCAGCTTGGGATTTATTTGAAGTAGCTTGTGGCTTGCCCCGTGACAATATCAATATTAACGGCAACCCAATCGATGCATTACCCAGTAATCCTGGCAGCCCCTGGGGACCGACATTAACTGTTACTTGCGCGACAGCCGGCTGTACAAACGGAGACCCCCTACGTTTGACTTTAACTTGGAGAAATAAGGTGGATGCGACCGAAGCAACTGACGCATCTGAAGCAACTCGCTTAGCTCCTGACAACTTATCCCAAGCATCAAGGGTGGTATATCCATGAATAATAAAAAAGCCCAGACTGGGTTTACCCTAATTGAAATTATGATCACCTTGGTTCTGTCGTTGCTGATTACTTACGGCATTGCTCAGGTGCTTATTAGCTCAAACCAAAACTCATCAAGCTCTGACGGTGTTTCACAAGCCCAAGAAACTGCTCGATTTGTTATGTCATTTGTTGGTGAACAAATTAGAGATACTGGTATTAACTCTATTAGCGACCAAGATATTACCTCCAGATCAGCCATGGGGTGTGATATTACAAGTCTTAATAATAATAATGCCTGCTCTTTCAATAATGATGCCGGTGCAACCCAGGCAAACATAACTGTCGCACCAGGTGTACTTAGTGGAGATCGACTAGCACTATCGTGGATTCCGCCAGCTGTAGACCTTACCTACCCAGTATTTAATCCTGGAGATCCAACTCCTCCTACATTTCCTAACGTTAGAACAGACTGTACCGGTGAAGAGATTGCTGGTTTCACACCAAACACAATGATTGTCAATACTTTCTGGGTTAGTTTTGATGATATTACAGGCACCAATGCCTTATTTTGCCAAGGAAGACTGTTCGACAATGCAACCAACACAATAACAGGTACAGGAAATGCCCAAGCTATTGCAAATGGAGTAGAAGCCATTCACTTCTTATACGGAGAAGCCACTAACCCAGCATCTGATGATGTCACTGGTTACGTAAATGCCACAGAAGTAAATGACTGGAATAGAGTCTTCGCTATTAAAGTGGCCGTAATGACTCGCTCTTTGGGAGATACCACTAATGAAGTTGCTACCAAGCAATATGTGTTACTAGATTCAGACATATACACCTTTACTGACGCGATTAATCGACAAGTTTTTAGTACTACTTTTTTTATACCGAATCGTGGAGATGATTAGCATGAATTATGGATCAAAACAAAAGCAGTCCGGAGCTGTTTTAGCCATTAGCCTTGTTCTTTTAAGTGCCATCACCCTACTTGCAGCTATGAACATGCAGCGAGCTGGCTTGCAAACCCGCATTGCATCGAATATCACTCACAAAGAAGCCACATTTAATACCGTTTTAAGCGAACAAGACCGTTGGTTTTTTGACCTTTCAACAATGGACTTAAGTAACCCTATTCTTAGTGCTCCCATTAGACAATTCAACTTAAATGCTGGCACCAAGGTTTATACACCTTCTAAGCTAAATCAACTTAGTCAAGCAGGTACCGCATACGCAATTGACATAGATAACCAATTAATAATGACCGACGTTATAACCGGCAAGAACTCTTTAGCTTCGGGAGAAGAAGTGAATAACCGAGTGTTATTTCGCTATCGACTTTGGTCAAGAGGGGATATTAGCGGAAGGCCTGCTGGTAGCTCCACATCGGAATACCAGGTTTCTGGTATCAGCTTTCCGGCCTTAAACTCATCGAAGAATACATTGTATTCTCAACCTTAAAGGATATGCCCTATGAAATACCTATTTTCACTACTGCTCATTCTGCTAACGCTACCCAGCCAAGCAGAAATCATCTCGCATAACCTAGTAGGCAAGGCATCGGATATTCGCTTTACTAGTAGCTATCAAGAAGAATCTGGGCTTGGCGAAGTTCAGGTTCAACTTTGCTCTACCTGCACTACTTATCAACTTACGATCACACCTGAAACCAATATTTCTAAGAATCACAAGCCGCTTAACCTTAACCAGTTTAAAACGCATCTTAAGGCCAACGGAAACGCGCATATGCGCTTACAATTTCACAAAAACAGAAATACTATTTTTTACATTAGCCTCTCATCTCAAAAAGAGGAGGATTTATAATGAAATACTTTATCAAACGCACTCGCAGTATAGTTACTACAGCTACGATCACATTGTGGTGCTGTATAGCTCAAGCCGAAGATATTGAAATTTACAGAAGCGTAGACTCCTCTGTAAAACCAGTATCTATGATGGTGATCGATACCTCTCGTAGTATGTCAGAATGGGCCCAAGAACAGTGGCCAGATTATGATCCAAATATCGATTACAAAGCCACCTATCCAAAGGATCCAGATGGTGACAATATTGATTATTTAGACTCAAACCTATACTACTTTAACGATGATAACTATTCAGGAGAAAAGATTTCAAATAGTGATAAAACCAGCCTAAGAAACCACCCATTTCCTAAAGCCGCATTAAAATGTGATGCCGCCTCAGAAAGCGTAAAAGCTGAAGGCTTTTACGCCGATAAATTTAAACGCTGGAATTCATCAACCTTCACTTGGGATCCGTCTTTGGATTATCGAGAACCATATACATGGTGGGGATTTACTCTATATAGATGGGAAACCCCTAGCACTCCCCTTGGTAATGCAAGCGATGTAAACGCTATTATTGATTGTAAGACTGATGAAACCGACTCAGCTAATAAGTATATCAAAACAAACCCTAATAGCAGCAACAGCCAATATTTAACTTATAAAGACAGTGAATACAATGACGCTTGGAGAAATTACTTTCAGTATATCTATAGCGGTAACTACATAAATTATCTTATTTATAGAGAAGAGCACAAAGATGACCTTATTGGTGCTAAAAAATCAAGAATGCAAATCACCAAGGAAGCTGCCAAGTTTGTTGTCGACACAACCGGTGGCATTAAATTAGGCTTAGCTCGTTTTGACCTTGATAGTGACGGTGGCATGATCGATATAGCAGCCACTGATATCGAAAGGCTACGTGATATAAATAGCAAAAGTGGAGACACTGTATTTAACACAGTAATAGATTCTTACCTGCCTTGGGGCGGTACACCACTAACTGAATCTTATTACGAAACAGCTCGATACTTAAGAGGTAATAGTGTTCTTTATGGTACAGATTCTCGTAGTCGTCGTTTAAAATCAAGCTACACTCTTAATGATCTAGAGCGCAGCAGCAGCAGCGGTATCTTATTGAGCAATAATTACAATTTAGGCCGCACCACTGTCGTTAACAACCCGAGCACCCCTGCCTCTAGGTCTGGCAATACTTATAACTCACCAATTGAATCTGCTTGTAACGCAACAAGTAATTTGGTGTTATTTACAGATGGTGAACCTTCGGATAGTGATACAAGCGCAAACGATGAAATTCAAGATCTGTTAAAAGATGCCAACATTGATTTTGAAACAGAACCTGGTTTAACCGATTATGATCGTAGCGTTTTAACTAACAACTGCAGCGGTGCAGGTGGCTGTGCAGAAGAACTTGCTTACTATTTAGCCAATGTAGATCAGCGCCCTGACTTACCAGGCAAACAAACCATTAATACCCATGTTATTGGTGGTTTCTTTGAAGAAGGCTCATCCGGTAATACTCTGCAATACATTGAAACCATTGCTCGTCTTGGTAAAGGAACATATGCGGCAGCTTCTAGTAAAGAAGACATCGCTAAAGCGTTTAGAGCCGCAGTAACCGCTGGTCACGACAAGCCTGTTACCTTTGTAGCACCTGCGGTATCAGTTAACTCCTACAACAGCTTAGAACACTTAGATAGCTTGTTTTACGCTATGTTTGTTCCGTCTACCGACAACAATTGGAAGGGTAATCTTAAAAGCTACCGTTTAGCGCCCAACGGCACTGTAGTTGATGCCGATGGTAACTCGGCTGTTGATAGTTCAAGTGGTCGCTTTAAAGAAGGAAGCCGAAGCTATTGGACACCCAAAGGTACAAGTGACGGGGATAAAGTGACTAAAGGGGGCGCTGCAGCACACCTAACCAAAGAATATAATATTTTTACCCACCTTACTGACACTAAAGGCACATTGAATACTGCTATTTCAACAAGTACCGTCAGCAAAGGCATGCTTGGGCTTTCAGATCAAGCTTCTTCTGGAGAGCATACCGCTGTGATAGATTGGCTCAATAGGAGGCTAGCAGGAAACACTCGACTTGAAATAGAAGACCCACTGCACAGCCGCCCTGTCGTTGTAAACTATGGCTACGATATTGATCAAACAACCCAGAAGGTAACCCCGAAAGGTGTGGTATTTATGGGCTCTAATAGTGGTTACTTGCACGCTATAGACGCTAATAAAGATAGCTTTAAAGAGTATTTTTCATTTGTACCTAAAGAGCTCCTTTCAAACGCAAAGCTATACCAATCTGCGGATAAATATGAGCCTAAGCCCTATGGCGTAGATGGCCCAATTAATTATTGGCATGCAGATGCAAACCAAAACGCACAAGTAGATAAAGATGAAAAAGTATATCTTTATTTTGGCTTGCGTCGTGGTGGGCGCCATTATTATGCTCTTGATATCAGCGATCCAGAAAAACCTAAATTTCAATGGCAGATTAGTGGTGGCCAAGGTGGTGATTTTGATAATTTAGGACAATCATGGTCCCCTATGACACTTGCAAAAGTAAGATGGGGAGACTCAGGAAAAACAAAAGTTGTCTTATTATTTGGTGGTGGTTACGACCCTGACGAAGATAATCGAAATACTCGCGCCCCCAATAGCATGGGTAACTCTGTATATATGATTGACCCAGAAAGCGGCAAGCTGCTATGGAGTGCAAGTAACTCTAATGCAGCAACTAAACTCACCGACATGACAAATGCTATTACTAGCGAGATCAAAACTGTCGATTTTGATGGCGACGCAATTACAGATTTCTTTTTTGTAAGTGATATCGGTGGTCGTGTATGGCGCTTTGATCTAAACGCTAATACAGAAACTATTAATAAATCCAACTTTATTGCTGGGGCCGGAAAAATATTCGATGCAAACAAAACTGGTATTAACTACCAACGATTTTTTTATGCGCCCAGTGTCTCGTACTTTTCTGATAAAAAGAACCATGAAGAGTTTTTAACAATAGCGATCGGCTCAGGCTTCCGTGCACACCCGCTACAGACAGTACATAAAGACAGCTTTTATATCATTAAAGATAGACACATAGTAAAACCGCCTACAAGATATACAACTTTAGATCCTAGTCAATTTGTAGACATTGCTAATCCTAGGGTTAATAGTTCGACCTCCCCTGAGGGTTGGAAATACAACCTTTCTATTGGTGAAAAGGTTTTATCACCTTCTCTGACTGCAAATAGCCATATGTATTTCACAACATTCGCACCTAAATCAACATCGAGTAATGCTTTAGGCTGCAATGTAGATGTTGGACAAGCTACTGCATATGCCATTTCTTTTGACCCATCCTCCCTTGCATTAGGTGAAGGTGAAGGTGAAGGTGAAGGTGAAGGTGAAGGTGATGGTAATGGTGATGGTGATGGTGATGGTGAACCACCTTACACACCTTTTTATCCGGGAATAGAATCAAGTGATATTATCACCGATGGGCCGCCACCAGCCCCGATTGAGCTGACAGTGTCTCCAACAGGTCAAATAGCATTTTGTGAAGACAACCCAGAGCACGTCAGCTGCAAAACACAAGAACCTGAGCCAGGCTGTGAAGATAGGGGCGACTGCCCTCCACCTCCGCCAGCTTGTGAAGCTTCTGTTTCTGTAATTCTCAGTGGTACAAGTGTAATTTCAAATGGCGCTGACCAATGTGAATTACTCAAGAGAAACTATTGGAGATCCCTGTAATTCAGTAGTAATGTAGCCTTTCTATTAACAATAATCCCCAATAGCACTTCAATTTTTTGAAGTGCTATTGGGCTTTTTTCTACAGGTTAAAAAATGAAGCAACGTGGTTTCACTTTAATAGAATTAATGATCGTAGTTGCCATTATTGGCATTCTTACCGCAGTAGTCATGCCTAGTTATCGAAACTATGTATTAGAAAGCCAACGTGAAGACACCATGACGAAACTTTTACAAGTCGTGCAACTTCAAGAACGCTTTTATCTTAATAATGCGCAATATGCTACTAATATGACCAACCTAAACTATGATGTTGATCCTCTTGGGCAATGGGTTATAACCTATAACGGAATCAACACTTATGGGGTTCGTATTGGTTTATGTGATAATGCCGCCATTTATCCTGACGGGCCACCCGCGACAGAGTGTTTCAATGTGATAGCCACACCTATTAGTGGAGATGCTGATGAAGATGCTTTTTTAGGACTTCTTGCTGTTGATAGCAGAGGCAGAAAAGTCTGGGATTTTAATAAAACTGTCATCCGCGATTGGAGTGGAAACGATCTAGCAGATGCAAGATGCCCTGAGTGCATTACTGCAAGAACCACTTATTAAATTAATTTAGCACCTAAAAATACTACTCAGGTCAAGCCAGCGGGTATAGCTCTCTGGCTTTTTTTATTTTAACTGAAAACCGTGCTCGCTATATCTCTTTAACCCCCTCTATTTCTTCGTTAACCCCCTCAAACCCTATCTCTCTCCCATTCTTTAATGTTTATTTACACTCTTCGTCTCTAAAGCCAATGCGTTTAGCTTTACATATCAATACAATGGTTCCATAGTAGCAATTTAAATAACATAGTTATCAAATAGCAGAATTGAAAGTGATCTGATCTTATTCATGAAGAATTACAACGGCTTCACCCTAGTCGAATTAATAATAGTTGTCGCAATCACCGGCATACTGGTTGCCGTTGCAGTACCTAGCATGCGCACTTATATCTCTAACTCTGCTGCTAATAGCCTTAGTGGCACAGTGTTAATTGACATTATGTATGCCAGAAACCATGCAATAACCAATAGTAAGGTTGTAAAAATGATACCTACCGGTGCGGCAGATACGGGAGCGAGTACTTTTACCCCCAATAGCGCTGGCGTAAATTGGGCTCAAGGCTGGTCTATTTTTGTCGACGATAATAACGATAACGTCATTGATGCAGGCGAGCTTGTACTAAGAAATCACGCAAGTTTTGGCCCCGACTCGCATATTAGTTCTGGCCCAGGTGCTCATATTGGCGTGGGCACGCAAGGCATATTAGATATCAATACACCTATTGGCTTCAACCCAGATGGCACCTCTATTAACTCTGGCGTTCTTACTATCGCTACATTTGGCTGTGCTGGCGACAATGCTCGCACCATTCAAATAAACCAAATTGGCCAAGTTATTGGGACAGATATCCAGTGTCCAATGGCTTTTACAGACCTATAGGCTGACTCTCAAGGAAGATGGATGAGAAGCAATACAACTTTTAATAATAAAAAAATACAAGGCTTAAGCCTAGTTGAAGTACTGGTCACTATTGTTATCACCAGTATTGGTTTAATGGGACTTGTTTCACTGCAAATGCAATCGGTACTTGCAACATCAGATACTGGCAACCGTAGCCATGCTATTTGGGTATTTAACGATATCATCAATCGTATTCATGCCAACGAAGTTGCGTCTGCAAGTTACATTGGTGCTGGCCCTGTTACTTGCAATGCTCCGGCAAAAGTTTGCAGCAGTTATCACGATGGCACTAATGTCGTAAATGCTGTTAATTGCAGTGGTGCCGAACTTGCCGCTTGGGATCGATACGAAGTTGCTTGCCAATTAAAGCCTGCTGCTTTTTTTGGAGACTCTACTCGCTACCTTCCAAACTCCCAGCTAACCATTGCATGCCCTTCTGGTGCTTGTAACAACGGCGACCCTTTACGAATAACTCTGCAATGGCGCGCTCGTCTTGATGATGAATCAATTACCGGAGCGGCTCGCACAGCAAATAGCGGGTTATTAACCCTTACGGATGTGATCACGCCATGAAGAATCAACATAAAAAAAACCAAGGTTTCAGTCTTGTTGAACTCATGATCACTTTAGTTCTGAGTTTATTGATAACTTATGCGATTGCTCAATTATTGATTAATTCTAATCAAACCTCAGTTACCTCCGACGGCATATCACAATCACAAGAAACGGGTCGCTTTGTGATGTCTTATTTAGCTAATCAAATCCGTCAGTCTGGACTTAACTCTATTTCAAATAATAGCGTCACAACAAAGGCTATTATCAGTTGTTCAGACCCCGACTTTGTGGGCTTAACCAGCACCACTGGTGAAGTTGCTTGCTCTACCAATACTGATACCGGCGATACACAAGCAACTATTTATAATGCAGGTATTCATGGTGACCGTCTTGCAGTCGCTTGGGTGCCACCACTGCCAGCCTCTGGCAACGCTGCTGATATTCGTGACTGTTCTGGTGCTGGGGGTTATAGCGAAAATGACATTATTATCAATGTCTTTTGGGTTGAAAGCGATGGTAATGGAATGAATAACCTTGTTTGCCAAGGTAGTACTTTAAGTGGCAGTACAATCACTCGATCAAACCCCAAGCAAGCGATAGCCAACGGCGTTGATAGCTTACAAATATTATTTGGCGAAGCGGTAGACCCTTTACCCATTACAGATCGGCGGAATACAGCTAAATACGTCAATGCAGATGATATTACGAATTGGGAAAGAGTTTACGCTATTAAGGCCTCTATCTTGACTCGCTCGATTGCAGAAGTAACAAACTCTAATATTTTAAGGCGCTACGTACTACTCGATGCAGAGCCTTATTTAATGACAGACAGTATTAATCGCCAAGTATTTACCACAACCTACGTTATCAATAATTATAAATAAATGATTAGGTTTTTTTAAAATACTTATTAAATATACAAGGATGAAGGCCAAGAAATTATGAGAAAAAATCAATCAGGAGCAGTGCTAGCAATCAGCTTAGTATTGCTAACGGCAATTACATTTCTTTCCATGATGGGTATGCAACGTTCGGGATTACAAACAAAAATTGTTGCTAACATCCAGCATCAAGAAAGAGTATTTAATGCTTCTTTAAATGAGCAAGAGTTTTGGTTTTTTCAATATGCCAGCAATCCAAAAGAAAATATTTTAACGCTAATCAACAGTACAGATAATAATGGAAATCCAGCACCTGTGGTTTTGAGAGATACAACGAACATAAATTCACAAGACGCTGTTCAACTAAACTCTTCTGCAATCCATGTTTTACCAGGTGCCAATGAAGTCGCATTTGCCATTGGTGAACAAGCCGGTTTTCAGAGGTCTTATAAATTTGAATTAAACACAGTTTCAGCAGTTAGAAATAGAACTGAAATGAATTCTGAGCAACGCTCTGGATTCAAATTCTCTGGTTTATCACTTTCAAGCAATTCTTTATAAGGACGTTTAACATGCTAATCCGAACACTGCTACTTTGTCTGGCATTAACGCCTTCTTTGGCGCTGGCAAAACAATTAAGTCATACCTATAAAACCACTTCTAGTAATTTTAACATAGTTAAAAGTTATGACCGTTTTTCTAAACAAGGCATCATCAGTTTAAAGCCCTGCCCTTCATGTCAGAAGCAAGAATTTACCCTGCATGAAAATACCTACTTAGCTGAAAATGGCTCTCAAAAACCATTGGAAGACCTTATGAAAATTAGCCTAGCGAATAAAAGCGAGCACATACTTGTGCAAGTCAATAAATACAACCAAAAGGTGTTTTACATCGAATGGGGCTACCCGGAAGGCGAGCCAGAGGAGTTAGAATAATGAAACATTTAACAACTGCGTTTTTAACTCTCTGGTTATGTTTTAGCACTCAAGCAGACGATGTGGACCTTTATCAAGGTCAAAGCTCTGGGGTGCGCCAAAACGTTATGTTCTTAATGGATACCTCTCGCAGCATGTCTCGCTGGGAGTATTTTGATATTGGCCCATACAATCCAGATACGACTTATCCAGTGCCTATTAATGGCTTTGATCCAGAAACCTATTATTATTCTGGTCTTGTCGATGGTGATGGCAGTAGCGAAACAGAAACTCAAATTGTACATAATCGTTTTTTACACAAAGACGCTCTAAAATGCGGCAGTGCCGAAGCAGCATTAGAAACCGTTGGGTGGTCAAAAGATAAATTTAAACGCTGGAACCCAAACGAAGATAGATGGGAAGCTCCGACGCCTTTGCTAGGTCTGTCAATGGGCACAAATAGAACTGACGCTATTTGGGTGTGTAAATCTGAAGAAGGGGGCCACTCCGGACTAGGTAGATATATTGAAACTAACAATTTGAGTTCAAATCAATTTAGAAACTCTCCTCAAGGATTTGGGCTATATAATACAAGTCTTATTCGAGGTTGGTGGTACCATACTCGAAACATGTTCAAAGGAAATTATTTAAACTACCAAATCTTTGAACGTGGTGAGAATGAGACAGGCGGTGGTGTTGGCAGTGCCGACGACCGCATGTCGCGTATGACCCTTGTCAGCGCGGCAGCAACCGAAGCGGCCATTGCTGTTAATGGCTTTAACTTAGGTCTTTCGCGTTTTGACGCTAAAGATAACGGTGGGTTTGTTGATCTGCCTATTGGTCCGGTTGAAACGGTTCGAGATGAGTTTAAAGATAAGCTTGATTCATATTTCACCTTTGGTGCAACACCATTAACCGAAAGCTACTACGAAATCGCCCAATATTATCGTGGTAAACCTGTTGATTTTGGCAAAAACTCAAAGTCTCGTGTCCAAAAACCAGGGCAAGTCGTCGACCGCTTACCTTTTAGTGGAATGATAAGTTGGCCGAGTGCTATCTTGCCTGCTCATACTTATGTAGCCGATACGCCAAGCGTTGCTGGTTCTCGTACTGGTAATACGTATAATTCTCCAATCACTAGCTCCTGCCAATCGCAAAACTCTATTGTTTTATTTACCGACGGTATGCCAACAAGCGACGTCGATGCTAACAGTAAAATTAAAAAACTGTTTGATGACACACCCAACTTTTCGTTTCCTCTCGGTTCTGGCTTAAGTAAAAACTGCGGTGGTGATGGAGGTTGCGCACCAGAGCTAGCGTATTTCTTAAATAATTACGATCAAAGTGATCTTCCTGGCAAGCAAACTATACGTACTTTTGTGATTGGTGGCTTTATACAAGACACCTCTGGTGAAAGTAATGGCGCAGGTGAAAATGATGATGGTAGTTCCAGTAATGATCTTGATGGTATTCCATTACTGAAATCAATCGCTCGCCACGGCGGAACGACTTACATGCCTGGCGACAATTATCAGGATATTGTGAATGCCTTGACTGAGGTTTTTGGCTCCGCATCAGAAGCACCAGCTACATTCGTAGCACCAGCGTTAGCCACAAATACATACAATAGCCTAGAGCATCAAGATGAGCTTTACTACGCCATGTTTTCAACACAAAACCGTGCTGACTGGAATGGTAACCTAAAACTTTACCGCCTAGGTAGCGACGGTAACATCAAGGATTCTTTAGGTAAAAATGCCATTGGCGATGATTATTTATTTAAAGATTCTGCGGTGAGTTATTGGACCCCTAGCGAAAACCCAGATGGCAGCTTGGTAACTCGCGGCGGCGCAGCGGAGAATTTAACTCAAAGCTTAAATATCTATACTCACTTAAACGAGAATCCTGGACCATTAACCACAACAATCCTTGATTCAGCAGAGATTAAGTCGGCGATGGGAATCAGTGGTATGTCGCCAGAAGACATTAGCAAAGCAATCAACTGGGCAAATCGCTATTCAAGTGAAGCGCCAGATGAAACGCGCAAAGCGATGGAAGATCCACTTCATAGTCGACCCGTCGTTATTACTTACTCGTCTACGAAAGACCCTGTTACCAAAGAAATCACCAGTGATAATGTTGTATTTACTTCAACTAATAGTGGTTATCTACATGCATTTAAAGCAGATAAAAATAATTTTAGAGAATACTTTTCTTATGTTCCTAAAGAGCTATTACCAAACCTAACTCAATACGCTTTAGCCCCTCCGGTTAGAAAAGATGAACTTTATGGTTTAGATGGCCATATTAACTATTGGCACAAAGACATTAACAAAGATGGCATGGTTAATGGTGAAGACAAAGTCATCCTGTATGTTGGCATGCGACGCGGTGGTAGAAATTACTATGCGTTAGATGTAACCAATCCGGAACAGCCCAAATATCTATGGCAAATCAACGGTGGCAGCACCGGCTTTGAACGCTTAGGGCAAACTTGGTCTGAAACTACCTTGGTTAAGATTCCATATAATGGTAACAATCGTGTTGCTCTTTTATTTGGTGGTGGCTATGACGAGAATGAAGATATAAGCAACTCAGCGCCTACTAATGCCCTAGGCAATGCTATTTATTTAGTCGATGCTGAAAATGGTAACCTACTTTGGGAAACGAGCAAAAGCAGCTCAAATCTTAATAATAACGATATGACGGCTAGCTTCCCAAGTAATATTCGCCCAGTTGATTACAATGGTGATCGAATCACTGACTATTTTTTTGCGGTTGATGTGGCAGGAAAGTTATGGCGCTTTGATATAAATAAAAACAACACTGGGTCATCTGATTTTGCTGAAGGCGATGTTATATTTAAAGCCAATAACAGTGGCAGTGATTATAAACGTTTTTATAATAGCCCTAGCATTTCTTACTTTGAAGATTCATCCAAAAAAGGCTTCTTAACTCTATCTTTAGGCTCGGGTTTCCGTGCAAGTCCTCTTTCTACTGGTACAAATGATTTTTTCTACATTATTAAAGATGCCAATATCACAAAGAAACCGGCTACTTATACAGCGGTGACCCCTGTGGATTTAAAAGATAAAACATTCGATGCTTATAATAAAAGTTATATCGAAGATCTAGATACCACAAACGGTTGGAAATTTACTTTAGCAGATAAAGTATTATCCGAAGCTTTAACGACTCATGGAAAAGTTATTTTTACTGGCTTCAGCCCCAACCTGTCCAGTAATGCTGGGCAGTGTAATAATGATGTTGGTACGACCACACCTTATGAGATTCAAGTAATGCCTCTTAAGCCTGCACCTGATTTGGTGTGTGACGCCAAGGGCATATGCAAACCAGCACCACCACAACCTAATTGTGAAGCTACAAACTCTTGTCCACCACTGCCATGTAAAGCGACAGACACATGTCCTGTGCTAGCACCCTTAGTACCGCCAATTGCCATTGAAACAAAATGCTCAAAAGCAAACCCAGCCGAGTGCACTTGTGAAGATAGCGGCACAACCGTTTTAATTGGCACCACTAAATTTGGTAATAGTATTTCAAGATGTGGTGCACTACAAAAAACTTATTGGATGAATACTCCTAAATAAATAAACAATTTAAAACAAAAAAAATCCCGTAATTATTTTTAATAATTACGGGATTTTTTTATGAGCGATCACTTAGATTTTTAAAACTAAATCTCTTTCAAACGCAATTCTTTTGGCAATGAAAACACCACATTTTCTTCTTGCCCTTGTAGCTCTTCTGGTTCTTCTCCGCCCCATTCTTTCAAGCGGTCTACCACAGACTGCACCAACACCTCTGGTGCTGAAGCGCCAGCAGTGATACCAATATTTTCGATACCTTCTAACCATTCTTTTTGAATTTCTTCAGCATTGTCGATTAGATACGCTTTAGCCCCCATGCGCTCACCCAACTCGCGTAAGCGATTCGAGTTTGAGCTGTTCGGTGAACCAACCACTAATAGCACTTCTGTACCGTCGGCTAAGGTTTTAACCGCGTCTTGACGGTTTTGTGTGGCGTAACAAATATCGTCTTTACGCGGTCCTTCAATTTTTTTAAATTTATTGCGTAACGCTTCAATAACTTTGGCCGTATCATCCATCGACAAAGTTGTTTGCGTCACGTAATACAAGGCATCAGGGTTTTTAACTTCTAGCGCAGCAACGTCTTCTTCATCTTCTACAAGATAAATATTACCGCCGTTAGAATGGTCATACTGACCCATTGTGCCTTCTACTTCTGGGTGCCCTTTATGACCAATCAAAATACACTCGCTACCATCAGAGCTGTAATTACTCACTTCTAGATGAACTTTAGTCACCAAAGGGCAAGTGGCATCAAATACTTTAAGACCACGATCTTTTGCTTCATGACGCACTGTTTGCGATACACCATGAGCAGAAAAAATCACAATACTATCGTCTGGCACTTCGTGTAACTCGTCAACAAAAACAGCACCACGCTCGCGTAAATCGTTTACCACAAATTTGTTATGTACCACTTCATGACGCACATAAATAGGCGGCTCAAATAAATCTAAAGCACGATTTACAATATCAATTGCGCGGTCTACACCGGCGCAAAAACCGCGAGGGTTGGCCATTTTAATTTTCATGATTAAGCTTCCACTCCATCATCAGCATTGACAGAAAGAATTTGAACTTCAAATTCTAAATCTTTACCCGCTAACGGATGATTAAAATCAACTGTTACATAATCACCTTCGATCGACTTAATAACTCCCGGCAATTCAGCTTTAGCAGCGTCAGCAAACGAAACGACCAAGCCCGGAGATAAAGGCATATCAACCGCAAAACTTGAACGTTTCATCTCTTGTATGTTTTGTGGGTTGCTTTGCCCAAATGCTTTTTCAGCAGGCACGTTAAAGGTTTTATGATCGCCAGTTGTTAAACCAATTAAAAACTCTTCAAAACCTGGTAATAAATTACCATCACCTAATACAAACTCCGCAGGCTTACCATTAAAGGTTGAGTCCACTTCATTTTTTGTGCGCGTACCATCCGTAGCAAGAGCATCCATTCTTAATGCAAAATGCATAGATACTTTGGAATCAGCAGCAATTGTTAGAATAGAGTTAGACATTTTTCTTTACCTTTATACTTAATCTTGCGAATTTAAATCTGCCGCTTTGGTAGCAGCTGCTTTCTCACGACGCGCTTCATAAAATACGTCTAAAACTAACATGATAGCGCCAATCGTAATTGCGCTATCGGCAATATTAAATGCTGGAAAATACGCACCTTCCCAATGTACCGAGATAAAATCAATCACATGGCCATAAACCAAGCGATCAAATAAATTACCCAGTGCGCCGCCTAACACCAAGGAAAGCGCAACGGCTAGCCACTTATTTGCGCGCGGTAATTTATACAACCAACTAATCAGCATAATACTTACGCCCACAGCAATGGCAGTAAAAAACCAACGCTGCCAACCGTCTTCACCGGCTAAAAAGCTAAACGCTGCACCGGGGTTATACAGCAGTGTTAAATCAAATACAGGTAATACAGGCACAGGTTGACCGTAGCTTAAAAAATTTTCTGCTAGCTGCTTGGTAATCAAGTCGAACGCAATCACGAAGACTGATAACCACAACCAGATCAAAGCAGAAGGCTCACCGGCCTTACGTTCTTGGTTCATTTTAATTTCTCTTCAAATTCTTAAGCACTGTTTATTTTTAAAAACAAAGCCGTGATGGTGAATTTTATACTGCGCCATATGAGGTATCATCCTCTACGGTACGCCGTGAATACTTCGGTCGTACCTCCCGTCCCTGTAGGCTCGACTAAAAGATCCCTCTTTTAGACGCCCTTGAGTACGAAACACTCATATTACGCTATCAATAATTCTCCAGATTCCAATCTGTTAAAAGACTAAATATGACGACTCAACTATAAGATAACCAATAGACCGTCATATCTATTCTTATTTCATTCATAAATTTAAAACAGTGTTAGTGGCGACGTTTTAGTGTGATTCATTTCAGAGGGCGTCACTCCGCAGGGAAGCGGAGTACGAGCCTACAGGGAGAGCGCAGCGACGTATTCACGGCGTCCCCAGAAAGGAATTACCTAACACAGAGCAAGACATGTTCTCTAATTACTGCTCAGGCTCTACCAACAAAAATAGATTAGGCAAAGTGACGAACTTCGCCACTGCCTGCAATATTCGTTACACAACGAGAACATAACGTCTTATGTTCTGGATGCGTTCCCACTGTGACATTATGGTGCCAGCAACGTTCACACTTATCAGCAGTCGACGGCGCTAACGATAAACGCAAGCCAGCCACATCGGTTTTCTGAGTCGTTGCTTCATCGGCAGATGTCAAAGATTCAAGCTCCGCTTTTGACGTAATCGTCACAAAACGCAACTCTGCACCCAGCTTTTCTAACTGCGCTTTCAAAGTCTCGTCGGCGTATAAAGTAATATCAGCCGCTAAACTAGAACCGACTTTCTTATCGCTACGGGCTTCTTCAAGAATCTTATTCACAGCCGTTTTAACCGCCATGATCTGACGCCAGTAAGCATCATCTAAGCTCAAACTATCAACCTGTGGTAACTCATACCACTCAGCTAACAACACAGACTTTTCACGCTCTAGCGCATTACCTTGTGCGTCAACCGCCACTGGCAATACATCCCAAATCTCTTCAGCAGTGAAACTAATCACTGGCGCGATCCAGCGCACCATAGCTTCAGCAATATGATACAAGGCCGTTTGCGCACTGCGACGGGCAAGACCATCGGCCTTACAGGTGTACTGGCGATCTTTAATAATGTCTAAATAGAACGAACCTAATTCGTTCACACTAAAGTTCATCAACAACTTAGTTAAACCGCTAAAGTTATAATCGGCATACAAGTCTTTCACTTGCTGATCCACTTTAGCTGCATGGTTCAAGATCCAAGCATCCAATGGCAACATATCTTCAACGGCAACCAAATCCGTTTTCGGATTAAAGCCAGCAATGTTCGCCAACAAGAAACGACAAGTATTACGCACACGACGATACGCATCGGCGTTACGTTTTAGAATCTCATCAGACACTGTCATTTCAGTACTGTAGTCGGTATCGGCTACCCACCAGCGTAAAATATCCGCGCCTAGCTTATTCATCACATCGATTGGCGATACGGTATTACCTATCGACTTCGACATTTTGCGGCCCTGTGCATCCACAGTGAAACCGTGAGTTAACGCCGTTTTATAAGGTGCTTGGCCTTTCGCAGCTACCGAAGTCAATAACGACGACTGGAACCAACCGCGGTGTTGATCTGAACCTTCTAGGTATAAATCAGCCGGTGAACGTAAACCATCACGCTTGTCTAAAACAGCCGCGTGGGTCACGCCCGAATCAAACCAAACATCTAAGGTATCAATTACTTTTACATAGTTCGCAGCGTCTTCTGCACTCAATAATTCTGCCGCGTCTAATTCAAACCAAGCATCAATGCCTTTTTCTTCAACTTTAAGCGCAACCTTTTCGATCAAGGCTTGGCTATCTGGGTGAAGCTCGGAGGTTTCTTTATGCACAAACAACGCAATCGGCACGCCCCAAGTACGTTGGCGAGAAATACACCAGTCTGGGCGACCATTTAACATACCTTCGATGCGTGCTTTACCCCAACTTGGACGCCACTCAACATCATGCTCAACCGCGTGCATCGCTTGAGTTAATAACGATTTTTCGGCCTGCTTAGATTCCATCGCAATAAACCACTGCGGGGTTGCGCGGAAAATAATCGGCGTTTTGTGACGCCAGCAATGAGGGTAGCTGTGCTCGATTTTCAACTTTTTAATTAAAGCGTTTGGCGTTCCAATAGCAGGGTCGCCTAAAATACCCAATACGCGGAATACGCCTTTATCGGCAACCGACAAACCAGACAGCTCTAAGTTTTCTAACGCTGGGTTGTGGATAAATTCGCCTTCTGCACTCACCAACATAGCGTCAGCAGCAATGCCGTAATGATTACATACCACGTAATCGTCGGCACCGTGCATAGGCGCAGTATGAACCGAACCTGTACCAGCATCCGCGGTCACATGAGTGCCCGTGATAACAGGCACTTGTTTTAAGCCAGCGCCATTGTCGGCTGGCATAAACGGATGATTCACAGAGAAAGGCGCTGAGTCTTGTTCAGGCAACTGACCAAAAGCCGCACCATTAGCATTGGCGATTACACTATAATCTGTGATCCCATAACGGCCCATGGCGTCTTCAACAAGGGCAGTGGCCAATACTAAAATTTCATCTTGCTCACTTTCAGTATTAATATGAACGAGGGAATATTCTAATTCTGGGTGAACAGAAACCGCTTCGTTAGCTGGTAACGTCCAAGGAGTTGTTGTCCAGATGACCATGCTAGCCGTCTTGTTAGACAGAGCACTCACTGCAGAAGCATCAGTAGCAAAAGCTGCTAACAAAGCAGCTGTATCAGAAAAGGTAAATTTCACATCAATGGCGATGGATTTTTTATCTTGGTATTCAACTTCCGCTTCGGCTAGTGCAGAACCACAATCCATACACCAGTTAACTGGTTTGAAACCTTTGTGCAGGTGACCGTTATCGGCAATTTTACCCAAGGTACGAATGATGTTGGCTTCAAATTTGAAGTCCATAGTCAGGTATGGGTTTTCCCAATCACCTAACACCATTAAGCGCTTAAAGCCCTCACGCTGGCCGTTTACTTGCTCGGCGGCGTATTCACGGCAGTGCTGACGAAACTCAGCCGCAGTGACTGTATCGCCCGCTTTGCCAACTTTTTCTTCAACTTTTAATTCGATTGGTAAACCGTGGCAATCCCAACCCGGTACATACGGTGCATCGAAACCGGCCATGGTTTTAGACTTAATAATTATGTCTTTTAAAACTTTGTTAACCGCATGACCAATATGAATGTCGCCGTTTGCGTACGGAGGGCCATCGTGCAAAATGAACTGTTCACGACCAGAACGGGCATTACGAATCTGCTGGTACAAACCCATTTCTTCCCACTGGGCTAATAACTCAGGCTCGCGCTTCGCCAAATTCCCACGCATAGGGAAATCGGTTTCTGGTAAGTTTAAAGTCGCCTTGTATTGGCTCTCTACTTTTCCCGTTTGGTCTTTATTGCTCATTTTGGTTTCCAACTATAGTCTGCCGTTAGGCTCTTATGTTTTAAAATAATTTGTCTATTCAAACCAATTTAACCTTAATCAAAGACCTGATGAGGTATTTATTCCGCTAGACGCCGTAAATATGTCCCTATAGGCTTGAGCTCGGCATCCATGCCTCACACACTAGCTACTTAAACACCTCATCATGTCTTTTAGCATCAACTGATTCGCTAAATTGTTTGCTTTAAAATCTGGTTACGAGAAAAACTCGCGAGCAGTCTTCATGTCATTTTCAATCGCGGCTTTTAATGCTTCCAAGCCTTCAAACTTTTGCTCTTCGCGTATTTTTTGGCAAAATTCAATACTCAAACGCTTACCATAAAGGTTGCCGCCTTCTTCTAAACTAGGAAAGTCGAAAATATGAACTTCCAACGAAGGCTCAGGAATCCCCGCAACCGTTGGTTTAACACCCACATTAGCAACACCTTGCCACTCAATTATCTCGCCTGTTTCATCTAATACAGGACTTTCATAGCAGGCAGATACCGTAATTTCAAAAACTCTTACGGCATAAACACCCGTCATTGGTAATTTATTGCGCTGCAAAATCACATTGGCTGTAGGGGAACCAATAGTGCGGCCCAACTGACGGCCATAACCAATACGCCCACTCATGCGATAAGGGCGGCCAAGCAGTATTTCTGCAGTTTTTAAATCATTAGCGTGTAAACATTCACGCACACGTGTGCTGCTCACTCGCTCGGCTTTGTACTCAAAGGTCTGGGTGTCTTCTACACTAAAACCACTGCTGCGACCAACCTGTTGTAATAACTGATAATCACCCGTGCGATCACAACCAAAGCGAAAATCATCCCCTACGATTAAGTGACGAATTTTCAAGCCATCTAACAAAATGGTTTGTATAAACTGATCGGCACTCATAGAGCGTAATTTTTGATTGAATGGCAAACACAAGACGTAATCAACCCCAAAACCGGCTAGGTCTTGTAGCTTTTCACTCATATTAGCCAGACGCGCTGGCGCTTGATCCGGCGCAAAAAACTCACGCGGCTGAGGCTCAAACATCATAACCACTGTTGATAGTTGATGCTCTTCACCCTGCTTTTTTAACTGCTGTAAAATCTTTTGATGCCCTAAATGAACACCATCAAAGTTGCCGATAGTTGCAACGCAGCCAGAAAAGTCGGATGGAATATTGTGTAACCCACGAATAAGGCGCATACCGCCGATAAACCCCGCCTAAAATAACTGCGAGATTATAGCGACTTGACTAGCAAGTGAACAGAACAATTACCCCATAAATAGTTTATGCCTCACCTTATTTCGATAGGCTTTTGGGCTTTGCCCACAATAACGCTGAAAAATACGGCCAAAGTAGCTGAGATCCACATAGCCCATTGCCATGGCGATATCGGCAATCACCATATCGGTATTTTTAAGTAAATCTTTTGCTTCTAAGCAGCGCAGTTGTTGCTGATATTCGCCCATAGTTCTTCCGCAAACGCTTTTAAATCGCCGCGATAGCTGCCGTGGGCTTAGGTTAACCTGCTGGGCCAAGGCTTCAACATTTAACGACTCACTCAGATTGTGCTGCAACCAACTTTGAATACCAGCCACTGCCTCATCTGGATGCTGACTGCCCATTTCACTATGAAACACCTTGGTTTCAAAAGTCGTACGCACTTCTGGTGAAAACTGCTGCTCGACTTGCAACGAAAGCGTTTTCCCAAATACCAAACCCAACCAATGAATCATCATATCGGCAGCAGAACTTACACTGGCCGCGCAATAAATACGGCCTGCCTGAGTAAGTAAGTGCTTGCTTTGCAAGTTCACCAAAGGATACGCCCGCGCAAATTGTGCTAAATAATGCCAATGAGTGGTTGCTGCTTTACCGTTTAAAATACCTGCTTCAGCCACTAAGCTCACTCCAGTTCCTACTGCCATAACACTCGCACCTGCCAAGTACTGCTCTCGCAGCCAAGGAATAGTAGTGTCTTTGTGAGCCCGTATAGTACTAGCAGGATTACGCCACAGTGCAGGCACTACAATTAAGTCCGTCGATTCAATCGCCGATAATTGACAATGTGGGCGAATTTGAAAACCGCCCAGCAAAGATAATGATGTTAGCTCGGGGGCTGCAACGTCTATTTTAAAATCCGTATTATGGCCTCGATTGACCTTTAATCGCGCCCTGGCTGCTTCTAGCATCTCCATAGGATTAGCAGCACTAGACCCCAACATGCGCTCAAACGCTAAAACAGTGACGTGCTGTATGTCAGAAGATATTGAAGTCTTTGCAGTTTCTCTTGATGGTGAAGTCATGAGTGTTATTCTCAAAAGCCACTTAATGCGTCTTTTTTAACACACTTTATGTCTTATTCATTCTAATAAGACCTTTTCCTTTACGCTCATAATGCCACTCATTATTGACAGCCAGTTGAAATCTTTATTATGAGCAATCACCCCTCCACAGCAGCATGCCAACAAAAAGCGGTTATTATCACAGGATATGGCGGCCTCAGTGCGGCTGGCCGCAGTTCATTTGGCCACGCTTTTAATCGTATTGTTTTTAGCGCACTGAATGACACACAACAAGATACAACACTTAACAGCTTGGCGCAGGTAATGGGGTTAACTGAAGCGCATCATAATTCGAGTAGTCACCCTCATGAGTCACTTTCAAAACAGACCGAAAAAAGACAATACATGCTCAATCATAGCCTTATTCGCCAATGGGATAATGTGCATTGGGACCCTAACAATGTTCCTTTCCACATCCCTTTTATCGATAACAATGGCGAGCAATGCTGGAAATTAAGCTACAAAAAAAGCCTCGTTCAAAGCGCTGCGCAAACGCCTAAAGGTTTTGACCCTGCTGCTCTTTATTCATCACACCATCATCCCCGAGGATTGCAGATGGCGGTTTATGGCGCGTCGGACGCTATTCACTCAACTGGTGTGAAATGGGAAACACTAAGCGCACATGTAAAGCCCGATCAAATTGCGGTTTATGCGGGTTCGGCCATGAGCCAACTAGATGCACAGGGCCTCGGCGGTATGATGCAAGCAGGTGTTTTAGGCAAACGCACCAGTTCTAAACAATGCGCCTTGGGCTTGGCACAAATGCCAGCCGACTTTGTCAATGCCTACGTGTTGGGTAATGTTGGCGCAACCGGCACCATGGTGGGTGCTTGTGCCACTTTTTTATACAACTTAAAACTGGCTTGCGATGACATTCGTTCTGGTAAGCGCCGTATCGTAATAGTCGGCACTAGCGAAGCACCGCTAGAGCCAGAGATTGTCGAAGGTTACAATGCGATGACCGCGCTAATAACCGAGAAAAAACTGCGCCAATTAGATGGCCTTGATCCTAAAAATAAGGATCAATCCTCTTCTTCTAAGCCCACACCGTTCGATAGTGCTAGCCGTCCTTTTGCTGATAATGCAGGCTTTACTTTAGGGGAATCCGCACAATTTTTTGTTTTATGCGATCAAGCACTCACTCTAGAGTTGGGCTTAAACGTGCATGGCTCCATAGGTGATGTATTTATTCACGCCGACGGATACAAAAAATCTATTTCCAGCCCAGGTGTTGGGAACTATATTACCCTAGGCAAAGCCATGGCAGCGGCGAAACAAGAGGTTGGCGAAAAAGCCTTAAAAGTCGGCAGTTATGTGCATGCTCATGGCAGCAGTACCCCACAAAATAGAACCACAGAGTCAGAGATTTTTTCAAGTTTAGCAGCAGCTTTTAAGATAACAGATTGGCCCATCACTGCGATAAAAGCGCATTTGGGGCACTCACTATCTTCTGCTTCTGCCGATCAGCTGTTTGCAACCATTGGCGCTTGGTCGATAGGAATTTTACCAGGAATAACTACCAGCAAAAAAATTGCCGAAGATGTTAGCCAAGATCATCTGCGCTTTATCATGCAGCATGAAACCTTTGAGCCCCAAAGCAAACCCATCGCTTTTTTAAATGCTAAAGGGTTTGGTGGTAACAATGCATCGGCATACATTATGTCGCCACACACCACTCATAGTCGCTTGCAACAAAGTTGCACACCACAACAATGGTCGCAATATTTACAACAAAACAATCAGGTCCAACAACAGGCTAAACAATACGATGAGCAAATGAGTAACAATCAAATAACACTGCGTTATCAGTTTGGAGAAGGCGTACTTGAGCCTCAAGATATAGCCATTAACGATCAAGGCATTAGCATCAAAGGTTATGCACACTCTATTGAGTTTTAGCACTTTTAGCTAAACCTGAGCCTTTTAACTAAACCTTGCGCCTTTAAGATGCCTAGGTCTAAATCCAAATACAAGCAAGGTGAAAAAGTACACCGCGATACCAGCACCCACAATCGTCGACATCCAGCCGATTCGCTGCCAAGTGCCCCATTCAAGCCACTGCAGCGGATTGCCCATCATCAAATAAATAACCGCAAACAAAGCCCCATTGGCAATGATGACTTTTATCGAAAAAGCCAACCAACCGGGCTGTGCTTTATAATGCCCTGTCGCCTTCAGTCCGCGGTACAACATATAGGCATTGAAAAACGCTGATAACGACGTCGCCAACGCCAGTCCGGCATGCTGAAATGGCCCAACCAAAGCGAGGTTTAATACCATGTTTACCACCATCGCTTGAATGCCAATTTTGACTGGCGTTTTTGTATCTTGGCGGGCGTAATAGCCGGGCGCGAGTACTTTAATCAACATAAAGGCAAATAAGCCCATACCATAAGCCTGCAAACTAAGAGTCATTTTACTCACGTCGTAAGCGGTTATTTCCCCATGGAAAAAAATAGTCGCCATTAACGGTGTCGCCAAAACAACCAAGGCCAAAGCCGCCGGTAGCGCTAATAAAAAGATCATGCGTGTCGCCCAATCTAGGGTTTGGGCAAAATGTTGAGGGTTATCTTCGGCGTGTTTTTTCGACAGCGCGGGCAAAATCACTACACCAATAGCGATGGCAATAATGCCTAGTGGTAAGTTGTTTAGCCGATCTGAATAATACAACCAACTGACGCTGCCTGGCTCTAAAAATGACGCTAATAAAGTATCCAGTAGTAAATTGATTTGGCTAACCGAAACACCAAATAAAGCCGGCCCCATTAAGCGTAAAATGCGACCCACACCTTCTTGCTTAGGTTGAAACGTGGGTCTCACGAGCAATCCTAAGCGAGCAATAAAGGGCAATTGAAATAATAACTGCAATGCCCCTGCCATAAACACTCCCCAAGCTAAAGCATATAAAGGCTCCACAAACCACTGGGTCATAACCAAGGTCGAAAAGATAAGGCAAAGATTTAACAGCACTGGGGTAAAGGCAGGTATCGCAAAACGGCCATAAGCATTTAAAATGCTGCCAGCAAACGCGGTAAGTGAGATAAAGAGCAAATAAGGAAAAGTGATTCGCAGTAAGTCACCGGTTAAGGCAAACTTTTCTGCGTCGTCGCTAAACCCTGGGGCAAACACATAAGGCAACCAGGGAGCCAGCAACAGTGCCAGCGCCGTCACCATAAATAGCGCCAAGCCCAACACACCCGACACACTGGCAATGAGTAATTTAACTTCTGTTAAACTGCGCTGGGTTTTGTATTCTGACAACACCGGCACAAAAGCTACCGAAAACGCACCTTCGGCAAATAAGCGTCGTAAAAAATTAGGAATCTTAAAGGCAACGAAAAAAGCATCTGCGCGCGCACCAAAGTACTGAGCCACCACAACATCACGCACCAAACCCAAAACCCGACTTAATAGCGTCATAACACTAACAATGCTTGACGATCGAGCTAACGAGTTAGGTTTAGCGTCTCGCCTTATTTCCTGACGCTGGTCAACCGTTCCCGGTTTCTCTGGCGTGTTGGGCTTATCAGTTTGAGGCATAAATCAGCTTATTTTTCTTCTGCACGCTTTACTCGAATCACTTGACCCGCGATTTCAGAGGCATTTAACGACTTCATCGCCGCTTTACCATTACCCGGCCCTGGCATTACCACAAAACCGAAGCCTTTAGAGCCGCCGGTAACGCTATCTATCACTAAGGTACATTCGGTGACTTCACCAAATGGAGCAAACAAAGCTTCTAATTCTTCTTCGGTGATAGAACGGGCTATGTTTCGGACCAATAATTTCATGAGATACCTTGTACAAATTGCTAGCGATAAAAAAGGAGTAATATTTTGATTATCTTACCAGAAAACACACCGACGGCATCGATCATTCTGGTGGATCCGTTCACGAAGCAAAAACAGTATATAAAACAACCAATCTAACCACTTGTTCTTACGAACAGCACCACAGTAAGCTAATATTTTGTTATCAAACGTTATACTGTTAGTTATCCCTATACTTATCCACAAATTCTGTGGATATAAATAGCATAACTCACTTAAAAATGACTAAATAACGTTTATCTAAAAGAAAAACAAGCATTCATTTCATCATTTTTAAAAATAAATTCCTTCTCTAGCACCTTCAATTTTTTTTTAAAATATACTTGTAAACCCTTGACTTTACTGGCCTTAATCAATTTCAAACAATTGTTCGAAAAAGCATCAATTTGATATAAATGCTGGTGTTACTAAGGCTGCAGAGAGTTATAACATTCTTATACCCATAGTTATCAACAGAACTTGTTGGTAACTTAATTTATTCATCTTTTTTAACGATGTTTTACAAGTAAATTTATGATTTAGCCTATAATAAAATTATATAGGACGTATTTATTGCAGGGCCAACATGCTGACAAAACAAATCCACACGACTGATGACATTAGCTACTGGAAACTTGCTAGCCGCTTAGAGTCGGGCCGAGCTCAAGTATTAAAACAAGTAGCTGACGGTGATACCCTATCTAACATCTTAATTTTATTGTGCGAAAAAGCCGAAGATTACAATCCAGACATGATGTGCTCGGTACTTCAATTAAATACAGAGCAATCAACACTTCATCCTATCGCTGCACCTTCATTACCTAACGATTACTGTGAAGCATTAAACGGCGTTACTATTGGTATGGGGGTGGGATCTTGTGGCACAGCCGCTTTTCAACAAGAAATGGTCATTGTTGAAGATATAAATACTCATCCTTATTGGACTCAATACAAAGCCTTAGCGATTAATGCCGGTCTTCATGCTTGCTGGTCAGAACCTATTATTGGTTCTGAGGGTCGGGTTTTTGGTACATTTGCCATGTATTATAAAACACCTAGGAAACCGACCGAAGAGGATATTCGGTTTATTGAAACCAATGCTAGTTTAGCGGCAATTGTGTTCGAAAATAACTTAGCCAAACAACAACTGATTGATGCGAATCACTTGCTCAGCCAAACTGTTGATGAACGCAACAGTCAATTAATGACAACCAACGAAGAACTGTCGCGTGTTTTGGTGCAAAAAGCAGTTGAGAATACACAGTCACTTCAACAAGAACGCATTGCTACCACCCAAAAAATACTATCTGGTTTTGCCCACGAGATTAATACACCCTTAGGTGTTGCAACAACTGCAACCAGTTTTACCTTGCAGAACATTGAACAGTTCATGCAAGTTATTAATAACAATCAAATAACTAAACAAGCAGCGATTAACTTTTTAACTGAAATGCTTGAGTCGAGTGAGCTTACGCAATCAAGTTTGGTAAAAACTTCTGCATTAATATCGCAGTTTAAGAAAATTGATATTTCTCTTTTAGACACTAATAAATACATTTTTAATGTTGCTGAATTTTTTGTTGATTTAAAAGATAGTTATAAAAGTAAACTCAAAAATCATCAATTTGAATTTGAAGTTAACAAGGATGTAACTTGCCACTCTAAAATAGCTTTGTGGCAAATAATTTCTCAACTAATTGATAACTCGTTAGAACATGCTTTTGTTAATACTCAAAAGGGAAAGATCGGAATTCATGTAATTAAGGACAATAAGAATAACCTCGTTATAAATTATCAAGACGATGGTTGTGGTGTTTCTGAAGCAGAAAAACAAGCGATATTTGAGCCTTTCTTTTCCACTCAGCGTAACAGTGGAAAAATTGGCTTAGGATTAAATGTAATCGTAAATACTCTTATCAATTCTTATAAGGGTCATATTAGATTAGTCGATTCACCGGTAGGTATTCGCTACGAGATATTGATCCCGTTAACTGCTGAAAATGAATCATAAACGCTTTGCTGCTTAAAACGCGCTGTAATAAATTATTTTTACAGCGCATTCGTTGTTTTCTATTTACTCTTCAATTAAACCCGCCAATGGTGGTAACGTACCATGAACATAAGCACCTGGCTCTTGTACAAACAAATCAGGCATCAGGTCTGTCTTATCGCTTTCTGGGTTAGCGCGATATTGTTCAAAATTTTCTACACCTTGGGTCCGCAAAAAGTCTTCATCAATTAATAATTGGCCAGTGATTTCACGGTTTTGTGTTTTCAATAAGGCGAACGCAGCGTCTGCCATAATTTTAGGCCCGCGTGCACGGTCGAAGGATTGCTTACCACCAAATGACGTTGCAGCAGTATGGATAACCGTACGCGGCCACAGTGCGTTTACGGCGATGCCATAGCGTTTAAATTCGTCTGACATCCCCATTGTTAGCATCGACATGCCATACTTGGTTAATGTGTACGGTGAGTGGTTGCGCATCCAACGGCGATCTAAATCTAGCGGTGGTGAGAAGCTTAGGATGTGGCCGTTTTCTGATTTTTTCAAATACGGTAGGGCTTTTTGGCTGAGTAAGAATACTGCGCGGAAGTTTACTTGCATCATTAGATCAAGTTTTTTCAGTGGCGTAGATTCAACACCGGCTAGGGCAATCGCACCAGCGTTATTAATGATGGCGTCGATGCCACCAAATTTTTCTACAGTCAGTTTAATTAAGTTGTCGATGTCTTCTTCACTGCGCACATCTACTTTAACGGCTAGGCCTTGGCCACCGGCTTCTTCGACTTCTTTTACGACTGAGTGAATGGTGCCTTCCAGTTTTGGATGCGGCTCATCCGATTTAGCAGCAATCACAATATTGGCGCCTTCAGCGGCACAAGTTAATGCAACTTCACGACCGATACCACGGCTAGCACCTGTGATAATAATGGTTTTATTTTTCAATGAACTCATAATAAATTCCTTAATTTTTATTCTCTTAATTTTATAACCGCATGCTGGCACTCGCACAGCATGTTGAATTCTTTACGGCACGCTCACATAGCAACTTGGGCCGATTAATATTTCCATGCCCTATACTAGATCATTCATTCTTTGCCACGCCATAGATACCAGCCGTTCCACGTATTCACGGCGCTTGCGCTCCCTGTAGGCTCGACTACAGCATTCCTGCTGTAGACGGGCTTGGAACGAACAATCTAGTCCAGTGCCATAAATCTTTCTCTATACTGTAAAATTTATAAACACTACCAGCACTTCGCGTATCGGGCTTGGGTGAGGCGTTAAAGGCCGTCTAAAAGACGGACCTTTTAGCCGAGTCTACATGGATGGGTTCACAGCGTGCCGCCTAACGACTTACCCAATATCGATAGCAAGCGCAGTGCGGTTTTAAAACACTGACTTATCTATCTCATCGCATGCTCTGCTCTCGTTTATTCTAAAAAAATTCAATATCAAACCAGCACTTCGCGTATCGGGCTTGGGTGAGGCGTTAAAGACCGTCTAAAAGACGGACCTTTTAGCCGAGCCTACATGGATGTATTTACGGCGTGTCGCCTAACGACTTACCCAATACCGATAGCAAGCGCAGTGCGATTCAATGAAGTAATTTTTACTCAGCATTTTCATTTACAGCCAAAATCTGAATCAATTTCTGGCGACCTTTAACTTGATCACCTGCCTGTACCAATACTTCGGAAATCGTGCCAGCGACACCAGCTTTCAGTGGATGCTCCATCTTCATGGCTTCTAATACCGCAAGGGTTTGTCCTGCCTCAACCACATCACCGATCTTCACCATGACATCAACCATGCCACCATCCATCGAGGCCAAAACCTGATCCGAACCACCTTTATTCTTCTTAGCCGACTGCAAGCTAATATCAGTAAAGGTTAAATTGCCATAAGCTGCCGCTAAATGAACTTGCGCACAACCCAAGGCTTCATATTGCCCGTTGAGGCTGCTAAGGCTACTACTATTATTAGTACGGCTATAAACTACCGTACGAACGACATCATCAAATACATACGTCAGAGTATTTTCTGAATGCTCGATGATTTCAAGCGATGCCTGCTTCTTGTTTTCAGTCGCATTGTCTTCAGATGCATTGTTTTCAAATGCATTGTCTTCAGACGTTTTGTCTTCAGTCGCTTCGACATAAGAAATTTCAATGCGATTATTAACGGCTAATAACTCAAGTTCGAACACTTCATCTTCACAAGATAATTTCAATACTCGACTGCCAACATTATTATTCTGCCAGCCTGTGCCTAAATTTTTATTACTGTTTTTATTACTGTTGTGATTATTATCTTTAGCAACTGCAAAAAGCGCTGCGGCTAAAGCCACCTCTTTTGTTTGGGCTTTTAACGGTTTTAAACTGGCATCATCATTAAAATCTTCACCAATAAATGCCGTAGTTGCTTTACCATCGATGAATGTTTTATTACCTAAAATAGCCGCTAAAAAAGCACGGTTATCTTTAATGCCTAATAAATGGCTATCTTCCACTGCACGCACTAAACGACGACGGGCTTCTTCACGGTTTTCACCATAAGCAATAATTTTAGCCAACATCGGATCATAAAAAGAACTAACGGTTTGACCTTCATTCATACCCGCCTTAATACCAGAATCAATACGAATGCCATCACCCGACGCAGGCTGCCACAAGTTTATTAAACCCGTTTGTGGAATAAAGTTAGCACCTGGATCTTCAGCGTATAAACGCACTTCCATTGCATGACCCGTTAGTGTCACATCGTCTTGGGTAATCGATAGTTTATCGCCCGCAGCAACACGTAATTGCATTGCTACTAAATCTAAATCCGTAATTAATTCTGTTACTGGGTGCTCAACCTGCAAGCGCGTATTCATTTCTAAGAAATAGAAGTTACCGTCACTATCGGCTAAAAACTCGACCGTTCCCGCACCCACATAGTTACAAGCTTTGGCTGCATTAACCGCCGCTTCACCCATAGCTTTACGCATTTCTGGGCTAACAAAAGGAGACGGTGCTTCTTCAACAACTTTTTGATGACGACGCTGCACAGAGCAATCACGTTCGCCTAAATAAACGGTATTGCCATACGAGTCGGCAAATACTTGAATTTCAATATGGCGCGGTTGCAGAACGGCTTTTTCAATAATAAGTTCGCCACTGCCAAATGCATTGAGTGCTTCAGAACGTGCGGATTTAATCAGTTCGTCTAGATCGGTTGCATCGGTGACTAAACGCATACCACGACCACCACCCCCGGCGCTGGCTTTTAGCATTACCGGCATACCAATTTCGATGGCGGCTTTCTTTAAAACTTCTTCGTTTTGATCTGCACCTTCGTAACCTGGAATACAAGGAACACCGGCTGCGATCATGGCGATTTTTGATTGGCGTTTGCTGCCCATTAAGTCTATGGCATCAGGACGTGGGCCAATGAAGGTGATACCTGCATCGACACAGCTTTTAGCGAACGCTGAGTTTTCAGATAAAAATCCGTAACCTGGGTGTATAGCATCAGCGCCTGTTTTTTTAGCGGCAGCAATTATTTTGTCAGCGACTAAATAGCTTTCGCCAACCGGAGCGCCACCAATGCAAATGGCTTCGTCGGCAATCGCAACATGGGGTGCGTTAGCATCGGCTTCAGAAAAAACAGCGACGGTGCGATAACCTAAAGATTGCGCAGAGCGGATAACACGAACGGCAATTTCGCCGCGGTTAGCAACTAATACTTTTTGAAAACTCATTGATCTGTTTCCTTTTCTTTATTACTCGTGGGCACATCGGCCCAAGCCGGTAATCTTTTTTGCATAAAGGCCGCGCCACCTTCCCGACCTTCACCCATAACGGCGTCAGCGAAATCTTCGGCTGCTTGATCAAGCAGTGATTCTAGGTCTTGTTTATCCACATTGTGAATTAAAGCTTTTGTCGTTTGTGATGCTTGTGGCGCACATTTAATCGCAAGTTTTACGGCTTTATTTACCGCGTCTTCAAGTTGTTCATTGTCTTCAACTACTTGATGAATCAAACCGAGGTTCATGGCTTCTTGTGCTTTAATACGATTGCCAAACAAGGCCATTCTACGAGTTTGAGTTAAGCCAATTCGCTTCACTACAAATGGAGCGATTTGCGCAGGGATTATTCCCAATGAGGTTTCGGGCAAACCAAATTGTGTTTTTTCAACTGCGATAGCCAAATCTGAAACACAGGCTAAACCAAAACCACCACCGAGTACTGCGCCTTCTAATGCGCAGATAACGGCTGCTGGCAGATGGTCGGCTTTGGTGATCATGTGGCCAAAGGCGCGGTTCAATTCAACAAGGGCTTGTTTATCTGCGCCCGCGGATTGCATATCTTTAATGTCACCACCAGCGCAAAAGTTGCCATTGCCTCCACTAATTATTAAAACGCGGTAGTGTTCGTTTTCAACTTTTTCCATCACAGCCATTAATTCATTCACCATTTTTAGGTTCATGGCATTGGCTAGTTTTGGACGGTTTAGCATCACGCGTAATACTGGTTTTTGGTCTTGTATTACTAATGTCTCAAAGTGCTGCGTTTCTAAATCAAGTGTTTCAAACTCTTGTTGGCTCATATCAAAATCTCTATTAGCTATTATGCCCGTCAATGTGCTTGCGCTCGGCATGAAGTTCATCCTTGTACGGCACGCTGTGAATACGTCGCTTCGCTCTCCCTGTAAGCTCTGCTATAACATCCATGTTATAGAAGGCCTACAACGATAAACTCCAAACCTCGCCGCACATTAGACTTATTACACCTGCGTTTTTTATGCGTCAAAAACATTGCATGAGTTGAAGCGATGGATGTTTTTTCTTAGCAGCGACAGAATGTCGCGGTAGAATCGCTGACACATGGATGTGCTCATCGATTCGGCGGCTGAAAAAAGCATGCATGGATTCAACATAAATATATTTTTACTTACGTTTCTTCGGCAAAATATCCATATACTTACAGATAATTCCGATCATGATTTCATCAGCACCGCCGCCGATTGAAGCTAAGCGATTGTCGCGGTAAAAACGAGAAACCACGTTATCCCACATGAAGCCCATTCCACCCCAGTACTGTAAGCAGCTGTCGGCAACTTCACGCACTAAACGGCCTGATTTCAATTTTGCCATGGATGCTAAACGCGTCATGTCTTGTTTGTTTAAGTACCCTTCACACGCTTGGTAAACCATGCAACGCAGTGCTTCTACTTCTGTTTGCAGTTCCGCCATACGGAAATGAATGACTTGGTTATTAATTAATGGCTGGCCGAAGGTTTCGCGTTCGCGGCAATAGTCGATGGTGCTATCAATGCAGATTTCCATCGATTTCAAAGACATAGCAGCAACGTACATACGCTCTTCTTGGAACTGCATCATTTGCATCATGAAGCCAGCGCCTTCGCTACCGATTAAGTTTTTCTGCGGTACGCGCACGTTGTCGAAGAAGATTTGCGCAGTATCTGATGAACGCATGCCTAGCTTGTCTAATTTTTCCGAGAAGCTAATGCCTTCTAAATCCATTGGCATTACGATCAAGGATTTATTTTTATGTGCTTTATCGTCTGAGGTATTGGCGAGTAAGCAAATAAAGTCGGCTTGAGTGGAGTTTGTGATCCACATCTTTGTACCGTTAATGATGTAATCATCGCCGTCTTTTACCGCAGTCGTTTTAATCGCCGCAACGTCAGAACCCGCACCAGGCTCACTCACGCCAATACACGCAACCATGTCACCAGCAACCGCAGGCGCTAGGAAGGTTTCTTTGATGTAGTCGCTACCAAAACGCGCTAATGCAGGTGTAGCCATGCACGTTTGTACGCCGATTGCCATTGGAACACCGCCACACACGATGCCACCAAATTCTTCAGCCGCCGCCATTTCGTATGAGAAATCTAATCCCATACCACCAGCCGATTCAGGCTTAGAAATACCTAGCAGGCCTAGATCGCCCATTTTTTTAAACAATTCTTTTGCCGGAAAAATACCGTCTTTTTCCCACTGGTCTACATGTGGGTTTATTTCACTTTCAACAAAGTTACGAACGGTTCTTTGTAATTCTTTATGCTCTTGAGTCAGGATCATTTTATTATTCCTATTCTTTTAATTTTATAATTTCGTGGTGTTGTTTTAATTCTACAACGCCGTAATTCAAAATATGGGCTTACTCAGCATGAGGTAGCTCGCTCTTCGCCACGCCGTAAGGCAATCACTCAGTACATCCATGTACTTCCCCCTTCGGGCAACCTGCGGTTGTGCAAAATGGCAATCCTGCCATTTTGTCCCTGTAGGCTCTCTACAGCTCCCTGCTGTAGAAGGGCTTCAAACGCCCCACCTCATACATCGCCTCTAATACTTTCTATTATTCAAAGCCTTCAATAATCTAAATCTGACGGCTTTAGGTTTTTTAGCAATAACGAACTCAATTTCAAATTTTATTGCTATCAGCTTTCGCGTATCGGTATTGGGTGTGTCGTTTAAGGGCTCGCGTGACCGAAGCGAAGCTTCGCAGCTCAGCGAGCGACTAGCCAAGGATGGCTAGACAGGAAGGCACTCCACGGATGGAAAATGTGATTGCTTCCTCATTTATAAAACACGACATACCCAATATCGATAGCAAGCGAAAGCGGTTAATAAACCAAAACCGTCTCATGCTTTTATCTCGTCGATTTCTAAAAATATCAAAAACGACTGACACCAAAGCTATTCCCCTGAAGAGAACGATGCTTCTCTTCATCACACATGTCTAATAGCATGATCATTAACTTGCGCGTATCGCGTGGATCGATTAAACCATCATCCCAAATGCGTGCCGTGCCAAACAAAGCCGTTGAACCCGCTTCTAATTTCGCAGCCGTCATTTGCTCAATCTGATCGAGCATTTTCTCATCAGGCTCTTGGCCCATTTTCAACTGCTTCTCTTCCGTTACAATGCGTAAAACTTTACCCGCTTGTGCGCCGCCCATAACCGCTGTTTTACTGTTTGGCCAAGCAAAAATAAAGCGAGGATCCAAACCACGACCGCACATCGCATAGTTACCAGCACCGTAAGAACCACCAATCACAATCGAAATCTTAGGCACTCGCGCATTAGCAACCGCTTGCAACATCTTAGAACCGTGCTTAATAATGCCGCTCTTTTCAGAATCAGTACCAACCATGAAGCCCGTCGTATTATGTAAGAACAAAAGCGACACTTGGTTCTGATCGCACAGCTGAATAAACTGCGCCGCTTTGTTTGCACCCTTCGCCGTGATCGGACCATTATTACCAATAATGCCCACTGCATGACCTGCTATCTTGATGAAACCGCACACGGTTTGAATATCAAAATCAGGTTTGAAATCTTGGAAGTTAGAGCCATCGGCAATGCGCGCAACCACTTCACGCACATCGTAAGGCTTCTTAGAATCACAAGGCACAACACCTAATAATTCGTCCGCACTGTATAGAGGTTCGTCATACGTTTTTTCAGCGCGTTTATCGAAGCATCCAGCCACTTGATCATTCCAAGGAAGACCTGCCATAACCTCACGAGCAATCCGCACACCATCAGCATCATCTTCGGCTAAATAGTCTGCCGTCCCTGCGTCATAGGCGTGAAGCTCTGCACCACCCAATTCTTCGTCAGTCGCAATCTCGCCTGTCGCAGCTTTTAATAATGGAGGACCCGCTAAAAACATTTTTGTTTTATTACGAACAGCAATAATAAAATCAGAAAGGCCCGGCTGATAAGCACCACCCGCAGTAGCATTACCATGCACAACAGTAATTTGCGGAATACCTGCCGCCGATAAACGCGCTTGGTTGGCAAAGGCCTGCGCGCCCGGAACAAAAACGTCCGTGGCATATTGCAAGTTAGCGCCACCAGATTCTGCCAACGTAATGATTGGCAATTTATTCGCACGGGCAATTTCTTGAATGCGTAACGTTTTATCCAAACCCGCAGGGGAAATTGTGCCGCCTTTAATTGCGCTATTGTTTACCTGAATCATGCAACGTGCGCCAGCAACATAACCGATTCCAGCAATAATACCGCCACCCGCTCCGCTGCCGTCTTTATCGTCGTGCATCTTTAAACCAGCAAGCGAGCATAATTCTAAAAAGTTAGAACCGCCGTCTAATAACAGGTTTAAACGCTCACGGGGTAACAGCTTTCCACGCTTACGAAATTTTTCTTTTGCTTGCTCGGCTTTTTCTAAAACCTTAGTTTCTACCGTACGAAATTCATCAATCGCTACCTGCATGGCAGCACTATTGTTGGCAAACTCTTCGCTATGGGTTTGAATTTCTGACGTTAAAATAGCCATTACGCTGCCCCATTTTCATTGTTGTTTTTATTATGATCTGAATTAACTGATTCAATCATCGCTTTATAATTTTCTTCGGCTTTTTTGGCCATCGCGGCAGGCACCGCAACCGGCATATCCAATAACTGCTGTGCCATCGCTTTACCTTGTGGGTCAATACGTAAACTTGCGATACCACCACCACCCAGTGCTTGTTCTAACATCAAATTGAAAGCACCCAAGCCTGGTAACGAATATAATTTCACATCACTTTTATCACTCATGATGTGCGCTAAGTATTCACGGATTTTTTCTGGCTGCACTGCATGTTGAATGTACGGTAAGTACGCAGAATCGCGGGCTAAAATACCCACATTACAATGGTCACCTTTATCACCACTGCGCGCCATGGCAAGGTTAATCAGTGAAGTGGTTGCATCACAGTCACCTAACTCTTTAACCGAATCACCTGAAACAAGTGCCGCTGAAGCACTGGTAAAATTAGCGCTAACAAAATTTTCTAACGAAACACCTTCAGCAATTTTTACCGCAGTCGATTGATCGTTCAAATTAAACGACACCGCAATTTGATCTTTAGGCCACAAGAAAGAAAACAAACGAATCATCGGACTAGGCTTTGGGCGACCGCCCACTAGCCCAGTTAAACCCGGTGCCATCGCCGTCGCTGCTTGAGCAATTTCACGGGCAAAAATACCCAAAGCTTTTTTGTCTTGATGATGCGCAGCAATTTTAACCACCACTTCTCGATTATCTAATGCACAAGAATGCGCACCGTAGGTTGTTTCACTGCCTAAGATTTCAATATCCGTCGCGGTAAAAGCTTCTAAACCCATAGAGTTAAAAATAAAACTCACACGCTCAACAATACTTTCGCCAACACGCTGACCTTTCTCTACCGCCTGACGACCACCAATCATAAACGAGGCGTTACAACGATAACCGTCCATGTAAGTCGCGCTGACTTTATAATGATCTGAAGGCGGTCGGCCTTTTGCGCCCGATATTAAAACATGACCTTCATCCAACTGTTCTAATTGAACTTGAGTGAAATCACAGGTCACATCGGGTAATAAATATTGCGAAGGATCGCCAATTTCGTACAGGATTTGCTCTCCTACCGTGCCAACAGAAATCAATCCGCCAGTCCCTTCTGGTTTACTCACGATGAAAGAGCCATCCGCCACACACTCAACAATTGGGAACCCCATATTGGCATAGCCTGCTTCTACCAACTGCCAGTCAGTAAAATTACCACCCGTGCATTGCGCACCACACTCAATAACATGGCCTGCCAATGAACCTTGGGCAAGCTGATCGTAATCAGTTTCAGACCAATCAAATTCATGCATTAACGGCCCAAGCACCACCGCGCTATCGACCACTCGGCCAGTAATCACAATATCGGCACCCGCGCTTAACGCATCGCGAACCGCGCTGGCACCTAAATAACTGTTTACGCTTAAACATTGCTCTGGAAATTCTTCCCCAGAAAACATTTCAACAATACCTGCATCAGCAAATTCTTGCTGGCGCTTAACTAAATTGTCCCCCTCGACTGCTGCCACCTTCAAATCGATGCCCGCTTTATCGATAGCAGCCTGCAACGCCGCCACACAGCCACGTACGTTCACGCCACCCGCATTACTAACGACCTTGATTCCTTGCTCAGCAATTGGCTTCAGCAAGCGCTCTAGGGTCATGACGAAGTCAGGTGCAAAACCCGCTTCTGGGTTTTTCATCCGTGCCCCAGCCATAATCGACATGGTCACTTCGGCAAGATAATCAAAAACCAAATAATCCAACTGGCCTTTGTGAACCAATTGCTGAGCTGCCATTGAGGTATCACCCCAAAATGCCGATGCACAGCCAATACGTACTTTCTTTTCAGTCATCTGCTTAGTCACTTCTTTAATTATTTAGAGACCTTTAACACACAAGTGCCATTTCAATAATTTAAGAATACCAAGCAAGCGCTTGGTTTGTAAAGTATTCACTTCAGTGATATCTATATAAAAAACCAAACATCTTTATAATAGCCAGCTAATATCATTCGGCTCTCACTAGGCTCTTTTAATTTATGCCAAAGCAAAAAAAACAACTCTCTACTGATCACCAAGCTTTAGTCGACAAAGGAGTAGTCAATGCTCCCGACAGTGCCAAAGGCCGTCTATTACAGGCAGCCGCAACGCTGTTTAAAGAGAAAGGGTATGAGCGCACAACGGTAAGAGACCTAGGCAAGGCAGTTGGCATTCAGTCTGGCAGCCTGTTTCATCATTACCCCAATAAAGAAGCCATCCTTCGAGCGGTTATGGAAGAAACCATAATTCTTAATACCGAACTAATGAAAGCCGCACTGGCGCAAACGAATAAACCAGAAGATAAAATATTGGCCCTCATTCGCTGTGAACTAGAATCTGTTTTGGGTGAAACCGGAGCCGCCATGACGGTATTGGTTTACGAGTGGCGCTCGCTTAAGGAAGAAAGTCAGCTTGAAATACTCAAGCTTCGAGATATCTATGAAAACTTATGGATCGGTACGTTAATAGAAGCAAAAGAAGCTGGATCAGTCGTTATTGACCCTGCTGTTTTACGCCGATTATTAACCGGTGCCTTGAGCTGGACCGTCAATTGGTACCGCAAAGAAGGTGATTTAACCGTCGAACAACTTGCTCAAATGGCGCTAAGTCTCGCAATTAAGCCGAATTAACATAATCACTCAATAAAATATTACAAATAAGCCATTGAATTTACTGGTTTTTTTGTTAACTTAGGCACGAATAAGCAAAGAGCCATGAATATCCTTAATTGCCTGTTGACAATATAGGCGCTACTCAGGATAATTCACGCCCTTATTTTCAAGTTAATAATTCCCAAAGGAGCCGACTATGGCAAATTCCGCTGGATCGAAAAAACGCGCACGCCAGGCTGTAGTACGTCGCTCTCGTAACGTTAGCCTTCGTTCTATGGTTCGTACTTACATCAAGAAAGTACAAGCTGCTATCGATGCAAACAACTATGACGATGCACAGGTTGCATTGACTAATGCTATGCCTTACATCGACAAGATGGTTACAAAAAGCATTTTGCATAAGAACAAAGCTGCTCGCGTTAAGAGCCGTTTGAATGCTGCAGTTCTAGCTATCAAAGCTTAATTGTAAAGCATACCTTAAGATCTAGCTCTCTCAGCGGAGGGAGCTTAGGACTTAAACAAAAAAACCAGCTTCGGCTGGTTTTTTTGTGCCCGTAATTTAATCTACAGATCTGTTTGCTCTGGTGTTACCTGCTCATCCGTAATTTTAATATTAATATAAGGCATCAAACTTCCTTTGCTTAATTCATATTGAATCGTTTTGAAACGATATTTTACGGTCAAAATATCGACTATGGGCTAACCACGCCCCCAGACTTACAAACATCAGGCCCGAAATTAATTCGATACTGACATGCTCATTAAATATCACAATGGCTGCAATACCTGAAATCACCGGCACGATCGACATCACCGCCCCCATCTCCGAAGGCCCGATTCTTTGCACGGCCTTCACATAAAAAATCATCTGCACAATCGTCGCCATAATTCCCTGATAAAAAGCCTGAAGCCCTATATCACTCCAACTAGCACTGGATAATGCCTTGGGTAAAAATACGAGATAAACGGGTAAATAAAATACACTCGTCAGCAAGGCTAAACTGACGGTGACCTGCCAAGGAGTAATTTGCCAGCGCTTAATGAGCACAGAAAATATAGCCCAGAACAATGCCGCAGCCACCAGCCAGCCATCACCTAATAGCGTGGTGGTATTAAATTTAACCCCTCCATCACTAAAGCCCCCACCAGTAAAGACTCCAAGCTCTCCCGCAAAAAGAACCGATACACCCAAGGTGATTACGCCAATGCCTAGCCATTTCTGAATGCCGTGAGTTTCTTTATTAATTAAAAATGATAAAACGATAATAAATAACGGCATCATACCCGGCAGCAAGATAGCCGCATGAGAAGCCGACGCTAACTGAAAACCACTAAAGGCGCATAGGGTATAGGCCAAGCCACCAATTAAGCTACAGATGATTAAGCGAGGTGTGAACAAGGGAAATCGGTACTTGAACAGCCAAAGAGGAAATAAAATACTCGCACAAGTAATATAACGAATGGCAATCACATCATACGGTAGTAATTCACTGATCCCTCCCATACGAGAGACCAAAATAAACCCAGCCCAAATTAACGCGGCAGCAAATGCAAAAACATAGCCTTGCTGTTGATTGCTCAAACCCTGTTCATTCACGCAGTATCCTTAACGATATTTTAAAATAAGCCTATTTAAGACAACACCATAGACCTATTTTAAACGCATTAAAAATGAATATTTATGAAGTAGAGATTCAGTTTAATTGAACGACTACTTAGCAGGACCAACCGTATAGTGTGCGATACGATTACCCAGTAGCAAAGCAAAAATAAAGAGTAATATATCTTCCTGTCCCGTCATAATATTGAGCAATGCAGGGCCAGGGCATAAACCCACCATCCCCCAACCAATACCAAACAAAGCAGCCCCACCTAAAAGCCGAGCATCTAGTTGAGTTAGGCTTGGGCGATGGAAGATCGAGTGAAACAAAGGCTGCTTCATTTTATTTGAGAGCCCATAAGCAATCGAAAAAATAACGATTGCAGAAGCCATTACCGCCATCAAAGCCGGTTGCCAATTGCCAAATAGATCCAAGAAGCCGCGAACCTTCTCCGGGTTAGTCATACCCGAAACCAACAGCCCCAATCCAAATATGACACCAGCTAAGAGCGGCGTTATCATCTTCATTAATTTATTCATCACACTACACCCCCGCCATCATGGTATTCATAACCAGCACCGTAAGAATACCAAAAATCATAAACGTACCGGTTGCTACTATAGAGCGGACTGAGAAACGGCCAATACCACACACCCCATGACCCGACGTACAACCGTTACCAATATAGGTTCCCATACCGACTAGAACACCTGCCACAACGAGTAGTATTTTATTATCCGTCATCTGCACAACTGGTGCACCAGCAAAATACACATATAAAGGATAAGCCGCTAATAAGCCTATGAAAAAATAGAGACTCCAAGATCGATGACCTTGGCGCAATAAAAACAGGTTCGCCACAACGCCCGATATACCACCGATGCGCCCAACCCCTAACCACAAAATCGCAGCCGCAATACCAATTAAGGCGCCACCTGCCAGTTCGTTCCACATTTCAATATTCCTAAATTCCAATATACCGATGCATAGTAACACGCCGGCGAGCTACCCTCTGTGTTTCACGGCTTTAAATCCTATTTTGATAGACTATATAGGCCCGACTCTTGTAAAATTATAAAAAACTCAATATGACGTAAGGATACTCACAAGTGTTAGCAATAAGGATATTACGCAAGCTAGGTCTTTTTTCCTGCCTCAGCTTAGCGACTCTACTTTTACCCCAACATAGCTTCGCCGCATTACTCGATGTTCAACAAAAAAATGGCATTGTTTATTTTCTATTTGCCGCACCTAACAAGATTGCTCGCTATGACCTCTCCAGCAATAAGTTCATCAACAAAATTAGCCTAGATAATGTACCCAGTGCTTTTCATGTGCATAAGTCAGTAATTTACATTTCCTACGGAACTAAATTATTCAAACATAAGCTAGATGGATTTTCCGCGACCGAGATCTACCAAGCAGATAGCACAATATTAGATATCGTCGCAATGGGGACGAGTATTTATTTACTCAAAGAGAATAATCGCGCAGAAATAATCAGCGCAAGTAACTTCCTTAGTACAGACAACCGCTACCAGTATCATTATTCTAAACATACCGCCAATATTGCTTCACCATTAAATAAAGCCATTTATACGCTCCCTACTTCAAATCGTCCTTACAAAACACTCATCAGCGATGACGGAAAGTTTGGTAGTCAAACCAGCTCATCGTTTAATAGATCAGATAACCCATCAGCTAAAATTTACCTACATCCTGATGAAAGTAAATTCTATACCAATACAGGTTTAATCTATTCCACTGCAAACCTTTCTTTTAAAGGCAGCGTAAGCGGCAGTGTGACTGACATAAGTTTTTTAGATAAATCCCCCGTTATCATTAGGGGTAAAAAGCTGTATTTACTTACCGAACAAGATACAGATCACACAGAAATCACGCTAGACCATACCCCAAGCCATGTTGCTGCAAAAGGCCAAATCATCACCACCTTTGTGACAACCGATAGCATAGTCACTGCCCATCAAACGAATATCGATCAACTTAGTAAACCCTTAGCAAGCACTACAGAAGACCCCAATTCCGCAAGCTACCAAGCGGAACTCATCACCACCGATAATAACAACATCGTCTATCTAGTCGATAAAGCAAACCCAACAATACACCGTCGAAAAGTGGCAGAAAGTGAATATGCAAGCAGCTGGGGTCTAGTGAATAGCCCCAGCCATATCAGCTACTCTGAGTCTCATCAAAGACTCTACCTTGGTTATCCTTCAGGAAAAATAACCTATTTTGATACCAGCCTAGCAATAGGGGCCGTCGAAACTCACCTAATCAGCTTAACCTCAGAAATCATTGGCTTAACCGTTGCTGGAGATTATTTATATGTGAATGATTACAAGGGTTATAACGATACGACAAGCTATAGCATCAACAAGCTCGGCCAGATTTTAGATACTAGCAGCTCAAGCGTGTCGCAAAACTATGTATGGAATTCTTTAAATGACACAATATATCGCCTAGAACCAGGCTACCTAAAATGGAGAGCTTTGTCCTCCAGCACAGGGGAGATTGATGACAATAATTACAGGAAATCATTAAGCAGTAATACCACTGATGCCACCCCCCCTCTCTTAATTAGCCCGAATGGCCAAGTGCTACTAGTCGGCTCAGGAAAAATTATAGGCGCTGAAAATAAAACCCTGCTCAATACACTTGATAATGAAATCGAAGATGCCAGCTGGATTAATGACAAGCTAATAACCGTTAAAGAAGGAGGGCAGACTTTGCAAATCTGGCAAGAGGATTATTTGCTAGAAACAGAGCACCCGCTCTCCAAAACACTAAAAACTCGAGTATTCAACTTACAAGATAAACTTTTAATAGTTAAGCAGTCGGCAACGCGACCCGAGATTATTTACTCTGACCTAGCACTACTTTCAGAAGTTGATAGTGATAACGATACCATTAGTGATTTAATCGACAACTGTGTATTGATTAGCAATCCAGATCAGTCCGATTTAGATACCGATGGCAGCGGGGATTTATGTGACAACGATAGCGATGGCGATTTAATACCCAACCAGATAGAAATTACCGCAGGGTTAAATGCATTCAATAAGGATGATGCATTATTAGACTTAGACGGTGACGGCTTTAATAATTTAGTTGAATACTTCTACTCTACCGACATAAATAATAGCGAATCAAAGGCCGCTGCCATTCAAGAAATGAACGAGACTTTTGATGACGCAATACCTCTAGGGTTTTATAGTTCTAACCCTTACAACCCCCTAAGCATATTTAAGGTAAGCAACTCCTCATACCTTGCTCTCTCAAAACCTAACAGCGACATTCAATCGCAGAGCCTATTTTATACCGCAGACTTTGAACAAGGGGCTCTGAGCATTAAGTATGGTGCTTTATTTAATAATTCCAGTTACAGCGTTACAGTCATCGTTGATGGCAAAACAATAAAGTCTTCGAGCTCTTATTATTATAATAATAACGACCCTATGCTGATTAGCCTTGAAAAAGGGGTCCATACCATCAAATTTAAAGCGACCTTTAATAACAACTCAGGCGCTCAAACAACATCACTTTTTTTCATTGATGAAATTCATTATGGCCCAGATAGTGATGGCGATACGATCATAGATGACCAAGACAACTGTCCTACAATTTCAAACAGCTATCAGCATGATTCTGATAATGATGGTTTAGGCAATGAATGCGATAACGATCCTTTTGATAGTGATAAAGATGAAGATGGTTATGGCGACTACCTTGATAACTGCCCAGATACATACAACCCTGATCAATTAAATATCGATAATGATAATTATGGTGACGCCTGCGATGATAGCGATGATAGCCCTAGCGATGTCGACCAAGATGGCATTCCTGATTCATACGATAACTGCATCAATACAGCAAACCCTGATCAAGAAGATTTTGATTATGATCGTATCGGTGACACCTGTGATATAGATATCGATAACGATGGCATATTGAATACTCTTGAAGATCAGTTTGATTTTATGAGTTCGTATAATTCTAATGATGCCTATCTCGATTTTGATAATGACGGGGCTTCAAATCAATACGAGATAAATAATAACTCCTCTCCAGCGCAAGAAAACACATTCGCAGAGATTGATTTATTAGACTACTACCCTGTTGGCGATCTAGACTACTTCTATATTTCTGACTATCAATTCATCCGTAGTTCTATGAAAAAAACCGATACCCCTGGTCGCTTTATTATTAGCAGCAGCAATGGTATTGAACTAACCATTGAGCGCCGAAGCAGCGGAATATACTTAGAGTCTTTTACTTCAACCTCTATCTACTCAGACGCAGCATATACTTTTGAGAACCATCTGATTCTTCCTAACAGCCTAAAGCCTGGACACACACTCACACTCAATTCAACACAGACGATCGCGGGTTCTAGTGATAGCGTTGAATATGAAAGATCATTTTATTTAAAAGACGTTGGAGAAAGAGTTTGGAGAGGAAAAGTTTATCCCTCCATTACCGTTATTGAGGATGGCGCAGAAAAAGTCTATTTAAAAGGCATCGGACAACTAACGTTAAACTATATGGAACTCGATAGCGTCAACTTCGATTTCATAGAAGGACCTAATGTCGTAGCCCCGAAAAAAAGTAGTGGCGGCGGTTCGCTAGCGCCTTTTGTTTTCTTTCTACTTTCAATCATGGCATACGCCACAAGAACAAGAAGAAAATAACCTTATTAATGCAGGCTTATAAGTAAAACATGGCCTGCATCAATCTTTGCAAACCCTTACTTGCCTAGCCTGCATTAATATGGATTAATGCAGGCTTATATTACTCATCACTCAGGTCTACACTGTGAAAATAAAGCACCTTTTGGCGCTATTAATTATTATCACGAATACGCTCGTCAACAGCGTATGGGCTTCAGTGCATCTTATTGCTAACGAACACAGCACCTTAGAAACCCCGCACCTGCACATTGTGACCGACCTAAAAACCTTATTTGATTTTGGCAGTGAGTTGGATGAATCCACGGCTGAAATAGAAGAAACTCATTTTCATGTATTAAGTGATCTTACAACGCAATACTCCATAAGCGATACCATCAAAGCCCGCTTAAATATTCGCAGTTCCATTCCGCACTACCGCACACTTACTTATAGCCCCCCTATTCCGCCGCCTACCGCACACTCATAAATACTCATTATTAATTTTATCTAATAACTTTTTTTTCATAGCCCAAGCTATGAGGGATATTTATGAATAGACATTCAGCCCGTGCCTCTTTAGGCATGCTGGTATTGCTATGCAGTGCGTCGGTATTTAGTCTACCCATGCCTAGCCAATCAGTGCCTAGCCAACCGACAAACAATTTGTCGCTAAAACAAGCCTTGCAGCTTACCTTGCAATACAACCCACAACTTAAAACGTACCCCTATTATGTGCGCCAGCTAGAAGGTGAATACAAGCAAGCGGATATCAGCCCAGCGCCTCGAGCCGAACTAGAACTCAGCTCAGATGAAGCTACCCTCACTTTAAGCCAAAGCTTTGAACTGGGTGAAAAACGCAAAGCCAGAGTGGGTTTTACCCATGCCAAACAGCAGCAACTTCAAACAGAATTTGAAATTGCTAAACTTGATATATTGGCAGAAACCAGCCGTCGTTATTATCAACTGCTTGCTTTAGTTCAACAGAAAAACCTACTCACTATTCGAATAGGACAAGAAAACCGCGCCCTAAAAATCATTAAGCAAAGAGCAGAAGCGGGCGCAGTAGCCGAGGCTGATGTCGCCACAATGGCGCTGGGTTTAGCACGCTCTAATAATACGTTAGAGCAGCTCGAATTTAGCATTCAGCTCCAGAAAACAACATTGAGTACTATGTGGCTCGAACAGGAGAAAAAGGAATTTAAAAACTTAAAGGGAAACCTATCAATTCTTCCACAACTTCCTAGTGACGAAGTATTAACTCAAATTATTGAAGAAGGTATTAACCAGCTACCCGATTTCCGTTATCAAGTTGCACTCTCTCGATTAGAAGATAGCCGCGTCTCATTAACGCAATCTAATGGCAGCGCTAATATCAACCTTGGTTTAGGTTTACGTCATAACGATACCCGCGATGATCAAAGCTTAGTATTAACTGCATCAATGCCGTTAAATTTCAGCAACCCAAACCGCGGCCGCATTGCCAGTACTCAAGCTCTGCAAGCATTAAGTTATGAGCAAGTTGAGTTAACGCGCCAGCAGCTCTCAATTGAACTGACCCGCATTCGAACTCAGTTAAGAAAAGAACTGCAACAAGCAAAGCGTATTAATGACGAGTTATTACCTCTTGCCAGTGAATTGCTCAGCGCCACCCAAAAAGCCTATCGCCAAGGGCAGTACAGTGTATTGCAATGGATCGATGCGCAAAATCAAGTATTCAATTTAGAGCAGGACTTAATCAATAGCCAAGTCCGTATTTTTAACCAAGTATTAGAACTGGAACGTATTTTAGGCCAGTCAATCATTAGCGCTAAATAAGGTTTTACAATGAATTTTTTAACCAAAATAATGCCACACTTTATCATCATACTGACAATCGCAGGCATCACGAGTAACGTATTAGCCAGTGGCGACGATCAGCACAGCCATGACGAGCACGAAGAAGAACATTCTGATCGCACAGAAATTTCATCTTACTACATGCAAACCTCAGGCATAAAAACGGCCGTCGCCAGTGCGCAAAATCTAGTTCAATACGATACGCTATTTGGTGTGATTACTCCGGTGCAAGATAAAGTCTTTAGTCTGCACGCAACCTTCCCCAGCATGGTCGAAAAAATCTATGTTCAAATTGGCGATACCGTAAAAAAAGGGCAAATACTTGCGCGCTTAACCAACATCCAGACCCTGCAAAGCTACACTCTTAAAAGTCCCTCAAACGGCGAAGTGACCTCACGCTCTGTGAATACAGGCAATCGTATTGATGCAGAAGAAATGCTACAGATTAGCGATTTATCAAAAGTTTGGGTAAACCTATCGGCTTTCCCTGAAAATGTAGAGCGCTTACAAAAAGGCCAGCGCACAAAAATCTACGATTTACACGATCATGAAAGTGCTCTGGGTAATATCAGTTATATTGCCCCGCAAATGAGTGGTGGCCATATCGCACGCGCAAGAGCCGTTATTGATAATAGCGAAGGACACTGGCGCCCGGGGATGCACGTAAAAGCCGATGTGGAAATTTCAACACTGACCGTTCCGATTGCAGTCAACGTGGATGCGATTCAAACGATGGAAAACAAAAGCGTTGTTTTTAAACATAACGACAATACCTTCACTGCTACTCATGTGAAAATCGGTGAAAGCGATGGCCAGTGGACCGAAATCATTTCGGGTTTAAAAGCCGGTGAAGAATACGTCAGCGAAAATAGTTTTTTAATCAAAGCCGACATTTCAAAAAGTGGGGCGAGCCATGACCATTAATCACCTAATCGCCTTCGCAATCGAAAAACGATGGTTCGTCATGGCGATGACATTATTATTGGCCGTTTTGGGGATTTATAAAACGACTCAGCTACCGATTGATGCGGTTCCCGACATTACCAACGTGCAAGTGCAAATTAACAGCTCTGCACCGGGTTACTCGCCCCTAGAAGCGGAACAGCGCATTAGCTATAGCATTGAAAATGCCATGGCCGGAATTCCTAAACTCGATCATACCCGTTCTCTTTCACGCTATGGACTGTCACAAGTGACGGTAATTTTTGAAGAAGGCACCGATATTTATTGGGCACGCCAGCAAATCAGTGAACGCTTACAAGGTATTCAAGGTGAGTTACCCGCAGGCATTGAACCCAGCCTTGGCCCTGTTGCCAGTGGTTTAGGTGAGATTTTTACCTATGCAATTCAAGCCGACGAAAACGCACTGACCGATGCCGGAAAACCGTACAGTTCAGAAGATTTAAGAACCATTCAAGATTGGATTATTCGTCCGCAGTTAGTCAAAGTACCCGGCATTACAGAAATTAATAGCATGGGAGGCTACAGCCGTGAGTTTCAAGTTGCACCGATTCCTGGAAAATTATTTGCCTACAAGGTCACGATTAATGATCTAGTCGAAACACTTAAAAATAATAACCAGAATTCAGGCGCGGGCTACATTGAACGTAACGGCGAGCAATGGCTAATTCGTTCTCCAGGGCAGCTCAGCAACCTTGACGAAATTGCCCAACTGGTCGTCACTCGTCGCGACGATGCGCCCGTGCGTATCAAAGATTTAGCCGAGGTAAAATACGGCAAAGAACTACGCACAGGCTCAGCAACACTGGCGGGTGAAGAAACCGTATTGGGCACGGCTTTTATGTTATTGGGTGAAAATAGCCGTACTGTTTCAAAAGCCGTGGCAAAAAAACTGACCGAGATTAATGACTTTTTACCCCCCGGTATCCAAGCCATTCCTCTTTATGATCGAACGACCCTCGTCGATAAAACCATCGAAACCGTGCGCACCAATTTATTTGAAGGCGCGGTACTGGTGATCGCAGTCTTGTTTGTATTGCTGGGCAATATTCGCGCCGCGTTTATCGTAGCGCTCGTGATTCCCTTAAGCATGCTATTTGCTATTACAGGCATGGCGATGAATCGGGTGTCCGGCAACTTAATGAGCTTAGGCGCTATCGACTTCGGCATCATTGTTGATGGTGCAGTGATCGTAGTGGAAAATGCTCTGCGTCGTTTGGGACTCGCTCAGAAAAAGTACGGTCGCTTATTAACACTACAAGAACGCTTGTTAGAAGTGACTGAAAGCACAAAAGAAGTCTTCCGCCCTGCGGTTTTTGGCATGCTGATTATCATGTTGGTGTACTTACCCATTTTTGCCTTAACCGGTATTGAAGGAAAAATGTTTCACCCAATGGCCTTTACCGTAGTCGCTGCATTATTGGGCGCACTCTTATTTTCGATCACCTTCGTTCCCGCTGCGGTTGCCATCATTGTTAAAGGGAAAGTGAACGAAGAAGAAAACAAGGTCATGGCGAAAGCTCGTCAGATGTATCAACCGCTATTAAAACTCGCGTTAAATAATAGCCCTTTTGTTTTTATGACTGCGCTCATTTTTGTTTCAGCAACGGCTTATCAATCAACTCGATTAGGCAGTGAGTTTTTACCGCAACTGGATGAACACGACATCGCCTTACACGCCATGCGCATTCCAGGCACTGGCATAGAACAAGCAACAGAAATGCAATTATTATTAGAAAAACGCATTATGGAATTTCCTGAAGTGCAGCATGTTTTTTCTAAAATAGGTACGGCAGAAATTGCTACCGATCCTATGCCACCCAATGTGGCGGATACCATTTTGATTTTAAGACCGATTAGTGACTGGCCTAACCCAGAAAAGTCCAAACAACAATTGGTTGATGAAATTCGCCATGCTATCGAAGAGATTCCTGGTAACAACTACGAACTCACTCAACCAATTGAAATGCGTTTTAACGAACTCATCTCTGGCGTCAGAGCCGATGTTGCATTACGTATTTACGGCGATGACTTAGAGGCGCTTGCACAAGCCGGTGCGCAAGCTTCACAATTACTATCACAAATTTCTGGTGGACAAGATGTGCGTATGGAGCAAGCCAAAGGTTTACCTATGATTTCGGTTATTCCTCAACGCGATCATCTAGCGCTATTGGGGTTATCCATTGTGGATGTTCAAGATACCTTGCGCGCCGCAGTGAGTGGTATTGAAACGGGGTTAATTTATGAAGGTGATCGTCGCTTTAAATTATTAGTGCGAATGAATGAAAGTCTTAGTAAAGACCCACAAGCCTTAGCGCAGATTCCTGTTTTTATTCCTAACCCGAGCCCCTTCTTAGAACTGGAAGCAGACGAACAATCTGAGCTAGTGTTTGTGCCACTCGGTGAGATTGCAGACATTGTAGAAATCCAAGGCCCTAATCAAATTAACCGACGCAGCGGTAAACGTAACATCGTTGTCAGTGCAAACGTTGAAGGTCGTGACCTAGGATCTTTTATTGCAGAAACTCAAGAGCTCATGCGCAATGAATTAACGTTACCCGCAGGCTACTGGTTAGAATACGGAGGAACGTTTGAGCAATTAGAATCCGCCAGTCAGCGTTTAACTATTGTGATTCCCATTACGCTTCTACTCATTTTAGGCTTGCTCTACAGTGCTTTTGGTTCTTTACGCGATACTTTAATTATTTTTACCGGTGTACCGCTTGCGCTAACAGGGGGCATCATCGCACTCACCTTAAGAGATATGCCTCTGTCTATTTCTGCGGGCATTGGTTTTATTGCATTATCCGGTGTTGCGGTGTTAAACGGTGTGGTGATGCTATCGTTCATTAAAGAATTGCGTGAGAGCGGCCTAGAGCTCGCTCAAGCGGTATGGCAAGGTGCTAGCCAACGTCTACGCCCTGTTTTAATGACGGCCCTCGTCGCAAGCTTAGGCTTTGTTCCCATGGCATTTAATACGGGCACTGGCGCTGAAGTTCAAAGACCGTTAGCAACGGTCGTAATTGGCGGCATTATTTCTTCGACGCTTTTAACCTTGGTTGTTTTACCGGCACTCTATCATTGGGCTCACTCTTGTTTTAAGAAAAAGAATACTTAAGCGAGAATAAAGAGACAAAAAAAAGCCCAATCTTCTGATTGGGCTTTTTTGTTTCTACCTGAGTAATCAGATGTGTTATTTACTCAATAATCACTGGCTCAAATGATTTAACTAAGTCATCAACGGCTTTCATCTGCGCCAAGTAAGGCTCAAGCTTATCCAGTGGCAATGCGCATGGGCCATCACATTTAGCTTCGTCAGGATTCGGGTGAGCTTCTAAGAACAAACCTGCAATACCCAATGCCATACCAGAACGTGCAAGCTGGAAAGCTTGTGCACGGCGACCGCCAGCAGAATCGGTACGACCACCAGGACGCTGCAAGGCGTGAGTCGCATCAAAGATCACCGGCGCTTGTACTTTCATGTCGTCCATTCCCAGCATATCAACAACAAGGTTGTTATAACCAAAGCTTGAACCACGCTCACATAACATGAGTTTGTCGTTACCCGCATCTTGAAACTTGGTCAGGATATGACGCATTTCGTGCGGTGCTAAAAACTGTGGCTTTTTGATGTTAATCGCTGCGCCTGTTTCTGCCATAGCCACAACAAGGTCAGTTTGACGCGCTAAGAACGCAGGCAACTGAATAATATCAACGACTTCAGCAACCGGGGCTGCTTGATACGGTTCGTGCACGTCGGTAATAATTGGAACACCGAACGTTTCTTTAATTTCTTGAAAGATTTTCAAACCTTCTTCCATACCAGGACCACGGTAGGAATTAATCGAAGAGCGGTTTGCTTTGTCGAAAGACGCCTTAAATACATAAGGAATGCCTAGTTTTTCAGTCACTCTTACGTATTCTTCGCAAGTGCGCATAGCAAGATCGCGGCTTTCTAAAACGTTAATGCCACCGAATAATGTAAACGGTGCATCGTTATCGATAGTAAGGTTTTGTACTTGAACTGACTTAATCATTCGGTCATTCCTTTTATTCAAAAAGTTTGAAGCTATAAATTTTATTAACACCAACGTACTGAGATATTGGATTATCGTCTAGCTGCAGATTGGTTATTTGTTAAACCGTGAGGCTTTGCTCACCCTAGAAGTTGAATTTTAGTCGGCACGCTGTGAATACGCCGCTTCGCTCTCCCTGTAAGCTCAACGATTGCATCCCTGCAATCGGATGGCCTTAAAAATTAACTTCTAGCGCTCACCGCTCACTAAACTCGAAACCTAAACACTGTAGCTCTTTTAAAAACAACAGAGCATTCAGTTTATATTGCAAAAGCATTTCGCGTATCGGTATTGAGTGTGTCGTTAAAGGCCATCTAAAAGAGGGATCTTTTAGTTGAGCTTACATGGAGCGTTAGCGCCGTGAATACCTGCAACGGCTGGTACTTGCAGCGTGCCGCATAAGGACATACTCAATAGCGATAGCAAGCGAAATGCGGTACTTATACCAACAGAGTTTATTGTGCTTTAAAAAAATGCTTACAGCACCACCAAGTTATCAATATGTATCAATTCTTCTTCGCCAACATAGCCTAACAATTCTTGCTGTTCAGCGCTGGTCTTACCACACAGTTTTTGCGCTTCGCTATGATCGAAATTTATCAGACCTTTAGCAATTATGCTGCCTTTACTGTTCAAACATGCAACGACTTCTCCGCGACGAAAAATACCTTTTACAGCTTTTACGCCAACGGGTAATAAACTATTTCCACCTTTTCTCAAGGCCTTCACCGCACCATCATCTAATACTAACTCGCCAGAATGCTGTAAATGTCCGGCAATCCACTGCTTGCGAGCTACCTCAGGGGCCGTATCGGCAACCAACAAGGTACCGATTTTTTCTTTAGCACGCAGACGGGTTAACACATTTTCAATGCGCCCACCCACAATCACAGTATCAGCACCTGATCGAGCAGCCACACCTGCGGCTTTCACCTTAGTGATCATACCACCACGACCTAGCGCACCACCATCACCCGCCATCGCAGCAAAAGACTCATCAGAGGCACGGCCTTCTGTGATCAATTCAGCATCATCATTATGTCGAGGATCTTTGGTAAACAAACCATCTTGATCCGTTAATATGACCAAGGTATCCGCTTCAACTAAATTAGCAACTAAAGCCCCAAGCGTATCATTATCGCCAAAACGGATTTCGTCGGTAATCACCGTATCGTTTTCATTCACGATCGGTACAACACCCATTTCGATTAATGTGCGTAACGTTGAGCGCGCATTAAGATAGCGTTGGCGATTGGATAAATCTGCATGAGTTAATAAGATTTGAGCGGTATGTTTATCGTGCTGTTTAAAAGCGGTTTCATAAGCTTGAACCAAGCCCATTTGCCCAACGGCAGCAGCGGCTTGTAAATGGTGAACTTCACTAGGGCGTGACGTCCAACCTAAACGCGACATACCTTCAGCAACCGAGCCTGAAGAAACCAGCACCACTTCGATGCCTTGCGACATTAAGTCGGCAATTTGATCAACCCACGCTTGAATGCCTGGGCGATTAAGACCTTTTCCATCATTCGTAAGCAGAGCACTACCAATTTTAATAACCCAGCGTTGACCACTTACAAGGCGGTCTCTGGCGGTATTTAAATCAACAACTGGTTTCATTGCTCTGATACTCATTGATGTTCTATCGGCTTATGTTCTATCGGCTTATGTTCAATATTTTCTACCCTCTACCACATAGATAGAAGGTAGAAAAAGATTTTACTCCTGAACCCACTCAACTTCTACATCGTAGTCGTCTTCATCGTCATCCAAGCCAGCCTTACGGGCAGCGGCGCGTTGACGGCGGAATTCAGCCAATTCTTCCATACGGTCGCGAGACTCTTGCTCAACCGTTTCACGCTCTTCAATAATCTGAGCAGCAAAATCTGGATCTTCCGCAGCGCGCTCACGACGCTCTTCGATATAATCCATAATGTCATTGGTAAGCGGCTTAGTACCTTCTCCAGTCAATGCTGAGATTTGGTAAACAGGGCCTTTCCAGCCTGTTTTTTCTAATAACGCCTGACAAAGCTCTTCGTGCTCTTCTTCTGAAACAAGATCTAACTTGTTCAATACCAACCAGCGATCACGCTCGGCCAATGCTGGCGAGAAACGTTCAAGCTCACGACTGATCGATAGCATGTTATCCGCAGGATCACTTTCATCAAACGGTGCCATATCAACGATGTGCAACATCAACTGAGTACGAACCAAGTGCTTCAAGAAGCGAATACCTAAACCGGCTCCTTCAGAAGCGCCTTCGATCAAACCAGGAATATCGGCGATCACAAAGCTCTTATGCTGTCTTACCGATACCACACCCAAGTTAGGAACCAAGGTCGTAAACGGATAATCAGCTACTTTCGGCTTAGCGGCCGAAACGCTGCGAATGAAAGTAGACTTACCAGCATTGGGAAGACCCAATAAGCCAACGTCCGCTAGAACTTTCATTTCAAATTTAATATTACGTGACTCACCAGGCTGACCTGGCTTTGTCTGGCGTGGGGCACGGTTTACTGACGATTTAAAACGGGTATTACCCAAACCGTGGAAACCACCACGAGCAATCATCAAGACTTGCTTGTCTTTAGCAAGATCGCCCAATACTTCTAGCGTATCTTCATCAATGATCGTTGTGCCAACAGGTACTCTAAGGGTAATGTCTTCGCCCTTGTGCCCAGTCATATCTCGACTTTGGCCATTTTTACCATTTTCAGCACGGTAGCGTCGGGTATAGCGATAATCAATCAGCGTATTAACCGCATCATCAGCAACAACGAACACAGAGCCGCCGTCACCACCATCACCACCGTTTGGACCACCTTTAGCAACGAATTTTTCACGGTGGAAGCTCATGCAACCATTACCACCTTTACCAGCGTCTACGCTGATGCTGGCTTCATCTACAAATTTCATGGCAACCTCTCGTATTCATTCCCATTATAAAAGTCGAGCCCTTAGCGCTTTACCGATAAAGCACAAAAATAACATCGGTAGGCTAACTTGCTCAACAATTCGCACCTTCATTTTAGGTACTAAATTCTATATAACATTTTTCTAAAACAAAAACGCCCCAGCATGGCCAGGGCGTCTTCGATAACACACTTAACGGTAAAACTTAGCTAGCAGCGATGATGCTAATAGTCTTACGGTTATTTGGGCCTTTAACTTCAAACTTAACTTCGCCCGCTTCAGTAGCGAACAAAGTGTGATCACGACCACAACGAACGTTAGTTCCAGGGTGGAACTTAGTGCCGCGTTGACGAACCAAGATGTTTCCAGCTTTTGCCTGTTGGCCACCGAACAGTTTGACGCCTAAGCGTTTTGATTCACTGTCGCGACCGTTATTAGTACTACCACCAGCTTTTTTGTGAGCCATGCTCTAGCCTCCAATTTGGTTCC
>OJEW01000017.1_pt1 | contig 117602 bp, 109 predicted proteins | sample 1593861 | NCBI WGS metagenome assembly OJEW01 (sample SAMN05416806, study PRJEB24817) | seawater metagenome | isolation source: Sea water | place: Canada:Atlantic | collected 2013-11
CGATTGTACCAACGTTTACGTGCGGTTTTACGCGTTCAAACTTTTCTTTTGCCATCTTAAAAAATTCCTAATTAAGAAATTAAAGCCTGACTCACTATTGAGCCAGACAAGCTAAAATCATATTACAGCGCGAGCTGAAATTATTGTATCTGCAACCTGCTTTGAGGCTTCAGCGTACTTCAAAAACTCCATAGAGTAAGAAGCACGACCCTGAGTTGCAGAACGTAAAGCAGTCGCATAACCGAACATTTCAGACAGTGGAACTTGCGCATTTATTTGCTTAAGTCCACCAAGTGCATCTTCCATGCCCTCGATCATGCCGCGACGACGGTTTAAGTCGCCAACTACATCACCCATGTTTGAGTCAGGAGTGATTACCTCAACCTTCATTAGTGGTTCTAAAAGAACTGGGTTTGCTTTAAGCGCACCGTCTCTCATAGCTAATGAACCTGCAATTTTAAATGCCATTTCATTCGAATCTACATCATGGAACGAACCATCATATAAAGTCGCTTTAACGCCAAGTAAAGGATAGCCTGCCAGTACACCTTGAGACATTTGCTCTTGGATACCTTTGTCTACCGCTGGGATGTATTCTTTAGGAACTGATCCACCTACGGTTTCGTTAACGAATTCGTAAATTGGAGAATCATCATCCGAAATATCCATCGGTTCAAGCTTCAACCAAACGTGACCATATTGACCACGACCACCTGATTGACGAATGAACTTTCCTTCAACTTCTACAGTTGAACGAATAGCTTCACGATATGAAACCTGCGGCTTACCAACGTTACATTCAACACTGAATTCACGTTTCATACGGTCGACGATAATATCTAGGTGAAGTTCACCCATACCAGAAATAATTGTCTGGCCTGATTCTTCGTCAGTTTGTACGCGGAAAGACGGATCTTCGGCCGCTAGTTTACCTAGCGCGATACCCATCTTGTCCTGGTCAGCGATTGTGCGAGGCTCAACCGCAACAGAGATAACTGGTTCTGGGAATTCCATACGCTCAAGCGTAATAATTGAATTCGGAGCACACAGTGTCTCACCTGTTGTAACGTCTTTAAGACCAATAGCCGCCGCGATGTCGCCTGCGTAGACTTCTTTGATCTCTTCACGAGAGTTTGAATGCATCTGTACGATACGGCCAAGTCGCTCACGCTTACTTTTAACTGGGTTGTATACCGCGTCACCCTGTTTAACAGTACCAGAGTAAACACGGAAAAAGGTTAAAGTGCCAACAAACGGGTCTGTTGCAATTTTAAATGCAAGTGCAGCAAACGGCGCTTTATCATCAGCTGGACGTTCCTCTTCGGTACCATCTTCTAAGATACCTTGGATTTGTTTAACTTGTTCTGGTGAAGGCATATATTCTACAACGCCGTCAAGCACCGCTTGAACACCTTTGTTTTTAAATGCGCTTCCACAAGTTACTGGAACAATCTCATTGGCCAATGTGCGTTGACGTAAAGCATTTTTAATTTCTGCTTCACTTAACTCTTCACCTTCTAAGTATTTGTCCATTAGTTCTTCTGAGGCTTCAGCAGCGCTTTCAACTAAATGAGAGCGCCATTCTTCAGCTAACTCAAGAAGGTCTGCCGGTATTGCCTCATATGTGAAAGTCATACCCTGGTCCGCTTCGTTCCAGTTAATCACTTTCATTTTTATAAGGTCAATAACACCTTTAAAGTCGTCCTCAGCGCCTACTGGCAACTGAATAGGAACAGGCGTTGCTCCAAGACGAGATTTCACCTGGCTAACAACAGCTAAAAAGTCAGCGCCCGTGCGATCCATTTTATTTACGAAGATCATTCTTGGAACTTCGTATTTGTTCGCTTGACGCCAAACTGTTTCAGTTTGCGGCTGTACACCAGAAGAAGCACAAAGCACAACTACCGCACCATCAAGTACGCGTAAAGAACGCTCTACTTCGATAGTGAAATCTACGTGTCCTGGAGTATCAATAATATTGATACGATGGGCGTCAAATTGAGCGTCCATCCCTTTCCAAAAACACGTTGTTGCAGCAGAAGTGATTGTGATACCACGCTCTTGTTCCTGCTCCATCCAGTCCATAGTTGCAGCGCCATCATGTACTTCACCGATCTTATGAGAAAGACCAGTGTAGAACAGAACACGTTCTGTTGTGGTGGTTTTGCCTGCATCTACGTGAGCTACTATGCCGATATTACGGTAGCGCTCAAGTGGAGTTGTACGTGCCATATGATCCTCTTAAAGGTTAAGGACAGATTACCAACGGTAATGAGCGAATGCTTTATTCGCTTCAGCCATACGGTGAACGTCTTCACGTTTCTTAACCGCAGTGCCTTTATTATCAGCAGCGTCAACGATTTCTTGAGCTAAACGTAAGCCCATAGATTTTTCGCCACGCTTACGTGCAGCGTCTACTAACCAACGCATACCTAATGCGTTGCGACGAACTGGACGTACTTCAACTGGTACTTGATAAGTTGAACCACCAACACGGCGAGATTTAACCTCTACCTGTGGACGGATGTTATCAAGTGCAGATTCAAAGATTTCTAGGTGCGACTTGCCTGATTTCTCAGCAGCCACGTCTAGCGCACCATAAACAATTTTTTCAGCAGTAGATTTCTTGCCGTCTAACATTACGATGTTAACGAATTTAGCAAGAAGTTCCGATCCGAACTTAGGATCTGGAAGAATTTTACGTTGACCTATTACGCGTCTTCTAGGCATTTTGTATCTCCGGTTTATTCAGGTTTGCTCTTTCGAGTCAATCACCCAAAACAATAATTAATAATATTTAGTGCTTGGCCTTACTAACGGAATACAATTACCCTTTAGGGCGTTTTGCACCGTATTTAGAACGAGCTTGACGACGGTCGCTAACGCCTGCACAGTCAAGTGCACCACGTACAGTGTGAAAACGCACACCTGGTAAATCTTTAACACGACCACCACGGATTAGGATTACACTGTGCTCTTGAAGGTTATGACCTTCACCACCGATGTAAGATGTTACTTCGAAACCGTTAGTTAAACGTACACGAGCTACTTTACGTAACGCTGAGTTTGGTTTCTTAGGTGTAGTTGTATATACACGAGTACATACACCGCGCTTTTGCGGACACGCTTTTAGTGCAGCTGAGTTACTTTTCGTAACCTTGCTACGGCGTGGCTTACGCACTAGCTGGTTAATAGTTGCCATTTAAATAGCTCCTGAAATTAAAATTACTACTGAAAAAAATAAAAAAATCCGCCCTTTATTACCTGCCTACGATAAGCACACAAGTAAATGGGTGGCGGAATTTTAATGAGCAAAGTTTAACCTGTCAACCTAAACTAACCGTAAGACAGCACTTAACTGCCTTACGATCTCTTAATCTATTGATTAAGAACAGTTTATTGATTTCCAGACAAATCAGCATTTAGTGCATCAGTTAGTGCTTGAGTTGCCTCTTCAGCGCTTACTGTTTGCTCTTCTACTACTTCTTTGCTTTGTTTACGGCGAGCCATACGATCTTGATGATACGCAAAACCGGTACCGGCTGGGATCAAACGACCCACAATTACGTTTTCTTTCAGACCGCGAAGCTCATCGCTCTTACCATTCACTGCTGCATCTGTAAGAACACGTGTTGTTTCTTGGAAAGACGCTGCAGAGATGAAAGATTCTGTCGCTAGTGATGCTTTAGTAATACCCATTAACTGGGTTTCAAACTTCGCTGGGATCTTACCTTGTTTTTCAAGGTCACGGTTTGCGATATTAACGCGCGCCACTTCGATTTGTTCACCAGCTAAGAAGTCAGTATCACCACCGTGTAAAATGGTACATTTACGTAACATTTGACGGATAATTGTTTCAATGTGCTTGTCATTGATCTTAACGCCTTGCAAACGGTAAACCTCTTGCACTTCGTTAACGATGTAGTTAGCAACATGAGTCACACCACGTAGGCGTAAGATGTCATGTGGTGATTCAGGACCATCGGCGATTACTTCACCTTTAGATACTTGTTCACCTTCAAACACGTTAAGTTGACGCCACTTAGGAATCATTTCTTCGTAATGATCGCCTTCAGCTGGAGTAATAACTAAACGCTTCTTACCTTTAGTCTCTTTACCGAAGCTAATAGTACCGGTGATTTCAGCTAAGATAGCTGGATCTTTTGGCTTACGCGCTTCAAATAAGTCGGCTACGCGTGGTAGACCACCCGTGATATCACGAGTTTTAGAGCCTTCTTGCGGGATACGTGCTAACACGTCACCTGGGTTTGCAGTCGCACCGTCTGTTACTTCAATCGTTGTGAATGAAGGAAGACGTGTTTCTTGCAGACCACGCTCATCACTTTCGATGATAAGTTTAGGCTCTTTAGCATTCGCTTTAGCAAGGTCTTTAACTACAATACGAGTCAAACCAGTTAGTTCATCGGTTTGTGTCTCTGTATTCGAGTCATCGATATCGCTAAACGATACTTTTGATTTGTGCTCAAGAACGATTGGGTGACTATGCGGGTCCCAAGTAGCAACAATGTCGTTACCTTGAACTTCTGCATTGTCTTGAACTGTTAATACTGCACCATAAGGTACTTTATAACGCTCTTTTTCACGGCCATGACTATCGATGATAGTGATTTCCGTTGAACGAGACGTAATAACAATTTTACCGTCTGTATTTAATACATACTTAGCATTGTGAAGTTTTAACGTACCGTTAGTTTTAACTTGTACATTATTTTCAGCTGACGCTCGAGATGCCGCACCACCGATGTGGAATGTACGCATAGTAAGCTGTGTACCCGGCTCACCAATTGACTGTGCCGCGATAACACCTACTGATTCACCTGCGTTGATGATATGACCACGTGCAAGGTCACGACCATAACAGTTAGCACATACACCAAAGTCATTATCACATGTGATAACTGAGCGTACGCGTACTTCATCAACCGAGTGCTCTTCTAAAAGGTCACACAGTTTTTCATCAAGCATGATATTACGTTCTACAAGTACAGTATTAGTACCTGGAATAACAACATCTTCAGCTACAACACGACCTAGTACACGTTCGCGAAGCGCTTCTACAACATCACCACCTTCAATAAGCGGTTTCATTGTTAAGCCATCTTCTGTGCCACAGTCGTCTTCGTTGATTACCAAATCTTGTGCTACGTCTACTAGACGACGCGTTAAGTAACCCGAGTTCGCTGTTTTCAGTGCTGTATCGGCAAGACCTTTACGCGCACCGTGAGTTGAGATGAAGTACTGAAGTACGTTTAGACCTTCACGGAAGTTAGCCGTGATTGGTGTCTCGATGATTGAACCATCTGGACGTGCCATTAGACCACGCATACCTGCTAGCTGACGGATCTGAGCGGCACTACCACGAGCACCTGAGTCGGCCATCATAAACACTGAGTTAAATGACGGTTGCTCTACTTCTTCACCTTTCGCGTTGGTTACTGTGTCTTTCGACAAGTTAGCCATCATCTCACGTGATAAGTTTTCATTTACACGTGACCAGATATCGATAACTTTGTTGTACTTCTCACCAGCCGTTACAAGACCTGATTGGAATTGTTGGTTGATTTCAGTTACTTCAGCTTCTGCTGATTCAATGATCTGCGCTTTAACCGGTGGGATAACTAAGTCATCGATACCGATAGAAACACCAGACTTCATTGCGTAATGGAAACCGGTGTACATAACTTGGTCAGCAAACACAACGGTGTCTTTAAGGCCTAAGCGACGGTAACACTCATTCAACAAGCTAGAAATCTGCTTCTTACCTAGTGGCTGGTTGATTGACTCAAACGGCATACCAGTTGGTAAAATTAGAGACAGAATTGCACGACCTACCGTTGTTTCGATAACCGTTGTAGTATCTTCTACTACACCGTGCTCATTAGCAACTGACTGGCTAATACGTACTTTCACAATAGCGTGAAGGTCTGCATTACCGCTACGGTATGCTTTTTCTGCTTCTTTAGGATCTTTAAATATTGCGCCTTCGCCTTTTGCGTTGATGCAATCACGGGTCATGTAGTAAAGACCCAATACAACATCCTGTGAAGGAACGATGATTGGCTCACCATTCGCAGGAGATAGAATGTTGTTTGTTGACATCATCAATGCACGTGCTTCAAGCTGTGCTTCGATTGTTAACGGTACGTGTACCGCCATTTGGTCACCATCGAAATCGGCGTTGTAAGCCGCACATACTAATGGATGCAAATGAATCGCTTTACCTTCGATAAGCACAGGCTCAAACGCTTGGATACCCAAACGGTGAAGTGTTGGTGCACGGTTTAGTAATACCGGATGTTCACGAATTACTTCGTCTAATACATCCCATACTTCCGCTACTTCACGCTCTACCATTTTCTTAGCAGCTTTGATTGTCGTAGCCATGCCGCGACGCTCTAGTTTGCCGTAGATAAACGGTTTGAATAGCTCAAGTGCCATCTTCTTAGGAAGACCACATTGGTGAAGCTTAAGTGTAGGACCTACTGTGATTACAGAACGGCCTGAGTAATCTACACGCTTACCAAGTAAGTTCTGACGGAAACGACCTTGCTTACCCTTGATCATATCAGCAAGAGATTTAAGCGGACGCTTGTTAGAACCTGTAATAGCACGACCACGACGACCGTTGTCAAGTAGCGCATCTACCGCTTCTTGTAACATACGTTTTTCGTTTCGTACGATAATGTCTGGTGCTGCTAAATCTAATAGACGCTTAAGACGGTTGTTACGGTTAATAACACGACGGTAAAGGTCATTTAGATCAGATGTCGCAAAACGACCACCGTCTAGTGGTACTAATGGACGTAGATCAGGTGGCAATACTGGAAGTACTGTCATGATCATCCACTCAGGGTTATTACCTGATTGGTGGAATGATTCCATTAACTTAAGACGTTTAGTGATTTTTTTACGCTTAGTTTCAGAGTTAATTGTTGGTAACTCTTCACGCATCTCAGCAATTAATTGGCCAAGATCAAGTTCACGAAGCAAGTCTAAAACTGCTTCAGCACCCATCTTCGCTTCAAACTCATCACCATGTTCTTCTAATGCATCTAGGTACTCTTCTTCACCTAGTAACTGACCACGCTCAAGCGTTGTCATACCAGGCTCAGTTACTACGAATGATTCGAAGTAAAGAACACGTTCAATATCACGAAGCGTCATATCTAGCATTAAGCCGATACGTGACGGTAATGATTTTAAAAACCATATATGTGCTACTGGGCTCGCAAGGTCAATATGACCCATACGATCACGACGCACTTTGGTCAGTGTAACTTCAACGCCACACTTCTCACAGATCACACCACGGTGTTTAAGGCGTTTATATTTACCACATAAACACTCATAATCTTTCACTGGGCCGAAAATACGGGCACAGAATAAGCCATCGCGCTCAGGCTTGAAAGTACGGTAGTTAATAGTCTCAGGTTTCTTTACTTCACCGTATGACCATGAACGAACCATGTCTGGTGAAGCAAGACCAATGCGAATTGCATCGAATTCTTCGGTCTTATTTTGTTGCTTCAGAAACTTAAGTAAGTCTTTCACCTTAGCTCTCCTGTCGGAGTTAATCTCGAGGACGGGTAATCTCGTCCCTACATTCTATTCAGCCGTAACAGATGCTGCAGCGTCAACTGCAGCATCTAATTGGCTTAATTTTCTTCCAACTCGATGTTGATACCCAGTGAGCGGATTTCTTTCAACAATACGTTGAACGATTCTGGCATACCTGGTTCCATCTTGTGGTTACCATCAACGATGTTTTTATACATCTTAGTACGACCATTCACGTCATCCGATTTCACTGTAAGCATTTCTTGTAGAGTGTAAGCAGCACCGTAAGCTTCTAGTGCCCATACTTCCATCTCACCAAAACGCTGGCCACCGAACTGTGCTTTACCACCCAGCGGCTGCTGAGTAACAAGGCTGTAAGAACCAGTAGAACGTGCGTGCATCTTATCATCAACCAAGTGGTTAAGTTTAAGCATGTACATGTAACCAACAGTTACTTGACGTTCAAACTGATCGCCAGTACGGCCATCATAAAGTGTAACCTGACCACTTCTAGGGTATCCACCAAGCTCTAGCATGTCTTTGATTTCGTCTTCTTTAGCGCCATCAAATGCAGGAGTAGCGATTGGTAAACCACCTTTTAAGTTTTCAGCTAGGCGACGAATTTCGTCATCAGAGAAACTTGCAATGTCTACAACTTGGCGAGATTCACCAATTTCGTAAGCTTGCTTGATGAATTCACGTAGCTCATGAAGCTCACGTTGCTCTTTCATCATTTCTTCTAAACGTTCACCGATACCACGTGCAGCAAGACCCATATGTGTTTCAAGGATCTGACCGATGTTCATACGCGATGGTACACCTAGTGGATTTAGTACGATATCTACCGTACGACCTTTATCATCGTATGGCATATCTTCTACTGGTACGATAGTCGAGATAACACCTTTGTTACCGTGACGACCCGCCATTTTATCACCCGGTTGGATACGACGTTTAACAGCTAGGTATACTTTAACAATTTTAAGTACGCCTGGTGCTAAGTCATCACCTTGAGTAATTTTACGACGTTTGTTTTCAAACTTCTTATCGTATTCAGCTTTAAGTTCATCGTACTGTGCAGCTAGTTGCTCAAGTTCAGCTTGCTTATCTTCTTCAGCAAGGCTTTGAGTTAATAGTTTTTCAGCATTTAATGACACTAAGTTGTTTTCATCAAAGCCTGCAGCTACAAGTAGCTTACGAGCGCGTTCTAAAACGCCAGCTTCAAGAATACGGAACTCTTCGTTGAAGTCTTTCTTCGCTTCGCGAAGCTGCATGTCTTCAACCTCTAACGCACGCTTATCTTTTTCAACGCCATCACGGGTGAAAACTTGCACGTCAATTACTGTACCAGTTACAGAGTTTGGTACACGTAAAGAGCTGTCTTTAACGTCAGATGCTTTTTCGCCGAAGATAGCACGCAGTAGCTTCTCTTCAGGTGTAAGCTGTGTTTCGCCTTTCGGAGTCACTTTACCTACTAGAATATCGCCGCCTTTAACTTCAGCACCAATATAAACAACGCCTGATTCATCAAGCTTGCCTAGTGCAGACTCACCCACGTTAGGGATATCTGCAGTGATCTCTTCTGGACCTAATTTAGTGTCACGGGCAACACACTGTAGTTCTTGAATGTGGATAGTCGTTAAACGATCTTCTTCAACTACGCGCTCTGATAGTAAGATTGAATCCTCGAAGTTATAACCGTTCCATGGCATGAATGCCACGCGAAGGTTTTGACCAAGGGCTAAGTCACCTAAGTCAGTCGAAGGACCATCTGCTAACACGTCACCACGAGTAACCGGTTCACCAACCATGCACGTTGGTTTTTGGTTAATACATGTATTTTGGTTAGAACGTGTGTACTTGGTTAAGTTGTATATGTCGATACCCGCTTCACCAGGGATGCGTTCTTCTTCATGTACGTTTACAACGATGCGACTTGCGTCGGCATACATTACTTCACCACCACGTTTTGCAACAATCGTTACACCAGAATCTTTCGCTAGTGTTAACTCAATACCTGTACCTACTAACGGCTTATCCGCTTTCAATGTTGGTACTGCTTGACGTTGCATGTTTGAACCCATCAATGCGCGGTTAGCATCATCGTGTTCTAGGAACGGGATAAGTGCTGCTGCTACAGAGATCACCTGTTGTGGTGATACATCCATATATTGCTGGTCCATGCGGCCCATAAAGGTTGATTCACCTTTGTGACGACATGGAATAAGTTCATCTACAAACTCATTGGTTTCAGTTAAGTTTGAGTTTGCCTGTGCGATAACAAACTGACCTTCTTCAATGGCTGATAAGTAATCAACTTCATCAGTTACTACACCGTCTACCACTTTGCGGTAAGGTGTTTCTAAGAAACCGTAGTCATTTGTACGTGCGTACGTAGACAATGAGTTAATTAGACCGATGTTTGGACCCTCAGGAGTCTCGATTGGACATACGCGACCGTAGTGAGTTACGTGAACGTCACGTACTTCAAAGCCAGCGCGCTCACGTGTTAGACCGCCCGGACCTAATGCAGAAATACGACGCTTATGCGTTACTTCTGATAGCGGGTTATTTTGGTCCATAAACTGTGATAACTGAGACGAGCCGAAGAACTCTTTAACCGCTGCCGAAATAGGCTTAGCGTTAATAAGATCTTGTGGCATTATCGCGTCAAGGTCACCTAAGCTTAAACGCTCACGTACAGCACGTTCTACACGTACTAGACCAACACGGAATTGGTTCTCAGCCATTTCGCCAACACTACGTATACGACGGTTGCCTAAGTGGTCGATATCATCAACATCGCCTTGACCGTTACGAATAGCAATTAATACTTTCATAACAGACACGATGTCTTCTTTGCTTAATGTGCCTGGGCCTGTGTCAGAATCGTAACCAACACGGCTATTAAACTTCATACGACCAACAGTTGATAGGTCGTAACGTTCTTCAGAGAAGAACAAGTTTTGGAATAAGGCTTCAGCCGCGTCTTTCGTCGGTGGCTCGCCTGGGCGCATCATGCGATAAATTTCTACTAGTGCTTCTAAACGGTTGCTTGAAGAGTCAATGTTCAATGTATTTGACATGTAAGCACCGCTGTCCACTTCATTGATGTACAACGTATCAATGGTAGTGTGACCGGCTTTAACTAATTCAGCCATAAGCTCAAGAGTTAATTCATCATTCGCATTTGCAATAACTTCACCCGTTGATTCATCAACGTAGTTTTTAGAAATAATACGGCCAATGATGTACTCATGAGGTACTTCTAACTGAGTAATGCCTTTTTTCTCGATACTCTTGATGTGACGAGCCGTAACACGACGACCGCTTTCAACAAGTACTTCACCGTCTTCGCCTTTGATATCAAAAGCGGCAGTTTCACCACGTAAACGTGAAGGTACAAGTTCCATTAGAACTTTACCGTCAGCTACTTCAAACGCAGTAGTATCGAAGAAGATATCTAGGATTTCTTCACTAGAGTACTCAAGTGCACGTAAGATGATAGACGCCGGTAATTTACGACGGCGGTCAATACGTACATATAAGTTATCTTTTGCATCAAATTCGAAGTCTAACCATGAACCACGGTAAGGAATAACGCGTGCGTTATATAATACTTTACCTGATGAATGAGTTTTACCGCGGTCGTTATCAAAGAATACACCAGGGCTACGGTGTAGCTGAGAAACGATAACACGCTCTGTACCATTGATTACAAAGGTACCGGTATCGGTCATGAGCGGAATTTCGCCCATGTAAACTTCTTGCTCTTTAATGTCTTTAACTGTGCCTGGAGCTTCTTTGTCCATAACAACAAGACGCAGTTTCACGCGAAGTGGAGCAGAATAAGTCACACCGCGAATTTGACATTCTTTTACATCGAAAACTGGCTCACCAATACGGTAACTTACGTATTGAAGCTCAGAATTTCCCGAGTAGCTTTTTATAGGGAACACAGAACGGAAGGCAGCTTCCAAACCATGATCGCCATCAGCGTCCGGCACTAAGAATTTTTTAAACGATTCTAACTGTGTAGACAGTAAAAAAGGTATATCCAAAACTTGTGGACGTTTACCAAAATCCTTACGGATACGTTTCTTTTCAGAATAAGAGTAAGCCATGGGGTTCCTCAGCTTGCTGATCTTTGACCCGACCTGTTCTTGTAAGAACAGACTTAACTGGCAGCTATGCCAAGATTTACAACATTTTATTGTTGTTCTAATTAAATCCCTTTTCAACACTAGCAAACTATAAAGCGTTGAAAGTAAAGAAATAATTAGATTTTATTTGCGCTATAAGAGTGCATCACTCCATAGCGCAAAAAGGCCGGTGATTAAATAATCACCAGCCCTTGCCTGATTTCTCAGGCAGCGAACTTAGCGTAAGCTAAATTACTTAACCTCAACTTCAGCACCAGCTTCAGTAAGATCTTTTGCAAGTGCTTCAGCTTCTTCTTTAGATACACCTTCTTTAACAGGTGTAGGAGCAGCTTCAACAAGAGCTTTAGCTTCTTTAAGGCCAAGGCCTGTAGCGCTACGAACAGCTTTGATTGCAGCAACCTTGTTAGCGCCAGCGCCAGTAAGGATTACGTCAAATTCTGTTTTCTCTTCAGCAGCTTCAGCAGCTGGACCAGCTACCATAGCAGCTGCAGCAGTTACGCCGAATTTTTCTTCCATTGCTTCAACAAGAGCAACAACGTCCATTACTGACATTTCAGCAATTGCGTCAAGGATTTGGTCTTTAGATACAGACATTACAAATTTCCTAATAATTAACGGACTCTAGGTCCAAATAAATTTTACACCGAAAGGATTAAACAACTTAAAATTAAGCAGCTTGCTCTTCTTTCTGTACACGTACTGCTTCAATTGTTTTACACAATTTGCCAGCAGACGCTTCTTTCATAGCACTCATTAAGCGTGCAACAGCTTCGTCGTATGTAGGTAGAGTTGCAAGCATAGCTGCATCTACTACGTTACCTTCAAAAGCGGCCGTTTTAACTTCGAATTTCTCATTCTTTTTCGCGAAATCTGAAAAGATACGCGCAGCAGCACCTGGGTGCTCTGATGAGAAAGCGATTAAGCTTGGACCAACAAATGAATCAGAAAGACACTCAAAATCTGTTCCTTCAAGAGCACGTTTTGCTAAAGTGTTACGAACAACTTTCATCCATACACCAGCTTCACGAGCTTCTTTACGAAGGGCAGTGATTGCGCCAACTGTTACACCACGAGAATCTGCAACAACTGCAGATAGAGCACCATTGGCTGCTTCGTTGACTTCAGCAACTATTGCTTTTTTGCCTTGAAGATTTAAAGCCATGGGTGTTACTCCTGGTTTAATGGGGTTACCGACAATCGGTTTCCCCTGTTCTACTCTTCCCTACCAAAAAGGTAGAGATGCTTTTTACGGCGAGAGCCAGAAGGATTAGGAAAAATCTATCTGGGGTCTACACCGTCTACGTAGGTAAAATTAAGGCCAAAGCCGCCTACGGTCTTGGACGGAAGCCCAATTTATCGCTTTGCCAGAGGCGCACCGAAATTATGGACTTCAACCCGAATTCTTTATTTTGCTAATTAATAAATTAATCAACAAAATGGCGCGAAATTATAGTACAAATTTCGTGCCATGTAAACACTAAATTAAGCAACTACTGTGTTTAAAGTAGCTTGGTCAACAGAAACACCTGCGCCCATTGTTGTAGAGATAGTTACTTTTTTCAAGTAAACACCTTTAGCTTGAGAAGGTTTAGCCTTCTTAAGTGCAACAATTAGAGCTTCAAGGTTTTGTTGAAGTTGCTCAGCTGTGAAATCAACCTTACCAATAGTAGTATGGATGATGCCGTTTTTGTCATTGCGGTAACGCACTTGACCAGCTTTAGCATTTTTAACTGCTTCTGCAACGTTAGGTGTTACAGTACCAGTTTTAGGGTTTGGCATTAGACCACGTGGACCTAAGATTTGACCTAGTTGACCAACAACACGCATAGCGTCTGGAGATGCAACAACAACGTCAAAATCCATCTCGCCTTTTTTAACTAGCTCAGCAAGATCTTCCATACCTACTAATTCAGCACCGGCTTCTTTCGCAGCTTCTGCGTTAGCGCCTTGTGTGAATACTGCAACGCGAACGTCACGACCAGTACCGTTAGGTAGTACAGTTGCACCACGAACGTTTTGGTCAGATTTACGAGCATCGATACCAAGGTTAACAGCAACGTCAACACTTTCTACGAATTTAGCTGTCGCTAACTCTTTTAAAAGAGCAACTGCTTCATTGATTTCGTAATCTTTAGTTACTTCCACTTTTTCGCGGATAGTACGCATACGTTTAGTTAATTTAGCCATTTCTTAGTCCTCTACGTTCAAGCCCATCGCACGCGCAGAACCTGCGATAGTGCGAACCGCTGCGTCCATATCGGCAGCTGTAAGGTCAGTTCGTTTTGTCTCAACAATCTCTTCAAGTTGAGCACGAGTTACTGTACCTACTTTGTCAGTGTTAGGACGGCCTGAGCCTGACTTGATACCAGCAGCTTTCTTAAGTAAGTAAGCAGCAGGTGGCGTTTTCATGTCGAACGTAAATGAACGGTCACCGTAAACAGAGATCACTACAGGAACTGGAGCGCCTTTTTCGATAGACTCTGTACGTGCGTTAAACGCTTTACAGAATTCCATGATGTTTACACCGTGTTGACCTAGTGCAGGACCTACTGGAGGACTAGGATTAGCCATACCAGCGGCAACTTGTAGCTTGATTAGAGCTTCAACTTTTTTAGCCATTATAAATACCTCATTTGGTGGGTCTTAGCCTTGTGCGCGCGAGGACGCGTACTCTAACGGCTTCCCAGTTTAAAAATTGGTTTCGTACTTTTTGTACTGTAAAAATAAATTTTTACCTTTATACAAAAAGGCCGCTGATTATAAGATAATCAGCGGCCTTTTTCAAGCTTCGTGCCAAAATTTAAAATTTCAGCAGTGAAGCTTTTTTAATCAATTACTTATCTTGCTCAACTTGACCAAATTCAAGCTCAACTGGCGTAGAACGACCAAAAATAAGTACAGATACTTTTACGCGGCTTTTTTCGTAGTCAACTTCTTCAACTACACCACTGAAGTCTGCAAATGGACCGTCAGTTACGCGCACTACTTCACCTGGTTCGAATAATGTAGCAGGCTTAGGTGCTTCAGCATTTTCTTGTAGACGGTTAAGAATACGATCAGCTTCTTTAGAGCTAATTGGCGCTGGACGGTCAGATGTACCGCCAATGAAGCCCATTACACGCTCTGTGCTATTTACTAAGTGCCAGCTAGCGTCATTCATATCCATTTGTACTAGTACGTAGCCTGGAAAGAATTTACGCTCAGATTTACGCTTTTGACCTGCGCGCATCTCAACCACTTCTTCAGTTGGTACTAATATTTCACCAAAGCTCTCTTCAAGACCTTCGATTTTAATGTGTTCAGTTAACGTTTGAGCTACACGCTTTTCATAACCAGAAAATGCTTGTACTACGTACCAACGTAATTTAATTTCTTTGTTCTCATCCGACATGGGATCAGATCTCCAATCCAGTTAAAAAGCCAACAGCGCGGAATAAAATGCCATCTAATCCCCAAAGGATAAGTGCCATAATCACGGTTGCAACCATTACAATTAATGTCGTGTGGGTAGTTTCTTGACGCGTAGGCCAAATAACTTTGCGTACTTCAATTCGCGCTTCTTTAGCGAAAGCAAGAAAGGTACGTCCCTTAAAAGTTTGTGAGGCAATGGCTAATCCGGCCGCTATTGCAACAACAACGCCGATAGCACGTAGTAATACAGACTGATCTGCATACATATGGTTACCAACAACTGCGCCTGCAAGTAGCGCGATTGCTACTAACCACTTCACTGACTCCATCCCGCTTGATGGTGTTTCTACATTCGTGCTCATAATATTATTACCTTAACTACAGACACAACAACCCTACACGCCGGCAGGGTTAATCCATTAAAATCTAAACTTAAAAACAGACTTATTTAAACCGATTTTTAACCCCAGACTTACTCATATTAATGAGTAAATTGGCAGGGGCGGAGAGATTCGAACTCCCAACCGTCGGTTTTGGAGACCGCTGTTCTACCAATTGGAACTACGCCCCTGCAAAGTGGATGCCTATTATACTTACGCAAATCATTTACACAAGCCTAAAAGATACCCGTAATGCAAAATCTCTATAAACAATTAAGTACTTAATATTAAAAAGGCTTAATTCGCCCCTTTAACAAGTGGCACGCCATTATTACCCACAGGAATATAAACCGTTGTATGGTTTGGCGACTCGGCCATTTTTATTTGCGCATTTATGGCTTCATGTTGTAAATAATTAGCTGTAAGCGTGGCGTTAATAATTTTTTGTGCCTGCGCTATGCCTTTTGCTTCTTCAACACGTATTTCTGCATCTTTACGCGCAATTTCTTTTTGTGTTTCTTTTTCAGCAAGTAACTGCTGCGCAGCTAGTTTTTTCTCTACCGCATTAGCAACAATATCGGGGTAGTTAATATTACCTACAACCACATTGGCAAGCTCAAAGGGGGTGGTTGATAAATAATTTTGTAAACGCAGTGTGACCTCTTGGGCTATTTTTTCGCGGTTTGTTTTAAGTTCACCACTGTCGTATTTCTGCACAGTATCTCTTACGTAAGTTCTGAACGTTTCACGCACAAAACGTTTGTACCAGTTCTCTGCTCCGTATTGTTCAACAACGGTTTGCACTGAACCACTTTGAATGGCAATCACAGCATGAAAATCAAATTTTATGTTTAAATCATCATTAGCTAATATTCTAAATGTTTCGGTATACGTATTAGGCCGCATATCTATGTTTACCACTTCATTACGCAGTAATGACATACCATAATTAGCAGGCCCTATCATGGTGCCTTGGTAACCACCTTCACCAAATACTCGTGGTTTTTCGTAAACATAGCCCTCTTCACCCGCTGGCGTACTTGGGTTAGTGCATGCGGTTAATCCAAACCCAATTACGCCAACAACAAAAGCACCTTTAACTAAATTATTAACCAAACTTTGCATCCCTGAATTTCTTGCTCTCATTATTTGTCCTTTATTTCTCTAATACTTTATATACATCGCTTAATAGGCTTGAAGCACCAAACCTAAATGTGGTGGCTTGAAGGTAGTCATCGCTCATTATTGAACGGGCTAGTGCTAAATATTCACTGGCATCAGCCACCGTTTTAACACCGCCGGCAGCTTTAAAACCAACACGTTTACCTGAATTTTTAATGGTCGTTAACATTACCTTAGTTGACTCAAGCGTCGCATTTATAGCGACTTTGCCTGTACTCGTTTTTACAAAATCAGCGCCGCCTTTGATAGCCAGTTCGGTCGCTTGAGCAATCAACGACTCTGTTTTTAGCTCGCCGCTTTCTATAATTACTTTTAGCTGAGCTTTAGTGCCGCACGCTTTTTTACTTTCACTTACGTACTTAAGCGTGGCTTGCGTATCCCCTGCCGTTAATTTTTTATAGGGGATAACAAGGTCGATTTCATCTGCACCACGTTCAATAGCTATGAGAGTTTCGTTTATTACATCGCTTAACGGGGCATCACCCGTTGGGAAGTTAGTCACCGTTGCTACTTTAACGTGGCTAAGCTCTCGTGCAGCAAGCGCTATTTTTGCATCGTCTACAAAATCACTATACACACACACCGCAGCTGGCGTGCCTAGTGCAGGCCTAATACTATTGATCAGAGCTTTAATGTCTTTTGTAGTGTCGCTTGTGTTTAAGCTAGTTAAATCCATAAGCTCTACTGCGAGTAATGCGTCTTGTTGTTTTGTCATACGGACTCCCTTGCCCTGCTTGGGTAAAATTAATATGCCTCATATTAACAAATTAAAAAAAACTCGCTATAGCTCATAACCAAACACTCTAAGCTTATTATTTTACTTGTAACTAGTCGCAATCCCTTGTTAACTCAGTCTTAGGCTTAAAACCGCTACCCAATATAACTTTTGGTTATATCAACTTGGTTTTAATTATTTTTTACTTACACATAGCCGCTATATTCTGCGCAACAGATTAAAGCGTTCTATAAAATTGTTTAGAGGTGTTACCAACGTGCAATATTTACCTATCTTTACCAAACTCGACAACAAACCTGTATTGGTTGTTGGCGGTGGAGAGGTCGCATTACGTAAGTGTCGCGCGTTTTTAAAAGCCCGTGCTGCAGTAACCTTAGTGGCGCCTTGGTTTTGTGACGAATTGAAAGAACACGCACAACACAACGAAGTGACCCTAATAGACGCTTACTTTGACGAATCACACCTAGACGGAAAAATGCTAGTTATTGCAGCAACCGATCGAGACGAAGTTAACAACACGGTGTTTGAGCTTGCCAATGCTCGCAATGTGTTTGTAAACGTGGTTGATGACCAACCTAAATGTACGTTTATATTTCCTTCTATTGTTGACCGTAACCCTATTACAATTGCTATTTCGAGTGCGGGAACAGCCCCTGTACTTGCTCGTCGTCTACGCGAAAAGTTAGAGACATTAATACCACAACACATTGGCCCACTTGCTACATTGGTGGGTGGCTTTAGAGATAAAGTAAAACAGCGCTTTAAGCACTTTTCTGATCGCCGCCAATTTTGGGAAGGCGTGTTCGACTCATCAGTTGTGAGTAAAGTACAAACCGGCGACACCCAAGGTGCTGAGCAACAACTTGAACAAATGCTAGACGCTAAAGCCGAGCCCGAGGGCGAAGTTTATGTGGTAGGGGCAGGCCCTGGCGACCCAGAACTTTTAACCCTTAAAGCACTGCAACTTATGCAACAGGCTGATGTCGTTGTTTACGACTTTTTAGTGTCTGACGAAATTATGGAGCTTGTTCGTCGTGATGCAGACCTAATTTGTGTTGGTAAACGCTTAGGCGACCATAGTGTTGTTCAAGAAGACACTAACCAAATGTTGGTTGACCTAGCTAAACAAGGTAAAAAAGTATGCCGAATTAAAGGAGGAGATCCCTTTATTTATGGCCGAGGCGGTGAAGAAGTACAAGTACTAGCTGCCAACAAGGTGAATTACCAAATAGTACCGGGTATTACAGCTGCAGCAGGGTGTAGTGCGTATGCAGGTATTCCGCTTACGCATCGCGATCATGCCCAAGCTATTCAGTTTGTAACAGGGCACTGTAAAAAAGACGGCCAAGAACTTGATTGGCAATCACTGGCTAAACCAAACCAAACACTTGCTATATACATGGGCGTAATTAAGTCACCACACATTCAAGCAGAACTATTACAGCATGGCCGCAAAGCCGACACGCCAGTTGCCGTGATCGAAAATGGCACGCGCAAAAATCAACGTGTAGTAACAGGCCAATTAGGTGAGCTTGCCAATTTAATTGAACGCAACAGGATTGTATCGCCAGCATTACTTATTATTGGTGAAGTAGCTGCCTTACACTCGCAGCTTGCGTGGTTTGGGCAAAACAACCAAACAAGTAGCTATGCGCAACCGTTAACCGATATAGCACATTAGTAACCAAATTTAATTTTATAACTTTTAATCATTTTAGTAGGACGACTAACAATGGCTTTAACTCATCTTCAGCAACTTGAAGCTGAAAGTATCAAAATCATGCGCGAAGTCGCCGCTGAGTTTGAGAACCCAGTAATGCTTTACTCAATTGGTAAAGACTCGTCGGTACTTCTGCACTTAGCGCGTAAAGCGTTTTACCCTGCAAAAATTCCGTTTCCGTTATTACACGTAGACACCGACTGGAAGTTTCGTGAAATGATTGAATTTCGCGACCGCATAGCAAAAGAGTACGACTTTGACCTACTGGTACACAAAAACCCAGAAGGCTTAGCAATGGGCGTTGGCCCCTTTACTCATGGCTCTGGTAAGCATACCGATATAATGAAAACCCAAGGGTTAAAGCAAGCTCTTAACAAATACGGTTTTGATGCAGCCTTTGGTGGCGCTCGCCGCGACGAAGAAAAATCACGTGCAAAAGAACGTGTGTACTCGTTCCGCGACAAGCACCATCGTTGGGATCCAAAAAACCAACGTCCAGAGCTTTGGAATACTTATAACAGTCAAGTAAACCCAGGCGAAAGCATTCGTGTATTCCCGTTATCTAACTGGACTGAGCTTGATATTTGGCAATACATTTATCAAGAAAACATCGAAATGGTTCCGCTTTACCTAGCTAAAGAGCGCCCTGTAGTTGAACGTGACGGCACCCTTATTATGGTTGATGACGAACGTATGCCACTTGAAGAAGGCGAAGTACCACAAATGAAATCGGTCCGTTTTCGTACATTAGGCTGTTACCCACTAACCGGCGCCGTTGAATCTACAGCCAGTACACTAACCGAAATTATTGAAGAAATGCTGTTATCTACGTCATCAGAACGCGAAGGCCGCGTTATTGACCATGACTCAGCAGGCTCAATGGAGAAGAAAAAACGTGAGGGGTATTTCTAATGTCTAGCCAAAATAACGATACATTTAACGAAGTAAAAGAAATAGGCATAGACGCCTACCTAGCACGCCAACAAGACAAAAGCTTATTGCGCATGCTTACCTGTGGCAGCGTAGATGATGGTAAATCAACACTGATTGGCCGCCTATTACACGACAGCCACCAAATTTATGAAGATCAGCTAGCAGCGCTTCACAAAGACAACGAAAAAGTAGGTAACGCAGGTGAAGATCTTGACCTTGCATTACTAGTAGATGGCCTACAAGCTGAACGCGAACAAGGCATTACCATTGACGTAGCATACCGATACTTTTCAACGGCTAAGCGTAAATTTATTATTGCCGACACACCAGGCCACGAGCAATATACACGCAACATGGTAACGGGTGCATCAACAAGCGATGTCGCCATTATTTTGGTTGATGCGCGTTACGGCGTGCAAGTACAAACTAAACGCCATAGCTTTATTTGTGACTCGCTAGGTATTAAACAGTTTGTTGTAGCCATTAATAAAATGGATATCGTTGATTTTGACGAAACCGTTTATGAAAAAATCAAAGCCGATTACCTTAAATTTGCTGAGCAACTAAATGTAACAAACATCAAGTTTGTGCCTATGTCGGCGCTTAAAGGCGATAACGTAGTAACGCGCTCTGCACATACACCGTATTACACCGACAAACCACTGCTTGAGCTTTTAGAAGACTCGCCAGCGGCACAAACCGATACCGGTTTTGAAGCACGTTTACCCGTGCAATATGTAATACGCCCTAACTTAAACTTTCGTGGTTTTCAGGGCACATTAGCATCGGGCAAGCTACAAGTAGGCGACGCTGTAAAAGTATTACCGTCGGGTAAAACATCAAGCATTAAAGAAATTGTCACTTTTAATGGCAACCTAGACACAGCAGAAGCAGGCCAAGCAATTACTATTACGCTAAACAGTGAAATAGACATTAGCCGCGGCGACGTAATCGTACCGGCAAGTTCAACCGCCGCTGTTACTAATCAGCTTCAGGCTAAAATTGTATGGATGCACGAATCGCCATTAGTGCTAGGTAAAAACTACAACCTAAAACTGGGCAGCAAAAACACATCTGCTGTGGTTAAAAAGATTGACCACACTATTGATGTAAACACGCTTGAACACGGCTCTGCCGATTCATTACAGCTAAACGAAATTGCTATTGTAACGCTTGAACTAACCGAAACTATTTTGGCCGACGAGTACCACAATAACCACGAAACAGGCTCTTTCATTCTAATTGACCGTTTATCTAACTTAACGGTAGCAGCCGGTATGATTGAACACGTACTACAAAGCGAGAAAAGCAAAAGCGATTTCAGTGACTTTGAAGTTGAGTTTAATAGCTTAGTACGCAAGCACTTCCCGCATTGGCAAGCGCTTGATATTTCGAAACTGTAAGTTTATTAATGTCTGTTAGGAATAATAAAGCATGGTAGAGCAGCTAGTTTTAACAGGCATAATGCTTACCTTAGTCGGGTGCCTTTTTGGCACCCGCATTAATCCAGCATGGTTATTTGTAAGCGCTATTGGCACCAGCTACTTAGCCGGGCTAATTGACCTTGAAAACATGCTAGCTAACTACGCCAATCCGTCACTTATTACCTTAGTGCTCCTCGTATTAGTGTCGATTGCAATCGAAAAAACCACGTTAATTCAAAAGCTATCCATGTCGTTATCTAAAGGTAGCTTAGTTAAGTCGGTAACAAAACTGGGGATTTCTACTGCATTTTTATCGTCGTTTACTAATAATACGGCGGTGGTTGCCTCACTCATTACCGCTATAAAAGATAACCCAAACCATTCACCCTCAAAGCTATTATTACCGCTGTCGTACACTGCTATTTTAGGTGGCACCATTACACTCATAGGTACTTCAACAAACCTCATTGTTAACGGCTTTGCGGTAGATGCAGGTATGCAGCCACTGGGCTTTTTCGACTTTACCTTAGTGGGTTTAGGCGCGCTTAGCGTTGGCCTTATTACTATTTTGGTAATGCTTAAATACTTGCCTGACAACGGCAAAAGCGATCAAGAAGTTGTTCCTTTTTACCTTGAAGGTAAAGTACAAACAGGCTCAAAATTAATAGGTCGCACAGTAGAAGAAAACGGCCTACGCGATTTAAAAGACTTGTTCCTAGCTGAAATAATTCGTAATAACGAACGCATATGCGCAGTAACGCCTCAGCAAATTATTCAACAAAACGACATTTTATTATTTGTAGGCGACATTAAATCAGTCCCTCTATTAACACGCTTTGATGGTTTAAAAGTAGTACACGATAACCACGAAAAAGACATAGAACACTTAGTTGAAGTGGTCGTAAGTCAGTCGTCTAAATTTATAGGCAAAACAGTAAAAGAAATACGCTTTCGCGAGCAGTTTCACGCTGCTGTTATTGCTATTCGCCGTGGGCACGACCGCCTTCAAGGCGGCCTTGGCCAAGTACAATTACAAGCAGGCGATTCACTCATTTTGGCACCCGGCAAAAACTTTTACAGCCTACCTAATTTAAAGCGTGAGTTTGTATATATTTCAGGCCTTGATTTACAAACCCACCTTGCGCCCAAACAATCTAATATTGTATTACTCAGCTTTGCGGGTGTATTGGGTTTAAGTATTTTTGGGGTAGTGCCGTTAGTAAAAGGCTTATTGGTATTGCTTATTGGCTTAATGCTCAGCGGCACCATAAAGCTAAACGAAATCAAACGCCGATTTCCGCTTGAGTTACTTGTTGTAGTAGGTAGCGCCATTGGGCTTGCAAAATTAATGATAGGCACTGGCCTTGCTGGGCAAATATCGAGTGCGCTATTTATGGTACTTGGCGACTTTGGTCCTTACGGCGCATTTATAGCCATATTTTTAATGACCGTATTATTTACCGAACTTATTACAAATAATGCGGCAGCGGCACTTTCATTTCCGGTTGCTTACTCATTGGCTGTTGGCTTTAATGTAGACCCGCTCCCTTTTATTATGGCGGTTGCTTTTGGCGCATCGGCAAGTTTTATTTCGCCATTTGGGTATCAAACAAATTTAATGGTGTATAGCGCGGGTAATTATCGCTTAAAAGATTACATTGTTATGGGCTTGCCCCTTTCTATTATTTATTCAATCACGGTATTAACCCTGATCCCGCTGGTATTTCCTTTTTAATACTGGCGCAAACAGCATAAGAGACACATCACTATGGATGAAAATATAGTTTGGCATAACTACGCAACCACTAAAGCACAACGTAGCGAGCAAAAAAAACATAAGCCGGCTATTTTATGGTTTACTGGTTTTTCAGGTTCGGGTAAAAGCACCGTAGCCAACGCACTCGAAGCGGCGCTTAATCAGCAAGGCGTACACACTTACCTGCTCGATGGCGACAACGTACGCCACGGTTTATGTAAAGACCTAGGCTTTAGCGATGAAGACCGCATAGAAAACATTCGCCGTGTAGGCGAAACCGCAAAACTGATGACCGACGCAGGCTTGTTAGTACTTACTGCGTTTATATCGCCTTTTAGAGCTGAACGCGACATGGTGCGCAATTTAGTAGACGACGGAGAGTTTATTGAAGTATTTATAGATACTCCGCTTGATGTATGCGAAAGCCGCGATCCAAAAGGGCTATACAAAAAAGCGCGCGCAGGAGAGATAAAACACTTTACTGGAATCGACTCAAACTACGAAGTACCCACAAAGCCTGAAATAATTTTAGATACAAGTAAAAACACCCTAGACCAATCGGTTGCCCAACTGATAACGTATCTAAAACAAACGCATATAATAGGTTAACCCCAATGAACCAAACCGAACTGCTAGAAGAAACCCTCATCCTTGCCCGCACCGCAGGCAAAGCCATTATGGGGATTTACGAAAAGGACTTTAACGTTGAATACAAAGCCGATGAAAGCCCAGTAACCGACGCCGACTTAGCAGCTCATAAGGTCATTGTAGCGGGGCTACTTCAGCTTACGCCCGACATCCCCGTCCTTAGCGAAGAAAACGCCGACATAAGCTGGGCGATTCGCCAAACGTGGAAAAGCTACTGGTTAGTCGATCCAATCGACGGTACCAAAGAGTTCATTAAAAAGAACGGCGAATTTACCGTAAACATTGCCCTAATAGAAAACGGAAAACCGGTACTCGCGGTTGTTGATGCCCCTGCACTTGGCGTATCGTACCTAGCAAGCGACGCCATTGGCGCGTTTAAAGACATGGGCGATGAGCGTATAGAACTTAAAGTAACCACTAAGCCTAACAAAGGGTTAATACGTGTTGTAGGCAGCCGCTCGCACCCATCACCCGATTTAGCCGAATTTGTAAAACGCTTTGACGACGTAGAAATGGTCTCAAAAGGCAGCTCACTAAAACTGTGTTTAGTTGCTGAAGGCAGCGCCGATATTTACCCACGCTTAGGCCCAACCTGTGAATGGGATACCGGAGCTGGCCATGCAATCGCCGAAATAGCCGGTGCAAAAGTCACCAAGCTTGATGGCAGCCCGCTTATTTACAATACTAAAGATGAGTATTTGAATCCGTATTTTATTGTAAGTGCGATAGAAGAATAAAAGTTAAGAGCTATCAGTTGTCAGCAAGATAAGTGATAGCTTTTACTATAAGAGTTACTCAGGAAGCATAAAGTAAAATACTTAGTAACGCTTAAGTTATTTGTTATGTAAAAGCTAACTTAATAAGCGCACTAAAGCACAGCAAAGTTATAAACAAACCAAGCGATAAAATAACCTTTTCCTTCAGGGTTTGCTCAGGCTTTTGGGCAAATACAAAAACAGTTCGGTAAAGCGTACTAGGCACTATTAAAACCAAGCCAATAAACGCAGGAAACACACCTAATATAAAACCAAATGCAAAACCTGAATTTTCCATTTGGCCAAATATAGCGCTAAACCCAAACCAAATAATAGCAACTGCAAAAAACGCAACGCCCACTGAAATCGATAAAAGTGCCATTTATTAAATTCCTTTTATTTCATCTCGAAAGAAAAACATTCAATTTATATTCAATAGTAAAAGCACTATTCCTCCAACAAATAGCACAAAATAAATCAATCACCTTCTTTTTATCCATGCTAACTCTCTTTACTGCCTTTGTTTTTATTTAAGTTCTGTACTTATAAACTTTAAATGCGTTTTAGTTAACTGATTTGGCGCTATTGTAGCCGGTGAAAATATAAGTAACGTTTTAGCCTTTATTAAATTGCGGTCTTAACGCTGAAATTCGTAGTCGGTAACCCTAACTTTTTGGCTATCGCTGCAAATTGAGCTTTTGTGTATGGCCCATAAACAAACTCATTGTGCTCAGCGAACTTGTTATCTTTGGTTTTATCAATATAGTAAAAAGCACAAATTTTATGCGGGCAAGCATAAACCGAAATATATTGTTCGTTCGAATTAATATTTATTGGTTCATTGAGTCGCCCAATATATGTGCCCCGACCAAGGCTATAACCTAACCTTTTGGTACCGTCGATGTAATACACTTTATAAGGTTGCTCCTCCCAAACTGGAGAACACCCATTAAGAAGTAATAATATTAAAACTAAACATGTTCTCACACATTTCCCTGCATTCTAGTAACTTGCTCAAATTACACCCTTATAGTTAACATGAGTGCGTTCTTTTTTTTGGAACATCTATTAGTAACAAACTGTGTAAGTGATTGCCAATTATAAAATTATATTTAATCTAGGTATTTTACTATGTGTAAAAGGGTGTGGCGTGAAACAAGGCAGTGCTTTTAACTTAAGGAGAGAGACAAAAGAATGACCGCTTCCAATCAACAAGTAATGGTTGTTATAAGTTTTTGAGACTTGCCATTAATTGAACGCTTTTTAAAAGCGACAACCCTTAACGGTTTTGCTGGGCGATAAAGGCAAGCGAGTGTTGATTAAATAAGTCTGGGCGTTCCACATTACAAACATGGCCGCAATGGTGAATAGTTTGCAGTACGCTATTTTTATGGCGTTTAACCATTTCTTTAACAGGGCCAAGGAACATATGATCTTCTTTACCCATAATGTAAAGAATGGGGATATCGATGTCTTTTTCTTTGAAATACTGCATTAAGGGGTTTACATCCATGGCTAATTTAAACCATTTTATAAACTCCTTTTGGCACAAACGTTTTGCTTCACGAACAAACAAAAGCCGAGATTCTTTATGGCGCTTTTTGGGCATCATAATAAAAGCAAATAAACGGTATAGCCACATATACGGCAAGAAATGCTTAAAGGTATTACCTAAATAAACCAAAGTATTACTGCGAGTATTAAAGCGAGTTACCGCGCCACCTAGCACCATGCTAGAAACATATTGCGGCGCAATTTCAGCAATATTACGAATGAGTATTGTGCCCAATGAAATACCAACAAAGTGTGCGCTGGTGATATTGTTATGGTCTAACACATCAATAATATCTTTAGAGACGTTATTAAACGAATAATTATTATCAACAAAATTTTGTACTAAGTTATTTGATTTACCGTGACCACGAAGATCTAGCAACAATACATTGTATTCTTTTTTATAAGCTTTGAGCTGACGAAACCAAATTGCCGAACTTCCCCCAGCGCCATGGACAAATACAACCCATGTTTGACTGGTTTCGTGCGGAAAAATAGTATGAAAAAGAATGTCTGTGCTCATTGCTGTTAGCGGCCTATTTACTTCATTTGGCATATTCAATTGTAAGAAGTATAACGGAGTTTAATAAAAATCTCTCATCAAGTTCACAACAATAGCGCCTACTTAACAACTTTTCGGAACAGGTTTTAATTTTTAAATAAAAACAAATAAGAATAACCTTTACCAATACTCAACGTATTTGAGGCGCTCGCCCATGAAAATTTAAGTACAGCTTTTTTAGTTTACCGGGGACGAGTGGCCAGCCCATTTCAATTCCGATGGGAGTCGCTTTCCAAAACAAGTGCTCAACATAATAGGTATCTATGTATTCAAACTCGGCAGGGCTTGCAGTCTCTAGTTTTAGATTCATATATGACAAATACTTTAGGGCGTCGGCGTTTTTCTGTTCGTTGAATGCAAACGTTGTTAAATTTGCGAACTCCTCCATACGAAAAGCGAATTCACATTCTTCGTGTTTATCCATTAGCGGTATGACATCTGGAAACTTAGATTGTATATCCTCAATAAATTGTCTTATTTCTTGGTCTGCCATATATTGCCTGTTAATACGTAGTCATTCACATGCCGGTGTAAAACTATAGACTTATTGTTTATCCTAATTCTAAATAAAAATAAAATCCGAGCTTATTATTTTACTTTTCTACTTCCTCTGCCCTTAAAGAATAAAACTGCTTCAAGTGCAAAAATACAGGCCATACCAATGGCTAATACTTTACCAATGTAAACAAACCCAGGAGCACCACAGGAGCCTGAATAAGGTGATACACCTGCTATTTCCAGCATATACAGATACATTGGAAAATACCCAAAAATAACCTGCAACAAAATTGGAATCCAAATTTTTTGTATATTATATGAAGCCCTAATAAATAAAGCTGCAGTCATTAGAACACCAGCATAAATTAAATAATTAATTAATTGAGTTTCATGTTGTTCTGTTAAACCTTCTGGTTGAACAAAACAAGCGAAGGAATTAAAAGAGGTTATTAAACATATTAATACAATAATAATTTTCAAATTTGATTCCAACTTAAGTCTAGCCAACCAGTTAGTGAAGCACCGCATTAATGATTGTTGCCTATAAACATTATAAAACCTCTAAATAAATTGCACAGCTGCCCTTCATGTATCCACAAAAGTGAGTTAATTTATTAAGTTGTAGGTTTATGCCTTATCGCAAAAAGAAAGTACAATTTCGTTGTGCCCACTCGATTTAAGCTTTTTTAGTTGATCCCTAGCATTCGGTGCTAAATTTGAATATTCAAAATTTAGATAATCAAAAACCTCACACTCTGTCCAAGGACCAAGTGACGCTTTGAAGTCACAAAAATCATTTTGTATTTCCCTGAATGATTTATATTCGACCTTCGTTAATATTACTGCTGTTTCAGTAAAAACTATATGAATTAACACGATGAAAAACCTGACAATTTAACAAAAGAACACTTTCACCATTTTTGTATGAAAACATCCTTATTTTATGAACGCCTATTAATAACAAACCGTGTAAGTGTTTGCCAATTATAAATATTATATTTTAGCGAGTTATTTAGCTGTGCTAGAAATAGTAAAGCGTGTCATTACTACATTTTTAAACACCTTGTGCTGGCTTTGTTTACTTTTACACCGCTGTTTCGTATTCATGACACTTGGGGGCTATTTTAACGCAGTTAATTGTGGCTCTAGGGCGCTAAAAACATGAAAAAGTGGGCCAAAAACTATATCCTTCGGCGCGGTTATTATTATAAATAATGGACGGCACACACACATGACAACACCTTTAGATGCAACGCATTCAAATGCATCAACACACGCGCATTCAAGTGCAAATTCAAACGCAAAATCTAAATGGAACCTACACGATACGCAGTGGACCTTAAGCCTTTTTGGTACCGCCGTTGGTGCGGGTATTTTATTTTTACCTATTAACATTGGTATTGGCGGTTTTTGGCCGCTGATTATTATGGCGTGTTTAGCGTTTCCGATGACCTTTTTAGCCCACCGTGGTTTAGCACGCTTTGTATTATCGTCTAAAAATAAGCATGCCGATTTTACCGATGTTGTTGAAGAACACTTTGGCGTTAATGCAGGGCGATTAATCTCATTGTTATACTTTTTATCTATATTCCCTATTTTGCTTATTTACGGTGTAGGCTTAACCAACACCGTAGACAGCTTTATGGTAAACCAGCTGGGCATGGAATCGCCGCCTCGCGTAGTGCTTTCGGGTGTTTTGGTAGCCGGTATGATAAGCCTAATGATGGGTGGCGAGCGCCTAATGCTGCGCGCGTTTTCTATTTTGGTGTATCCGCTTGTGGGTATTTTGTTTTTTTTATCCTTGTATTTAATTCCTAGCTGGCAAATGCCAGACATGAGCCTACCTGAAGTGGGCAGCTTTGGTAAAACGCTGTGGTTATCTATTCCTATTATTGTGTTTTCGTTTAGCCATGCAGCGGCTATTTCAAGCTTTGTGCATGTACAACGCGAACACTATGACGACCTTGCTACACGAAAATCAGAAGCCATTTTAAAGCGCACAAGCTTACTGTTAATTGTGTTTGTATTGCTGTTTGTATTTTCGTGTGTGCTGTCGCTTACAGGTGAGCAGATGGCACAAGCAAAAGCCGATAATGTCTCGGTTTTATCGTACCTTGCTAACATTACCCATAACTCGTTTATTGCGACGCTTGGGCCTTTAGTTGCTTTTATTGCCATTACGTCGTCGTTTTTAGGTCACTTTTTAGGAGCCCGCGAAAGCTTTACAGGTTTGGTGACTAAGCAAACACAGCTTGGTGCTAAAACGGTAGATAAAATTGGTGTAGTTATTATGTTTTTTGCAATTTGGTTTTGTGCAGTTAAAAACCCAAGCATACTCGATATGATGGATCAGCTGTCGGGCCCTATTATTGCAATGATATTATTTATCATGCCTATGATTGCAGTTTATAAAGTACCGGCTCTGTATAAGTATCGTAACCGTTTAAGTACTTTGTTTGTGTTAGCGGTAGGTGCGCTTGCGGTATTTGCACTTATTTACAGCATGATTAAATAACCCCCCCTATTCATGCTAAAGCCCAGCGAGTTAGCTGGGCTTTTTTGTGTGCTGTTTATCTCAAAATGTTTTTTTATGGCTGCCATTAAGGCATGTTATAAATTAACTAGCCTAAAAATAAAACAATTATGCACCTTACAAAACACCTCCTACTTTGCGTGAGCTTACTTACTACGCTTATTTTAAGTCCCTTAGCTAAGGCCGATGGCGTGCCTGCTATTTTATCGATGAAAGAACGCGCTGCGTTTATAGATAATATAACCGAGCTTAGGGTAAACACATTAATGCCCAGCTTAATGAAGCAACACAACATCGATATGTGGCTGCTTATTAGCCGCGAATACAACGAAGATCCCATATTAAAAACAATGCTGCCAGCAACCTGGTTATCGGCAAGGCGTACCACCATTTTGCTCTTTGCCTTAAATGAACAAGGCAATGTTGATGCTTACGCTATTGCGCCCTATAAAATAGGTAACGTATTTACAAAAGGCTGGGAAAAAAAGGCGCAGCCAAACCAGTGGCAAGCACTGAACGATATTATTGAGCGCTATAACCCTGGTAACATTGCACTCAATACGTCTACCGATTGGGGTCATGCCGACGGCTTAGTGTTAGGCGATTACAATACCTTAATGGCCAACTTACCTAGCGCTTATAAAAATAAAATAATATCGGCTGAGCCGCTGGCAGTTGCTTGGTTAGAGCAGCGTATTCCCCAAGAAATAGACATGTATAAACACATTGTTGCTATTGCGCACGCTATTATTGCAGAGGGTTTTTCAAGCAAAGTAATAACGGTGGGCAAAACAACCAGCGACGATTTAGTGTGGTGGTTTAGAGAGCGCGTAAAAGAGTTAAAACTGCAAACATGGTTTCACCCAAGTATTGCAATACAACGCGCCGACAGCCAATCGTTCGATCACGAAGACAGCTTTACTAACGGTTACGCCGATAACGTTATTCAAGCGGGTGACTTACTGCATGTCGATTTTGGTATTACCTACTTACGCTTAAATACCGACACCCAACAACATGCTTATGTTTTAAAGCCTGGCGAAACCATTGCGCCCGCTTACCTTGTTGATGCGCTTAAAAAGGGCAATAAACTCCAAGACATTTTTACCGCTGAATTTAGCGAAGGTAAAACGGGTAATCAGGTATTAAAAGCCGCTCGCGAAAAAGCCATTGCCCAAGGTTTAAAACCCACTATTTATACGCACCCGCTTGGCTATCATGGTCATGCTGCGGGTACCACACTGGGTATGTGGGATTCACAACAGGGTGTACCCGGCGATGGGGACTACCCACTGCATTTAAATACCGCTTACTCTATTGAGCTCAACAATGCCGTGTTTATAAAACCATGGAATAAAGAAATACGCATAATGCTAGAAGAAGACGCTATTTTTGATAAAACCGGCGTGTGGTACTTAAACGGCCGACAAACCGAGTTGTTACTTGTTAAATAACCTAAACTCTGATGTAAGTGATTTATAGGTATATTTATTAACGCATATAAAAACGGCGCTCAATGAGCGCCGTTTTTATTTAACTAACGTGACTACTATTCTGTTTCTGGCAGGTTACGACCATAGAATATTTCTTGCATTTCACGGTTTAGCTTAGAGCGAATTTCTTCTTCTTCATCATCCGATAAATCAGTTGTAGAAAGACCAAACAAGTATGTGTTCAGGTCGGTTTCTTTTAACATCATTTTGGTATGGAACAGGTTTTCTTGATACACGTTTACGTCCATCATTTGGTACGCTTCTTTAGTATCGTCTGTCATGAAGTTTTGAATTGAGTTAATCGCGTGGTCAATGTAGTGCTTAACGCCGTTTACGTCGCGAGTAAAACCACGAACACGGTAGTCAATTGTTACCACGTCAGACTCTAAACTATGAATTAAAAAGTTTAATGCTTTAAGCGGAGAAATAATACCACACGTAGATACTTCAATATCAGCACGGAATGTACAAATACCATCATCAGGGTGAGCTTCTGGGTATGTGTGTACACAAATATGGCTTTTATCTAGGTGGGCCACCACTGAGTCAGGTAGTGGGCCTGGTGCTTCGTCAGCATCGTAATTTTGCTGCTCTTCTACAGGCTCTTCCGAAACCAAAATAGTTACACTGGCGCCCTGTGGTTCATAATCTTGGCGTGCAACATTTAAAATATTGGCACCAATAATATCAACAACTTCACCTAAAATATCGGTTAGTCTATCTGCACTGTACTGCTCATCGATATATTCAATATATTCTTTACGTTGTTGCTCGGTTTTTGCGTAGCAAATATCGTAAATACTAAAGCTTAAACTTTTGGTTAAATTGTTAAAGCCATGAAGTTTAAGTTTATCGAAGGGTTTGTTCATAATAAACCAACCTATAAATTAGTGAAATCTGCACCTGCAGAATGAAAAGTTCGCGGATTTTATACGAATTTTCCTTATGGAAAAAGCGTTATTTTACCTGTTCTTGCACAACTTCATGGCTATGAGTAATTTCTACTGTTTTATCAAGCATTAATGCTACCGAGCAATACTTTTCAGCAGACAAAGAAACAGCGCGTGCAAGGTGCTTTTCAGACACATTTTTGCCTGTAACAACAAAATGTAAATTGATTTTAGTAAATACGCGAGGAGCAGTTTCGGCGCGTTCGGCACTTAATTGTACTTGAACGTCTGAAAAGTCTTGTTTGGCTTTTTTTAAAATACCCACAACATCAACCGATGAACAACAGCCAACCGACATCAATACCATTTCCATTGGGCTAGGTGCCGCACTATCGCTACCGGTATCAAATACAACGTTGTGATTAGAATTAGAACGACCTACGAATGTGTCGCCATCAACCCATTTTACATTTGCTTGCATGTTTTTATCTCAAAAATATTTTTCTTGATTGTAAGCAAGTTGGCCGCAGTTGCAAACGAAATGCGATACGCGGCGCTATAAATTGGGGATTAATACTGCTGCGAAACAGCGCTGTCGAAGAGGTTTTTAATTAAGCTTGCAAATTCGTCAATAAACTCATGTTGTTCAACCGTAACTGGCTGTGACGTAATGCTGCTAAGCACTTCTTGTAAGTCGTAAACAATGCCATCAACCTCACGCACAATTAAGCTGCGTTGCTCTGTGTTAAGGTTTGTGTGCTGTTCACAAATTAGCATGACGTTTTCGGCAATAACATCTTCTATGAGTTCCATTACCGTTGGAGCGCCTGGTTTTATCACACCTGGCTTCTCAAACAATGCTAAATTTTGAGTTAGATACATGATTAAATCATCGTACCCTTGCCTATCTAAAACCATGATATTTACCACCTAATAATATTACTTACGCTGATTTAAGCAGAAAGCGCGGTTGATTGCTAGCTTTGTGATTTAAGCATACAAAAAAAGCAGCCGAAGCTGCTTTTATACTAATTAAGTATTATTAACTTAATCTATTTTTAAGCCTGGGCTTAATGTTGCTGGCATGGCTACTTTTTCAAGCTCTACTGAAGCTACAGGGTATGCACAGTAGTCAGCTGCGTAGTACGCGCTTGCTCTGTGATTGCCTGATGCGCCAATACCACCAAATGGTGCAGCGCTAGACGCACCCGTAATTGGGCGGTTCCAGTTAACAATACCGGCACGAATACGACGTAAAAAGTGGTCGTAATCGGCTTCATTATCGCTAAGTAAACCAGCAGATAAACCAAAGCTTGTGTCGTTTGCTTTATCAATTGCGCTGTCAAAGTCGTCAAAGCGGAACACTTTTAAAAGTGGGCCAAAATGCTCTTCGTCTGGGAAGTCGCCAATTGCTGAACACTCAATAATACCTGGTGTTACAAAGCCTGTATTTGCTGTGTGCTCTAGTTCTACAAGGACCTTACCGCCAAGCTCAACAAGCTCGCTTTGTGCTTTAACCATACCTGCTGCTGCCGCTGATGAGATCATAGAGCCCATAAATGGCTGATCTTCATCGTCGTAATTGCCTACTTTAATGGCTTTAGTTGCAGTAATTAGGCGCTCTAATATTGCATCGCCTTTACTACCTGTTGGTAAAAATAACTTACGAGCACAGGTACAACGCTGACCGCTTGAAATAAATGCTGATTGCACAATATCGTGAACAACGGCTTTAGTATCTTCAACATCAGTAATAATAAGCGGATTATTACCGCCCATTTCGAGAGCTAAAATTTTACCCGGCTGGCCTGCAAACTGTTCATGTAAAATATGACCTGTGCGCGATGAACCGGTAAAGAACAAGCCATCAATGCCTTTATGAGCAGCAAGAGCTTTGCCCGTTTCAACTTCACCTTGAACAAGGTTGATAACGCCTGCTGGTAAACCCGCTTTTTCCCACAATTTAAGGGTAAGCTCAGCCACTTTTGGTGTTAGTTCAGACGGTTTAAATACAACCGTATTACCCGCTAGTAACGCTGGCACAATATGGCCGTTTGGTAAGTGGCCCGGAAAATTATACGGGCCAAATACTGCTACAACACCGTGTGGCTTGTGGCGAATCATCGCGCGGCCCAATGGCATTGCATTTTCAACATCGCCCGTGCGCTCTAAAAATGCTTTTTCTGAAATGGCAATTTTACCAACCATCGCACCCGCTTCAGTGCGTGTTTCCCATAGTGGCTTACCTGTTTCTTGTGCAATGGTGATTGCAAGCTCTTCACTGTTTTCTTTTAATTGTGCTGCGAATGCTTTTACTATTTCTAAACGCTCAGTAAAGCTTTTATCAGCCCATGCGTAAAACGCTTCACGCGCAGCGCCAACAGCTGCATCAACTTGCTCTGCAGTGGCTGATGGTGCTTGCCAAATAACATCGTTATTTGCTGGGTTTACTGAGTTAAATTCTGAGCCTTGGCCTTGTGACCATTGACCATTAATAAATTGTGCAGGATGAGTCATATACTTTCTCCTAAATTAAACTGGGGTTGCGCTAACAGTATCGCCCGTTTGTAATTGCAGGGCGTCGGCTACTTGTTGTGATAACACAACGGTTTTAGCGCGTTCGTCGAAACTCATTGATGCAACGGTCGCTCTGAAGTTTTCGAGCTTGTCGTTTGCTAATAACACCATGGTGTTGCCCGTTTGCTCACCAATTTCAACAATAAAGTCGTGTGAGTTACGTACTGTAGCTATATTATCTACTTTTGCTTCAACTGTTGGACCTGCGTCAAAAATATCGACGTAGCCGTTAAACGTGAAGCCTTCGCTTTTTAATAATTCAATCGCTGGGCGAGTATTGTTGTGAACTTGACCGATTACCGCTTGCGCATCTTTACTCAATAAATTGACGTAAATTGGGTATTTAGGCATTAGTTCAGCAATAAATACTTTTTGGCCAATACCCGTTAAGTAATCTGCTGTTGGGAAGTCCATTGAGAAAAAGTGTTCTTCTAACCACTTCCAAAACGGGCTATTGCCGTTTTCATCAGACACACCGCGCATTTCTGCAATAACGGTTTCTGCAAAGCGTGCTTGGTGTTGTTTAATAAACATAAAGCGTGCTTTAGACAGCAGTTTGCCGTTACAGTTTTTGCGATAGCCGTCTTTCAAAAACAAGGTGCACAGCTCTGTTGCGCCAGTGTAGTCGTTACATAGCGTTAAAATATCAACCGCTTTGTAAACATCTAGTGTGCGCGAAGAGTGAATCACTTTACTTAAATGGTAATGATAAAACGCATCATCTAGGCCCACAGCTGCTTCTATAGCCGAGGTACCTACTACTTCACCTGTTTCGCTATCTTCAAGAACAAACAAGTAGCCTTCGTCACCGGGTTGTGACGTTTGTTTAGCAAATGAGCTTACTGAATGGTCAATCTTCTTTTGTAATAGCTCTTCGTTTAAAGGCAAAGATGTAAAACCATGGCCCGATTCGTGGGCGATTGTCAGTAATGCTGAATAATCATTTTGCTGGATTGGGCGAAGGATCATCATGAGTCCGCTTGCTCCCTTATAAATAACGGTAAATAAAATTCGTAGGGCAAACAATGCTTGCCCTCGGTAGATTGGCTAAAACAGCTTATGCGTTTACTACGCTTGCAACTGCTTTTTCAAAACGTGCCATACCTTCGCGAATATCCGCTTCTGGGATAACAAGAGACGGTGTAAAACGAACAACATCAGCACCTGCCACTAATGACATTAGACCTTGTTCAGTACCGGCTACTAAAAATTCTTTAGCGCGGCCTTTGTATTGCTCATTCACAACAGCACCAATTAACAAACCTTTACCGCGAATTTCGCTAAATACGTTGTATTTTTCGTTTACCGCTGCAAGGAGTTCGTTAAATAAAGCTGCTTTTTCTTTTACACCAGCAAGTACGTCGGGTGTGTTAACAGTATCAAATGCGGCTTCGGCAACAGCACATGCAAGCGGGTTACCGCCGTAAGTAGAACCATGAGTACCTACTTTTAGATGCTGTGCAATATCTGTTGTAGTCAACATTGCGCCAATTGGGAAACCGCCACCTAATGCTTTTGCTGAAGTTAAAATATCAGGTACTACATTTAAACCTTGGTATGCGTACAAGTCACCTGTACGGCCAACACCTGTTTGTACTTCATCAAAAATAAGTAGCGCATTGTGTTTAGTACATAAATCGCGAACTTGCTGAGCAAACTCGTCAGTTGGTGAAACAATACCGCCCTCACCTTGCAGTGGTTCCATCATTACGGCACATGTTTGGTCGCTAATTAGCGCTTCAAACGCGGCTAGATCGTTGTAATCACAATGTACGATGTCACCCGGCTTAGGACCAAAACCATCTGAGTATGCCGCTTGGCCACCAACAGTTACAGTAAAGAATGTACGACCGTGGAAACCTTTATTAAATGCGATAATTTGTGATTTTTCTGGGCCAAATTTATCAAGTGCAAAACGACGCGCTAATTTAAGTGCGGCTTCGTTTGCTTCTGCGCCAGAGTTAGCAAAGTAAACTTTTTCACCAAAAGTGGCATCAACCATTTTTTTAGCGAGGCGAAGCGCCGGTTCATTAGTCATAACATTTGATAAATGCCAAATTTTTTCGCCCTGTTCTTTTAATGCACCTACTAAAGCAGGGTGACAGTGGCCAAGACAGTTAACAGCAATACCACCAGCAAAGTCGATAAACTCTTTGCCTTGTTGATCCCATACGCGAGAGCCTTCGCCTCGAACAGGAATTACGCTTGAAGGTGCGTAGTTAGGAACCATTACGTGATCAAATAATTCGCGATTGACTGTCATTTTATTTCCTCTTAATTGTGATCTACACAAAGCATAAATAAGTGTTTGATTAAAAATATTAACCAAGCTTTTGAGTACGTTCAGGTGTCTGTTGGGTACAAAAAATTGCTTTGTGGTTCAATTTTCAGACGCCCATTATTTCAGAATTAGTGGTAGCTGTCTCGTTAAAAACTTTCATGTAACCCTTGAAAATAAAGGGCTTAAGATATTATTTCATAGATAGTGAATAACTATTTGCATACCTAAACACACTTATTTTTTATCAACTAACCGCATCAGTAGTGACCTGCATAGGCTTTTACCACTAAATAACTTTACGGATGAATCAGTGGGAATGAATGAATAGTCGTAAAAAAATTAACAAAAAATTTAATTTTTTAGTCAATTTGAATAGCAAGATTGGTAAAATTGCTTGTTTGAAGGGTTTTTAGTTCCGTTTTAGTGAACTGAAAATACGAAAACCACGCCGCCGTTTCGTCGGGCTCAATTAGTTGGTGTTCTTTTAAAGTTAAGTACTGGGAGTAACACCGCGCTTTTAACATGACCTGCGTTAACGGTAAGGCACTATCGCCTTTATTTACGCCATTTTGTAGCTGTTCCATCACGCCTTTAAATGGCAAATATTTAAAGGCCATTTTGTCGATGACTCGCCCACTGACCTGAATTGACTTATTGCACAGCAGTGTAGTTAAAAATAAAGGGTCGGGCTTTAGCTCTAATAATGCTGTGTGAAGGTCTTTTTGGTTTTCTTGGCGTGCTATTTGTACTTTTCGTTGCCAAACCTGCTCAAAGGTTTTTAAGTACAAACGTACTAACGTAATACGCCCTACATCTAATAACATACCCAAGGTAAATGCGTGTATCTCGTTTACGTCGTTTATTTCTGCAATTTTTTGCGCGGCAATGGCGTTGGCCATTGCGCTGTCTCTGAGCCTACGTTTTAGTAACGAAAAAGGCTCGGTACTGTGGGGCATCCAATGGCGAACTGCAAATGTGGGAATCACTAACTGTAAGTTATCAAGCCCTATGTAACGCAGAGCAAGTGCAGGGCTGTCTACTTTTACCGCGGTATTTTTTTTACTACGCTGATTTCGATAATACGGGAGGTTAACCAACGTGACCAATTCGCGCCCTAGCCAACTTAAATCGTTTACTAACGGCTCTAAACGGCCAACTGAGGCCGACTTTACAGCTAATATATCTAAAATAGTGGCAACGCTGTCTTCAATCCCTATTGTTGTTTGAATCACTGCGTCCATATCTTCGAGCTGTTTAAATATAGCTGTTTCAATTACTTTATGAAGCTGTTCGCTGGCTTGTGCACGGTACTTATGATGAGCGGTACTTGTTTGCTTACGCTTTTGTTGCGCTGACACTTCAACCTGCAACAAGGTACGCTGCTTCATAGGCTCGCCGTAATCAATATCTAAGGTATGAATAAACCCAATTTGCTGATGCGCAAAACTATGACCCAACAGCAAATCGTGTGCCCGTTGATCAAGTATTTTTGCTGTACGCTGTTGTTGTGCAAGTTCAGTCATAGTGCTCGTTAAATAGTAAGTATTGAATACGTTCAGTGCTATTAGACTAGAAGCGAGTTAAAAAGTTATCAAGCAGCGTTAATCCCTGCTCGGTTAAAATAGCTTCCGGGTGAAACTGCACCCCTTCAATTGCTAACTCTTTGTGTTGCATGCCCATTATTTCGTCAAACTCACCTTGCGGTGTTTGTGTCCACGCTGTTATTTCAAGTTCGTTGGGCAACGACTGCGCTTTAACCACCAGCGAATGATAACGACAAACCGTTAACGGATTAGCTAATCCTTTAAAAACACCTTTATTGGTGTGCGTTATGGGAGATGTTTTACCATGCATTACTTTTTTAGCGCGCACTACATCCCCGCCTAAAGCTTGGGCAATCGTTTGATGTCCCAAGCAAATCCCTAATATAGGAAATTGGCCTTTTAGGTGTTCAACTACACTTAACGATATACCAGCTTCATTCGGTGAGCAAGGACCCGGAGAGATAACTATATGCTCCGGATTAAGTTGTTTAATTTGCGCAATGCTCAACTCGTCATTACGTTTTACTAATACGTCTTGATCCAATCGCTGAAAGTACTGCACTAAGTTATAGGTAAACGAATCGTAGTTATCGATCATTAAAAGCATGTAATTAAGTACTCAATAAAGATAGTTATCGGGAGTATTTAGGCGTGTTGCATTCTAACCCAAGCTGTTATGAGTGTCAGTGATTTGCAACTAGATAAATAGTAATTCCCTCTTTAGCATGACGTAACACTTACTTACCCTATTAAATTTTTGGTGCGAGTGGTTGAATTCCCCTTATTTAAACCCAAGCTCATTAAGTGACAGCTTATTTTGTATAAGCTTATTTTTTACTAAGGAGCGACTATGTTAGGCGAAGAGCATTCATTAACAAACGACTTTCCTGAGCACATAAACACGATAAATACGTTGAACAAAAGTGATACTGACTTTGCAGAAAAAGCAGAGCATTACAATAAACTAGATAAAGAAATAAGAATATTAGAATTGGACGGTGCGCCTATTAGCGATGAGCAAATGCACCAGCTAAAACACGACCGTTCTGAATTAAAAGATTGGTTGTATCAGCGTTTAATAAGCGCACAATAAATATAAAACTCCAAAAACAAAAAAGAGTTCGCCATTTTAAAGTGGTGAACTCTTTGTTTGTCTTCAATGAAACTTTATACGGTGTATAACTAGGTAATACACTCTATAACCAATGCTCAAATTGCGTTAGCTATATTGCTAGCTGTAATAACTTTAAATCGAGTGCATCTATTAGCTGTTGATTTTTAGCGTCATTCAATGCATCTGCATGAGGGGCTGAAAAGCACTCAGCGTCATTATCAAAGTAAAGCCCTGTTGAATTACTAAACTCATCGCTTAGTGCAGCGCGGCAAAATATATCGGCACCTAACTTTAAATCGCCGCCATTAAGGCCGTATGCGTCTTTAACCATTTTGCTGCCTAGTAGTGACTTAGGGTTAACCGATACCACCAATGGACCATTACCCTTAAGTTTTAAACCCATATGACGCGACCACATTGTAATTGCCAATTTGCTTTGTGCGTATGCTGCGTTATCTGACAAAAAGCTTTGCCCAATCAGTGCATCTAGGTTGACTGTTGCTTGCGCCGCTGACGACACATTAACAATTCGCCCTTGGGTATCAAAAAGCGGTAATAGTAAAGTTGTTAATAAATAAGGCGCTAATGTGTTTACTGCAAATCGTGCATCAAGACCATCTGCAGTTTCAGGGTTGTCGAGCTTAAACACACCTGCATTATTAATAAGTACATCTAGGTGTTTATGGTCGGCTGTAATTTGTTTAGCCAGATTACGCACCTGCGCCATTTCACTCAAATCGGCCACGTAAGTTTGTGTGCTTGCTTGCGGATAATCGTTGTTGAGTAAAGTGTGTACTTTATTGAGCTTTTGCGCATTACGCCCGTGAAGAAGAACGGTATGACCTTGCGCTAGCAGCATTTTAGCTGTTTCAAACCCAATGCCATCTGTTGCACCTGTGATTAAAATTTTTTTGTTCATACCTAGCTCCATGTTATGTAATACAGCGCTTACACATTTAACGAATTACGATTGTGAAATAATAGCATTGCCATCTTTGAATGATAATTAGACCGTTGTTGAATCAGTTTATAGAAAATATTAATAAAGTGACGACGATAGCAGTGAATGTTTTTTAATCATTTATTTGAATTTTGAACAATTCATAACTATTGTTTTTAAACTTCCTTAATAGTAGTATTTATCATATAAATATATTTTCGAGAAACCACATGAAAGTTTTAGTGACTGGCGGCATGGGTTACATAGGTAGCCACACATGTATTGCATTACATGAAGCAGGCATTACACCTGTAATTTACGATAACTTATCTAATGCGAGCCCTCGTGTACTTGATCAACTCGAAAAAATTACAGGTACACGTTTTGAATTTATTTTAGGTGATATTCAAGACGAGCAGCAGTTTAAACTTGCGCTTAAGCACACTCAGGCTGAGGCTGTATTTCATTTTGCAGCATTAAAAGCAGTAGGTGAATCGACCGAGCAACCACTACGTTACTACCAAAACAATGTATCGGGCACATTAAGCATGCTACAAAACATGCAAGATGAAGGTGTTAATCATATAATTTTCAGCTCATCGGCCACTGTTTATGGCGAGCCAGACTACCTGCCTATTGATGAAAAGCACCCAATACGCGCAACCAATCCTTATGGTTGGACTAAAGTCATGGTAGAACAAGCCATGCAAGATGTATGTAATGCCAACAGCAACTTTATGGGCATAGCACTGCGTTACTTTAACCCAGTAGGCGCACACCCAAGTGGTTTATTGGGCGAAAGCCCTAATGGTATTCCAAATAATTTAATGCCATTTATTGCTCAAACTGCGGTAGGTAAACGTGAGGTCGTTAATATTTTTGGTGACGACTACGATACCGAAGATGGTACTGGCGTGCGCGATTACATTCACGTTTTAGATTTAGCTAAAGGCCATGTAGCGGCATTTATGCAACATAAATCAGATACCGCCTTTCATGCATACAACTTAGGCACAGGCCAAGGTTATTCAGTGCTTGATATGATCAACGCATTTAGCGCATCAGCGGGTAAAGCTATTCCTTATAAAAGTGCACCTCGTCGTGCTGGTGATATTGCCTGCAATTACGCTGATGCCACAAAAGCGCAAACTACCCTTAACTGGCACGCAGAACTAACACTGAGCGACATGACCACCGATACATGGCGCTGGCAAACTAATTACCCAAGTGGGTTGGAGAGTTAATATGGCTTTATTAGAAAGTACTCACAGACGTAAAAACCCGCTAACGGGGCGCTGGGTATTAGTTTCACCGCATCGTAATAACCGCCCATGGTTAGGCGCAACCGAAGCCGTTAACGAAACAGTATTGCCAAAGCATGACGAAAGCTGCCCGCTTTGCCCAGGTAACACCCGCGCAAATGGCGACAGCAACCCAGATTACAAATACACCCATGTTTTTAAAAATGACTTTGGCGCACTGACGCCTAATGCCAGCGAGCAATCGCAAAGCGTAGAGTCAGATAGCGATTTATTTATTGCTGATGAAGCAAGCGGCGAATGCCGCGTGATTTGTTTTTCGCCAGAACATAACAAAACATTACCTGAGCTTGATCACGATGCCCTGCATGCCGTGGTAAAAACGTGGAAAGACAACTATACCGAGCTTGCACAGCAATACGAGTGCGTTCAGGTGTTTGAAAATAAAGGCGAGATCATGGGGTGCTCGCAGCCCCATCCGCATGGCCAAGTATGGGCGCATTCGCACCTATCTACCGAAATAGAAGCCGAAGATACTCAGCAGCGTGCTTATTTTGATAAACACGGCACTGCTATGCTTGCCGACTATGTAAAAAAAGAACAAGTCGATAAAACCCGTGTCGTATTTGAGAATGAACACTGGCTTGTGGTGGTGCCTTTTTGGGCCGCGTGGCCATTTGAAACCTTACTAGTAACTAAAGACAACATTCAAAACTTTAGTCAGCTTAGTGATGTACAAACCGATTCACTCGCTCAGGCATTAAAAGTATTAACCACTAAATACGACAACGTATTTAACTGCAGCTTCCCTTACTCTATGGGGTGGCATAATGCACCAGCAAATCGTGGCTCTGATGAGCAACACTGGCGCTTACATGCACACTTTTATCCGCCACTACTTCGCTCTGCCACCGTTAAAAAACATATGGTTGGCTACGAAATGTTAGGCGAAAGTCAGCGCGATTTAAGCGCAGAAACAGCCGCGTCTATTTTAAAAGCAGCAAGCACCACACACTATAAAAATACAGCAGGACACACAGATGAAACTTAATGAATTTCAACACCACTTTTTATCACTGTACGGTGCCCCTGCTCAGGGTATTTCAGCTGCACCAGGACGTGTAAACCTAATCGGTGAGTTTACTGACTACAACGACGGCTTTGTATTTCCGTGCTCATTAGAGTTTCGTACCCAAGTGATGTTTAAAGAGCGCGACGATAATACGATTACCGTGCAGTCACTCAATTACCCAGGCGAGCAAGACAGCTTTAACGTTGACGAACCGATTAGCGAAGGTCAATCGCAATGGGGAAATTATATTCGCGCCGTTGCATTCGTATTAAAACGCGCAGGCCACACCTTACGCGGTGCTGATTTACTAATTGATAGTAACTTACCGCAAGGTAGTGGTTTATCATCATCGGCAGCATTAGAAGTGGCTGTGGGTGGTATGTTTAACCATATTGCACAGCTTGGTTTAAGCGAAGAAAAAATTGCACTACTAGGGCAAGAAGCTGAAAACGACTTTATGCATTGCCAGTGTGGCATTATGGATCAGCTCATTTCGGCAAAAGGCGAAAACGGCCACGCATTACTAATAGATTGCGAAAATTTGGCAACTAAGTCTGTGAAAGTGCCTGATGACTTAAACATTGTTATTGTAAACTCTAACTACCCACGTAAATTAGTAGACAGCGAATACAATCAACGCCGTATTGATTGCGAACAAGCTGCTGAAAAAATGGGAGTTAAAACACTTCGCCAAGCAACGATGGCTAAACTAGATGCTGTCAAAGCACAACTTAGCAATAACGAATACAAACGTGCGCACCATGTAATTAGCGAAAACGACCGCGTTATCGCCGCAACCACAGCATTGCAAGCCAATGATATGGAACAACTTCGTGAATTGATGGCTGCATCGCACCAATCACTTAAACACGACTTTGAAGTAACGGTACCCGCAACGGATGGCTTAGTAGAAATATGTAAAGAAGCGATGGGTGAGCGTGGCGCAGTGCGCATGACCGGTGGTGGTTTTGGGGGAGCAATAGTGTGTTTATGCCGCGATGCAGAAGTACCGCTAATTAAAGCCGCCGTTGAAAAACATTACTTTGAACGCTTTAACTTATACGCAGATATTTATGTGTGCTCAGCAGGCTCAGGGTTACAAATAACGTCTTTTTAAAAGTAGGTATCAATATGGCAAAGGTTAACTGGGGTATTATTGGGTGTGGCAATATTGCTCACACCTTTGCTAAAAGCATTGCGCATTGCGCTGATGCTCAGCTTATTGGCGCAGCCTCAACTAGTGAGCAGCGCGCAAACGAGTTTGCCACACATTATTCAATTAAAGGCTATGAGAGCTACCAAGCCCTTATGCAATGCCCAAACATTGATGCTATTTACATTGCAAACACTCACGACCAACACTTTCAAAGCATCGCCCAATGCTTGATGCATAATAAGCACGTACTAAGTGAAAAACCTATTACCGTTAATGCACAGCAATTAAAAAACTTAACCGCACTGGCCAAGCAAAAAAATTGTTTTTTAATGGAAGGAGTGTGGATGCGCTTTTTACCCGCCATTATAAAATTAGAGCAGCTACTAAGCGAAGCAGCTATTGGTAAAGTACATACCGTGCAGGCCAACTTTAGTTTACCCGGCACCTTTGCCAACACCCACCGCTTAATGAACCCAAATACAGCCGGTGGCGCTTTGCTTGATTTAGGGATTTACCCGCTATCGATTGCTGATGTGGTTTTTAATAAAGCCCCTGAAAAAATCAGCTCATTTGTGCATAAGGCAGATACAGGTGTAGATGCGCGAAATATTACCATGCTCGATTATAGTAATGGTCAGTTAGCACAACTTAGCAGCGCACTTGAGCAAAGCGGTCCAACCGAAGCATGTATTACCGGTGAACATGGTTTTATACGCATACCTTGGTTTGTAGGTGCAAAAGGTCTTGAGCTTCATATTTATGGGCAAGCTATTCAACATTTTGACTACCCATTTAGTGATGATGAAAACTTTAAATTTGAAATTGATCACGTTACTGAGTGCATACTAAATAAACAAATACAAAGCTCTGTATTACCACTGAGCACAAGCTTACGGGTTATGGCGATGATGGATACCCTAAGAGCCCAATGGCAGATTGAATATAGCGCGACTGTCGAATCTCATGACATAAATTAATAAAAATACACGCAACAAGGATACACAATGACAACAACACATGGTTTAAAAACGCTCTCAAAGGCAATGTTATTAGCCACGGCCAGTTTAACTACCGGTGCGGTAATTGCCGAATCAAATAAGCCTGAGCAACTTTATCCGCCAATAACCAGCGAAGTGCTCCCTGAATTAGCAGCTAAAGGCACCTATAAAGTAGGTGTAAAAACCTTAGACTTAGTTAATCCAGCGCAGTTTGATCCCACAACGCAAAGCCAAAAAGATCGCCCTTTAAAAGTTGAAGTGTGGTATCCAGCAGATAGTAAAGCAAACAAACCACTAACCAGCTACACAGACATAACACGCTCAGGCAAACAATTTACCTTACAGGCCGATGCACAGCGCGATGTTGATATAAGTAATGCCGATAACTACCCAGTTGTAGTACTTTCGCACGGTTATACCGGCTACCGCACAATTATGTACTACCTTGGCGAGCACTTAGCCTCGCATGGCTACATAGTTGTTGCGCTTGATCATACAGACTCCACAAACGCCCATGTAGATTTTAAAAACGCGCCCTTTGCGGGCTTTTTTAGCACCTTGATTAATCGCTCACGCGATCAGCAATTTGTGATTAATTATTTTAACGAACAAAGCAACTTTGCAAGCGAGCAAGTAGATCAAACTAGCGCAGGTGTTATTGGCTACTCTATGGGTGGATTTGGTGCGGTTAATACAATTGGTGGTTGTTATGCCTTTAACGAGCAAACTACAGCCATGTTTACGGGAATGACTGACCCTGCTCAAATTAAACAAGTACAGCAACAACTTAATAGCTGTGCAGGCGGGCAATATCAAAACCCGCAAGTAGACCCTCGTATAAAAACAATGGTGGCTATCGCACCTTGGGGTGGACAACATAATTTATTTGACGCTAAAGCAATGAAAAACATTAAAGTGCCTTCACTTTATATTGCAGGTGACTTAGATGATATTTCTGGTTTTGAAGGCATTAAAAATCTTTACAACCAAACTGGCAGTGCCGACAAGTACATGCTTACTTATAAAAATGCCCGCCATAATATTGCACCGCACCCAGCCCCTGCGATTGCCCAAAGCAGTAGTGAATTAGATTTAGGTCATTACTACGAGCCATCGTGGTCATTGCGCACCATTAACGAAATAAATAAACACTTTGTACTTGCCATGATGGATTGCCATGTAAAAGACATAAGCAGCCAGTGTAAGTACTTAGATTTACCTCAAAATGGCGACCAAGCCATTGTTGATGGTAAGCCACTACCACAATGGTATGGCTTTGATAACCGCTTCTCTTCAGGTATGGATTGGCAACAAAGTAAACCTCGTAGTAAGTAATACTTAATTTAAGCGGCTATAAAACTTGATAGCCGCCTTCGCCTTAAAACCAGACTGAAATAAAAACCTTTTATATAAATGAGTTAACACACAATATAAAAATGTTTGTTTTTTAATCGGCTATTTTAAGAAAAAACCATTGCCATTAACCTTTGTTAAAGGCAATCTAGTCATATATAAGATAAGATAAATAACACAAATATCATGTCAAAATACATACTTTCAATTGATCAAGGAACCACAAGCTCTCGGGCCATCTTGTTTACAAAAGATGCAGACGTTTTTGGGTCAGCACAACAAGAATTTTCACAGCATTTTCCAAAAAACGGTTGGGTTGAACATGACCCAAACGATATTTGGCAAACCGTGCTTAGCACAAGCCGTGAAGTGTTATCTAAAAACGACGTGAAGCCTGATGAAATTATTGCTATTGGTATCACCAACCAACGCGAAACAACCTTGGTATGGAACAAAAAAACCGGTAAGCCAGTGTATAACGCCATTGTTTGGCAAGATCGCCGTACCAGTGATTATTGCGAAAGCCTAAGCACTGACGAACTTTGCCAAACGATTAGCGACAAAACAGGCTTATTGCTCGACCCTTATTTTTCTGCAACTAAAGTACGCTGGATTTTAGACAACGTAGAGGGCGCACGTGCACAAGCCGATGCTGGCGAACTGGCCTTTGGTACCGTTGATACTTATTTATTATGGCACCTAACAGGTGGACAAGAGCATCGCACCGATGCCACTAATGCCTCGCGCACCATGTTATTTAATATTCATACACAGCAATGGGATCAAGAGTTACTCGACTTATTTGGTATTCCTGAATCTATGCTGCCCCAAGTAATGGACTCAGCAGACGAGTTTGGCTCAACTAGCGAAGATATTTTTGGCGCGCCTATACGCGTATGTGGTATTGCAGGCGATCAGCAAGCTGCGCTTGTTGGTCATGCTTGCTTTGAACAAGGTATGGCTAAAAGCACCTATGGTACGGGCTGTTTTTTAATGCTGAATACGGGCGAAAAAGCCCTTACATCTGAGAATCGCTTACTGACTACGGTTGCTTATAGATTAAATGGCAAACCCACTTACGCCATTGAAGGCAGCATTTTTATGGCGGGTGCCACTATGCAGTGGATTGTTGAAGGCTTAAAACTGTTGAGTCATGCAGGCGAAAGTGAATCGCTAGTAAAAGATGTACCACTTGATCATGGGGTATTTTTAGTCCCTTCGTTTACAGGTTTAGGCGCACCCTATTGGGACCCTAACGCACGTGGTGCAATTTTAGGCTTAACCCGCGACTCTGGTATTAGCACTATTGTTGCCGCAGCTTTGCAATCGGTGGGTTATCAAACCAAAGATTTACAAAAAGCAATGGAACGTGATGGACTTCGCCCAAGTGTACTGCGCGTAGATGGCGGTATGGTTAAAAATAACTGGGTACTGACCTTTTTATCTAACATTTTAGGTGCAACCGTAGAGCGTCCAACGGTCACCGAAACCACCTCGTTAGGCGTTGCTTATTTAGCCGGCTTACAAACAGGTATTTACGAGTCAACTGAGCAACTCGCTAAAATGTGGACCTGTGACCGTCGTTTTGAGCCAACAATGAGTGCTGATGAACGTAATGATTTATACGCAAAATGGCAGCACTGTGTAGCGCAAGTTAGGCTATCTAGCAACGATTGCCAACAACAGTAATGTATGCAGCCGCTAATAAAATTTAGCGGCTTTTAAACCAGGCCTAACGCTATTTAAAGGTATGTTTTACGCAGTTTGATTTTAAAAAGATCAGGCTAAAAAATTTAAAATCAAAAAGCACGGTTAGCTATTGTCAAACACTAACGGTCGCTTTATGATGGTATATGTCTTATTTATATTACAAATAAAAAGGTTAGCTCACAGTGGAATTAGCAGATAACGAATACGACCTACTCGTCGTCGGTGGTGGTGTAAACGGCACAGGAATAGCAGCTGATGCAGCTGGCAGAGGTTTAAAGGTACTTTTGTGTGAACAATCGGACCTTGCTTGTGCGACATCGTCAAATAGTTCTAAGTTAATCCACGGTGGTTTACGTTACCTTGAGCATTATGAATTTAGATTAGTAAAAGAAGCTTTAGCTGAACGAGAAGTGCTGCTTAAAAATGCCCCTCATATTATGTGGCCACTTACTTTTAGATTACCGCATCAGTCGCATTTACGCCCTGCATGGATGATCCGCATTGGCTTGTTTATGTACGACAACCTTGCCAAACGCGAAACACTGGCTGGTTCTCGAGGTATTAAATTTGGCGAAAATAGCGTGCTAGAGCCATCTATTGTAAAAGGTTTTGAATACTCAGATGGATGGGTTGATGACTCTCGTTTAGTTATTTTAAATGCCCTTTCTGCACAAGAAAAAGGCGCTACCATTGCTACACAAACCAAATGTGTAAACGCTAAACGTGAGCAAAATAAATGGCAGGTAACGCTTGATCAACAAAATACTAAAAGTAAATACACTGTATCGGCTAAAGGCATTGTTAATGCAGCAGGTCCGTGGGTTGCAAAATTATTTGATGAAGCGCTAATTGAAAAATCACCACAAAATATTCGCCTTGTAAAAGGCAGCCACATTGTAGTGCCTCGCATTCACGACGAGAAAGAAGCCTATATTTTACAAAATAAAGATCAAAGAATTGTATTTGTTATTCCATTTGAAGATGACTATTCGTTAGTTGGCACAACCGATGTAGAGCATAACGGCGCAGCTCAAGATGTTAAAATTAGTGATGAAGAAATCGATTACTTAATCGATATTACTAACAGCTACTTTAAAAACCACATTAAACGCGAAGACATAGTTCATACTTTTTCAGGTGTACGCCCGCTACTAGATGACGAATCTATTAATGCGCAAGCCGTAACACGTGACTACAAGCTAGAGCTTTCAAGTGAGAGTAAACATACTCCATTATTAAGCGTATTTGGTGGAAAAATTACCACTTACCGTAAACTGGCAGAAGCCGCTGTTGATAAGTTAGAAGACTTTTATCCGCAAATGGGTAAAGCATGGACTAAACACAGCGCATTACCTGGTGGCGACTTTGATAATGTTGAAGCACTGACTCAAGAGCTTAAATCTTTATACAACTGGCTACCAGAAGTGACGTTGAAGCGTTTTGTGCGTACGTATGGCACACGTACAAAAATTATTTTAGGTAATGCCACACAACTCGGTGATTTAGGACATGACTTTGGCCATGGCTTATTTGCTGCTGAAGTTGATTATTTACTTAATCAAGAGTGGGCTGGTAATGCTTACAACATTTTATGGCGTCGCAGTAAACTGGGTTTACGTTTTAGCGATGAGCAAATTACAGTTTTAAATAATTATATTGAAACACGCTGATTAATAAGCTGTTTCATTATCACTATTTCCCGTTTTCCCCTTTATGGTTAACAAGCTATAAAGGGGTTTTTATTATTAGCTATTAAGCCGACTGGTATAAATAGTTAAACCCACTAAGCGTTGCCGATTTAATATCAAACTCACTACACTGTACCCCTATTTTTGTAAGCGCCTTGGTAAAACACGTGTTAAGTTGCTTAGTACCAATAACCACAACCTGCGTGTTGCTGAGTAGCTGCCATTCACTTGCATAACGTGCTGCACGTACATCACTGCCTATTAGCACGCCCGATAGGTATGCTTTAGCTTGAACAGGGGTTAGTTCTTTGGACAATTGGCGTGTTCTTACACTAAAAATGCCATGCGCTAAGTTACCGCTATCACTCCCCAAAGTTAAATCGCAGCCTTGTTCAAACGCTTGCCAATCAAATTCACCTTCAGCGCAATCATCAGGAATTAATACGCTTTGATGACATAACAGGTCGTATAACTCACCGGTCATAGCGGTTTTAAAACATATTATTTTACCATTGTTAATTAGTACCCACTTGGTATGCGTACCAGGTAAACACAGTAAAATTTTGCCCGTTTGATACTGCTCGTTTTGTTTTAAAAAACCCAGTATTTGTAACTCCTCACCACGCATAACATCTATTAACGTGTTTTGTAACGTGCATTTTGTGCCTGGTAAAGCATTAATGGTGTGCCCTTCACATTCAAAGCTAACAGCAGCATCAAGCAAGCCTTCAGGGTTAATTGGGCACTCTAGATAAGGGGTTTCATGCCAGCCAATCGTTGATGTAATTTGGCCTGCAATATAAATAGGTAGTACACCATATTGCGCTGTCCAAGGTGTAATTGCGTGAATGAGTGTTTGTTGAAAGTGTTGATTAACTTTTACAACGCCAGGCCCGTCACGTTGTTCAATTAACGTTAACTCACTGCCCTCACCTACTTTACACAAGTAAGCACGTAAATGACTTGTGCCCCAGTCAACGGCTATAAACAAAGTTGAAGTAGTCAAACTTTAAAGTCTCCCACCGTCAATTTTAATGCCTTGCCCGGTGATCATACTGCTTTCATCGGCGGCTAAGAAAAGCGCTAAATTAGCGACGTCGTCTGGCGTTACTAATTTTTTAAGCGCCATAGCTTCCATCCATTTTACTTGCTCTTCTTCAGTGAACCAGCTTGCTAATTGACGCTCGGTTGCAACCCAGCCTGGTAATATGGCATTGACGCGAATACCAAACTCACCATAGTCACGAGCGAGTGCTTTGGTCATACCTATTAAACCCGCTTTGGCGGTTACATAACCTGCCATTTGCGGTTGGCCCATAATGGCATTGATAGAGCTAAAATTAATAATACTGCCAGCACCTTCTTGTTGCATAAACGACATAGCCACTTGAGAGGCAAAAAAAGCAGGATTTAAATTAATTTGTAAACACTGGTCCCAATCTTTAACCGTCACGTCTTCACTGGCTTGACGACGGTCGTTTGCCACATTATTTACAAGTACATTTACGCTACCAAGGGCAGCACACGCATCGACCAGTGACTTTTGCAAAGCGTTCGAATCAGTGACATCAACTTGCCTGTACCATAAATTAGCATCGGGTAAATCGCTAATGAGTGCTTGCGCCGCTTCATCATCTATATCAATAAATGCTACTTTGGCTTGCTGTTTAACAAACGACTCAACCATGGCTCTGCCAATGCCTGACGCACCACCAGTGATAAAAATAACCTTGCCAGAAAGACTGTGATATTGAGCTTGAGTGTTCAAAATTAAATTTCCTTGCAGCATGTTTTCAGTTCAACTTAAACCCTTTAAAAACGATTACTTAGAGAAAAAGAGCCAAACTAAGTTGTTATTGCTGTGTTAAAATAATTAGCGATTTAAAAGTTTATACCATATCCTTACGTACATTAATATGATATATGATATATAATTAAGCAATAATGAACTCGGAAATTCGCACGATGAAAACTCAACCTCGCCAAAATTTAACTCACCAACTAACCCATGATTTAGGATTTGCAATAGTGCGGGGCGTGTATCCTGTAAGCGAAGGATTACCATCAGAAGCTGATTTATGCATTAAGTACAATGTAAGCCGCAGTGCAACGCGCGAGGCAGTAAAAATGCTCTCTGCTAAAGGGCTTATTTCATCGCGTCCAAAGCAAGGTATTCGTGTATTACCAGAAAGCAGTTGGAATATGTTTGATACCGACGTGCTTCGTTGGATTTTAAGCAGCAAACCGTCACTATCCTTATTAAAAGAATTTACCCAAGTACGTGTTGCACTTGAACCACAAGCAGCCGCGTTAGCCGCAATAAGCGCTACGCCAGAGCAGCTTGCAGAAATTGATAACGCACTTGCGCGCATGGCTGATGCCGATGAAGGGTTAGACGATCCGTTAGAAGCCGACATCGCCTTCCATACCAGTATTTTAGTAGCCAGCAACAACCGATTTTTTGTACAACTGACTGAATTTATTAGTACAGCTCTTAGAGTTAGTATTCGTTACACTAACCATATTAAAGGTGTACCAGGCGCTGACGTAACTAAACACGCTGATATTTTAGACACAATTAAATCAGGGAATCCCGAGCGCGCTAAAAAAGCGGTCGAAACAATTTTAGAAGAAGCGCTAGAGCTCATCGAATCTAAACTCGATTGATAACTAAAAAAATACCATTAAAAAAGGGAGCTACTTAGCTCCCTTTTTACTGCTTAATATTTTAAGCTTTGCTAAGCTCAAAAATAAGTGATGTTTGCGGGAATGAAATTGGCATTTGTAGGCCAAATTCCATTAACGCTTCACCTGTAAATGTTTGCCCGTTGACGGCGGCAATAGACGAAGGGCGGTATTCTTCAAACTTAACAGGCCACACTAAATTAAGTGTGTACTGTGTATCTGCATCCAAACCAACAAAACGAAGCTTATTAGGCGCAGTACGCGGTGTTTCGCGCACGCTGTTATACGCAAATAACGCTTTTGATTTATGCTCGTCGATTAAACCAAAATTAATAGATAAATCGTCACTATCTAGGCGGTATAAATCGGCAGCATGAATAAAGTCACGGTGCTCTTTATGCAGCGCAATAGCCGCTTTAAGCGAATTGTATTCGTGATCGGTGAGTTCACGTGGATCCATTTCAATTCCCATGTGGCCAAACATGGATACCGCAGCACGCATTTCAATGCTCACATTACGCCCTGTAATATGACAATCACGTGGGCCTACATGTGCTCCCATAACCGACGATGGGAAGAAGAACGAACAACCACGTTGAATTTCAAGACGGTCAAGCGCATCGTTAGAATCTGACGTCCATACACGGTCTGTGTGTTCAAGCACACCATAATCTACACGTGCACCACCTGACGAACAGCTTTCTATTTCAAGGCCTGGGTGCGCCGCTTTAATGCGATCGATTAAGCGATAAAGTGCCAGTGTTTGCTGATGTACCGCAGGCTTACCATCAAAGTTACCCGCATGGTTAATATCGCGGTTCATATCCCATTTAATATACTTAATTGTTGGGTACTCAACCAAAATATCGTCAATGGCTTTGTATAAATATTCAACCACCTCAGTGCGCGTTAAATCAAGCACAAGCTGGTTTCTAAAGCTCAGTTGCTCGTTATTTTCTGAGCCTAAGACCCAATCAGGGTGAGCGCGGTATAAGTCGCTATCTGGGTTAACCATTTCTGGTTCAAACCAAATACCAAATTCCATGCCTAAGCTATTTACATGATCGATGACTGGCGATAAACCATCTGGGTAAATTTCGTAATCTACTGTCCAATCACCTAAGCCTGCAAAATCACCGCGACGACCTTTAAACCAACCGTCGTCTAGTACAAAACGCTCAATCCCTAAAGGAGCTACTGTGTCAGCTAACTGTTTAAGTGTGTCTACATCGTGATCAAAGTAAATACCTTCCCAGGTGTTATAATGCACTGGGCGTGTTTTTTCGCGCTGGGCTTGGCTAAGTAAATTAGCCTTAACAAACTGATGGAAGTTACGCGACAGCGCGCTAAAGCCATCGCTTGAAAACGAGCCATAAATACGTGGGCTTTGATAAGTTTGGCCTTTAGCAAGGGTTAGCTCGCCCGGTAATAATAACTCACCCATTTGCACATAACGGCGCCCTTCTGGTAGTAGTTCAGCGCGTAGCTTGTTGTTACCACTCCAGCCTAAATGAAAGCCATAACACTCGCCTTGTTGCTCGCCTGCGCCTTCGCTATGAACTAATAAACCAGGGAATACGTCGTGCGATGTTTTACCTTTACGGTTTTCACGTACAAAGCTACCTAGTACTAAATCGACAGATTGACGTTGAAATTCGTTTGACCAACGCCCTTCAAAACTTATAATTTTGTTCACGCTATCGGGTAGCTGGAATGTGGGTGCTGCACAAAAATTAACGCTGAGTGGTGAATCACTTAAATTAGTTAATACCGTATGCGCGCTTAACACATTGGTATTGTTATCAAGCGTAATACTATGAACGACTTCAATTCCACGTAATGTATCTTCACTTACAAACTCAAGCGTTGATGATGATGGCTGACGAACCTCTTTTAACTTTGGCCCTACAGACCAAGCAATAGAGTCGTTTACAAGCTCAAGACCAGGTGCACCAGTAAAGCCCTCACCTAAAAGTGGAGAAAGAGAAATAGGCGCTTCTTCAACTGAGGCACATTTTACCTCTTGACGGGTAGCAAGCTGAGCAAGCATCAACTCAGTTGTTTGCTCTGATAGGCGTTTACCAAAATACAGTAACGCAGGTGTTTTACTTTGGCAGTTGAAAATAACGGTGCTGTTTACACTGTCTAATCGATAAAATGATTTAGTGTTGGCCATGATTTTCCTATCCTCTTATTCATTGTGTGAGTTATTAATATACCGAGATGATGTTAGCGATAGGCGTTAACGCGATCTCTAAAATGTTCAGGCACAACCTGCTAGATGGCGAACATCAATAATAGTATATATCATATAAATTTAGTTTTAATAGTTTTTCTATCGCAAATACTGAGATAAAACCACTGGATATACCACTTAGGTTTCATTTGATGGTTAACTATAGTGATAATCACATTGTTTAAAATAAAAAATCGGCCAAAGCTATACTTTGGCCGATTGTATTAACGTCGGTTAGTTAACGTTTATTGTTTTACTGTGTCGTCAATTGCTGAAGATTTACCCGCCCATTGCGCGTTTAATCCAAACACGACTTTATTCACAGTTAATGCAAATGCCACACACACAAACAACGTCACTGGCATTAAATGAATATAGTGAATAGTAGTGTGAAGCGGTGAGTTTTCAAATGTCAGCATGCCATACATAACAACACCTAAAATTACAGCGGCAATACCCGCTCGTGCATCTACATTTTTAAACAACAAGCCAACCACAAAAATTGAGAATATAGGCATACTTAGTAAGCCGTTTAGCTGCTGTAGTAAGTTAATAATGCTGTCAGCTTGCTGGTAAATAGGTACAAGCACCAGCGTCAAACTAGTTAATAATAATGTGACATAACCACTTAGCTTTACAACACTTGGTTCTTTATTAAAATATGCTTCGTGAATATCACACACATATAATGCCGTAGATGAGTTTAGTAAACTGTTATAAGTTGAAAGCACTGCTGCGGCCATTGCTGCGGCAAACACACCTGTTAACCATGTAGGCATTACATCGCCAACAATTCGTCCGTATGCGGCATCACCAATATCGCCATACAACTTGTAAGAAATAATACCAGGTAGCACCACGATTGCCGGAACAATCAAAAGGCGAATACCTGCTGCCGCAAATATCCCTTTTTGCGCTTCTTTGACATTAGGTGCTGCCATAGCGCGCTGTGTAATCGTTTGATTAGTTCCCCAGTAAAACATCTGAATGAATATCATACCAGTCAGTAGCGTTGGCCAAGGGATAGGCGAATCAGGCCCGCCAATTAACGTTAAGCGCTCTTGTGGGATACCGCTAAAGTCGTAATCAATTGCGTTAAGCGCTAAGAACACGACTAGTATTGCCATACCTAGCACGAGTAGCCCGTTGTATGTATCTGACACCGCAACTGCACGTAGCCCACCAAAAAAGGCATAAATGGCACCTATAATAGCAAAAGCGGTTGCTATGTACATTAATGGTATATCAACTTTAAACATGGTTTGCATAAATAGCGAACCCGAGTAAATAACCGCAGGCATGTAAATGAGTGCATTTCCTGTAAAAAACAAACTACCAATAACGGCACGGATATGCTTATTGTTGTAGCGCTTTTCTAATAACTCAGTGGTTGTTGTGCAGTTATATTTGTAATAAACAGGAATAAACACTTTAGCCAATAATATTAGACCTATAATCGCCGCAAGCTCCCACCAAACTAATAAAGCCATTTGGTTCCCATTCATGCCAACTAACTGGTCTGTACTTAAATTAGTAAGCGTGATTGAGCCTGCAACAAATATCCAAGTTAAACCGCCTCCTGCTAAAAAATATTCTTTATTTTGAGTTTGCTCACTACGCCCCTGATCGCGGCATTTTAAGTATGTAAATAAACCAATTAGGCCCGTTACAATAGCAAAAACTAACACTTGGATCATACTATCAGACATTTTTACTCTCCTGCATTAGCGCGCATTTGCACACCTAATATCGTATTTTCTGAGCAATGGTTATGGTATTTAATTAAGCGGTTAACTTGAACTAGCGACGATAACATTGCATGGATAGGTAATAAGTAATTTTGTTTATTAAGCTCAACAATATCAGTGTCTGGCAATTTTCTTAGGGCTTCTTCGTCGATTGTGTAGATGCCTTTTACTCGTGTTTTCTTTCCATCACTAAAATTAATAACCAATTCTATTTCTTTAAGTAAGCTCAAAGAGAGTAACTTTTGGGTAAATTCATGTGAAACCTGTTCCTGCTGATAATACTCACTCATTTTATCTTGAACTTGATGCAAAAATTGGCTCGGTTCGCCATTTTGAAATAAAGCTTCGCCCTGTGAATTATTCACATAGTCGCTTTGTTCATTTATGTAAATAGTGAGTGTTTTATCTTTTTCTGGATCTGGCCCTAATTCAAACGGGGCTCTTAAAAACGCTGAAGGAACATGAACTGCTAGCCACTCTTGTTCTGTGAAGAACACATTATGGCCAGCGACTAAACCAAGCAATCCGACAGCGCGAAATTGCCCTTGAGTAGGTTCTTTCATATAAACAACGGGAAAGCTACTCGCAGCTGCACCAAACTCATGAACAACTAATGATGCGTGGTGCTGATTTTTTGAAAAGCCGAAATTGCTATGTGGTTTTATTTTTATATCCTGATGTTTTGCAGGATCAAGTAGTACATAGTTAGACATGTTTATCTCTCATCAAAGGGAATTACAGTTTTGCAAAACCCAATGAATTTACTTTATTAATAAGTTCTCTGTGAGTGGGCAAATTATATTTCAGCTGATCTATACGTATTTTTGTCATCTGTAGCTGTTTTTTTGCTAACTCACCTTGATTATAAATATGTTCCATTTGACTAAAGTCAGACTTAAACCCAACACCATATAAGATGTACTGATAGCTAGCAGCACTAAATGCTTCTACATTATCAGTAAAATCATACTCACTTGGGGAGCTATAACGCCAAATAGACAATAACTCTTGCAAAGAATTAGGAATACTCTGTGTATCGCGATGCTCAAGCCAAAACGGTTCAGTACGCTCACTCAAAGCATAATGCAACTTAAGAAAATCAATTACACCGCGCCACTTTTTCAACATGATCGCATTAAAACGTTTTGCAGTAATAGGCATCAATTCTTTATTTGGAGGCAATTGATCCGCGATATAATTTGCAGACGCTTCAATAAGCATGAGCGCTGATGCCTCTAGTGGTTCTAAAAAACCTGCAGCTAAGCCAACAGCAACACAATTATTCTTCCAGAAAATTTTTCGATGCCCTGGTTTGAAATTTATTTTTTTAGCTGTTTTTACCTCTTCCAAGCCAATGTAATTCGCAAGTGTTTTGCGAGCTTGTTCTTCTGAACAATGTTTACTCGAATACACATAACCAACACCACGACGTTCTTGTAAGCCAATATCCCATATCCAACCCGCCTCTTGAGCTGTTGAAATAGTATGACAAGCAATAGGGTCATTTTCATTGATATAAGGAACCTGAGTGGCTATGGCCGTATCAGCTAAAAAAACATCATCGCATGGAACAAACGGAACTTTTAGAGTTTCACCAAGCAACAAACTTCGCATACCTGAGCAGTCTACAAATAAGTCAGCTAGTTGTGCGCCATGTTCTTTGGTCTGTAAACAACTGATATCACCACATGGAGCTTGCTCAATACGATCAACGGTATCGCTAATGTGCTCAACACCAAGTTCACTAATACAGTGCTTTCGTAATAAAGCGATAAACTTTGCCGCATCTAAATGGTAGCCATAATTAGCTATCACTTCGTACTCTTTATTCGCAATAGTTTTCGGGGCTAAACCCTGTTCACATAAATATTGCTGAAAGCTGACGGCTTCAGAAAACGAGCAAGTAGGCTCAACTACAGACTGCCAGTAAGGTGCTGGATCAACTTTATTAAACCCTTGTGGTTCTGTAAACGGGTGATAATAGACATCATCTTTTGCATTTACCCAGTTAACAAACTTACTAGCTTGTTTGAAAGTAGCTCCGCATTCACGCATAAATTGCGTTTCTGAAATTCCCAACTGCGATAATGTTTTACGCATCGTTGGCCATGTTCCCTCACCAACGCCAACTACTGAAATTTCAGGCGATTCAATTAGGGTAACTTTAATGCCTTGGTTGGATAGATTGCTAGCGTGTTTCTTTGCAAGAATGCCTGCAGTTATCCACCCTGCTGTACCACCACCCAGGACAATAATTCGATTAATAACACCAGACAAAGCGTTTACCTTTTCATTGCATGTTAAACTTTAAGAAAAAAGGGGGGTAAATCCCCCCTTTAAACTTACATCATAACCTGACTAGAACGAGCCTCGAATACCTAGTGCATAGCGAGAACCTGAACGAACTTGTTCAGTAAAGTGACTTGCTAAGCTACCGTGTTTAGACGTGTACTCATCAGTAATATTGATACCTTCAAGAATAACTGTAAGGTTGTCGTTTATGTCATAACTGGCGCTAATATCCCACTGTCCATAAGTATCTACGTACTCAGGCTCACCAGTATCACCGTTACGAAGAGTTTGTAAAAACGATTCACGGTTATTGTAAGCAATACGAGCTTGGAAACCGTCTTTTTCATAGAAACCAATTAAGTTTTGTGAATCACCTAATCCTTCTAACTGAAAGCCATCTTCACTATCACTATTAACAATAGTTGCATTTGCTTGGAAACCAAAACCATTTTCAAACGTATGAGTCCAGGCCATTTCTAGACCTTCAACTTGTGCAGTCGCACCATTACGTGGACGACTTACTTCAAAATCATAGCTTCCACTTGCTAAAGAGAAAGACTCTGTAGCCGGTGTTACTGTGATAAAGCCTTCAACATCTTTGCTGAAAATACCAAAAGATACGGCGCTTGCATCATCATAGTACCACTCGTATGACATATCCCAGTTTGTTGATAGGAATGGAGTCAAATTAGGGTTACCACCGCTCGCCAGTAAAATATCTGGACGGGTTGTGCCTATATTTGTAACTGGACGCATTGCTTCTAATGTCGGACGAGTAATCGTTTCTGAGTAAGCAAAACGTAACAACATATCATCTTCAACTTCAAACTTAGCGTTTAAGCTAGGAAGTAAGTTGGTGTAAGAGTTTTTAAGCGTAATTGGAACAGAAGCTCGTTGGCCGTTTGCATCTTCAATGTAAACTTGGTCAAGGATTGTACCGTCTAGTGGGTTTTGAGCAATATCAACTAATGTAGCCTGGTTACCCGATGCTGTAGTTGTAGTTTCACTGTAGCGAACACCAACATTTACAGTCCATGGTATATCACCTAAATCACCTTGGAATACAAAGTCAGCATAAGCAGAAAATATTTCTTCTTCTATTTCAAAACTTGTACCTAACTCAACCGGCGTATAACCATTTAACGCTGCAAACGCTGCAATATTTGCATCTGCATCATCACCGCGGTTGGCTGACTGACCAGAAATAGCGGCATCAGATTCTAGGTACGATAAGTAATCATCTACGTTGTAACCAAAGAATGATGATGGAATACCATTAAACCAACCATTTGGTGTAACTAGATATGCTAAGTCATCTGGAACATCTAGACCGTAACCACAGTAGAAACAATTTGGTAAGCTTGGCGATTGGAATACTTTAGCTTCTTTTGTTCTATCTTGTGTATACACACCGTAGCGTAACTGAGTAAACGTTTCGCTATTTGGTGTATAGGTGAAATCTGCACGCATTTCTGTGATTTCATCAGTTCGTTCATCACCTCCACGCTCTACGTAGTGAGCACGAAGTTTACTTGAGTCTGCTTGAGTGAATGGGCCGTTAATTCCATCAGAAGATAACCCCGGTAAATCACCACCACCAGTGAAGTCATATGTATAACCGTTTGCGTAACCCATTACGGTGAAAACACGACTTTGATCGCCACTTAAATCTTCAGCTTTAGAAGTAGAAATATCAATATCTACTTTTAATTGATCTGTTAATTTCCAATCAGCATTAAAGCCAAAAGATTGAATTTTAACATTGCGGTCTAAACCTTGTTGAACAAAGTCAGTTGCACCTGAACCACCACCATTTGGATCGTCAAACGCATTGTGTGACCAATAAGTTACTGTTTCTGTTGATGGATCTACCTGAAAATCACGGAAGTTACCTGGAGTAAACCAGTTTGCATAGTTACTTACTTGAGACTCAACTTCAAATTTTGAATAAATACCGTCAAACGTTAAAGTTAGATCATCGCTAGCAGCGTATTGAAATACCAGTGTACCACTTGTGCGTGTGCGGTCTTCAACGTTTGATGTTAAATCTAAATTACGTGGTACCCATACATTAAATGCTTCTTTACCTGTACCTGCAGCAGCATCAAAGTCATTTGTTTGGATACGATCGACACGGTAAAAGCCACGTGTATCAGCTTGGTTAATTTGTGCATCACGCTTTTGTACTGATAAAGAGGCTAGTACGCCTAATTTATCTTCCATAAAGGTGTCACTTATGAGACCTGAAAATGCAGGGGTTGTGCTTTCAGATAAGCTGTCGTAAGTTGCTTTTACATTACCCACAGCTTTGAAACCGTCCAAATCAAAAGGCTTAGCTGTATTTAAATTAATGTATGAACCAATACCACCTTCTTGATTAGCAGCATTTGATGTTTTGTAGATATCTGCACCTGAAATTAGCTCTGAAGCAAGTGTGTCGAAGCTAAACTCACGGCCAGCTCTTTCCGACGCCATTTGACGGCCATTAACAGTAACCAGGTTAAACTGAGGGCCAAAACCACGCACAGATATAAGCTGACCTTCACCACCGCTTCGGTCAATAGCAACACCTGTAATACGTTGTAGTGACTCTGCTACGTTTTGATCAGGAAATTTACCAAGATCTTCCGCCGAAATACCATCAGAAACGATGAGCGCTTCTTTCTTATCAGAAAAAGAACGCTTAAGGCTACTTATTAAGCCGCGTACTTCAATGACTTCGATATCTTTTTCTGCTGTAGCTCCTTCTGCCTCTTGAGCTGCAACATGGCCGCTTGCCAGTACACCAGCGATAGCTAAACTGAGTGCGGTTTTCTTGTTGAACGATAACTTATTGTTAATTATCATTTTTTAAAAACTCCTGATTGTGTGTAGTTATTTTGTCGTTATGTTGATTGAATAGCTTCAAAATTATTTCAAATACTATTTATATTATAAATACTTTAAACAAAGCAAAAGTGCAACCTTTTCCTTAATAATACGTATCACTTCATTACTATTGATTTTCTTTTTGTTTTCTTTTAATTAACATTAAAATCAAATTAAGGTGTTGAGTTTAATTATGAAAATGCATAAATAATAACCTGATTATATTCTTCATCAGGCAATAAATTAGCTTTAGGATAATTTTCGTGATTTGGCGCATCAGGCCAATTTTGCGCTTCAAGACACAGTGCTTGTCGTGCCTTAAAAGGGTCACTAACAAAATTAGCTGTGTATAATTGCATGCCTGGCTGAGTGCTTTTGAGTGTTAAATTAATACCGGTTTGCTGCGACGTTAAAGTAGCCATGGTATGAAGGCTGTCGTCGTTTTCAAATACATAGCAGTGATCTAAACCATTAGCTGCATCTAATTGGGTGTGACTTTGCGTTAATGCATCTTTAACTAATTTTGGCTTAATGAAATCAAAGCAGCTATTTGCAACGGGGGCAGGCCCGTCCAATGGGATGCTGTCCTCATCAATGGGTAAATAGTGGGTCGCATTTACCTGAAGTAAATGGTTCTCAATAGTGTCGCTGCTCTCAAGATTAAAATAGCAATGGTTAGTGAAGTTAACGAGAGTTTCTTTATTGCAAGTCGCTTTAAACTTAAGTAGAAGCTGCCCATTTTCTGCAGTAATGGTTTGCCATACTTTTAACTCTCCAGGAAAACCCTCTTCGCCATCCACTGAGCAATAATAAAGCTCAACCTCACTGTCGGTTTGTTTGGTTACTTGCCAAAGTACTTTATTAAAGCCTTTAACGCCGCCGTGTAGGCTATTAGGGCCGTTATTTGCTTCCAGTTGATACTGCGAGCCAGATAAGTTAAAACGCCCTTCACCGATACGATTAGCGTATCGACCTACTGTAGCGCCTAAATAAAATGGGTTTTCAAGATAGTACTGAGGATCGTCGACGCTAAGCGTCATTTCTTGGTTTTTAAATTTAATGCTTTTAATTATTGCACCAAATGGCAATATTTCGGCAGTTAGATTCTTAGAGTCACTAAGCTGTATAACCCGCATTGGTTCATCAATGGTTGTCATCGTCACGCACATTCCTCAAAAGTTACCTAGAAAACTATATTAGTTAGATAAGGCAGCTAATATATATTATAAATAGTATATAACTCATATTGGTAACTCAATTAAAAAACGTTAAATTTTTTAATAAAATTTACAATTGCGCTATTTATTTAACGTTAATACTGACTACCTTTTTATAATTGGCTAAGTTGAAATGTGCGTAACACCGCAGTATCGGTTTGTAAATTAAGCCATATGCTTCTCAAGTGCTGCTTTTTCTTCAGTGCTCAAAGCTTGCTTAGCTCTTTCAGCAAAGTTATATCTGACCATTACAACCTTTCCAATTGCACAGCATTTATCATGCTGAAATGCCTCTTGCTTGAGTACAAAAGAGCTTTTTCCTATGTGATCTACAGACGTTTTAATCGTGATCTCGTGGCCATAAAATAACTCTCCCACAAACGACACTTCTATTTTGGCAATGATTAGTTTCCAGTCATGTGGGTTTAAGTCTGGCGTAAAAAATTTAAAAATAGGGACGCGAGCGGCTTCAAACCACACGGGGAGTACGGTATTGTTGATGTGTCCGAGTGCATCTGTTTCGCTAAAGCGCGGTATCACTTTTTCAATAAACATATTAATCCAAAAATAATTATACAAAGGTAAACCATGACGGACTTTATTCGCGTTTATGAAAACGCATTGAGCGATGATTTTTGCGATAACTTTATTAATACGTTCACGCAAAGCCCGCATGTAAAACAAGGGGTTACTTCAGGCGGTGTTGATTTAAAGAAAAAAGACAGCCACGACCTGCACCTAAATAGTCACCCCGAATATGCAGAGCAATTAAAACACATACAACAAACGACTGCACAGCATGTTTTTAACTATATTGAAGAACATATTTTTATGATGATTGGCGCATTTGGCTTAAAGGTTTATCATCCAAAAACGGGGGAAGTAGTAGATTTAACTCAAGAAAATTTTGATGAAGTGGGTAAACCACAGCTCCCTGTCCTTGTGCAGCAAATATTTAGATTAGGTAATATCCAAGCGCAGAAATACGAGGTAAATAAAGGGGGTTATCCTTACTGGCACAGCGAAGTGTATCCTCAGTTACAACACAATGAAGCCCTGCATCGTGTACTTTTATTTATGTTTTACTTAAACGATGTCGAGAAAGGTGGAGAAACGGAGTTTTATTATCAAAACCGTAAAATAGCCCCTAAAAAAGGCACCATGGTGATAGCGCCTGGCTACTTTACGCATACACATAGGGGTAATAAGCCAGTATCAAACGATAAGTATATTTTAACCTCGTGGGTGCTATTTAACCGTGCAGAGCAAATATATGGTGCACCTAAAAGCTAAACCAATAAATAAGCCATAAGTAACACTTATGGCTTATTTATATATTTAGTAGACGACCTATTTAACCAAGCAGCTCGTCAAACATATCAAACAGCTTATCAAGCTCTTCGACTGTGTTGTAATGCATACAACCAATACGTACTACACCGCCTGTATCAAGCACGTTTAATTGCTTACACAAACCTTGCGCGTAAAAATGTCCATCCCACACACATATATGCTGTTTGCCTAAAAACTCTGAAACGGCGCGCGGCTCTAAACCTTCAAACGTTAAAGCAAACGTAGGGGTACGTTCGTTTAATCGATCAAAGTCGTCAATACCGTACAATTTTATACGAGGGTAATTAACTAAGCGCGTTAAAAAGTGTTCACTGAGCGCCATCTCGTGCTGTTTAGTTTTAGCAAACGCAGCTGTTAGCTTTTCACGGCGTGTATGGCCATCATCAAGCTCGCTAATTGCAGCAATGTAATCAACAGCGGCAATAAAGCCTGCCATTGCTTCAAAGCTTTGGGTACCTGTTTCCCAACGTCCCGGCGCTACATCTTTAGCAGGCTCTACTTTGTAAGGCGTAAAACCTTCAAGATGCTCTTTTTTACCGTACACCATCCCTAAGTGTGGGCCAAAAAACTTATACGCTGAGCAGGCTAAAAAGTCGCAATCAAGGGCTTGTACATCAATAAGCTCGTGCGGCGCATAATGTACCGCATCAACATACACAAGAGCGCCCACAGCATGAGCTAACTCTATAATGCGTTCAATATCGTTAATTGAGCCTGTAGTATTTGAAGCATAGGTAACAGCCACCAACTTAGTCTTGCTGTTTAATAAGCTTTCAAACTGCGTCATATCTAGGCTGCAATCGGCTTCATTAATCAAGGTAGTATTAACCTTAACGCCTTTATCTTCTGCGGCTTGCTGCCATGATGACACGTTTGAGAAGTGATCGGCGTTAGTTACAATGATCTCATCACCGGCTTGCCAATCGCGCGAAATAGCTCGGCTAAAGCTAAAGGTAAGGCTTGTCATGTTTGGGCCAAACACAATATTTTGAGCACTTGGCGCATTAAGTAAATCTGCTGCAGCTTGGCGTGCATTTGCCATTAGCTCAACAGTTTTATCGCTTGAAAAAAACGCACCACCTAGGTTTGAATTGTAGTGTCCTAAATAAGCAGACATTGCATTAAGCACTGACTGCGGCACTTGAGAGCCACCAGGGCCGTCTAAAAATATCGGCGATTTACCATCAACGCTTTGCATTAATGCCGGAAACTGCTCACGTAATTGCGCTATATTCATGAGCATTCCTTAAGAGGTAAGTACAAAGCAATCCAGGTAACCTGGTTTGCTAGCATCAACTTTATTCATTGGCGTTGCATTGTGCCAAACTTGGCGGTCGTTTATAAGCGCAAACATGCCGTCTTTAATTTCCATTTTAAAACATGGCTCAGCTTGTTTGTTTTCGTATACAAGTAACTCGCCACCTCCTAAGTTTTCGTGCGAAACACCGCATATACATACATGATCAAAACCATCTTGATGCACGCCTTCAGGCGCTGCTGGCGTATCGCTATCAATGGCTAACATTCTAAATTGATGTATTTCAATATCGCGATCTTCATCAATACCGGTAAGCTGGCAAAACTCACTGACAATACTTTTCATGCCATCTGTTTCAAGTAGGCTTTGCTCTAAATTTTCGTAAGTACGTTCAACGTTACCTTGAAACGTATTAATCGAATCGTCTTGAACAAATGCTTTGGCAGCTTGCAATTTTAGCTCACCATCTTGAAATTTAATTACTGAATAACGACGCTTACGAAATTCGCCATCTGCATATGGATTTGCAGGTAGGTTATCAAAAGAAGGCTTAACCACATCAATATTTGCTTGGTTAATAAAACGAAGTTGCAGTAAATTCTGGTTGTTTAATGCAGTCATGAAATCTCGCCTAAAATAATGAGAATATTAAAAGAGATTATAATGCATGTAGCGAGGAATTATTGCTTTATTATCCAACTTAAATGTGAAAAATACTTAATTTTAATTCAGTATAAGACTATTAAAGCATGAATAATCTAAATTATATTTAAACAATAAAAAACCCGCCGAAGCGGGTTTTTTATTCAAACTCTATAAATTAAACAGCTTGCTGAATAATTACATTGTCTGCTTTTTTAGTGTACTGAGGCATACGGTGGAAGTTCAAGTAACGGTAAGTATCTGCTGCCGTTGCATTGATTTTCGCTGCATATTCTTGGTACTCAGCCGGAGTAGGTAATTTACCTAAAATTGCCGCCACTGCAGCAAGCTCTGCTGATGCTAAGAATACGTTTGCGCCTGTACCTAAACGGTTAGGGAAGTTACGTGTTGAGGTAGAAACAACTGTTGCTTTATCTGCAACGCGTGCTTGGTTACCCATACACAGTGAACACCCTGGAGTTTCAATACGTGCACCAACACGACCAAAGATACCGTAGTAACCTTCGTCTGTAAGTTGGTCTTTATCCATCTTCGTTGGTGGAGCAACCCAAAGCTGTGTTGGAATACGACCAGTAAAGCCATCTAATAATTTACCTGCGGCACGGAAGTGACCAATATTAGTCATACAAGAACCGATAAATACTTCATCGATTTTCTCACCTGTAACGTCAGATAGTAAACGCGCATCATCTGGGTCATTCGGAGCACAAAGTACCGGCTCTTTAATATCAGCTAGGTCGATTTCAAGTACGTGCTTGTATTCTGCATCCGCGTCAGCTTCCATAAGTTCTGGGTTAGCTAACCAATCTTGCATTGCAGTAATACGACGCTCGATTGTACGAACATCGCCGTAACCTTCAGAGATCATCCACTTAAGCATAACAATGTTAGACTCAAGGTACTCAGAGATAGACTCTTTAGAAAGCTTAACAGTACAACCTGCAGCTGAACGTTCTGCTGATGCATCTGATAGTTCAAATGCTTGCTCAACAGTTAAGTGCTCAACACCTTCAATTTCTAGTACACGGCCAGAGAATTCATTGATTTTACCTTTCTTCTCAACCGTTAATAAGCCTTCTTTGATACCGTAGTAAGGAATTGCATGAACAAGATCACGTAATGTGATACCTGGCTGCATTTCACCTTTAAAGCGAACCAAAATAGACTCAGGCATATCAAGTGGCATAACACCTGTTGCTGCTGCGAATGCTACTGCACCTGAACCCGCTGGGAACGAAATACCTAATGGGAAACGAGTATGTGAATCACCACCAGTACCTACGGTATCTGGTAATAACATACGGTTTAACCACGAGTGAATTACACCGTCACCAGGGCGAAGTGAAACACCGCCACGGTTCATGATGAAATCAGGAAGCGTATGGTGCGTGTTTACGTCAATTGGTTTAGGGTAAGCAGAGGTATGACAGAATGACTGCATTGTTAAATCTGCAGAGAAACCTAAACATGCTAAGTCTTTAAGTTCATCACGTGTCATAGGACCAGTAGTATCTTGCGAACCTACAGTAGTCATTTTAGGCTCACAGTATTGGCCTGGGCGAATACCGGCTACGTTACATGCTTTACCAACCATTTTTTGCGCTAGTGTAAAGCCTTTGTCTGACTCTTCAGTCACTGCTGGTACTTTAAATACATCAGTAGCACCTAAACCTAAAGATGTACGTGCTTTGTCTGTTAAACCACGACCAATGATAAGTGGAATACGACCACCAGCACGAACTTCATCAAGGATTACATCTGATTTAAGTTCGAAAGTAGAGATAACATCATCAGTACCATGGCGTTTAACAACACCTTCGTATGGGTAAATATCAATTTGATCACCCATGTTGAACTCGTCAACATTTAATTCGATTGGTAATGCGCCAGAATCTTCCATTGTGTTAAAGAAGATAGGTGCTATTTTGTTACCTAAACATACACCACCAACACGTTTGTTTGGTACAAATGGGATATCATCACCCATAAACCAAAGCACAGAGTTAGTAGCAGACTTACGAGAAGAACCAGTACCTACAACGTCACCTACATAAGCAAGTGGTAAGCCTTTAGTTTTTAATTCTTCAAGCTGTACGATAGGACCTACTTCACCTGCTTTATCTGGGTTTATGCCATCACGCTCATTTTTTAGCATTGCCAAAGCATGAAGTGGGATATCAGGACGTGACCATGCATCTGGTGCAGGTGATAAGTCATCGGTGTTTGTTTCACCCGTTACTTTAAATACAGTAACAGAGATTTTTTCAGCTACTGCTGGCTTATTTGTAAACCATTCAGCTGCAGCCCAAGATTCGATAATTTGCTTAGCAAACACATTGCCTGCTTTGGCTTTTTCTTCTACGTCGTAGAAAGCATCAAACATAAGTAATGTGTTTGAAAGGCCTTTTACTACGATTGGCGCTAATGATTCGTCATCAAGTAGGTCAATCATTGGCGCGATATTGTATCCGCCTAGCATTGTTCCTAATAATTCAGCTGCTTTTTCTTTAGAGATAAGAGAAGTAGTCGCTTCACCTTTAGCAACAGCGGCTAGGAAGCCTGCTTTGATGTAAGCAGCGTCATCAACACCTGGTGGTACACGATTGATTAATAAATCTAAAATGAATTCTTCTTCACCTGCCGGTGGGTTTTTTATTAATTCAATAAGATCAGCAGTTTGCTGAGCATCTAATGGCGCTGGTACGATACCTAACGCGGCACGTTCTTCTACGTGTTTACGATATTCTTGTAGCACAATATTGCCCTCTTGGTGACGTGAAAGTATTCGGTAGCGCTTCATGCGCACTTGTTACCCAATACTTATAGTATTCTAACGAGTAATTATAAAGCTTTTATAGATAGATGAAAATCCATCCAGTTACACAACTGATTATACCGACTATAAACACTATGAATAGTAGTTACGGGAAATTCTATTTCCATGAATACTTATTAAGTAATAATCATTACTATTTAGGTAGACAAGCATAAATAGCGGCCATAAAAAAACCCAGCATAAGCTGGGTTTTTATAATCAAAATAATCTATTAACGTAAAACTTTTACTGTTTTGATTGTTTTGATGTGCGCTTCAACACGACGATTCTCTGCGTGTGCAGCGGCTGTGTTAGCTTCATTTTTAAGGCGCTCTTCACCTAAACCTACCGTAGTAATGCGGTCAGATGCAATACCGTCAGCTATTAATTGCTTAGCTACCGAATCAGCACGCTTTTTAGATAGCATTTTGTTGTAAGTCGCTTTACCTACTGCTGAAGTATGACCTTCTAAAAGCACTGTTGTATCTGGGTAATCTTTTAAGAAAGATGCAACTTGATCGATGTCGTCTAAGTAACGCTGTGATACAGCAGCTTTGTCGTTAGGGAACGTTACTAATAAGCTCACAGTTACTTCTTTATCTTCATATAAAGTACAACCAGTACCATCAACAGCATCTGTCATTGGTGTATTAGGACACTTGTCATCAGCATCTAAAATATTGTCATTGTCGCTGTCTACTGGCTCAACCATAACTTCAACAACCTCTGGCGCAGGCTGTACCGGCTCAGCAGGCATAGTGTTTTGTCCAAAGAAATAGTTAATACCTAATTTAGCGCCAACATCTGTGTAACCTTTATCAATACCTTGGTATACAGCAGTTTCAACGTTAGCGAATAAGTTGTCAGTAATGAAGTGTCTGTAACCAACACCTGCATTTAAGAACGTGTTGTCATCAACAACGTCCATTGATTTAATACCAACTAAACCGTAGAAAGGACCGCCATCTAAATGGTAAAGCGCATCAATACCAAAACGGCTACCGTCGATGTTGTTACGGTTACCAGCGGCTTTGTCGAATGCATTGAAATCAAGATCTGCATACTCTAAACGAGCACTCCAAAAATCACTGAAGCGGTAACCCGCTTCAAGACCAAAGCCAGTCGACTCGTTTACGTCAAGACCAGCTTGTGCGCTCATATTTTCCCAAGACGCATCGTAGTAGTCGCCAAATGCGCCAATGTAGAAACCTTCTTGCTTGTCAGCAGCAAATGTAGATACGCTAGTTGCAGCTAACGCAATTGCAATAGTTAGTGATTTTAATTTCATTGTTTTCTTCCCATTTTAACAACTAATAAATTGTGGCTAATTAAGTACTAGCTCACTGAGTTTTATACAGACTAACTCAACTTTTGTTAATCAATACTTAACGAAAAATAAAGTTTATAATTTTTTTCAATGCGATATAACGATATCCAACAAATCAGTTTAGGTGAAATTTAAAACTTTACCTAGCTAGAAACCAACTAGTTGATTATATAAATCGATAATATGCAGAAGACACAAAGACAACTCAATTGATTGTTCTTGCTCACAATGAAACTAACTTATCTTTATAGTTTAGATAGTAACACCGGAATTTGCTTTGCTCAATCAATGAACATCTCTGTGCTAAAATATCGTTATTTATAATCATTAACTTATCTATTTTTACAACACTTAAGTACCACAAAAAGTTTTATAGTCGGTATCATTTGACGGCACCTCTTGAAATTCGGCCATATCATCGCTGAACAGGTACGGTTTATTAGCTACTTTTACAAAACGGCTCATCAGTTTACTTGAACCAAGCTCATTATATTCAGCTAATATTGTTTCAATTATATGATTTCGCGGAATTATACGTGGATTGGCTGCTCGCATGGTTTTGTAGCTATCTTTACTTGTTCGGCTTTGCCACTTATTCGCCCACTCAATTAATTCTTTTGGAATAGTTGCATTGCCATTCACAAACTCCGTCAGTGCATCAAAAGTATTGGTGTAATCAAGATGATGTGCTTGCAATAATGTTAGTAGCTCAGAAACAAGATCTTTGTCGCCCTCTTTTGCACCAGCCAGGCCTAATTTTTGGCTCCACATTACTGTAAATTGAGTATTAAATTGCTCTGAAAAATGATGTATAACTGGAGTAAGTAATGACACAGCTTTTTCTTCATCATCGCTAATTAATGGGATAAGGCTTTCAGCTAAGCGAGCACAATTCCAACTCGCCATATTTGGCTGATTACCAAAAGCGTAGCGGCCTTGCTTGTCTATAGAGCTAAATACGGTGTCAAAGTCAAAGCTATCCATCATTGCACACGGGCCATAATCTATAGTTTCGCCACTTACGAGCGTGTTATCGGTGTTCATAACGCCATGAACAAACCCAACGCGCATCCAATTAATAATCAAGTTCACTTGATTGCTAATGACTGCTGTCAAAAAAGCGATATACCGCTCAGGGCCTTCACTCGTTATTTCAGGGTAATGGCATTTAATTGCTAAATCAGCTAATTTTTTTAATCCCTCAGCATCGCCTTGGGTTGCTAAGTATTGAAACGAGCCAACACGAATATGGCTGCTTGCTAGGCGAGTAACAACAGCCCCTGGTTGAGGCGGATTACGGTAAACCGCTTCGCCGGTACCAACCACAGCCAAACAACGAGTAGTGGGAATACCTAATGCGTGCATAGCTTCACTCATAATATACTCGCGAATAGCGGGGCCTAGTGCACATCGCCCATCGCCTCCTCTTGAAAAAGGCGTGGCGCCTGAGCCTTTTAACTGAATATCCCACAGCTGATTTTTATCATCATTTATAGCACCAAGCAAATGTGCTCGCCCATCACCCAAGCGCGGCGAAAAGTGACCAAACTGGTGCCCAGAATAACCAAGCGCTACCGACTTTATTTGCTGTGATTCATTGCCTGCAAAGGTACTAGGACGCAGCTGCGGCTCAACACCTATATTAAACTGCTGTGCTAACGCTTCGTTCCACAAAAGCAGTTGCGGAGCTGCAACGCTTGATGGTTGATCTTCTACTGCGAAATTATCTGCTATGTCTGTGTATCTCGACACTAGTTTCATGGTTAATTTCCTGACTGTTGACGTATACCTACGCGATTGTCACCCACACCATAGGCCACAATTAAACTTAGCTCTTGCATACTTAAACCACTTTGCTTTTGCATTTCGTTAAAAAATGCCTGCGCAGCAGTGAGTGATTTTTTAGTTTGCAGCCCACCATCAATAATTTTATGTGCCCTTAGGTAACTTTCTACATCTCGCGAAAGTAAAAAAGTATCTTTACCAAGCGCTCTTAAGGCATACGGGCCAGTATTTCCACCCAAACGGGCGCCGTGTTTTTTTAAATATGCCCATAAACCAATAATGTCATCGCTTGGCCAGTTAGCTACGAACTTGCTAAAACTGCCATGTTGCTGTGCTATTTCGTGGATCATGTAGGCATTTTCAGGAATTGTTTTTACCTTTTTATAATTACGAATAATACGCTCATCACTCGCTTTTTGCTCGAGCATATCGGGCGGCATCATTAATAATTTATCAACACTGAATTCCCAAAAAACCTCTCTAAAGCCCGGCCATTTGCTGTTTATTACCGACCAGTAAAAACCACTTTGAAAAACTTTTCGGGTAAATTCTTCAAGCCAATCGTCGTCACTTAACGTGCTTAATGCTTTTTTAGATAAGGGTTTTGCGAGTAATAACTTAAGCATTTTTTCAGAGCCTTTTCGCTCTACTGCTCGCTTATAAATATCGCTAAATTTTTCCATACTTATTAAATACCTCGCTGCTCATAGGGTTAGTTTACGAGAAAAGCAGCCAATACGTAACCACCCACATTTTCGATGAACTAATCTGTATCCTGCAACTTGACACCTAGACGGCTAAAATGTTTTAATCGCCGCAATTACCCTATTTAAATTGTATTTTGTTAAACCTTTTGCGGTTAAACAAAATACAAAGGGCTAGAAGAGGTGCGTTATTCAGGTAGCGTATGTTAGGAGCGCAAACTCCAGTGAGCATACGTGAGGGGAATACCGCCGAGAGGTAAACGCTTTTGCGAAGCAATTACTTCGGGCGACTAGGTTGAATCCTAGCGACTGTCACCAATAGCTGTTTTAAAACAGCTTATTAGTTTGGTGGAGAGCTTCTGGTCTTAAATAATAAGGCCGTGCGCCCTATTATTTTAAGCCCATTCGCTCTTCGAATACTGTTCGAACGACGTTAATGCGGCTTACATCATAAAGCCCCTTTAATATCTCGAACACCTTATAGGTTCGTAAGAGATGATCAATAATTTCAATTTAGACGACTACGCACTGTGGACAGCGCTTGTTACGCCGTTTGATCAACAAGGTAATGTTGACTACGACACGCTCACAACACTTGTTAGCGAACAAGAAGCAGCACACAACGGTATTTTACTGCTCGGTAGTACAGGTGAAGGCTTAGCCCTTACGCTTAAAGAGCAACAAGCGATTGTTGAGCATGTGTGCCAATTAAAACCCAGTGTACCGCTTATGGTTGCTGTTGGTGGTAGTAATTTAGCTCAACAAAAAGAATGGGTTAGCTACTGTAACCAATTACCTATTCACAGCTACTTATTAGGCTCGCCTCTTTATGCAAAACCAGGGGCTGTAGGTCAAACTCTTTGGTACGAAAGCTTGTTAAACGAAAGCGCGCATCCGTGTATGTTGTACAACGTACCTGGGCGCAGCGGTGTAAGCATTCCTATCGAAACCATTGAAAACTTAAAAGCGCACCCTAAACTGTGGGCTTTAAAAGAAGCCAGTGGCAACATCACCCAATTTGAAGCATACCGACAAGCCGCGCCTAATTTAGCGCTATACAGTGGCGACGATGCACTTATGCCCTACTTTGCCCAAGCAGGTGCAAAAGGCTTAGTATCGGTTGCGGCAAACGCGTGGCCTTTGCAAACACACGAATTTGTAAAACGCAGCTTAAGTGGCCAACACCCCAATTTATTTGCTCAGTGGACTCGCGCTATTAATAGCCTATTTGCTGTAGCAAACCCTATTCCCGTTAAAGTGCTAATGCACCAACAAGGCCGCTTAAGTAGCCCGTTGCTGCGCCCGCCTTTAACGCATCTTGAGTTAACGCAAACCGATTGCATTACCACTGCAAACGACACCATTTTATCTTGGCATTAAATACAGGTTTTTATAATGAGCTGGTTAGAACTACTAAATAATTTAGAATCCGGCGCAGTACGCGCAGCATCACAAAACGAAAGCGGCCAATGGGAAGCTAACGTAGAAGTAAAACAAGGCATTTTAGAAGCCTTTAAAAATGGCACTAACACCGAGTTTGCAGGCGGGTTTGTTGACAAGCACAACCTTGCACCGCAAGAGTTTAGCACTGACGACGGCGTGCGTATGGTACCAGGTGGTTCAAGCGTTCGTCGTGGTGCCTACGTAGCTAAAGGCACTATTATTATGCCACCAGCGTACGTAAATATTGGCGCATACATCGACGAAGGCACTATGGTTGATAGCCACGCGTTAGTGGGCTCGTGTGCACAAGTAGGTAAAAACGTACATTTGAGCGCAGCCGTTCAACTTGGCGGTGTACTTGAGCCAATCGGGGCAAGCCCAGTTGTGGTTGAGGACGATGCGTTTATTGGCGCAGGTTGTGTCATTGTTGAAGGCGTAGTGGTTAAAAAAGGCGCGGTACTTGCACCAGGCGTGCGCTTATCTGCAACCATTCCGGTATACGACTGCGTTAACGAGCGTCAGCTAGATAAAGGCGAGCCAATTCCAGAATACGCAATTGTAATACCTGGCTCTCGCCCGGCGTCTAACGAATGGGCACGTGAGCAAGGCTTAAGCATGTCGTGTGCGTTAATTGTTAAATACCGCGACGAACAGAGCGATGCATCATTATTGCTAGAAGAGGTTTTACGATAATGAGCTTTTTGAGCACGCCAATCAAAACCGCTGTTAATACGCTTACACAGCAGCTTGATACTCCTTTTTTTGTTTACGACTTAGATAAACTAAACGCACACCTTACGCGCTTAGTTGCGCAAACCGATGTAAAACTTTGGTATGCAGTAAAAGCGAACCCGCTTTCTAAGATTATTCAAAGCTTAGATAGCGCAAGCTTTAACTTTGACGTAGCAAGTAAAGGTGAACTTGAACAAGTCCTTGCACAAGGTATTAGTTCGCAGCGCGTGCTCAACACAGGGCCTGCAAAGAGCTCTAAACAAATTAAACACTTTATTGAGCGCGGCGTACGTATTTTTGTTGCCGAAAGCCTCAATCAAGTGCGTTGGTTAAACCAACAAGCGCAGCTGCAAAATACGCAGCTGCAAGTTTTATTGCGTGTGCAACTACGCTGGCCTGAAGGTGAAAAAAACCCACTAGGCGGCGACAGCCTAACTCCGTTTGGGCTTGGCTGTGATGAATGGCAAGCGCTCAATACTGGCGATTACCCAGCACTTAATTTTGATGGCCTGCATATTTTTCAGTGGGGCAACATGCTTAGCACGCAAAAGCTAAGCGAGCTGTGGTCGCAAATGATTGCACCGCTTACCACCTTGGCTAATAACTTAAATATAAACCTTAAAATTCTCGATTTAGGCGGCGGTTTAGGCATTCCTTATACACAAAACGAGACAATCCTTGAGTGGGATGGCCTTATAGCCGCGCTTGCTAAAATTAAAAAAGAGGCGGGTGTAGACGAGCTTTGGATGGAGCTTGGCCGCTACGCTGTAGGCGAATGCGGTCATTATGCTAACCCCGTAGTAGAGTGCAAACAAAACTACGGCCAACAGCAAGTTATTTTAACCGGTGGTATTAACCACTTATTGCGTCCTGCTGTTACAAGCCAAGATTTTCCTGCGGCGTTATTGCGCGAATCAACGGCGCCAGAACAAGCAATGAGCCTATATGGCCCATTATGTACTGCCCTTGATTGCTTAGGCGAGCATACCCTACCAAGCGATTTAAACGAGCAAGACTGGCTGGTGTTTAGCCAATGTGGCGCCTATGGTTTTACCGAAAGCATGCCCTATTTTTTATGCCATGAACTAGCTGCAGAATACGTGTTACAAAATGGCGAGCTCACCTGTGTACGCCAAGCAGAAGATGCCAGTCACTACTTAAGGTAATAAACATGAGCATAACAACACCCATTAGCCAAGAAAACATTGTAGTAGGGGAAGTAGCAAATGGCTTGCCTCTCACTATCCCGGTGTATCGCTTAAAAGGCGACGGCACAGGTCCAAGCGTGTATATTCAAGCCAACATGCATGGCGCCGAGGTACAAGGTAACGCGGTTATTTTTCAGCTGCTAGAGCAGTTAAAACAGCTCAATTTAAAAGGCGACATTACCTTAGTACCATATGCTAACCCTATTGGTTGCAATCAAAAATCAGGGGAGTTTACCCTTGGCCGATTCGACCCTATTACTGGCACTAACTGGAACCGTATGTATCACTACAATAGTGATTTAGTCACCCAGTTTGCCAAAGATCATAGCCAGTACGACGATGCAGCTTTAAAAGATAACTTTAAACAAGCCTTGCTTGATGAAATAGACACCAAACTTAACGGCCCCGCATATTTACTCAATACCGGTAAACGCATTGCGCTTAACCTGCAAAAGCTTGCGCACCAAGCCGACATAGTGCTCGATTTACACACAGGCCCTATTTCAAGTAAGCATTTATATTGCCCAACCTATGCAACAGACAGTGCTCGTTATTTTAATATTGAACATGTACTGCTGATCCCAAGCGACTTTGATGGCGCTATGGATGAAGCTAGCTTTTGCCCATGGTGGCACTTAAGTAATGCACTTAGCGCGCAAGGGCGTTCGTTCAACGTGCAGGTAGAAGCCTTTACAGTTGAGCTAGGTAGCCAAGAAAAAATAGATTTAAAAGAAGCACTCAACGATGCAAAGAGCATATTATGCTACCTAAATCATAAGAACGTATTAGTAGATGCACCGCATAAACCAGCTAATATAACTCGCTATGCGTGTAACCTAGATGACTACTTTGCCTTTTACGCCCCTATTGGCGGCATGGTTGAATATGTAGCACCACTTGGTGGTCATATTAAAGCAGGCGAGCCCATCGCACATATTTTACGTATGGAACGCTATCTAAGTGAACAACCATTACAAACGCTGACTCTTGATTGCGATGCTATCGCTATTTTGCACTTTGCCTCAGCAAGCGTTAATCAAGGCACTGAGTTGTATAAATTTTTTACAAACGTATTTGAGCTATAGCTCACCCTTCTCATTGCGTGAGAGTACATTAATCTCCTAAGTTAATGTACATTAGATAAAGCGGCTTTGGCCGCTTTTCTTTTGATCTGTTAGTACCGCCTTTAACGTAATGTAAACAGTTCAGTAAAAGTTCACTGTACCTAATGTAAAAAGCGTTATAATAAAATAAATCACAACCTACCCAATACTCACAAGGAATTACAATGAGCTGGCGCCACTGGATCACCCTTTCAGCTTTACTAAGTACCGCAGCATTTGCGCAAGACGAAGTACAAACAAACGAGCAAGACAGCAGTATAGAACTCGTTAAGCAATGTATTTTGAATGAAGTGATTGGGGGCGATGGCAAGCAAACACTCGATGAGCTTCGTAAAAAATGTTCTGCACTGGAAGAAAACAAACAACTGACCGCACTCGATAAACGCCAAGCACGTGAAGAGGTTGGTAAAAAAAATCGTAATGTAATCACACCCCACAAACGAAATTACATATTGCCATTATCATACGTATCGCATCCTAACGATCGCCCTTTTGACCGTTTTGATGAGCTCACCGATGAACAAGATGGTGATACGCTCGATAACTTAGAAGCAAAATATCAACTTTCAATCAAGGTTCCCTTGTTTGACGAATTTTCTGACGAAGACCAAGCCTTGTATTTTGGTTTTACGCTGCAGTCCTATTGGCAAATTTATAACTCAGAGATTTCATCGCCATTTCGTGAAACCAACTATGAGCCTGAAATTTTTTGGATAAATTACCTGGATCCAGAAAACGTACTTTGGGGCGATGAAATGGCTATTGTGTTAGGTATTTCACACCAGTCAAATGGTCGAAGCCAACCAAACTCACGCTCGTGGAACCGTATTTACGCCGACTTCATATGGGAAAACCGAGGCTTTGTTTTTAGCTTTAAACCTTGGTATCGCATAGCTGAAGACGAAAAAGAAAACCTGCTAGATGCAAAAGGGGATGATAACCCTGATATTTACAAATACATGGGGTACTTTGAATTTAGCGGTGCATATCGATATCACGATCATGAATTTAGCTTTATGACTCGTAATAACTTAAATTCAGACAATCGTGGTGCACTTCAGCTTGATTGGTCATTTCCTTTGTGGGGCCGCGTTCGTGGCTACGCGCAATACTTTAACGGCTACGGTGAAAGCTTAATTGATTATAACGCTGATGTTGAACGTATAGGTGTAGGTATATTATTAACTGATTTGTTGTAAAATCAGCTTATAAAAAAGCCAAGCATTAATTATTAAGTGCTTGGCTTTTTTAATTAAAAATTACTCGTTATTTTTTTACTGCAAACACACCTTCAAACTCAGCAACTACGTTGTCACCATCATAAATGGTTACCGGTACCACATAACTTGTTTTACCATCGGCTTCTAAATCGCTTAATTTTCCTTTACACGCTTGTAAATCTACACAACCACGCGGATCTGTATTGAGTGGCTTTAAGTACTTAATACTCGCATCGGCTAAAACTATGCTACCTTCAAGTCCCGCTTCTTTGAGCGCCAAATACGTTGCGCCCCAGCCAGTTAATGTGGCTAAACTATAAATAGAACCAGCAAACATGGTGTTATGTAAATTTAAATTAGCGTCTAAATCAGCGCTGGTTGTAAATTGCCAATCTGTGTAACTTTCTACCTTAATGCCCATTGCATCACTAATAGGAATTGATTCTCGCCAGATATTTTGCAGTACTTGAGTCCAATTTGGATGGCGGAACCAACCCGGCTCACTCGGTTTTTGCTTAACCATTTTATAATGTTGTACGTCACCAAACGCCAAGTGCGCTTTTTCTTTTAATTCGTACCCATGACGCTTATAAAATTCAAGCGCTCGCTCACGTGCAAATAACACCAGTTCATCGGCATTTTGTGTCCACGCTATTTTTTCTAAATCATGTAACAGGCGACTACCAATATGCTGATTTCGGTTATCTTCAGCCACAGCCATATAACGAACCTGAGCTTGCTCGTGGTTATTAAAATGTAATCGAGCCACACCTAATACGTCACCCTCTTTATTTTTTATAAAGCGGTGTTCAGCGTCTTGTTCTAAATCATCTTGTTCAGAACCTCTTGGTTCACCCCAAGGCGCGCGTAAAACCTGCCAGCGTAATTGATAATAAGCTTGCCAATCTTCGCTACTTTGTGGGGTACTTACCTGAAACATACTTACTCCTGTTGCTGTAAAAGCCGCATGTAAAAATTTAAAAAGGCCTCAACCTGTTGATGGCAAATACCATACTCCATCTTAACAAAACTGCAAATACGACTTTGGTGAAGCTTTTAAAATACGTAAAAAATTAATGACAGATCCCATTGCGCTTTACTAAAGCTGGTTTATGCTAAATACCATGACCACATACATTGATACCTCAACAGGCCTAATTAACAGTCATTTTATTGAAAACAGCCAAAATGAAGGAACGCTACTTTATTGGCAAAACGTAAATGGCGATCACATTCAAGTTCGCGAGCATGGTAATTTACGCTGGCTGTTAATAAACAACACGTTGCAATCCATTATCGACGTTAATAATCCACGAACTCTGTTGTTCCCTCATTTGCAATATTTAGCAGCGCAATGGCAAACACTGCCACCACCTAATAACGTGCTTGAACTTGGATTAGGCGGTGGGGCTATTCGTAACTATTTACTTAAGCAACACCCTCAAGTAAATATAACGTCAGTTGAAAAAAATGCAGGCATATTGGCATGTTATTCGCAGTTTTTTGCATCAAGCAGTAACGAAAACTTACTATGCAATGATGCGCAGGTGGTACTTACTACTGCGCGTGATATAGATTGGGTTATATTAGATTTATTCTGCCAGATAGATGCGCCCCGATTTTTATTTGAGCACGCATTTTATGAAAAAATTCACGCAGCACTTAACACTACCGGCAAACTATTTATTAACTTTTTATCGCAACACAACTCACAGTTAAAACAGCTCCAAAAGCTATTATTCGATGTATTTGGTTATACTGTATACCCTCAAAAAATTTCAGGTTACGTTAACCATATAGTGGTCATTAGTAAACAACACCCTAAACAGATAAGTTAAACGTAACCGGTCCATCGTTGCATAAACTCACTTGCATGTCGGCACCAAACTCACCGGTGGCGACTCTAATTCCCAGCGCTTTGGCTTGGTCTACAAAATACACATACAACTCATTAGCCTGGGTTGGGGTCGCTGCCGATGAAAAGCTCGGACGCATCCCTTTTTTGGTATTTGCGGCTAACGTAAATTGCGAAACAACTAATAATTCACCACCCATGTCCTTTAAACTTAGATTCATTTTATCGTTTTCGTCGGTAAAAATTCGGTAATTACTGACTTTATGTAAAAGCTTATCAGCTGCCCCTTTATCGTCTGCCTTTTCAACACCTAACAAAAGTAAAATACCTTGCTCTATTTGCCCAATTACCTGGTTGTTAACTTCTACCTTTGCGTGTTTTACGCGCTGTATTAGCCCTTGCATTTAACTTATATCCTTTGATTTAGGTTCTTCTTCCAGTTCTATTTCTGGGGTATCCTCAATATCATTTGGGCTAATACACGCCGTAAATTCGGCGCCCAAAAGTACAACTACCCACGCTAAATACACCCACACAAATAAAATAGGAATTGTTGCTACCGCACCGTAAATAACCTCATATGAAGGAAAGTGGCTAATATAAAGTGCAAACCCTTTTTTTGTTAGCTCAAATAAAAGTGCAGCAAACAATGCCCCTGGCACAGCGGCTCTAAACGATACGCGTGTATTTGGCACTAAGGTATAAAGCATGATGAAGCCCATCATCGAAATTCCATAGGGAAGTAATTTTAATAAAAATCCACTAAACCCCGGAATACCTTGATCAGCAAACGATACCAAAGAAACAATGTATGAAGTTACACCAATACTTGCCCCCAGTAACACTGGGCCTAAACTCAGTACCATCCAATACACTGCAAATGAAATCATCATTGGGCGCTTTTTCTTAATACGCCAAATGCGATTAAGTGTTGCATCTACATTACGTATTAAAAGTAAGGCAACAGCGGCTAAAAAACCTATACCCACTGCAGTCATTTGATTGGCATTGCCTGCAAAGGAGCTAATATGCTCTCTAATCACATCCGTAGAGGTCGGCACAAAGTTAGTAAACAAAAAGCTTTCTATTTCCATACGAGTCGATTCAAACCCCGGGAACGCTGAAAATATTGCAACCCCTACAGCGATAAGCGGTATTAATGAAAGCAGAGTTACGTAAGCAAGGTAACCAGCATTGACTGTAATTTGATCGTCTATACAACGATTAATATATTGCATCCACCAACCGGGTTGCTGGCGCATAAAGGACTTAACTTGCTGTTTGTAATGGGAGAGCTTATCATTCATACAATTGACTTGTGCTTATCGAGTTTTGATTATCATAACAATCAGCACCGGAATTTACAGCACTTACACGTAAATAGGGAATCAAATGAAAAAACAAACACTGTTAAGCGCATCAATACTTGCCCTAACGTTAGCATTATCTGGGTGTCAATCAGCTTACTATTCTGCAATGGAAAAAGTAGGTGTTCACAAACGTGACATTCTTATTGACCGCGTAGAAGAAACCAAAGAGTCACAAGAAGAATCTCAAGAAGAGTTTCAGTCAGCGCTTGAGCGTTTAACTACACTAATTAATTTTGATGGCGGTGAGCTCCAAGATGCTTACAATCAACTAAATGACGATTACGAATCAAGCCTTAAAGCCGCAGACGACGTTACTACCAATATCAATAAAGTAGAGGATGTTGCTGAAGCCTTGTTTGACGAGTGGAGCGATGAATTAGAACAGTACAAAAGCGCTTCGTTAAAACGCGAAAGCAGTAAAAAACTTAATGCCACTAAGCGCCAATTTGATCAGCTTCTTCGTTCTATGCGCAGTGCTGAAAGTAAAATGGAACCAGTACTATCATCACTAAAAGATAACGTTTTGTACTTAAAGCATAATTTAAATGCACAGGCAGTTGCTGCTATAAAAGGTGAATTTACTAACCTTAAACGCGACATTCAGATACTGATGAACGACATGAACAAGTCAATCGCCGATTCAAATAAGTTTATTGAGCAAATGAACAAAGCCTAATAATGCTATTTTTATAACAACTCTAAAAGCCTGTTAATCTTAACGGGCTTTTTTGTGATTATTTTTTGTTACGATTAACACATTGTTTAATAAATAGCTTTTGATAAGCTTTAATTTCTTTAAAACAATAACAACAGTCGAAATGAAATTACATACTCTGTGCTTACTTATTACCTCAAGCTTTTTAGCCGCCTGCAGCGCAAACACTGTAAATGTAATTGCTGGGCAAGACAGCATAACGCCAATTCATGAATCAGGTGAGCGTGAAGGGCGTTATCACAACCTTTATGCGGGCGATAAAACCTATCCGGTTACTTGTGAAGCTGACTGCTACCCACAACACCCGAATGTAATATGCGAAACCACTGCTGAAAATTGCACATTTAACGCTGAGCAATTAAAGCCACAGCTAAACCTTGGCTTTAATATACGCTGGTTAGGCCATGCTGGCTTTATGATCCAAACACCAAATGGACAGCATGTAGTGTTCGACCCCGTAAAAGAGCAGTTTGACTCACCCGTTGATTTAGCATTTAAGCTTGCCTCTGGGTTTTATAGACAACCTGGTGATTGGCTTACTCAAAGCGAACTTAAAAACCTAGATGCCATTATGTATTCGCATATTCATTACGATCATTTTAATAAATCAGACATAGAAGAAATAGGTAATCAACCTCGCTACTTAGCACCATTAGGCATGGCAGATAACTTTCCAAACGCAGGACTTAATATTAGCGAAATGGCGTGGTATGCAAAAACTAAAATTGATGATTTAACCATTCATGCACTACCAGCGCATCACTTTAGCAGCCGTTTATTAGTACCCTTTATTTACGAAGACAACGATAAAGACTTATGGAATGGCTGGCTACTTGAACAAAATGGCAGCACCTTATTTTTTGCAGGCGACACCGGCTACTCCAAACACTTTAGCGATATTCAGCAAAAGTATGGCGATATTGATGTGTGCTTAATGCCGATAGCCTCTTACTACAGCGAAGATAATCCCAAGTGGTATCGTTATGTTCATACAACCCCAGAAGATGCTCTTAAGGCCGCACACGAGCTTAACTGTAAAGTCATGGTACCGTGGGGGTACGGTAACTCATCATGGAAAATGGGCGACCGAAGTAGTCATTCAGCTTTACTACGTTTATTACACATGCATGAAACAATGAAATCACCCGTGCCGCTTTATATTTTAAATGAAGGTGAAAGTATTAAATTTTAAATTGCCCACCAGCTGAAATACATCAACATAATTCGTAATAACCCTCTAGCTGAACTATCTTTAATTAACTAAGCAATGTGGGGTTATTATGTTTCTAGTACGACTAATTTACGCAAGCAAAATTTCAGACGGCTTTGGCCCAAAAGATATAGAAAGTATTTTACAAAGTGCTCGTACCTATAATGTAAAAACACATGTTACCTGCATGCTTTGCTTTAGTAACGAATACTTTTTACAGTGCCTTGAAGGCTCCAGAACCGCAGTAAATAATACCTATCAACAAATATTAAACGACAAACGTCACCACAATGTAATTATGCTTAACTATACCCAAATTCCAGAAAGAGAATTTGAAAAGTGGTCTATGGGTTATGTTCCACAATCTAGAGTAACCCAATCACTGAGTCTGAAATTTTCAGGCTCTGTTGATTTTAATCCATTTAAAATGTCTGGCGAAAGTGCCCACTTATTAATGGTAGCGTTAAAAGGCAGCATTACAGGTGCTATTAGTTAAAATTCACATGTATTATTGTTTTTATTGTTAACTTAAGCCAAGCTAAGCCAACTTTAATTAATGGAACAATTAATGAAAAAAGTACTGTTAGCCACGAGCTTAGTGATCAGCAGCCAAGTAATGGCTGCTGATGTTAAATATACGTCAACCCCTATTAATATTGACGGCGTATCTGAAAGCGCATGGGATAAGGCTGCTTGGCACGATATGCCACATTTAATGGATGGTACATTGCCTTCAAACGATGCCGATTTTAAAGGCCGCTATCGCTTATTATGGGATGAAAAATTCTTATACCTACAAGCCGATATTGTAGATGATGTTTTAATAGACACACACCCAGACCCTACCTATAAATATTGGGATGACGATGCCCTTGAAATATTTATAGATAGCGATGCATCGGGCGGGATTCACCAATTTAACCACACCGCTTTAGCGTACCATATTGGCCTTGATAACCAAGCTGCCGATTACGGCCCTGATAAAAAAGCGCACTTGTATACCGACCACTTAGTTAGCAACTGGAAACGCAATACCACTGCACCCTATAACATTACTTGGGAAGTTGCGATAAAACTCTACCCGAATGATTATAAAGAAGGGGCTAATAACACTCCGATCACCCTAAAGCCAAAACAAGTAATAGGCTTTATGCTCGCGTATTGCGATAACGATGGCAGTGAAACACGCGAGCACTTTATGGGGTCACACGAAGTACAGCCAGTGAACGGTGACAGAAACCGAGGATTTATAGACGCAGATGTATTTGGCAAAATCACCTTACTACCAAAAAAGTGATGTAAGTTAGCGTGTAGGTTGGTTTAAGCGCAGCGAAACACAACGAAAAAACCAACCAACAAAATAGAAGCTTTGAACTATCAGTTGTTCTAGCGCTTGCTCTTTTACTTCTCATTATCTTCTCTTTGTGCAAATATTTTTTAAGCATATTTTTCACCAAGAGGACAAGAGGCGCTGTGCTTTTAGAGCTCAATATTGATAACTAAAAACTGAAAGCTTCTCTTGCTTTAAAAACAAAAAAGCCGCTGTATTTTGCAATACCGCGGCTTTTAAAAATCATTATTCTAAATTAATAGATTATGATTTAGGAGCACGACCCGCACGTTTACGCTCATTTTCAGTTAAATGACGTTTACGAATACGAATGTTCTCAGGTGTAACTTCTACTAACTCATCATCAGCAATAAACTCAAGCGCTTGCTCAAGTGAATAGTTCAGATGTGGTGTAAGTGTTTGTGCTTCATCTGTACCAGATGCACGAACGTTAGTAAGTTGCTTACCTTTAAGCGCGTTAACTGTAAGGTCGTTATCGCGGCTATGAATACCGATAACCATACCTTCATAAACTTCAACACCGTGACCGATGAATAAACGGCCGCGCTCTTGTAAGTTAAATAATGCGTTAGTAAGTGCTTTACCTGTTGCGTTTGCAATCATTACGCCGTTCTTACGAACACCTAGCTCGCCACCTTTGTGCGGACCGTAGTGATCGAACGTATGGTAAAGTAAACCAGAACCCGAAGTAAGTGTCATGAACTCAGTTTGGAAACCGATTAAGCCACGGCTTGGGATCATAAAGTCCATACGCATACGGCCTTTACCATCTGGTGCCATGTCAGTAAGTTCACCCTTACGAAGACCAATTTGCTCCATGATAGAACCTTGGTGCTCTTCTTCACAGTCAATCGTTAGTGTTTCATACGGTTCTTCTAACACGCCATCAACAGTACGTAATATTACTTCTGGACGAGATACAGCAAGCTCATAACCTTCACGACGCATGTTCTCGATTAAGATACCTAGGTGTAATTCACCACGACCTGATACGCGGAAGCTATCTGGGTTATCAGTATCTGCAACACGAAGTGCTACGTTGTGTACTAATTCTTTGTCTAAACGCTCACGAATATTACGTGATGTTACAAACTTACCTTCTTTACCACAGAACGGAGAGTTATTTACAGAGAACGTCATTGTAACTGTAGGCTCATCAACACTTAGTGGTGGTAATGCTTCAACGTTGTTAGGACAACAAAGCGTATCTGAAATCTTAAGCTCACCAAGACCAGTAACGGTTACGATGTTACCAGCATAAGCTTTCTCAGTATCGATACGCTCAAGGCCTAAGTAGCTTTGTACTGAACCAATTTTACCGTTACGAGTCGTGCCGTCAGCGCCAATAACTGTAACTTGTTGGTTAGTCGCAACAGAACCACGTTTGATACGACCAATACCGATTACACCTTTATACGAGTTGTAATCAAGCTGAGAGATTTGCATTTGGAAGTCACCTTCAGGATCTGCATCCGGTGGTGATACTTCGTCAACGATCATCTTGAACATAGGTTCCATGTTGTCTGATGGCTCGTCTAAATCTAATGTTGCCCAGCCGTTGATAGCTGATGCATAGATTACTTTAAAGTCTAACTGTTCATCAGTTGCACCAAGGTTATCGAATAAATCAAAGATTTGATCCATAACCCAATCTGGGCGTGCACCTGGCTTATCAATTTTATTGATAACGACGATTGGCTTTAAGCCTTGCGCGAATGCCTTTTGCGTTACGAAACGCGTTTGTGGCATTGGACCTTCTTGAGCATCAACAAGTAATAATACTGAGTCAGCCATCGAAAGTACGCGTTCAACTTCACCACCGAAATCGGCGTGTCCCGGGGTATCTACGATATTGATGTGGTAGTCATTCCAAGAGATAGCTGTGTTTTTAGCTAAAATGGTAATACCACGTTCTTTCTCAATGTCGTTTGAGTCCATCACGCGCTCTTCGTTACCGCCGCGTGTTTCTAATGTACCTGATTGCTCAAGTAGTTTGTCAACCAGAGTTGTTTTACCGTGGTCAACGTGCGCGATAATCGCTATATTTCTTAACTGTTCGATGCTCATATATTTACTCAGAGAAATTAAATTCTCAATGATCCTGCAAGATCTACGCACTCATCTGCGTTTTCACGAGATGTCCAAGCATAGGATTTAAAAGGGCGCATATTATCCCTCATTAATGACATGGATGAAAGTTTATCCAATACAATTTTCAAAACTTTCTCAATACTTTTACTAAGTATCTGTTTTATATATGACAATTATATGAAATAAATTGCCATTATTTTTTAAAAAATGCAGTTTACACTATTTATACGATATTTTTGGCACTCTTTTACATTTAGGTTATGCTGATTTTGAGCGATTAAATTAACAACAAATTGTAGTGCACATAGCCTGCACCAAAGTGGAATTTAACTGCACCATAATGGTGCTGTTTTATGCCCCACATTGTAGCAACTAAGTTTTTTTAACCTATAAACATAGAGTTATAAAAATGGCACAAAATCAGCTTAATAAATCCCAAAGCAATTATGCAGCAATAATAAAACCCAATAGTTGGAGGACACATGTCACAATCGGTTTTAGATTTTATTAAAGAAAATGACGTTAAGTTCATTGATTTACGCTTTACTGATACAAAGGGTAAAGAGCAACATGTATCTATTCCTCATCACCAAGTTGATGAAGATTTTTTCGAAGACGGTAAAATGTTCGACGGTTCTTCAATTGCTGGTTGGAAAGGCATAAACGAATCAGACATGGTTTTAATGCCTGTTGCTGAATCAGTAAAACTTGACCCTTTCACTGAAGAAACAACATTAATCGTACGTTGTGACGTTGTAGAGCCTTCTACACTTCAAGGTTACGAGCGCGACCCGCGTTCAGTTGCTAAACGTGCTGAAGATTACATGCGCTCTACAGGTATTGCTGATACCGTATTATTTGGCCCAGAGCCAGAGTTCTTCCTTTTTGACGATGTTAAATACAAATCAGACATGTCTGGTTCAATGTACAAAGTTGACGCTGTAGAAGCGGCATGGAACTCAGATAAAGATTATGAAGGCGGCAACACTGGTCACCGTCCAGGTGTTAAAGGCGGTTACTTCCCTTGTTCACCTGTAGATTCTTCACAAGATTGGCGTTCAGCTACCTGTTTAGTACTTGAAGAACTAGGTCAAGTAGTAGAAGCACATCACCACGAAGTAGCAACAGCAGGCCAAAACGAAATTGCAACTCGCTTTAATACTATGGTTTTAAAAGCAGATGAAATCCAAGAAATGAAATACGTTATTCATAACATGGCTCATTTATACGGAAAAACAGCTACATTCATGCCTAAGCCAATTGTTGGTGATAACGGTTCTGGTATGCACTGCCACCAGTCTTTGGCTAAAGACGGTGTTAACTTATTTGCTGGTGATAAATACGGCGGTCTTTCTGAAGAAGCGCTTTACTACATTGGCGGTATTATCAAGCATGCTAAAGCTATTAACGCATTTGCTAACGCATCAACTAACTCGTACAAACGTTTAGTACCAGGCTTTGAAGCGCCAGTAATGCTTGCATACTCTGCACGTAACCGTTCTGCTTCAATCCGTATTCCAGTGGTACCATCTGCGAAAGGTCGTCGTATCGAAGTACGCTTCCCAGATCCAACAGCTAACCCATACCTTGCTTTCTCAGCAATGCTTATGGCTGGTCTTGACGGTATCAAAAACAAGATCCACCCTGGCGATGCAATGGATAAAGATTTATACGACTTACCAGCAGAAGAAGCAGCAGAAATTCCACAAGTTGCATCTTCACTTGGTGAAGCACTAGATGCATTAAGTGCTGACCGCGAGTTCTTAACTCAAGGTGGTGTTTTCACTGACGACCTAATCGATGCTTACATTGCACTTAAAGGCCAAGAAGTTGAAAAACTTAACATGACAACTCACCCAGTTGAGTTCGAAATGTACTACAGCTGTTAATGTGACACTGTAAAAGAATGTGTGTTCTCAAGCCCGCTTAGCGGGCTTTTTTAATGGTAAATTAAATCAAACTCCACTAAAGTTAAGCAATCATAAAAATTGCAGGGTAGCAGTGTGAATAGTAAGATTTTATTGCTAATGATTACTTTAGGATTAAGTAATTATGGTTATGCGGGTGAAAAAAGAATTTACGCTTGGAAAGATCAAAACGGCGTTTTAGTGTTTTCAGATACACCGCGTAAAGGTGCTACAGAGGTAAAACTCTCTAGCCAGAGCTTAACTATGCCCGCTAAAGAGATAGCGACTCTCAGCAGCCAATCCCATACTAAAAAAACAGGGTTTGGTATTGCCATTACGTCACCTGAGCACAATCAAACCATTCATGAAAATACCGGCACAATATACGTCACCAGCCGCGTAATGCCGAGCTTTAAAGCAGGCTATACCATTCAATTGCTTGTTAATGGAGAAGCAAACGGCCCTGCAATAAATAACTCAGTATTTGCAATTGCTGATGTTGAAGCCGGTGAACATATGCTTCAAGTAAGACTGTTTAACGAGAAAAACCAAATTATCGCTGTGAGCGAGCCACGTATATTTAATATGCGCAGAAAAGGCAAAATCCATAGCAATTAAAGCGAAACTTAATACTTAGGCGCAGCAGCTCATTTAAGATAAAACCTGGCCTGTAAACACCTGCGCACTAAAATGGTGCAAACATGATTAATAACAAAAATTTTAGCCCCGAACTGCTTGATGCCATATGGCAAAATCAAACAACGGCAGTTATGCTTCTCGATAAAAATTTTACCGTTTTTTATGCCAATACCAGTACCAGTGAGTTACTTGGGCTTGCCACTAAACGCTTACTCGAACAGCCCTTTGATACCCTTTTTAATTACCATTCAATTGACTTAAAACGCATCGCGCAGTTTTCATTAATTGATGGCGTTGATTGCCAACAACACAGAGCTGACGTAGTCTTTAGCGATTCTCGCCATGCCAAAGTAAGTGTTAATTCAAGGCGAATTAACTTTAAAGGTACTGCGTATATTTTATTAGAATGTCGTCAAACAGACGATGAAATAAAGCACGATCAAGCTTCAAATCAAATGCATCAATACCAAGCAGCACGTAACTTAATAAGAGGCTTGGCACACGAAATTAAAAATCCTTTAGGTGGAATTCGCGGAGCGGCGCAATTATTGCAATATGAGGTTGATCAGCAAGAAAGAAATCAATGCGCTGAGCTCATCATTGAGCAAGCAGACAGATTACGTGAACTAGTAGATAGACTTTTAGGGCCTAACCAACTGCCACAAAAATCTTACGTTAATATACACCAAGCGTTAGAGTCGGTAGTGAAGTTAAGCACACTCGATAATTGTTCAAATATCGAATTAAAAAAAGATTACGATCCTAGTATCCCTAATGTGTTTATTGATCAGAGTAAAATACAACAAGTGGTTTTAAATATTGTTCGTAATGCTCAGCAGGCGCTTACTGAGGGTGGTGAGATAAAAATAAAAACGCGTATTAATCATCAACACCGTCGTCCAGGTAAGGCACCTAAAAAAGCCTTGTTGATCCAAATATCTGATAACGGACCAGGCATAGATCACAGCATACGTGAAACCTTGTTCTACCCTATGATCACCAACAAAGAAGGTGGCTCAGGGCTTGGACTCTCGATTGCACAGACGCTCATTGATCAGCACGATGGCTATATTGAATGTGATAGCTGGCCTGGACATACTGAATTTAATATCTATCTGCCCTTTGCAGATTAATGTTTGGAGTTGCCATGAAAACAGTTTGGCTTGTAGATGATGATGCATCAATTCGTTTTGTACTTGAAAAAGCACTTGAACGCTCTGGTTTTAATGTAGAAAGCTTTGCCAACGCGCAAGATGTACTTAATGCATTGAAGTTTAGTCAACCTACTGTTTTAGTATCGGATGTGAAAATGCCCGGTATGGATGGCATGGCCCTACTTGAACTCATCGCAGAACAAAACCCTGGCTTGCCAGTAATAATAATGACTGCGCACTCAGACCTAGATTCAGCAGTGAACGCCTTTCAAAAAGGGGCATTTGAGTACTTAGCTAAACCATTCGATTTAAATGAAGCCGTTGCACTTGTTGAAAGCGCATTTAGAGCAAATTCCACAAAAAAAACCAAACGTAAGCAAACGCCCCCTAAAAGTGCTCATATCATTGGTGAAGCACCCGCTATGCAAGAGGTCTTTAGAGCAATAGGTAAACTTTCAGCATCTAGCATGAGTGTTTTGATTAATGGTGAGTCGGGCACAGGTAAAGAGCTCGTTGCAAGTGCACTTCACAATCACAGCCCGCGTAAAGAAAACCAATTTATTGCCCTTAATATGGCTGCTATACCTAAAGAATTAGTCGAGTCTGAGCTGTTTGGCCATGAAAAAGGCGCGTTCACCGGTGCAGATACCGTGCGAAAAGGTCGATTTGAACAAGCCAATGGCGGCACTTTATTTTTAGATGAAATTGGCGATATGCCTTTAGATGTGCAAACACGCTTACTTCGCGTACTTGCCGACGGAGAGTTTTACCGTGTTGGTGGTCATCAAAGTATAAAAGTTGATGTACGCATTATTGCCGCAACACATCAAAACTTAGAAGACTTAGTTAAACAAGGTAAGTTTAGGGACGATTTATTCCATCGCTTAAATGTAGTACGCCTTCATTTACCTGCTTTACGTGAACGCACCGAAGATATTGAACGCTTAGCGCAACACTTTTTACATAAAAGCGCTAAAGATCTGCAAGTAGAAAGCAAAGTATTGAGCCCTAAAGCAACCGAGCAACTTCGTTTATTTAACTGGCCAGGCAATGTTCGCCAGCTTGAAAACACTTGTCGTTGGTTAACGGTTATGGCACCAGGCGAGCTTGTTACAGAGCAAGATTTGCCCCCTGAAATTATTGAAGTAACACCAATACAAGAGGAAGGTGATTGGCTGGATGCTTTTCAGCAATGGCTTAATAATGAACTAAAACAAGGTAAAGAAAATATTTGGCCAGACATACAGGCACAACTAGAAACACGCTTAATTAAAACAGCACTTGCTAATTGTTCGGGTCACAAACAAGATGCCGCCATAAAAATAGGCTGGGGTCGCAATACATTGACCCGAAAATTAAAAGAGCGCAATATTAGCTAACAATGTGCATTAAATTTTGATATCGAATGAAATTAATCGAACACATTCCATTGTTCAAACAAATGGAAATAATTAACAGGCTACATTTTTTTAAAGAATTTACGCTTAACGAGCGTCAAATTTTATTAGAATCATATGGCCTATTGTATTTAGTTGGCCAGCACCAATTTTTGTTTAAACAGTTCGATAACGATAAACGATTGTATATTGTACTTAGCGGCGCACTTTTAGTATTTAAGCATAATCACTTACTTGAACTGGGCACAATAGAGCCTGGCGAATTTATAGGTGAAGGCGCATTTATAAATAACAGAGAGCGCAGTACAAGTGCTCGCGCTAAAAGCGATACCATTGTCCTTGCCATCACCCCCGAAGCACTCACTCAGTTACCCAATGTCATTAGAGAAAAAATTAAAGACCGCATTATTGAAGGTATGAGTGAACGAATAACTAAGCTCAGTGACTATATAGAAAATCACGGTTAGCTCAGTGACTATATAGAAAACCACGGTTAGCTCAGTCCATATGAACAACCTGCAATGAGCAATCGAGCCAGCTAGGATTGTTAACATGGGCTGTAAACGTGTAAGTATCTGATGGTTTATCGCCAAAGGGCGTATTTATAAGTGGCTGCGAGTGACGATAAGTTTGCGAATAATTTTTGTAATAAATGACAACGTAACCATATAAAAACTCCCAACCCAACCTCACAACTGCACCACTGGGTAAAGTAAAATCAGCGTATTCTTTGGTAAAGGTAACGATTAAATCATTGTACTTATCTTCACTGCATTGAGTTGTTCGTAACTGTTTAGGCATTACAAAATCAGCATTTTCAGCTGTATTTTTTAAATAAAAACCTATATTGCCATCACCATAAAAATGGTTTGAGCGACTTGTATAATTAACTTGTGGCTCATACCCGAGCGCTTGCATTATGGACGCAAGTTGTTCTGTCTCTTTGGAATAAATTTTATCGCTTGATAAAAGCAACGTTGCTTCACCAAAATCTGATGGGATTTCTAACGTTACATATTCATAGGGAAGAATTTGTGCTTTTAACGCCGCATCAAGCTGGTTACGTTGTTCATCTTGCAAGTTTTCACTAAAAACATAAACAGTGGGTTGCTGGCATGCAACTAACATACATGCCAATACACAAATTAAAAATCCTTTTTTCATAGTCACCTCATTTGATTACACTTGTAGTCTATTAGAGGTATTGCTTTATCGCAAATTAATTTATTTGATTATCTAACCAAGCATCTACACTTTTACGCGTATATAACACTTCTTTGAATAAGCGGTGACGTTCAAATTCCAAAACGCTTTTTTTGTTAGTGTTGCCACTAAGTAACTGGCTGTGTGTATCGTTAAATTTTGAAATAACCGAAAACCCGCGTTCAGGTTTTTGGTCGTGCTTTTTTATTGATTTACTAAGGTGTTCCCTAACGTCATCGGCAGTTAACATGTCTGAATGATTTAAGCCCATTAGCTCTTTTCTCATTGCTAATCTTACGCCCATTTTTTACTCCATGATTCTATGTATTCTAAATTCGACACAGCTATAGCAATTAGTAAGCCACTTACAAACATGACTCGCCGGAGCTTAACTAATAAATACTTCAGTTTTTTTAAAGTGAGTCATTTTTTAAAAAATAACTAATACGTAAATTTGAGTGATTTGGTTTGGTGCATAATTGGCCCTATGCCTTTATACTACAGCCTATGCAAGCCTCCACCGAGAGTAACAATGAACGAAGAATACATAGAAATCGAACTAGAAGAAGAGCCGATAGAGCTCTGTAAATTATTAAAAGTACTTAATTTAGTTGAAGGTGGCGGCCAAGCTAAAAACCTAATCGCCGAAGGCTATGTGGGTGTTAACTATGAAATTTGTACAATAAAGCGGAAAAAATTATACAGTGGTGATGTACTGGAATTTGATGGCGAGCTCTTTCAACTCTCCCTGAGTGAAGATGCAACACCAGCACAAAGACCAAGTGAACAAACACCGGTTGAACCCAAACAAAACATTTCACCGCCTGAAAGCCAACCAGCAAAAAGTAAACGTAAGCGCACTAAAAAGCCAAAGGTCGATGAAAAAACAGGGCGTCGTCCTATTTCATTTGGGTAAGCTTACAAATCGCATTATAAAAAAGCCAACTTGTATAGTTGGCTTTTTTACTCTTTAATAACCTTGTTAATAATAATAAAAAACAAGGTTACACATGTCATCTCACACACCTAAAAACTGGTTTAAACCCGTCGCTTGGGCTGCTCTTATATGGAATTTATTGGGCGTTATAGCATTCATTATGCACATAATGACAAGCCCAGATATGATCAGTAAACTACCATTAGATCAACAAGCTGCATATTCAAACACCCCAATATGGGCCACCATTGCTTTCGCCGTTGCCGTTTTTGGTGGTGCTTTAGGCTGCATTTTTTTACTTGCTAAGAAATCGCTTGCAACACCTACTTTTGCTTTATCGCTCGGCGCGATAATTATACAGCAGTACTACAACTTTTTTATAATTGATAGCATTGCCTTGCTAGGAATAAGCTCGGTTGTAATGCCACTTATGGTAGTTTTTATTGCCTTAGCGCTTATTTATTTAAGTATAAAAGGGAAACAACAAGGCTGGCTAAACTAACTGAATAGGCCAGCTGAACAACGTGCTTTTTCGTTGTCATAGATGGTTTATTGAACTCATAATTTAACACCTTACTTCCTATTACAGCTGCACATAAATGCAGCTATTTAATACTCATTTATCATGGTATGCACTTTGCAACTGCGTAATTACAGAGGTTACTTTTCAAAAAATTTAATTAGTTAAGAAGGGGCAAAATAATGAAAAATAGTTTCGATACCCAACATGAGCTCACAATTAATGGTGAGCAATATAATATTCATTCTCTAAAAGGGCTTGGCGACAAAGCAAAACGACTCCCCTTCTCCTTAAAAGTCTTGCTAGAAAATTTGCTGCGCAACGAAGACGGCGAAAACATCAAAGAACAAGACATTAATGCGCTATTAAATTGGGACCCAAAAGCAAAACCATCATCTGAAGTTGCATTTACCCCTGCACGAGTAGTAATGCAAGATTTTACTGGCGTACCTGCCATTGTTGATTTAGCTGCAATGCGAGATGCAATGGAAAAGCTCGGCGGAGATCCTGCAAAAATAAACCCACTGTCACCGGCCGAACTCGTAATAGACCATTCAGTACAAGTTGACGGCTATGGAAATGATGGTGCCTTTGATTTAAATGCGAAACTTGAATACGACCGCAACAAAGAACGATACGAATTTTTACGCTGGGGCCAAACGGCATTTGATAATTTAAAAGTGGTACCACCCGCAACCGGCATTGTTCACCAAGTTAATTTAGAATACCTGGCTCGCGTTATTTTTAACGAAGATAGCAATGGTAAAAAGTTTGCCTACCCCGATACACTGGTTGGTACTGACTCGCACACAACCATGATTAATGGCTTAGGCGTACTTGGCTGGGGTGTAGGCGGCATTGAGGCTGAAGCTGCAATGCTTGGCCAGCCTATTAGCTTACTTATTCCACAGGTAGTTGGCATGAAGCTTAATGGCCGATTACCAGAAGGCACAACAGCAACTGATTTAGTACTCACGGTAACTGAAATTTTGCGTAACCACGGCGTGGTGGGTAAATTTGTAGAATTTTATGGCGACGGCCTTGCAGATCTCCCCCTTGCCGATAGAGCAACCATTGCTAACATGGCACCTGAATATGGTGCTACATGTGGTATTTTTCCAATTGATGACGAAACGATTAATTATTTACGTCTTACCAACCGTGATGAAGACCAACTAAAGCTTATTGAAGATTATGCAAAACACCAAGGCTTGTGGCGTAACGATGGCGACGAAGCTCGCTATACCGACACACTAGAACTGAAGCTCGATGATGTTGTACCAAGCCTTGCAGGCCCAAAACGCCCACAAGATAGAATAGCGCTTAACAAAGCCGGCGAGGAAATCTCTCAGCACCTAAAAGGTTTTCAAGAAGAGCGTATAGCACATCGAGATAAAAGTGATGACGAGCAATCGCGTATTGAAAGCGAAGGCCCAACAACCAACCCTGATGAACCTGTAAACGAAGCACAATTTATGGGGGCGGCAAAAGTTAACTATAAAGGCCAAGAGTTTGAACTTAACGACGGTGCATGCGTTATTGCAGCTATAACAAGCTGTACCAACACGTCTAATCCAAGTGTTATTTTAGCCGCAGGCCTTGTGGCTAAAAAAGCAAAACAACTAGGTATTAACGTTAAACCTTGGGTTAAAACATCACTGGCACCTGGCTCAAAAGTAGTTACCGACTACTTAGAAAAAGCGGGGTTAATGGACGACTTAGAAAGCCTAGGTTTTAATTTAGTCGGTTACGGTTGTACTACGTGTATAGGCAACTCAGGACCGCTGGCTGATGAAATCTCACAAGCTATTCAAAAACACAAGCTGGTAGTCAGCTCTATCTTATCGGGTAATCGAAATTTTGAAGGGCGTATACACCAAGATGTTAAAATGAACTTTTTAGCCTCTCCTCCTTTGGTTGTTGCCTACGCAATTGCAGGTAGAACAGACATAGATGTTTATAACGAGCCCCTTGCACAAGATGAAAACGGTAACGATATTTACCTTAAAAACATTTGGCCAAGTGTGAAAGAGGTTAGCGACTTAGTAAAAGAAACGGTTACCAAAGAGATGTTTGCAACAAGCTACGCCAATGTTTATGAAGGCGATAGCCGCTGGCAACAAATTCAAATACCTGATGGTAAGTTGTATGATTGGAACGACGCATCTACCTATATTAAAAAAGCACCATTTTTTGATGGCATGACCGTAGAGCCACCGGGTATTCCTACCATTGAAGGGGCTCGCTGTTTAGCCAAGCTAGGAGACTCGGTAACAACCGATCACATCTCTCCTGCAGGCGCGATTAAAGCGGATGCACCTGCTGGTCTTTATCTACAAGAGCACAATGTAGAAAAAGCACAGTTTAATTCTTACGGCTCTCGCCGAGGTAACCATGAAGTAATGATGCGTGGCACCTTTGCTAACGTACGACTTAAAAACTTGTTAGCACCGGGCACTGAAGGCGGTGTAACACGCACGCAACCAGATAATAGCTTAGAAAGTATTTATGATGCAGCTATGGCATATCAAAAAAATGATACACCGCTTATTATTTTAGCCGGAAAAGAATATGGTACTGGCTCGTCACGCGATTGGGCTGCAAAAGGTTCGTTGTTGCTAGGTGTGAAAGCTGTTTTTGCACAAAGCTATGAACGTATTCACCGCTCTAACTTAATTGGAATGGGTGTACTGCCATTACAATTTAAAGAGGGTGAAAGCTATGAGTCGCATGGTTTAACTGGCCAAGAAGAGTTTGATATTCAAGGTCTTTACGATAAAACCGACGAGATTACACTGATAGCAACCAATGCCGAAGGCAAAAAAACAAGCGTAAAAGCCGATGTACGTATTGATACTCCTAAAGAGTGGGATTACTACAAGCATGGCGGTATTTTACAATATGTACTGCGTAACATGCTTAACTAAGCTGCGTAGTGAATGACTCATAGGCCTTATGGTTACAACCATGAGGCCTTTTTTATAACTGCCTTATTATTGCGCTGTATCAATATACAAAACACATAGCCTATTACACTGGCACCATAACCAGTGGAGGCATTATGTCGCATGTAACGATTATTAGAGTACTTAAAACATCTATTGTACTTGGCTTATGCCTTATAGTTACAGGCCATACACTTATCATATCTAATGGATTTAATGAGCAATTTGGTATTAACGGCATTATTGCATCTGCAGCTTGCATCGCTGTGGGTATACTCTTGTCACTACCCACCAAAATATATTTAACCATTTTACTAATGGAAGCTGAAAAACGTTATACCCGCTCTCATACTCATGAATAGCGCTTAAAGTACACTTAAGTTATTAATTTCTTTATTACGTTTTTCTAATTTTTTTTCGATGTTTTCTGCATCTTCAAACAGCTTTTTAATCGATTCAGGATTTAATATTGAAGGGGTTTGCGTATTAGCTGACATCTCACTAGTACTAGACTCTAAGTTTAAAATAGAAGTATCTTCTGCACCAATCACGGTTATATCCTCAGGGTTGAGGGTTAACTCTATGCTTTTACCATGAGGGTTAGGGCTATCTGAATAATGCCATTGGCCTGTTTCATCTTGCCACTTATAAATAGTACTTGAAGAGGTAATCGTTGAGCTGTTGCTTGAAATGCTACTCGTCACTTTATCGCCAGCCTCGTGAATGCCTTTTACAGCTTGATTTAGCGTATTGGTTGATAACGCAACCATTTGCTCTTTAATTTGCTGGGTTTCTTTGCTGATAGTTGAACCTGAAAGCCAAGGTTGGCCGTCTGGCTTTTTTAAATAAAATAATGATATGACAGCAATTACCATCACTGATATTGCTAAATAGGTAAAGTATTTCATAGCGTTCCTGCTTTGTTTGTTCCTTTAATATAATATTAGTGAATAAAGCACTCACTGGCAATTTTATTATCTAAATTTAGATAATAAAAAACGCAGCCTAAGCTGCGTTTAATTGCGGTTAAATAAAGCGTTAAGGTACTAAATACCATCACCATCCATATGAAGACCGCATTCACGGTTTAAACCAAAAAAGCGGGTTTCTTCTTCAGTCATGCCCGGCTCTAGTTTGCGTGTAGTGTGTACATCGCCCATTGATACATACCCTTGCTCCCATAATGGGTGGTAAGGTAAGTCATGCTTAGTTAGGTATTGATATACATCGCGGTTTGACCATTCAATAATCGGGTACACTTTTACCGTACCACGGCTTATTTCTACAAACTGCTTATCTGCACGAGTAGAAGATTGATCGCGACGTAAACCACTAAACCAGGTACCCGCTTCAATTTCTTTTAAAGCGCGAGTCATTGGCTCAACTTTATTAAGCTGATTATATTGCTTAATACCGTCCTCACCTTGCTCCCATAACTTTCCAAACTTAGCTTCTTGCCATGCTGGGCTCAGCTGCGCCTTGTACACTTTTAAATTAAGTGACAAACGCTCGCTCATTTGCTCAATAAACTGGTACGTCTCAGGGAACAAATAACCAGTGTCTGTTAATACAACAGGAATGTCTGGGCGTTGGGTTGTCATTAAATGCAACATCACCGCAGCTTGAATCCCAAAGCTTGACGATAGAAACGCGGTATCGGGTAAATTTTCAAGCGCCCACGCAACACGTTGCTCTGCGCTCATATTTGCTAATACACCATTAGCATCAGCTAACATAGCCGCTTGGCTTTGTTTATCTAGCTGTAATATATTTTTAAATTCACTCATGGAAAATTCCAAGCCTCACCAGCGCCAAGCGCTGGTATCTAATTATGCGTGAAAATCGGTTACTGATACTTTTACTTCAGCAACAATGCCTTTGCGAATTACAAAGTCACCAAAACATTCACCGTCGTTTCGCTCACTTGCCCACTGGCCAATTAGCTTATCAAACGCCTCTAGGTAAACATCTTCACCTACGTTTTCAAGGTACAGTTTAGGAATGCGTGTACCTTCAAGGTTACCGCCTAAGTAAACGTTGTATTTACCAGGCCCTTTACCTACCAGCCCTGCTTCTGCAAGCATTGCGCGGCCACAACCATTAGGACAACCTACAACGCGCATAATAATGCTATCGTCTGGTATCCCGTGTTTAGCGAGTAAAGCTTCAGTTTTTTCAATTAAGCTTGGTAAGTAACGCTCAGCTTCGGCCATTGCAAGCGGGCATGTAGGTAATGCCACACACGCCATTGAGTTTTTACGTTGCTCTGTGTCACCGTCGTCAATCAAACCATGGTTACGAGCAATTTCTTCAATCACTGCTTTTTGATCTGCAGGTACACCGGCAATAATTAAATTTTGGTTTGCCGTCATACGCATATCACCTTGGTGAACTTCTGCAATTTTACGACACCCTGTTTTAAGTGGCTTATCTGGGTAATCTAAAATACGGCCGCTTTGAATAAATAGCGTAAGGTGGTGCTTACCATCAATGCCTTCTACCCAACCAATACGGTCGCCTCGATGAGTAAATTCATATGGGCGGCTAGGTGCAAAGTTTACACCCGCGCGTTTTTCTACTTCTGCTTTAAATACGTCAGACCCAACACGATCTAGTGTGTATTTAGTTTTTGCATTTTTACGGTTAGAGCGGTTACCCCAATCGCGCTGCACTGATACAACGTGCTCAGCAATTTTTAAGGTGTCTTCTAGCGCGATAAAACCAAAGTCGTCAGCTTTACGCGGATACGTAGCCGTATCACCGTGGGTCATAGCAAGGCCACCACCTACAAGTACGTTAAAGCCAACAAGCTTGCCATCTTCAGCAATAGCAACAAAGTTTAAGTCATTCGCATGCACATCGACTTCGTTGTTAGGCGGAATAGTAACCGTGGTTTTAAACTTACGCGGTAAGTAGTTAGAACCTAAAATAGGTTCTTCTGTCGTTTCTGCTTTTTCGCCGTTTAACCAAATTTCAGCATACGCTTTTGTTTTTGGTAATAAATGCTCTGAAATTTTTGCAGCCCACTCATACGCTTCTTGGTGTAGCTCAGACTCAACAGGGTTAGTAGTACACAGCACATTACGGTTTACATCACCTGCGGTAGCAATAGAGTCAATGCCCACGCTATTTAGCATTTGGTGCATGCCTTTAATATTTGGCTTTAAAACACCATGGAACTGAAACGTTTGACGCGTAGTTAAACGAATGCTGCCGTAGCTGGTTTTATCATCAGCAAACTTATCGATTGCTAACCACTGCTCTGGCTTGATAATACCGCCAGGCATACGCGCACGTAGCATTACGTTATGCAGCGGTTCTAATTTTTGCTTTGCACGCTCTGGGCGTATATCGCGATCATCTTGCTGATACATACCGTGAAAACGTATAAGTTGGAAGTTATCGGCTGTAAAACCACCGGTAATTTCATCTTTTAAGTCTTGCTCTATAGTGCCTCGTAAAAAGTTACTTTCTCTTTTCAAACGCTCGTTATCAGAAAGCTTTACGTTTTTATCTTGTTCGCTCATTTTAAATCCTAAATTTGTTACAGTGACGGCTGTTAGCTGTTAATAAAATAAGAAACGTGATTAATACACGTCTTTCTGATAGCGGTTTGCGCTACGCAGGTCTTTTAAATATTGTTCTGCGTCTTCATCATTTTTACCCGTATTTTCTTTAATGATATCAACCAATGCTTGATGTACATCTTTTGCCATACGGTTTGCGTCTCCACATACATAAAAGTGAGCGCCAGCTTCTAACCACTCAAAAATGTCTTTTGAGTTTTTGCGAAGCTTATCTTGTACATAGATTTTTTCGGCTTGGTCACGGCTAAATGCAACATCTACTTTATTAAGTAAACCTGACTTTAAATAACCTTGAATTTCTACTTGGTATAAAAAGTCTTGAGTAAAGTGTGGGTTACCAAAAAACAGCCAGTTTTTACCCTGTGCTTCACGCGAGTCACGCTCTTGTAAAAATGCGCGGAATGGCGCAATACCAGTACCCGGACCCACCATGATAATAGGTGTTTCATCGTTAGCCGGTAAACGGAAGTTGTCATTATGTTCGCTAAATACTTTTACTTTGCAGCCTTCTTCAGCACGACGCGCTAAATAACCAGAACAACCACCTAAGTGCTCGCTGTCAAAAGTATCAAACTCAACAAGTCCAACCGTTAAATGCACTTCGTCTTCAACTTCGCTTTGGCTAGACGCTATAGAATATAAACGAGCCTGAAGCTTACGTAAGCAATCAACTAATGTTTGTGCATCTAGTTTTGCTGGATTTTGACGAATAACATCAAATATTTGGCGTGGCTCAATGTAAGCACGCATTGCAGCTTTATCTTCAACTAGCTTAAGTAGCTCAGGCGTGCCTATTGCTGTTGCGTATTTTTCAACAAAACCTGGATATGACTGCGTTAGCTCTAATTTTTCGATAAGCGCATCACGCACGCTCAATTCTTCATTCGCAACTTTAACGCGACTTGAACCATCAATTTGGGTAAGTTCTAGCACTTCATCAACTAACGCCTCATCATTTAAAAAATATACACCCAGTGAGTCGCCCGGTGTGTAAGTGATATCAGAGCCTTCAAGCGAAATTTCTACATGGCGTACATCTTTTGTTGAATCACGCCCGGTAATTTTTTGAACGGCTAATAATTCGGCTTCAAATGGATTTTGCTTTGTGTACTGGCTAGCTGCAGGTGTTGGTGCACCAAATGGCATAACCGCGGCTTGTCCACCTGCGTTACCCTGTTGCGCTTTTAAATCTGGTTCAAATGCATCCAGTGCGCCTTGAATCCATGTTGCAGCTTCTTCTTCGTAGTCAACATCTAAATCAGCGCGTTGGTAAACTGACTCAGCGCCTAACTTATTTAAACGCTCTTCAAAATCTTTTGCTGTTTGGCAGAAAAACTCATAGCTAGAATCGCCTAGACCAATGACAGCTATTTTAACACCGTCGAGTTTAGGGGCCTTTTTAGTGGCTAAAAATGCGTGCAACGTTTCGCCATCTTCAGGCGGTTCACCTTCACCGTAAGTCGATACAACAACGGTTAAAAACTTTTCTTTTTTCAGGGCCGTTGGTTTGTAATCAGACATACTCACTAATTTGGCTGATAAACCACGCGATTCAGCTTGCTCTTTCATTTGGGTTGCAACACCTTTTGCATTACCCGTTTGTGAGCCATATAAAATAGTTAATACTGCTGCATCGCCCGTTACTGATGTGCCAGCCGTAGGCATACCAAGTGCTGAAGCATTTGCATTAGCTGCTAAGTAACCACTTACCCACGCTTGTTGTATTGGATTAAGCTCAGCCACTAAACCTTGCAGCTTTTGAACTTGCTCTTGCGATAGCGGGCTTGCCGCAGCATTTAGTTGACCTAACAACATGAATCGATTCCCCATAACCCTGAAAATTAAGCACAACACACACCGTGTATTGTTAAAAATGAGTTTTTCCTCAGCCGATATAAGTTTGCTGAGGTTTTCTTACTGTGCAGGATAACGGGCTATCGACTTATCAAAAAAGAATAGAATCTGCTTTGATATTCCATTTAGTTATTAATTTTAAAAAACACCTAAAAAAACAGATTAAAGAGCGATTATTGCTTTTTATTAAATTTTAAATTAACAATTTTGTAACCTAAACAAAGTAATGTATATTATTCACTCATTATAAAAATAGGAACAATCATGTCACACGGGACATATAAAAATAAACTATTCGGAACAGCCTTATTACTTGGCACACTTCCGGTAATGGCAAATGTAGAAAATGGCAGTTTTGAGCAATGGTCAGGCAATACACCTGACGCGTGGAGCACAATAGATAGCGGTATTAGCCTATCGCGCTCAACAAATATTGTTAAAACAGGTAATAGTGCAGCAGCAGTTAATGTAACCACAGGCTCTCAGGCTAACACCGATTTATTACAACAAATAACGGTAGAAGCAGGAAAAACCTATGCGTTTTCAACTGATGTTTACCACACAGAAGGAAAAATTAAAGCCCGTTTATTCGTAGATGGTTACCAAGGCTACTCCAATAATACGCTAACTAATCAATGGCAAACAATTAGCCACAGCTATACAGCAAGTAGCAATAAAACCATTAATGTTGGCCTACGCTTTTATGATGTCAGTGGCTTTGATGGCAATGAACTTGTCTATGTAGATAATTTTCTACCTACAAGTAACGACAGTAGCTCTGGGAGTTGCTCGGGCAATAGTCTCTCTTTTAGTCTGACGACAGATAATTATGGTAGCGAAACAAGCTGGGCTATTAATAATAACCAAGGTAATACAGTTGCAAGCGGGAGTGGCTATGCGTCTAATACACAATATAACGAAGCACTGTGTTTAGGTGATGGCGCCTATACCTTTACTATTAACGACAGCTACGGTGATGGTATCTGTTGTAGTTTTGGTAGCGGTAGTTATGCACTTACTAGTGGTGGGGCAACCCTGGCAAGTGGCGCAAGCTTCAGCAACGCTGAAAGTACTTCATTTTCGCTTGGCGGTGGCTCTGGTGGCACCCCTACAACACCAACAGGTTATTATGTTACAGCACAAGGCCTAACCGGTTACGCATTAAAAACTGAGCTTTATAACATCATTAATAATCATAGCTCGCAGGGGTACTCTGCAATATGGAACTTTTATGATTCATCGGCTCGCGATACATACTTTGAAAACGATAATAGTATTTTAGATATGTACAGTGAAAAGCCAAATGGTAACGATAGCTACACATACACAGCCGTTAGCGATCAATGTGGCAATTACAGTGGCGAAGGTGGTTGTTACAACCGCGAGCATTCGTTCCCTAAAAGTTGGTTTGGCGGTACAAATGAGCCTATGAACTCAGATGTTCATCATATTTATGCAACCGATGGCTATGTAAACTCTAAACGCAGCAACTTTCCGTTTGGTGAAGTGGCAAGCGCCACGTTTACATCAACTAATGGCAGTAAGTTAGGCTCTGCAAGTAGTGCCATTAATTACACGGGCACAGTGTTTGAACCCATTGATGAGTTTAAAGGTGACTTTGCCCGTGCCTATTTTTACATGGCTACACGCTATGAAAATGTGATTGGGACGTGGCAAAATAATACCACTGCAAGTAATGCCGTTCTTAACGGCACCAGTTCGCAGGTATTTGAAAGCTGGGTTGTTGCCATGTTAATCAACTGGCATAACGCAGACCCTGTTAGCCAAATGGAAATAGATCGAAACCAAGCAGCATTTGAATTTCAAGGTAACCGTAATCCGTTTATCGACTACCCTGAATTTGTAGAAATGATTTGGTAGAAAATATAGCCTCAGCCAAGGTTGAGGCTATTTAAAACTCGCCTGACCAAGTGCAATAGACTCATAGCGCTTTCCCGTTAATTTAATCACCCATACGCTGTCTGTAAATGTGCGGCTAAAATATACAGTTTGCCCATTGGGAATATTAGGCATGAAAGACGTAATAGACTGCCAATCGCTATCTACTTTTTCTTTGAGCTTCATGCTCGCATTATAAAAACTTCCTTGTTCATTTGTTTTTACCTCAAGTGCTGTTAGCTGCTCACCGTCGCCTATTTCTATTAATGCGCTTTTATTTAAGTTAGCTAATAACTGAGGTTGGTGAATCGGTTGTAAATTTTTTAATGTTTCATCTATTTTGCTGTCTATAGTTATTTTACTCTCTAGCTTGTAAATAGTGGCTTTAATCGCAAATACTGGCTCTGCAATACACGCTGAGGATAAAAACCCAAAAGTAATCCCCATTACCGCTTTATAAAAGTACATTTTCATTCGTTATACTCCTTTATTATTTAGTCTGCCTAGCATAACCAATTTATCACCTATTAAAACTTAACTTATTAATATTCATAATATTCTTTTAATTCATAGTAATGAATATTGCTTATTGGGCTATTTAAACACACCATTTTTAGCGATAATAAATAGATGAGCATTAAACAAGGTAAGGAAGAAACTTGTCGCTAGGAATTGAACTAAAGCAATTAAGAGCAAATAAAAAATGGACGCAAGCATTTGCTGCACGCGAGATTGGTATTCAACAATCTTACTTATCTAAGCTTGAAAATGGACAATTTATTCCGTCCGCTGAGGTAATTGAAAAGCTCGAACTTTGCTATGGCAAAACGTGTTTAGATAAGTATTTACCATCAAAAACATTACAAAGCACACAGATTAAAAAAAGGCTGTTTGTAAGTTTAATTATGCTTATTACTGGTCTCGTAATGTGGTTATGCGCAACCTATGAAATTTTCTACCCAGAGACTTACTTTACTTATCAGGCCAAATTAGGCGATTTTGTAGCGTTCAACGTCAGTCAGCACTACCAAGGCGAGCAATTTATTGAAGGTGATGTTATTTACCAAATTTTAGGTGAGAGGCAAGTTAGCCGGATTGAAAACCGCTTTTTAATTGTAGGCTCCACGCTTTGTATTTTGCTATCCGTTGTCGTTGCCGCTTTTTCTAAAAAGCATTTATTAATTAAGCCTCTTAATAAAGTTTAAACACACTACTTAATAGGCTTTTTAGCGTTCCACTTATCCATTATTTTATTATATAGAATACGATCGTTATCTTTGCATGGCCTTGGCGATCCTGTTGGCAAGCCTGCTTTACCCATAACACCATTAAAATCAATCTTGTAGCACATACCTTTGTACATTTCCACCCGCTGACTACCATCTGCGCTTTGCCACAATACCGCTGATTTTAAATCACTAGAATGCTCAATTGGAACCGTTATGTGTTGATGATTTTTGCTCTTTGGCGAAGTTGCTATCTGCGGGAAATCAAAGGATACAATAGCATTACTGGAAATTGAAAACGGAGTTATTGATGCGTATGGATCAATTTTTTTAAATGGCTGCTGCTGAGTTTTTGAATTAACCTTATTTTTTTTAGGCTCAATCGCGGCTTTATTTACATTATGCTTTTTTCTATCAGTACTTATGGCAATGCTTTTACTTGTCTGAGTGGCATTCTCTGGTAAATTTAATTTTAATTGCTGAGCATTCTCAAAGTCATGCCCTTTAAGCGGCTTAGGTGTTAACTCACTTGCATCAAGCTCGGTATCATTTTCAGGGAGTGAAGCATTCGGCTGTTTACTTTTTGTATTACTGGGTAATGCTGTAAGGTCCACCATTACATACGCTTTTATCACTTTGCCTGCGTATGGTTGTGCTATCTCAATCGTTTGCCTCGAAACCAAATAAATAACAACAATATGTAAACCAATTGATATACCCCACGCTTTATAGTTACCTTTCAACACATCAACTCCCTGTGAACAGCTTACTTTATGAGTATAACTGGGCAGGTTTAGTTCATTTAAAAGGTGTATTGTCGGTCTAAAAATTATCAATAAGTTACTTTACTGCGGTACTAAATACAAAAAGCCCCAGCTAATGCCGGGGCTTTTTTACAAAACTAACTTAATTAAAAATTAAGCTTGTTTTGGACTAGAAACAACGTCTACTAAAGTCCAAGATTTATTCTTAGAAATTGGTGCACATTCACGGATAGTAACTACGTCACCCGCTTTTGCTGTGTTGTTTTCGTCATGTACGTGTAGCTTAGTTGTACGTTTAATGAATTTCCCATAGATTGGGTGCTTCACGTAACGTGCGATTGCGATAGTGAAAGATTTTTCCATCTTGTCGCTAACTACACGGCCTTGAAGAGTACGAATTTTATCGCTCATTATTGACCTGCCTTCTGGTTAATAATTGTTTTTACACGCGCGATATCGCGACGTACTGTTCTTAGCGTGTGTGTCTGAGCTAACTGACCAGTGCTTGCTTGCATGCGCAGGTTAAACTGCTCACGAAGAAGTCCTAGAAGTTCAGCATTAAGCTCTTCTACGCTTTTGTCTTTTAGTTCGCTTGCTTTCATCACATTACCGTCCGAGTTACGAAAGTTGTTTTGAATGGCAGTTTACGAGCTGCAAGGTCGAATGCTTCACGAGCAAGCTCTTCAGAAACACCTTCCATTTCGTAAAGTACTTTACCAGGCTGAATTTCAGCAACCCAATATTCAACAGAACCTTTACCTTTACCCATACGAACTTCAAGAGGTTTTTCTGTAATCGGTTTGTCAGGGAAGACACGGATCCAGATTTTACCTTGACGTTTCACGTGACGCGTCATAGCACGACGAGCTGCTTCGATTTGACGAGCAGTCATGCGGCCACGGCCAGTAGCTTTCAATCCGAAAGTACCGAAGCTTACTTTGTTACCGTTTTGCGCTAAACCGCGGTTGCGGCCTTTGTGCATTTTACGGAATTTTGTACGTTTTGGCTGTAACATTACTCGCTACCTCTACTTAGCACTTTTCTTGGCTTTCTTTGGTGCGCGTTTAGCTGGCTTCTCTTGCTCTTGTACTAGTGGTAAACCACCAATAACTTCGCCTTTGAAGATCCAAACTTTAACACCAATGATACCATAAGTGGTTAAGGCTTCAGAAGTTGCGTAGTCGATATCAGCACGAAGAGTATGTAGAGGTACACGACCTTCACGATACCATTCTGAACGTGCGATTTCTGCGCCGCCAAGACGACCGCTAACTTCAACTTTAATCCCTTTTGAACCGATGCGCATTGCATTTTGTACCGAACGCTTCATAGCGCGACGGAACATAACACGACGCTCTAGTTGAGAGGCAATGCCGTCTGCTACTAGTTGTGCATCAAGTTCTGGTTTACGTACTTCAGAGATATTAATCTGAGCAGGTACACCAGCGATTTTAGTTACTGCTTGACGTAATTTTTCTACGTCTTCGCCTTTTTTACCGATAACAACACCCGGACGAGCCGTGTGGATTGTTACGCGGATTGATTTTGCTGGACGCTCAATAACGATTTTAGACACAGAAGCTGTTTTTAATTCCTTTGTAAGGAATGCACGAACTTTGTGATCGCCAAAAAGCTGATCAGAGAAATCTTTAGAACTCGCGTACCAGGTAGAAACCCAAGGTTTAGATATACCTAGGCGAATACCAGTAGGATGAACTTTTTGTCCCATTACTTATACTCCTAGCTATCTGAAACCATAACAGTGATATGGCTTGTACGCTTAAGGATGCGGTCTGCGCGTCCTTTAGCACGAGGCATAATACGTTTCATTGTAGGACCATCGTCCACAAAGATCGTAGTTACACGAAGCTCATCAATGTCAGCACCTTCGTTATGCTCTGCGTTAGCAATAGCAGACTCAAGTACTTTCTTAACTAATACAGCCGCTTTTTTCGGGCTGTACGCCAGGATTTCTAGTGCGCGATCGACAGGTAACCCGCGGATCTGATCTGCAACTAGACGTGCTTTTTGCGCCGAACCAGAGGCGAATTTATGTTTAGCTAATGCTTGCATTTATCTTCCCCTCTTAACGTTTCTTCGCTTTCTTATCCGCAGCATGGCCACGGTAAGTGCGAGTTGGTGCAAATTCACCTAGTTTGTGACCGATCATTTCGTCAGAAACGAAAACTGGTACGTGCTGGCGACCATTATGGACAGCAATGGTCAATCCGATCATGTTAGGTATGATCATTGAACGACGGCTCCAAGTTTTAATTGGCTTTTTCTCACCGCTTTCCAAAGCTTTCTCTACCTTCTTCAGCAAGTGTAGGTCTATAAAAGGACCCTTCTTGAGAGAGCGTGGCATGGCTATTCCTCAATATTACTTAGTACGACGACGTACTATAAATTTATCCGTACGCTTGTTCTTACGCGTCTTCGCACCCTTAGTCGGCTTACCCCATGGAGACACAGGATGACGACCACCAGAAGTACGACCTTCACCACCACCGTGTGGGTGATCAACCGGGTTCATGGCAACACCACGAACTGTCGGACGAATACCACGCCAGCGGTTTGCACCTGCTTTACCAAGTGAACGAAGCATATGCTCAGCATTGCCAACTTCACCAAGTGTAGCACGACAATCAGCTTCAACTTTACGTACTTCGCCTGAACGAAGACGTAATGTTACATACTGACCATCACGTGCAAGAATTTGAACGTAAGCACCAGCAGAACGTGCGATTTGTGCACCTTTACCTGGTTTTAATTCTACGTTGTGAACAGTCGAACCTACAGGCATATTACGCATTGGTAGTGCATTACCAGCTTTGATTGGTGCATCAACACCAGACTGGATTGCATCACCAGCTTTTAAGCCTTTAGGTGCGATAATGTAACGACGCTCACCGTCTGCATATAATACAAGAGCGATGTTTGCGCTACGATTTGGATCGTATTCTAAACGTTCAACAGTAGCTGGAATGCCATCTTTAGTACGTTTAAAATCGATTAAACGGTAATGATGTTTATGACCACCACCGATATGACGAACCGTAATACGACCATTGTTATTACGACCACCTGATTTAGAGTTTTTCTCTAAAAGTGGTGCGTATGGCTTACCCTTATGTAAATCAGAGTTAACCACTTTAACTAGGTGACGACGACCCGCAGAAGTAGGCTTACACTTTTGAAGTGCCATAATTCTATCCCCTTATTACTCGGCGCCGCCGACAAAGTCTAGCTCGCTGCCTTCTTTAAGAGTAACGTAAGCTTTCTTCCAGTCGCTACGACGACCGAAACGCATGCCAGTACGTTTTGTTTTACCCTTAACGTTAAGTGTGCGAACACCCGTTACTTCTACTTCAAAAAGCTTCTCAACTGCTGCTTTAATTTCAGCTTTAGTTGCGTCATTTACTACTTTGAAAACAATCGTGTTGTTTTCTTCAGCAGCAATTGTGCTTTTTTCAGAGATGTGTGGAGCAAGGATCACTTTTAAAAGACGTTCTTCACGGATCATGCTAGCGCCTCCTCAAGTTGCTTAACAGCAGCGGCTGTAATAAGTACCTTGTCGAAAGCAATTAAGCTTACAGGATCGATACCAGCTACATCACGCGTGTCAACCTTATAAAGGTTACGTGCTGATAAGAAAAGATTTTCATCTACTTCTTCAGTCACGATAAGTACATCTTTAAGCTCAAGCTCTTTAAGCTTAGCTACTAGATCTTTAGTTTTTGGTGCTTCAAGACCAAAACTTTCAACAACGATTAAACGCTCTTGACGAACTAGTTCAGATAGGATGCTTTTGATCGCACCACGGTACATTTTACGGTTTACTTTTTGGCTGTGGTCTTGTGGTTTAGCTGCGAAGCTAACGCCACCTGAACGCCAAATTGGACTACGGATTGTACCAGCACGTGCACGGCCAGTACCTTTTTGAGCCCATGGTTTTTTACCACCACCGCTTACTTCAGAACGTGTCTTCTGAGCACGAGTACCTTGACGAGCACCTGCTGCGTAAGCAACAACTACTTGGTGTACTAATGCTTCGTTAAACTCACGTCCAAAAGTAGCTTCAGAAACTTCAAGAGCGCCAGAAGCGTCTTTGATTGCTAATTCCATCACTAAATCTCCAGGACTTATGCTTTAACAGCTGGTTTAACGATAACGTCACCGCCGATAGATCCAGGTACTGCACCTTTCACTAAAAGCAAGTTACGCTCAGCGTCAACGCGAACTAGTTCTAAGTTTTGAGTCGTTACACGCTCAGCACCCATATGACCGGCCATTTTCTTACCTTTAAACACCTTACCAGGTGATTGGTTTTGACCGATTGAACCAGGAGCACGGTGAGATAGAGAGTTACCATGTGTAGCGTCTTGCATGCTGAAATTCCAGCGCTTAACACCACCTTGGAAACCTTTACCTTTAGAAGTACCGGTTACGTCAACCTTGTTGATTTCGTTGAATAACTCAACAGTAAGCTCTGCGCCTACTTCAAAATCGCCTTCACCACCGTTAAGGCGGAATTCCCACAGACCGCGACCCGCTTCAACGCCAGCTTTAGCGAAGTGACCCGCTGAAGCTTTGTTTACACGACTTGCTTTTTTAGTGCCTGCGGTTACTTGAAGCGCGTTATAACCGTCTGTTGCGTCAGATTTGATCTGAGCAATGCGGTTAGGTGTCGCTTCAATAACTGTCACAGGGATAGATACACCATCTTCAGTGAAGATTCGTGTCATACCCACTTTACGACCGACTAGACCTAATGCCATTTTCCTAAAACCTCTCTAATCTTCCGATTAACCCAGGCTGATTTGAACATCAACACCAGCAGCAAGATCTAAACGCATAAGCGCGTCAACAGTCTTGTCAGTTGGTTCTACGATGTCTATCAGACGTTTATGGGTGCGGATTTCGTACTGATCACGCGCATCTTTGTTTACGTGCGGTGAAGTAAGTACAGTAAAACGTTCAAAGCGTGTAGGTAGTGGGATTGGACCACGTACTTGTGCGCCAGTGCGTTTCGCAGTTTCCACGATTTCTGCCGTTGATTGGTCAATCAAACGGTGGTCAAAAGCTTTTAGGCGAATACGAATGCGTTGATTTGACATTCTTAACCTCAATATAAAGAGCATTTAAAAGAGCATAAAAAAACGACCGAAACAATCTTAATTATTAAGATGTCGGCTGTTTGATTATATCTACGTTGAGTTCCAAATCGGAACTCCTGTTTATTAGCTTGAAATCCAAGCTTAATTTATCCTTTCAAGTTCCCGGGGGAATTTTGAAAGCCTGCGTATTATAGAGGTATTGGTGATAAATGCAACAACTAATTCAAAACAAAGTATCAATGATTAATTCGTCTAAATAAGTGCCAGCTTATATTATGTGACTATACTGGAACTAAATTTTTCAATGCGAGTCAATAGCTGCATTAACTAATCTCATTTCGTAAAGAAGCGATTTTTTAGATAATATGGTATCCTATCACGCTAATTTTGCTTTTTAACACCCTCAATATGGTGAGTCGATGCGTATTTTTAATTATTGTTTAAACGTTTTATCTGCTGGATTTAGTCGCTTATTTGTTAAAAGCAAAGTCCTTCCAGAAAACCCTATTAAACAGTACGATTTAAATCCTGATTACCCTACATTTTATATAGTGCGTTTAAATTCTCGTTTTGATCTTGCGGCGCTGGCTCATGCTTGTAAAAAACACGGCTTACCTAGTCCTACTGAAGAGCAAATATTAGGTAATGAACATTTAGAGCGATTTATTGGTATTAAAAATCCACCACCTTTATTTGGCGATACAGCAAAACCAACCAATGCACTGGCACAAGGCAAACAAATAATTGATCACCTTATAAATAGTGGCCAAAAAAATGTACAAGTGATACCTGCAACTATTTTATGGGGACGCGATCCAGGTAAAGAAAAACCAGGATTACGTACTTTAATAACGCATTCGGTTACACCAAGCTGGTTTAGAAAGTTTTTTGTTGTGTTGTTTTCTGGTCGCGACAACTTTATTCGCTTTAGCCAACCACTCGACTTATCACTTATTGTAAATGAAAAAGCTGATGTAAATGAGCTACCACAAAAATTACTACGTGTTGCCCGGGTTCACTTTAAGCGTCAAAAACTGGCAGCCACAGGCCCAAAAATGCCATCGCGCGAGCAATTGTTTAACTCTCTTCTTGCTTCACCAACAATAAAAAAAGCCATTCAGGATGAAGCAAAAGCTAAAAATATTAGCCAAACCGAAGCTCGTCAAAATGCGCTTAAGCTACTTGATGAAATAGCCGCAAACTATTCTGAAGCAATGATACGCGTTGCTGATCGCTTTTTAACATGGCTTTGGAATAAGCTATACAACGGCATACACATAAAACACACAGAGCAATTGCATGAACTAACTAATAAAGGCCATGAAATTATTTACATGCCTTGTCATCGTAGCCATATGGACTACTTGCTTCTTACTTACTCTATTTACCATTTAGGTTTGGTGCCACCGCATATAGCCGCAGGTGTTAACCTTAACTTTTTTCCTGCCGGTGGCATATTTCGCCGCTCGGGTGCGTTTTTTATTCGCCGCTCGTTTGCAGGCAATAAACTGTACTCAGCTATTTTTAAAGAATATTTGAGTCAGTTATTTATTAAAGGTTACTCAGTTAAGTTTTACACAGAAGGCGGGCGTAGCCGTACAGGGCGTTTGTTACCGCCCAAAACAGGTATGCTTGCAATGACCTTTCAAGCCATGCTACGCGGTATCGATCGACCAGTATCAATAGTCCCTGTGTATATTGGCTACGAACATGTCATGGAAATAAATACGTACCTTAAAGAGCTTGCTGGAAAAGATAAGAAAGGCGAGTCGGTATTTGGTATTTTTAAAGCGATAAAAAACCTTAAAAACTACGGACGTGGTTACCTAAATTTTGGCGATCCTATTTCGGTTAACCAATATTTAAATGATAACCAACCCGACTGGCGCGACGCGGTTCACCCAACTGACGTACAAAAACCTCAGTGGTTAGGCCCACAAGTTGCAGCCTTAGCAGACCAAGTTATGGTTAAAATTAATAATGCAGCTGCTTTAAATGCTGTTAACTTATTAGCAATGGTATTGCTAGTAAACGACAAGCACGCTTTAAGTAAACCAAAGCTATTAGCTCAGCTCGATTTTTACTTACGCCTGCAGCGTGATGCAAGTTATAGCGATAAAGTAACGGCGCCTGACGAAACGCCTGAGCAACTTCTTACACATGCCTTAAAACTTAACAAATTTGATGTGATAAGTGATGAGTTTGGCGAAATTATTGCCATTAGCGATAAAGAAAAAACACTCTTTAATTATTACCGTAACAATATTTTGCATCTATTTGCAGTACCTAGCTTGTTGGCATTGCACTTATTTAAGCAGCACACGACAACAATTAAGCAGTGTGAACAATTAGTACATTCGTTTTATCCACTATTTGCCAAAGAATGGTATTTACAGCCCCTTGATGAAAACTACATTACGCGTATCTTGGCCAATTTTGCTGATCAAAACTTAATTGAATTTGATGGCGACAATATACACATTACTAATACCAACGACTGCTTAGCAAAATTAGAAATGCTAGGGCGAGCATTGAGCTTCACTCTGCAACGCTACGCTATTGTGATTGGTTTTATACAAACGAGTAATGGCATTGAAAAGGCTGAGCTTGAGCGAGAAAGCCAAGTATTAGCAGATCGCTTAGGCACATTACACGGCATTAAAACACCAGAGTTTTTTGATAAAAAAGTACTGGTTGGTTTTATCGATAACTTACGTGGTGAAGGGCTTGTGACAGAAGGCGATAATGGCTTGGTGGGCAGTACGCAATTGTGCGAAACCTATTCACAACTTAAAACATTGCTACCTGCCCGTATATGGCAATCGATTAGCGACATTGTTCAAGATCAGTGTAACTAGCCGCTATACATAGATAGGGTTAGCGCTGACGCATAACCCCTTCTTGAATTGTTGAGGCAACCAAGTTGCCTTGGCGATCAAAAAATTGCCCTCTTACCAGTCCTCTGCCTGAGCTCGCACTCGGGCTGTCTATGGTGTATAAAATCCAGTCGTCTAATCTAAACGAGCGATGAAACCACATTGCATGGTCAATTGTTGCGACCTGCATATTTGGCTGCATAAACGACACGCCATGCGGCTGTAATGCAGTTGGTAAAAACTCAAAGTCAGACGCATAAGCCAATAGGTAATTATGAATACGCTGATCATCGGGCATGTCACCATTCGCTCTAAACCAAATATGTTTAACTGGCTCAATCGCTTCTGGTTTAAAGGGGTTATGAAATGTCACAGGGCGCATTTCAATAGGCATTTCGCGAATAAATTTATTACGAATCACCTCGGGTATATGCTCAGCATTTTCTTGATAAAACTCAAGCGACGAACGTAACTCTTCCGGTTGCGGTACATCTGGCATCGTTGCCTGATGCGAAAGTCCGTCTTCAACCGCCTGAAAAGATGCGGTCATATAAAAAATAGGCTTACCGTATTGAATTGCACTTACACGACGGGTACTAAAGCTTTTGCCATCGCGAATAGTTTCAACATCGTAAACGATAGGTTTAGCAGCATCCCCTGGGCGTAAAAAGTAAGAATGTAAAGAGTGAACAATACGTCCAGCCGGAAGGGTTTCCTTCGCTGCTGATAGCGCTTGCCCCATAACCTGACCACCAAAAACAGCTCTAAAACCCAAATCTTGGCTTTGCCCTCGGTATAACCCTTGCTCTATTTCTTCAAGTGTCAATAACGATAATAAATCATCTAAAACTTGGCTCATTATATGTTCCTCAATTCCCTAATAACTTAATGATACTATAGACTACAACTATGTAAATCTTTGTTAGGAATACAACTATGGCTTACTGGCTGTTTAAAACCGAACCCGATACTTTTTCAATTGACGACCTAAAACACGCACCTAATCAAACAACATTATGGGAAGGGGTACGAAATTACCAAGCCCGAAACTTTTTGCGTGATGATGTTAAAGAAGGCGATTTAGTGATGATTTATCACTCAAGCTGCAAAAACGTAGGTATAGCGGGTATAGCAAAGATAACAAGCGCAGCCTATCCAGACCCTACTCAATTTGACCTAAATAGCGATTATTATGACCCTAAAGCCACCAGCGATTCACCGCGTTGGGTAGTCGTTGACGTAACCTACCACCAACATTTGAATAAACTGGTTAGCTTAAAATCTATAAAAGCAAATGACAGTATTACAGAGTTGGCACTAAAAAAAGCAGGAAGATTATCGGTTATGCCCGTAACAGAACACGATTGGAATGAAATTATGAATATGGCTAAAGAGTAAAGTTGTAACGCCGTACTTATTTTTTTACTGCTTTTTTCTTTTTGTGCCCGTGTTTGGGCACAATGGCAAAATACATAATAAGCCCTAACCACGAAAAAAAGATGATACCGATGAGCCAACCGTTTTTTTCGTGGCCTTGCGTACGTTTACTGTTTAGTACAATGACTACAGGTAAAATGTACGCACTTAAAATAACAATTAAAAATATAACTTCATTCATTATTTTTCCAAGCTTGACCAATCAACTTCGCCGCTCAATACACGCTCAACAGAAATATAGTGGAGAATATCTCCTTCACTCACTTTATAATCCAAAGGTGGATTTAAGTCCATATTTTGAGCACTCAAGTTATGTGCAACACCCAACAAAATAGCGTCGTGCTGCCTTTTAAAATGATTAAACAAGGTGCCAAATTCCATTTCCTTACAGCCACTGGGTACTTTTAAGCTAAATTGTGTATCACCGTGTAATGTAGAAAGCAGTTCTTCTTGTACTCGACTAGAGCCGGGGTCTTGCATTGAACGAACTAATATTTCAGCCGACTTAGCACTGCTACATTCTATATTTTGACAGTGCTCCAGTAGCATATCGACCTTGGTTTCATCTAAAAAGTGAGCACTAATATGACACTCATCTTTTACTAAGCGGCTAATACGCAGCGCAGTAGTAAATGTTTGGTCATCGTCTTGTCCATCAATAATCACTTTATCGGCGTGACTTATTGCTACACGCTCTAACTCTGCTAAATCAGTAAAGCTAGAAAGACGCGCAAAATCAACCTGCTCATTAGCTAAAAACGGATGATCCATCTGCTCTGTTACCGCCAGTAAAATACGACGTTCAGTACGCTTTGTATCCGCCAAAATGTAATCAATCATTTTTTTAGTTCTGGTATCGTGCCAACCAAAAATAATGATGTGGTTATTACTGTGAGCAAAATCTTTATCACCAGTCATAGCGTGCCTAATTAAGTAAGTAACAGTTTGCCCTGCTTTTCCAA
>OJEW01000019.1_pt1 | contig 105802 bp, 93 predicted proteins | sample 1593861 | NCBI WGS metagenome assembly OJEW01 (sample SAMN05416806, study PRJEB24817) | seawater metagenome | isolation source: Sea water | place: Canada:Atlantic | collected 2013-11
TTTGTGTGCATTCTAACACCTCTTATTACGTGTCCAAATTCACTGTACCACTACAATTACGAAGCCCTTTCATGCAGCAACTTCAGCAAAATATGCGTATGCGTGGTTATAGTTTGCGCACAGAGAAAACATACCTTTATTGGATTAGAGACTATATCCGTTTCCATAATCGCCAGCACCCGATGAATCTAGCGTCAGACCATGTTGTGCAATTATGGATGGCGTGATGGTGATTATTATTTGTGCATTCATTTAGTAATCCTGTGCCAAATGTCTCTATACCGGGGTTTAACCCTATGAATCTCAAGCATTTCTATTTTTAATCTAGGAATTATGAACGCTGTCAGTATACTAAAGCGTAAAAACTGTACCCACGTGATCTATGCTCGCGTTACTCACAATCAGGGGATTAAGGTATTAATGGCGAATAAAGAATATAACGCGCAGTCGATCGAGGTCTTAAGTGGCCTTGACCCTGTGCGCAAACGCCCTGGGATGTACACCGATACAACCCGTCCTAACCATTTAGCGCAAGAAGTTATCGATAACTCGGTGGATGAGGCCTTAGCCGGTCATGCCAGTGAAATCACGGTAACCGTGCATGACGATGGCTCATTAACTACCGTCGATAATGGCCGTGGTATGCCAACCGACATTCACCCAGAACATGGGGTATCGGGGGTTGAACTGATTTTAACCAAGCTGCACGCCGGTGGTAAGTTCTCCAACGACAATTATCAGTTCTCGGGTGGTTTGCACGGTGTGGGTATCTCGGTCGTAAACGCGCTATCGACTTTGCTGGAAGTTAAAATCTGGCGTGGTGGCGAAGTCATGCGCATCGGTTTCCAAGACGGTGAAAAAGCACTGGAATTAGAAACCATTGATACCTGTGGTAAAAAACGTACCGGAACCAGTGTTCGCTTTAAGCCCGATCCTAAATATTTTGATACGCCTAAGTTTTCGATTCCGCGCCTTAAGCATAACTTACGCGCGAAAGCAGTGCTGTGCCCGGGTTTAAAAATCACCTTTAAAGCGCCAAACCCAGAAGATAATGCCGAGTGGTATTACGAAGACGGTTTGACCGACTATTTAAAGATTCATGGTGCGGGTTTAGATGTTTTACCAAAAGAGCCGTTTACGGGCTCTATGCAGGGTAAAACCGAAGCGGCTGATTGGGCGGTATTCTGGTTGCCAGAAGGCGGCGAGTGCATTCAAGAAAGTTACGTCAACTTGATTCCAACCGCGCAAGGGGGCACCCACGTTAACGGTTTCCGTTCGGGCTTGTTGGATGCGATTCGTGAATTCTGTGAATTCCGTAATTTATTACCGCGCGGAGTGAAGTTAACGCCGGATGATATTTGGGATCGTTGTTCGTATGTGCTGTCTGCGAAATTAGCCGACCCACAATTTTCTGGTCAAACCAAAGAACGTTTGTCTTCTCGTGAAGCGTCGGCGTTTGTATCGGGCGTTACTAAAGATGCGTTTGGCTTGTGGTTAAACGAACATACCAACGATGCCGAACTGCTTGCGGAAATGGCCATTGCCAGTGCACAAAACCGTTTACGCAAAGCGAAAAAAGTATCGCGTAAAAAGATTACTCAAGGCCCCGCATTACCCGGCAAATTGGCCGATTGCACCAGCCAAGATTCTGCTCGCACTGAATTGTTTTTAGTGGAAGGGGATTCTGCTGGCGGCTCGGCCAAGCAGGCACGTGATCGTGTTTACCAAGCGATCATGCCGTTGCGCGGTAAGATCCTAAACACGTGGGAGGTCGACTCTGGCCAAATTTTAAGTTCTGAAGAAATTCATAACATTGCGGTGGCGTTGGATATTGACCCGGCAGCAGAGAACTTAGATAACCTACGCTACGGTAAAATTTGTATCCTTGCCGATGCCGACTCGGATGGTTTGCACATTGCGACATTATTGTGTGCTTTGTTTGTGCGTCACTTCCGTTTATTGGTAGAGCAAGGGCATGTGTATGTAGCGATGCCGCCTTTGTACCGAATCGATATTGGTAAAGAAGTTTATTACGCCTTAGACGAAGCAGAAAAGAACGGCATTTTAGAGCGCCTGCAAGCCGAGAAAAAACGCGGCACGCCAAACGTGCAGCGATTTAAAGGTTTGGGTGAAATGAACCCGTTGCAGTTACGTGAAACCACTATGGACCCGAATACACGCCGCCTTGTGCAACTTTCATTAAATGATGGCGATGGCACGATGGAAATGATGGATATGTTGTTATCGAAAAAGCGCGCCGGTGATCGTAAAAACTGGTTAGAAGATAGCGGCAACAAAGCTGAAATTAATTAAGGACTGAGCTCAAATTAGGCAACAGATATGACAGATATTATTGATGAGTCTGGCAGTTCAAGCAGCTACCTAGACGATGGCATAGAACGCCAAACGTTAAGAGATTATACCGAGAGCGCGTACTTAAATTACTCCATGTATGTAATTCTCGACCGTGCATTGCCACACATTGGTGATGGCTTAAAACCGGTTCAGCGTCGTATTACTTACGCCATGAGCGAGCTGGGTTTAAAATCGACCGCAAAACATAAAAAATCCGCCCGTACCGTCGGTGACGTATTAGGTAAGTATCACCCACATGGTGACAGTGCCTGTTATGAAGCCATGGTATTAATGGCGCAGCCATTCTCGTATCGCTATCCGCTGGTGGACGGCCAAGGAAACTGGGGTGCGCCGGATGACCCTAAATCGTTCGCGGCGATGCGTTATACCGAAGCAAAACTAGCCAAATATGCCGACTCGTTATTGTCGGAATTAGGCCAAGGTACGGTTGATTGGCAGCCAAACTTTGATGGCACCATGGACGAACCTTGTGTGCTGCCTGCGCGTTTACCGAACTTATTATTAAACGGTACCACCGGTATTGCGGTCGGTATGGCGACCGATGTTCCGCCACATAACTTGCGCGAAGTGGCCAGTGCCTGTATTCATTTATTAGATGAACCGAAGGCGGATATCGACGCGGTACTTGAACACATTCAAGCACCGGATTTTCCCACCGACGCTGAAATCATTACACCAAAATCTGAAATTAAAAAAATGTATCGCACGGGCAAAGGCTCAATCAAAATGCGTGCGGTTTATGAAATGGAAGATGGCGATATTGTAATTACAGCATTACCGCACCAAGCATCGGGGTCTAAAGTATTAGAACAAATTGCTGCGCAAATGACGGCAAAAAAATTACCGTTAGTCACCGACTTGCGTGACGAATCGGATCACGAAAATCCAACGCGCTTAGTGATTATACCTAAATCAAACCGAGTTGATGTCGAAGCCTTAATGGCGCACCTGTTTGCCACTACCGATTTAGAACGCAGCTATCGTGTAAACATGAACGTGATCGGCCTAGACGGTCGCCCGCAAGTCAAAGATTTGCGTATGCTATTGGTTGAGTGGCTAGAGTTCCGTACGCAAACGGTTCGTCGTCGGTTGCAGCACCGCCTAGACAAAGTGCTTGCACGCTTGCACATCTTGCAAGGTTTGATGGTTGCGTTTTTAAACATCGATGAAGTCATCGAAATTATTCGTACCGAAGAAAAACCCAAAATTGTTTTCATGGATCGCTTTGGTTTAAGTGAGATTCAAGCGGAATCTATTTTGGAATTAAAACTTCGTCATCTTGCTAAATTAGAAGAGATGAAGATTCGTGGCGAGCAAGACGAATTAGAAAAAGAACGCGATAACTTAGAAAAAATTCTAGGCAGCGATCGCCGTTTGAAAACCTTAATTAAAAAAGAGCTCGCCGCCGACGCTGAATTGTTTGGTGACGATCGTCGCTCGCCAGTGGTTGCGCGGCTAGAAGCCAAAGCTTTCTCTGAAACTGACTTGCTGGGCAGCGACCCAGTTACCGTTGTTATTTCTGACAAAGGCTGGGTACGCGCTGCCAAAGGCCACGACGTAGATGTTGAAGGCTTAAGTTATAAATCCGGTGATAAGTACTTGCTCTCTTGCAAAGGTAAGAGCAATCAAAATGCGATTTTCATTGACGACGGCGGTCGAGCCTATTCTGTGCAGAGTCATACATTGCCGTCTGCGCGCGGGCAGGGCGAACCGTTATCTGGGCGTTTAAATGTTCCTTCCGGCGCTGCGTTTAAAGGTTTAGTGATGGGCGCTGATAGCGATCATTACTTAATGGCAACCGATGCGGGTTATGGTTTTATTACTCAGCTACAAGACATTCAAACCAAAAACAAAGCGGGTAAAGCGATGTTGACGGTGCCGACCAATGCCCAAGTATTGCCACCCGCTAAAATTGATGCGGTTGAAAAAGCATGGATCGCCGCCATTAGTAACGAAGGCCGCATGTTGGTATTCCCCGCCGCTGATTTACCCGTTATGGGTCGTGGTAAAGGGAACAAGATGATCAGTATTCCTGGGCCGCGCGCAAGCAGCCGTGAAGAGTTAATGATTGCAGCAATTGCCTTTAGCGAAACCGATACCTTGCTCGTACATTCTGGTAAACGACACACGAAATTGAAGTTCTCTGATTTAGAGCATTACTTTGGTGAACGTGGCCGCCGTGGTAATAAACTGCCGCGTGGATTCCAGAATGTGGATAGAGTAGAGATAGCACCAAAAGGCTAGAAAGAAAGACTAGCAATTAGTTGGCTGTTAAAAAGCCCAGTGAGTGTTCCTAATATTCTATAAAACTAGATGTTAGGGAAGCTCATTGGGCTTTTTTATGGCTGTTCACTTTTTATCTAAAAAGTTGGTTAACTCAAAATTTATCATTTTTGAGTTAACGAGAAACATTATTCGATTTCTATCTCAAAAATAGACAAAATTGAGTTATAAATGAGATTATGCTATTACTTAACTCAATTATTGCCATTTTTGAGTTATAGCCGTGAAAAAACCACCTCAAGTCTCAAAAAGTCCCTTTATTGAAATAGCTAAGGCTCAGCCAGAGCTATTATCGGCTTATATGGATCTGCACAATCCTGTGGATAAGAAAGGGCGCTACTTGCCGTTTAATGAGTTATATCGTCGCTTTCCCAGTGCGTTAGATCCGCAGCTCGCATGGTCTGTTGTACGCGATTCTAGACAGGCTCGGTTAACAAAATTGGCACCGATTAATGCCTCTTTGTCTTCGCTGGAGTATTTTATTAGCCCTACTATTCAAGAAGCTAACATAGCCATTGAACGTCATGCCTCTCTTGCTTCGTTAGAGTGGATGGCTCATCAACTAGGTGAAGGCGATGTTGAAAGGGGGAGCTTTAGGAGTGTGCTCGAGAATCTTATTAAGGACGAAGCTATTAGCAGTAGTCAGCTAGAAGGCGCCGCAACAACGACAAGAGTCGCACGTGATTTATTGCTGAATAATCGCAAGCCAGAAAGCGTCTCAGAAAAAATGATTCTGGGAAATTTCCGCTTAATGCAAGCAGCATGGGCTGAAAAAGATCAGCCACTTTCTTTAGATTTGATTAAGCAGCTGCACCATGTTGGCATGAGTGATATTAATGACGAGCAATATCAACCAGGAAGGTTGCGCCAAACCGATGATGTTGTCGTCGTGGATGCTGCGGGTGATGTTGTGCATACCCCGCCGTTGGCTCAAGAATTAGAATCACGTTTAGAGTTTGTTGCTGACTGGTTTAATACGATTGAACCGAGTCCTAGCTGTTCTGCTTTTGTTATTGCAACGTCTTTACATTTTGCTATTGGCTTTGAGCATCCATTTCATGATGGTAATGGGCGTTTAGCGCGAGCGCTTTTTTATTGGACGATGTTTAAGTATGGGTATCATGCATTTCGTTATATTTCTATTAGTGCGCTGTTGAATGAAGCACCGGTGAAGTATGGAAAAAGTTATATTCATACTGAAACGGATAATATGGATATGACGTATTTTATTGATTATCAGAGTAAGGCTGTTACTAGGGCGATTGATCAGTTTTTGCAGGATTTCTCAGTAATGGTTGATCGCTATAAAAACTTTAAACAGCAGTTTGAGTCTTCAGCACTTTATAAAAAAACCAATGAAAAGCAGCAGGCTGTTATTATTTTAGTGCACAATATTGGTATAAAAAAAGTTAATGCGGCTTGGGTCCAGACAATGGTGGCTTGTTCGTACAATACCGCGGCGTCGGTTCTTAATGGGCTGACTGAGTTAGGTATTTTCCAGCGTGAGAAGGTTGGAAGAGAGTGGCAGTACTCAATGTTGAAGAGGATTGTTGACGAAGGTTGTTAATGAATAAAATGTTTATCGCATAAAAAAGCCCAGTGAGTGTTCCTAATATTCTATAAAACTAGATGTTAGGGAAGCCTCATTGGGTTTTTTTTTGAGCTTTACTTATTTACTGCAAAGACTTCGCTACCGCTCTAAAAAATTCAACGGCAACGCTAGCCGATTCAAGATTGTTGTCGGTAAAATTAATGTTGGCTGAATTCTTAACAATGACGACACCGGCTTTTTTATTGACGTAAATAAATTGGTCATAGATCCCCAGAGCTAAAAACTCTTGGTCTGCGTTGATGGGCAGCCACCACTGATACCCGTATCCTAGATCAAGATCAGCAGAATCGCGTTTGCCAGGCATTAAGTGAGGGGCATCAGGCGTAGTTGATTCTTTAACCCAAGCTTCGGGTACGATTTGTTTATCATTCCAGCGACCATTATCTCGATACAGTTTCCCAAATTTTAAATAATCAACAGCGCGCATGTTTAATCCGCCCAACACCATCGGTTCGCCCAATTCGTCTGTTAGGTAAAAGGTATCTGCTTCAGGCTGGATATGATCCCATAAGTGCTTTTTAAAATAATCAACTATGGGTTCGCCGGTTGCACCACGAAGAACCATGCCAATTACATGAGTGTCGACACTTACGTAATGTAAGTATTGTCCTTGTTCTCTTTCTGTTTCTAGGCTGGCGGCAAACTCATCAAACGATCCTCCTAAGGCTAGCAGTCGGCCCATGCGGTTAATGTCAGAGAAAAAGTCTTTGTAATCTTCGTTAAAACGAACGCCACTCGACATTTGCAACACGTTTTTTAACGTTACACCGTCGTAGCCACTGCCTTTAAGTGACGGTGCGTAATCGGTAACAAGGTCATTGAGGTCTTTAATCTTTTCTTGCTCGACGGCGATGCCTACCAAGGCCGATAGAAAAGACTTAGCCACCGACCATGAAATCCGCTTGTCTTCGGCCGTGGTACCTAAATAATAAGATTCATGAGTAATCGATTCGTCATGCAATACCACTAAAGCTGTTGTGGCTGTTTCTTTAAGAAAATCATTTGTTTTAAAGGTTTGCGCATTAAATACAAAGCTTTCTGGCAGCGCTTGTTCAGCTTTATTAAAGTAATAAGGTTCGCTGGCGCTCGCAATAGTTATAGTTGGAAGAGCCTCTTGCATGCTGACAAAATTATTGACAATTTTGTCTTCATCAAACAAGGTGATGACCTTGTGTAAATTGGTGAGGGTACCCCAATTTAATGCGGCTGCGGCGATTAATAAAAAGCCTGCGATTATGAATATTTTTTTTATTGTTAGCATAAGTAAACATATCCGATTTGTTTAGAGTAGCGTGCAATCCAATTGAAGGCGCTTATGTTATAGACATTAACGTTAGTTTTAAAGAGAACCGTGTTGAATTGTTATACAATCTTGTTAATTTTTTAGGTAATGAATAATGGAATTAACCGCTTGGCTTTCGCTAGCATTGATCTGTGTTTTGGGTGCAATGACCCCGGGTCAAAGCTTTATTATTATTTTAAGACACTCAATGGCGGGTGGTCGTTTGAATGGTTTAGTGGCCAGCTTAGGTCATGGTTTAGGGGTTATGTTATATGCCATAGCGACGGTTGTTGGTTTGGCGGTAATCATTCAACAAACCCCTTGGCTGTTTGATGCCATTCGGTATTTAGGGGCTGCTTTTTTAGTTTGGTTGGGCTACCAGGCTTTAACGTCACATCCAGATCAAACTTTGGTCGCTTCAGAAAAAGCGAGTATACGATTACGACAGAGTTTTTCAGAGGGGTTAATGATATCGTTTTTAAACCCTAAGTTAGCGATCTTCTTTTTGGCTTTGTTTAGTCAATTTGTTGTTGATGAAGCCAGCGTATTGCAAAGTCTGATCATGATCGCCACGGTAACAGGGATCGATACGCTTTGGTATTGTCTTGTAGCATTGGTGTTGTCTCATTCATTGATGTTGCCAAAACTAAGACGCCATATTGGCGTCATTGAGAAAGCTTCAGGTGTTGTATTATTGCTGGTGGCTCTTCGAGTTGTTATCTAAAGACACTAGCAGTTATCTATTTTAAGCAGGAATGACCATGGGCCAGCCCTTGGGGTGCGGCATAATTTGAACGGGATATTCGTAGACGCGGTTAATGGTATTTTCTTGCAAGACTTCATTCACCGAACCGTTATTTACAATGCGTCCCTGTTTCATGAGTACTAACCTATCGGCATATTGAGCGGCCAAGTTTAAATCGTGCAGTACCATAATCACCGCAATATTATGTGACTGTACAATACTTTGTATGACTTCGAATACCTGATGTTGATGTGCTAGATCTAAGCTTGATGTGCACTCATCTAGAAATAAATATCGCTGTTGATCATCTTGATTGCGAGTTACCTGAGCAACAACTCTTGCTAGCTGTACTCTTTGTTGCTCGCCCCCCGATAATGTTAAATAGTTCCGATCATGCAAGTGGCTAACATTAAAAAGAGACAAAGCCCGCTCTATATAAATAGCTTTTTCATCGGTTTGTATTGGCTGCACTAAGCTCATTTCGATGACTTCTGAAACCAAAAAAGGAAAATCTAATTGTATAGACTGTGGCATTACGGAACGTAAATTAGATAATTCTAAGCTTGAATATGTATGTAAACCTAAACCTTCTAATTCAACCTGTTCTAGCCCAGCAGTAATATCTCCGCATAGAGTTTTCATTAATGTTGATTTACCTGCGCCATTGGGGCCTAAAATAGCCGTGATGGTTCTTGGTTCTACAGTTAGTGAAATATGCTTTAAAATTGATTGCTTGTTTAATGTAATATTAAGCTGATGAGTGCTTAGCATAAGTGTCCCTAAAATCCAGATTGTGCACGGCGTTGAATCAATAGCCATAAAAAGAAAGGGCCACCAATTGCAGACATAATGATGCCGATCGACAATTCGGCAGGGGCTAAAATAGTGCGTGCTATCATATCCGATACGACGACTAACATGGCCCCAACTAATGCACTCCCTGGTAACACCCAACGGTGATCGGGCCCCAATAGTAAACGTACAACATGCGGCGCGACCAAACCAACAAAGCCAATGATTCCGCTGACGGATACCGCAGCACCCACGGCTAAGGCTGTTAATGAAATCACTCCCCACTTCATTTTTTTCACATCAAACCCCATGTGAGTCGACACCGCTTCGCCCATTAAAAAAGCATTCAGTGGGCGGGCAAAATAGGGCAGTGCAACAACAGCAAAGACAATAGGAACCGAAGCAATCGCTAAGTCGTGCCAAGAAGCACTTGCAATAGAACCCATAGACCAAAAGGTTAAAGTACGTAGTTCTTCATCACTGGCTAGGTAAGTTAAAACCCCAGTGGCAGAACCCGCAATAGCATTAATGGCAATGCCAGTGAGTAACATAAGGCTGACATCTGTTCGGCCTTCTTTGGTCGCTACCCGATAAATTATCCAAGTGACCAATAAACCACCTAAAAATGCGGAAAAAGGCAAGGCAAAAAAGCCCCAAAATATCACCCAATCATTTAGTACTGAGCCACCTAGTACAATAACAGCGACAGCAGCCAAAGCTGCACCACTCGATACACCAACCAGTGCAGGATCAGCCAGAGGGTTTCTAAAAAGCCCCTGCATGGCGGCACCCGAAACCGCAAGGCCAGCCCCCACAAGAACGCCTAATAATAATCTTGGTAGACGAATTTCATTAACGACCAGAGTCGCGTGGAGGTCATTTTGCCAGCCCAATAAAGCCGATACGACGGCTTGAGTATTCAAAGCGATCGCGCCAACAGATAGAGAGTAGATTGCTAGTAGCATGGTAACGAACAACAATATAAGCAGTGCTTTAACCGGAGATTGAGTTAGGCGCATAAACCACACCTTATGTTATGCACTTTGTTAGCTGCTGTTACCAAAACGGTTGAGTTATTGCTGGGCATAAATCTTCCGCGCCATATTCTCGATGGCATCGCCCATTCGTGGACCAAACATTAAAAAATTATCATCAACTATTATAAGCTGCTTGTTTTTACCGGCATTGGTCATTTTGACAGCGGGTGTATTGAGCATCTCATGTTTACCGCCAGCCGAACGTTCACCGTGTTGCATGGTTAGTAAGTAATCGGGATTGTATTGAATGGCCGCTTCTGCGGTTAGAGGTTTATAACCGTTTAAATGTTGGGCTGCTGGGTTAACGACTCCGGCTAATGACAGCATAGTATCGGCGCGAGTTTGTGAGCCTGCAACCATCATATTATTGCCGCGCATATTAAGCACAAATAAAGCTTTAGTGGGTTGTTGTGATTGTGCCATGACTTTTTGTGCAACCGCTTTAGCATCCGCAATTGATTTTTGAACATCAGTGGCGAGTTGTTGGCCAGCACTGTCTACATTTAAAATTTTTGCGATTTGTTTTATTTTTTCAATAACGCCCTCAGCCGTGTAGGTGTTGTCGATTATTTCAACATGCACACCTGCCTTTTTTAAACGTGATAAAACATTTTGTGGCTTAGCATCTTTAGTCGCTAATATTAATGTGGGTTTTAAAGAAAGAATGCCTTCAGCTGAAAGCTGTCTCATGTAACCGACACTAGGAAGTTTAGTAGCCGCCTCAGGAAAGGTAGTGGTGGTATCACGACCGACCATTAAATGTCCTTTGCCAAGAGCATAAACAATTTCAGAAATAGAGCCATCAATCGCGACAATTCTTTGAGCGTCGTTGGCATAGCTACTATTTGGGCTTAACCCAAAAAATGTTAACAATAGCAAAAGTGTTGGCATTAGCATTTTTTTCATGCAGAAACTCCTTCTAACGTTTGAGTTGTTAAAAAATCTGTCCATTGTTTATTAATTTTTGGCGTGTTTGCCGATGGTTGTAAATACAGCATCATTACGGCTTGTTCATTGGCATCAAATAACTCTATTGATAGTACTGATTTACCATTGGTTTTTTTAACGACTAACCAAGTTTCGGTAATTAAATCTAAGTTTGCATGCATGTTAAATTTAGGATCAAGGACATTAAGCCAAGGCCCCATTTTTATTAGTTTATGCACGGTTCCATTATGAATTTGAGTTGCATAATTATTAGGCACAAAAATTAATAAGGGCCATTTTTTATCTGAAAATTTTTCAAAAAGGCTTTGCAGTCTATCTTTTTTAAGTAAGGTCGCGGCACCATTAAGATGGCGGTAGGCTTGTGGTCGCGTTAGGCCATACGAGTGAAATAGAGAATCAATATGATGTGGGTTGTCTAATTTATACCAGTCTTCTTGTAAAGAATCTTCGTCAATGATTAGCGGTGAATGCTGATTCAAATAGTCAAAATTTTTATTTTTTATGTGCATATTTTCAAAACTAATATCCACAGTAAATTTTGAAACAAGATCATCATATACCTGTAAGTTAGATTTTTTGGTCATGTATATTTTATGGATGGCTTGGCCATAAATATCAAAAAATTGAAAACTTTGGCGCCCGCCTTCGTCAACAGCAAATGCATATTGCCAATCAGAAATTTTTAACCGTAAATCCAGATCAGGTTTATTGATGATGACATAGTTTTGTTTTATAACAGGGTCGCTATAAACACCATGATGCTCAAAAACGATGGCGTCGTTGCGCGTTAACGCCATCACTTCACCAATCTGATGAAGTTGTTTTATTAGCGCTACCAAGAATTCGCAATCTAATGCATAAACAGATTCACCACACGAAAGAGCAACATATTCGGCTTCACTAATATACAGTTGCTTTGCCGCTTCCCGAGCTCTTGGCGGTTTTTCAGCCGCCAACAGTTCTTGCTTTTGTTGTTTAAGGTTTAATAGTAAGTCAGACATTACTCGATAATCTCTTGATGACGAATATAAAGAGTACCGCTATTTTGAGTGCCATCTTCACCCTTGTTGCTTACCACTTGAGCCTTAAAATAACGCTCACCAGATTTTAGGATATACACGGCGAATGTCGGCCACATTTCGTGGTTATCGCCGCCAACACCGTATTCAAATGGACCAAAAGAACCTGGTGTTGATAGTGGGCCAGAAGCGGAATCGCCAAAATATTTATATACTTGCTGTGTGCTGGTTGGGTCTGTTACTGCATCTACATTGGCGACGAGTAAAGCGCTACCTACACCTGCATCCCCTGAGCCAGAGGCACCGCCGTTAACGTAGATATGACTGGCGTAGCCTTGAGCTTCGATTTTTAAATCCCAGCCAGCAAACTCTGTGGTTGAAGTCGTATTGTCTTCTAGGTTCCAATAGACGGTGCCGTTTTTAGGACTCAATGCACCTGTAGACTCAGCGGCTAAGAATGACCGTGAATTGTTGTCCCATAGTTCGCTGCTAAAGGTCATACCATTACGATCATAAGCAGTGGCTTTTAAGCGGGTGTAAGCATAGTTACCATTGCTATCTGCTGTTGAAGAACGAATAATCCAACCGTTGCTATCGTCGTTATTCACCGTTATTACATGCGTCGTTGAGTTATAGGTGTACCAATCAGTAAACTGTGATTCGACTTCATCGCTTGTGAAATCAGTGCAGCCATCGCGTCGTACATTATTAAAATCATTTTCCGTATTGTTGCGAGTGAGTGCAGAAAACTCTGTTTTAACAGCTTCGCCGTTGGCGTCGTAAAGCGTTTCATATTGTTTTGCTACACAGGCTTCAATGCCCGTATCTGAATTGATAGAAAAGCCAACGTATTTTTGATAGCTGATGTGCCATTCTTCATTAGCGGCTACATTGTGTCCCGACGCCAAATCTAAGTAAGCAGGCGCCATACTTGCATCTAAAGTAGAATAATTAGCGGCCGCTGCATTGTTCGTTGCACCTGTATTATCTTGCTCTGATGAATCAGAAGAACTCCCACCACATGCCGTAAGCGTAAAAGTAAGCGCGGCCAGTAGTGAGCTTTGCGTTTTGTTTAATATCATTTTTCTAACTCCATAGTTGTGAAATAACATTTCAGATGTTTATTAATCGTTGCTTTTAAATTGGTAGCGAAAACCAACGTAGGCGTAGCGTCCGGCTACGGGTCGAAAGTCGGTGCCGTTAAATTTTCTTTGTACGTCGGTTATATTTTTTACTCCGCCGTATAACGCCCATTGATCATTGGGTTGATAGTTAATGACGCTGTCCCAAGTGGTATAGCTGGGGGAAACAACAGTATTGTCTTCATCTAAGAATTGGTCAGATTCATAATTTATTTTGTTGGTGAGGCTCAGGGCTTGGCTAACATGAATATCTAAACCCGCTTTGGCGGTATGTTCTGGTCGTTCTACCAGAGCCTTACCCGTTTGAGTGTTTTCTGCTTCTAAATAGTTGTAACTGATATCTAATGAAAAATATCTAGACCAAGATTGTTGTAATGACACTTCCATGCCTTGGGTCTTGGCTTGTTCAATATTTTGATATTCGTAAATAACCGCATTGTTGGGTCCTGTTGCATCGGGGTTAAGAACTTCTGCAATCAAGTCATCGATATCATTTTGAAATGCACTGATGGCCAAGCTGCCATTTTCATTCGGAAACACCCACTCGAGTCCCAATTGATAACTTATCGAGCTTTCTGGTTCTAAGTCTTTGTTGCCTTGAACCATGTAACCTATTTGGCTGTGATCAAATAAATAAAACAGTTCTTTTAAATTAGGTGTGCGATAACCGTTTCCTAAACCAGCTCTTATATTTAAACGGCCGGGTAGGGGTTGATAGGTGCTGTACATCGCATTGAGCATGGGAGCAATATGTGAACCAAAACGTGAATCTTGGTGAATTCGAGCTCCTGGTAAGAGTTCTAAATGGCGATTTACAAACCAATTATCTTGAACAAACGCTTGTAATGATTGTTTTGTTTCACCAGACACTTCACGCTTATTGGATGATATGTTATCGACATCCATTGCATCGTGTTGATATTCAGCGCCAAACGTAAGCATATGAGAGTCGCTTACGGTTATATCAAACTGGCCAGCAACTTCTGTGTGTTGGGTGGTTGTTTCTCGGTGAGATGCTTTTTGTGCTTCATTAACATAATCTTCCCACATGGCGCGCACTTTCCAGTGACTCGTCTCAGTTAGCGATTGTTCAACTACGGTTGAGATATTCGTTACGACGGTTTGGTCGGTGTAATCTTGCGTGACATTGCCAATGCCGGGGACAAATTGATTGTTTAATACCTTGATGTCTTCATCAAAATAGCGTGGCATTAGGGTGAATTTAAGATCGTTTTCAAATCGGTACTGAAGATTGCCCGAGAATGTATGCTTGTGTCCTTGCCAGCCTTGAGTTGAATCACCAGGGGTGTTTTGGGCTTTAAAGCCATCAGATTCAGTTAATGAAGCAACCAGTTGTGCATGCCAGCGTTCGTGCTTGGTAGAAAGCTCAAAATTGCCATGGCGTTTTGCTGAGGGGTTGTCTTGGTCACTTTGGCTACCCCAATTACCCGTAGAAATGTCAGCGCTGGCCAAAAATTTAGCAGAAGGTTCACGGGTGATCACATTAATCACCCCACCCATGGCTGAGGTGCCATAAAGCACCGAGGTGGCACCTTTAATGATTTCAACTTGTTCAATATCACCAATGGCTACTTGGCTGACATCAACAGTAGAGCCAGTGCTGGCTGAAATAGGATTGCCATTAATTAACACCAATACACGATCAGCATCGAAGCCTTGGATCCATGCGCCTTGCCCTGTTTTACCGTGAATGGGTTTCAGTTGTACACCAGGTGCGTATTGCAGCGCTTCTGCTAAATTTTTTGCGTGGGTTTTCTCGATGTCAGCTCGTGTAAGAACCCATGTTTGTACCGGAACTTCCTCTAATCGACGCGGAGTTTTCGTAGCCGTGGTAACAATGGTTGCTAATTCGATGACTGTTTTTTCATTGTTGTTTTTTGAATTCGCTGCCCATCCAGAAGATGAAAGTGTTATTAATAAACCACCAGTGAGCGAGGAGAGAATACGACGAGTTGTATTATTTTCCATTGGCGTCACTGGCTCCTAAGTTATTTGACAAGTTAAATTTATATTGAATCTAATTGATAATGATTCGCATTATAGTTATCATTTATTCAGAGTCAACCCACGTTAAATAAAAAATATACAGCGGTTGGCCGTTAAAAATGTAAAACGCAATGTAATGAGTTAGGCATTGAAGGTTTGCTTTCAACATGCAAATCTACAAGCCGTTTTATGAGGAGGAATAATGAGCAGAGCAGCAGTGATTAAAACAGGTAAGGTATCTTTAGAAGATATTTTTTTAGAATTTAATCAATTTATAGATAGCCATAAAAGTGTTGTGCTAGCGACAATGAATAAAGACTTTGAACCCGAGTCCAGTTATGCACCTGTGCTGCGACATGAAGGAAAGTTTTATATTTTTATTTCTGAATTGTCGAATCATACCGAGAACTTAATGACAAAGCCTTCAGCCAGTTTATTATTTATAGAAGCTGAAAACGAAGCAAAAAATTTATTTGCTAGAAAAAGAGCGACCCTAAAAGCCAGTGCTCAGATAATCAATCGCAGCACAGATCAATGGCAACAGGTGCTAGCTTTATTAGAAGATAAATTTGGCAAAATAGTGAGTATGTTAAAACCTTTAGAAGATTTTCATTTATTTGAACTTACTCCAGAAAGTGCTGGTTATGTGCGCGGTTTTGCACAAGCATACAAACTAAAGGGCAGTGACCTGTCAGCCGTTACTCATTTAAATGAAGGAGGGCACGGAAAAAGTAGAAAAGCCTCTTAGGTGGTTATGTTATTATTCGTTCTAATTGACCTGCCAATTAAGAGCGAATAATAACATGCAAGATGATTTTTATATTGAAGATATGGCGCTGTGGGGTAGCCAGTTGTTCATTAGCCATTACCCAGCGCATGACAACCATGCACAGGCATTAATAGCAGCACTTTATCAGTTAAAAGAACAGCAGGTAAATGATGTTGATAGTGATGTGGCAGTGTTTGCAAAGCATGCCTTATTTGAAAGCGAATTGAATTTATTAACTCAGCCTCTCGCGCCATTGCTAGCATTGAAAGCGCATGTCGAAGATTTAGTCGGTACGGTAGCTCATGCGGTTAATGAACCGTTTTGGCCAGAAGGCGCGCAAGTGCAGGTTGATATTGTTGAGTCGTGGTATCACATTACTCAAAACGGCGGTTATCACGATACCCACTCTCATCCTAATTGCTCATGGTGTGGTATCTATTATCTGCAAGAAGGGGAAAGCAGTATTGAGGGCAGAAACGGTGTTAACCGTTTTTACGATCCGCGCCATGGTGCCGATCAATACCAAGATGCAGGTACGGCTTATTTGAGTGCAGATGGTTTTATGGATTTTTCTCCTTTTGCGGGCCAAATAATTATTTTTCCGTCGTATTTAAAACATGCAGCGATGCCTTACTTTGGTGATACAGATCGCATTGTGATTGCCTTTAATTGCCAAGTAAAAGCAACGTCATAAAAGTACTCACACTTAATATTTTTATTCAATATTTAATAGATTAATGACGTTCTATTATCATTGCTTATTCTGGTTACTAACGGTATCTATTAAGCAGTAGTATTTTTTATTAATGCTGATAATGTGAATACGTTTAATTCTTTACTCTAAATATTAATCCTAAAAAATAATGTATTATTCTTAGCAGGCCAGTATGTTTAAAATTAAAGTAGAACGTATCGTTAAAAAGCCAATTGATGTTGTGTTTGAAGCATTGAGTGATCATGCAAGTTATGCACTATTTAAATCGGTAGGTGTTGCTGAGTTATTGACCGAAGGTGATCAAGAGCGTAATGGCACCGGTGCACTGCGAACAGTGCAAACAGGGTCTTTTAAAGTTTGGGAGCGAATCACCGCGTTTGAACGCCCTATTCACATGCAATACCAAATTGAAAAAGCCAAGCCCATTAAAATGGAACACTATAAAGGTATTATTGATTTAAAAGATTTAGGGGATGGAACAACTCACGTAACTTGGGTTTCTGAAGGACGTTTAGTTGTTCCGTTAATCGGTGGTTTTTTTGATCGTAAAATGCAAAAGCAGGGCACTCTTGTTTTTAACAGCATGCTTAAGTCTATAGAAAAACGCTAACGGATTAGCACTGTTTTATTCTTTAACTTAACCATTGAAATCTTGCAACCGTCTCGCCATTAATTTCTACCGACTCGGTAAACATAGCGGCGGGCCTTACCCAAGTGGTCGCCGGTTTATCGGAGTAGCGGGTTTCATATACCACAAGCCACTCTTCAGTTTCACTGTGTCTAGCGACATCGATGACTTGATATTCAGCGCCCTTGTAATGACGGTAGCGACCTTTTTTTATCTCGGGCTTTTTTTCTTTCTGTGTCATTTCTTTAACCTGGCCTATTGAGTACTATTTACTCGTCTTAATTGTTATTTTTTTTAGCCGCTTCAATTTCATTAAAGCGGGCTAGTTGTTCGGGGGTTGCTTTTTGCTGGTGCTTTTCTTTCCACTCTGAATACGGCATGCCATAAACAAGTTCGCGAGCATCTTCGTAGTCGATATCAATTCCACGCTCTTCGCCTGCGGCTTTATACCATTTAGATAAGCAGTTACGACAGAAACCAGCAAGATTCATTAATTCTATATTTTGTGCATCTTTGCGCTCATCTAAGTGTGCTAATAAGCGACGAAAAGCAGCGGCTTCTAATTCAATGTTGGATTCTAATTTTGCCATGAAGGGTTTCCTGAAATTTAAGACTTTTTAAAAGTTAAAAGTTAAAAGTTAAAAGTTAAAATTTAAAAATGTTGATAACCGGTTTTTTTATTATCAAACGGTTGTCCGTCGATTAAAACCCAGTAATTATCTTTAGATTGTACTTGGCCAACCTTGATGCATGCTAGTTCATGCAGGGTGTTTTTTGCACTTTTTGGCGCGGTGAATAACAGTTGATAATCATCACCGCCGGTCAGGGCAAATTCTAAAGCAGCATTATACCCATGCAATTTAATGGCGCTTTCATTGAGGGGTATGGATTGTTTAAAAAAGTTTAAACACACACCAGACGCTTTAGCGATGTGAGATGCATCTTGTAATAACCCATCTGAAATATCCATGGCACTATTGGCTAGGCCTACTAATTGCTGGCCAAGGAATATTTGCGCTTGTGGATAATAATAGGCTTTTTCAATGAAGGTGGTTGGTGATTTTAAAATACTGCCAAGTGCAGATGCCGATCTGCCGATTTCACCACTCAGCCAAATGTCGTCACCCGTTTGTGCGTTACTGCGCGTTAATGCTTGGCCGCTTTTAACCAATCCTTGCACTTGTAAAGTGATAACAAGGCTAGGGCAGGATGTGGTATCGCCGCCAATTAAGACAATATTGTATTCTTTAGCACAGTCACGTAAACCGGTACTAAATGATTCTAACCAATGTTGGTTGGTATTACTGGGAAGACTTAAAGCTAGGTGAAATGCTTGAGGCGTAGCGCCCATCGCGGCTAAATCACTAATAGCACAACGCAAGGCGCGCTGTGCTATTAGTTCTGCAGGTGCGGCAGCAGGAAAATGAACATCAGCAACTTGAGTATCAATACTCTGTACTAGGTCATAGCCACTTGGCACCCTAACGATGGAGGCGTCGTCACCAACCGCACAAATGACGGAGTCATTACTTTGCGGCCAATTAAAACAGTGCTTAATTAATTCAAACTCTGTTAACACGATCGTTTACCCAAGGTTAATGCATTAAAGACTAGGGCTTTTTCATTGAAAGTGTATTTTTACTTTCGCTGTTTTTGCCGCCTTTATTTTTAATTTTTGCCGAAGGCACTTTAAAAACAGGCTTGGTTGTCTTTTTAGTGGCTTGCTTAGGCTTTGCGTTAGCGTATGGCTGTTGAACTTCAACAGTACGAACCTGTTGTGCAATTTTATCCACAACGCCGTTTACATACTTGTGGCCATCTGTTGCACCAAATGATTTAGCTAGCTCTACGGCCTCATTAATTACAACCTTGTATGGGACATCAATACGGTGAGCCATTTCAAAGGTCGCTAAACGTAAAATCGATAATTCAACCGGTGTTAACTCGTCGGCGCTGCGATCGAGCTGAGGACCAATGATTTTATCCAGAGATGATAACTCACGAGGTACGCCGTGAAGAATATCATGAAAATATTCTAAATCGACTTTGCTCATGTCGTTATCAACACGGAATTCTGCTTCAATTTTTGCTAAGTCAGCGCCTGCCATATGCCATTGATAAATAGCCTGTAAAGCATAACTACGAGCTTTACGGCGAGCGGCGGGGCTCGCCTTTTGAGCGCCTGTGGTACGAGACATAACTTATGCCTCTAACGCATTAAGAAGGTTAACCATTTCAAAAGCAGACATAGCGGCTTCTTCACCTTTGTTGCCTGCTTTGGTACCAGAGCGTTCGATTGCTTGTTCGATCGAGTCGACAGTCAATACGCCGAAAGAAACCGGAATACCAAACTGCATAGCCACTTGGCCAAGGCCTTTAGTGCATTCGCTTGATACGTATTCGAAGTGAGGCGTACCACCGCGGATTACAGCACCCAAAGTGATGATAGCGTCGTATTTTCCGCTTTGGGCAACACGTTGTGCAACCAATGGAATTTCCATCGCACCTGGGCAGCGAACAACCGTAATATTTTCTGGTTCAACGCCGTGACGGGTTAAAGAATCAACCGCGCCTTCTAATAAGCTTTCTACAACAAATGCATTCCAACGGCCGACAATAATGGCATATTTACCATCGTTAGGGGTTAAATCGCCTTCAATAATTTCTACAGTCATTTTCTTTACTCTTCTGTTTTATCTAATTTGTTTTTAAACGAAGCGTTATGCTTCGTAAGGAATGTATTCAATAACTTCTAAGTCGAAGCCTGATATGCCAGCGTACTTAACCGGAGAACTCAGCAAGCGCATTTTTTGCACCCCAAGTTCACGTAAAATTTGCGAGCCGGTACCAATCGTTAAGAAAGTCCCCGAGCTATCAACATTTGGGTTTTTAACAGGCTTAGCCTTACCCAAAAATACATCTAAGTTTGTGGCTACATCTTCTGGCTGGCCCGCAGATAAAATAACTAGAGCACCAGTACCTTCATCAGCAATTTTTTTCAATGCTGCTTGGCTAGACCAAGATTGGTTATCGGATTTAATTGCACCTATTACGTCACGCAAGAAGTCGCCGGTTTGAACTCGGACTAAGCAAGGCTCATCAGCTTTGATTGTGCCTTTGGTTAAAGCAATGTGTGTTTCGCCTTGAATCGTATCGACAAATTTATGCAGCTGGAACTCACCAAACTCGGTGTTAATAGTTTCGCCCGCCACTTCGTCAACAGTTTTTTCATTGGCCATGCGGTAGTGAATCAAATCAGCGATGGTGCCAATTTTGATGTCGTGTTTTTCGGCAAAAATTTCTAAATCAGGGCGACGCGCCATGGTGCCATCGGCATTCATAATTTCTACAATTGCAGAAGAGGGCGTTAAGCCAGCAAGGCGAGCTAAGTCACAACCTGCTTCGGTATGGCCCGCGCGGCTTAATACACCACCTGGGCGTGCTCGTAATGGGAAAATATGCCCCGGCTGTACAATGTCTTCAGCTTTAGAATTACTATCAACCGCAACACGAATCGTTTTTGCTCGGTCAGCTGCAGAAATACCTGTTGTTACCCCTTCAGCAGCTTCAATCGATACCGTAAACGGTGTTGCGAATTTAGCACCGTTACCTGCAACCATGGCAGGTAAACCTAAGAAATCACAACGATCGCCGGTAAGGGTTAAGCAGATAAGGCCGCGTGCTTCTGTCGCCATAAAGTTAATGATTTCTGGCGTTACTTTTTCGGCAGCAACAATGATATCACCTTCGTTTTCACGGTCTTCGTCATCCATTAGGATAACCATTTTACCGCGACGCATATCATCAATAATTTCTTCGATCTTATTTAAAGCCATTATCACTACTTCCTAAACTGTACTTCAATTATGTGTGTAGAGGCGTATTAAATACATGGTGATTCAATGTATTTAATGCCCACTATTTCCAAAAACCATTTTGTGCCAAAAACGCTTGGCTAATCCCGGCTTTCGGTTGTTCATTTGTTTGTTGCATCATACGCTCTAAATAGCGTGCAATCACATCCACTTCTAAGTGAACAGTGTTTCCCACCAGGTAATCTTTAATCACAGTTTCTTGGACGGTATGCGGCACGATATTTAAATCAAAAATCGTGACACCCTTATCTGAACCAGAGGCGGCATCTTCAATTGCGTTCACTGTTAGGCTTACACCATCTACCGTAATAGAGCCTTTCGCAGCGATGTATTTAGACAATTCTGCGGGGGCTTTGATTTTAAAACGTACCGAGCGAGCATCTTCATGGCGGCTCAAAATTGTGCCTAAACCGTCTACGTGCCCCGTCACCATGTGACCACCCAAGCGGGTTGCCAGTGTTAACGCTTGTTCCAGATTTACTTGTTTGCCATTTTTCCAATTCATGATGTTGGTGTGAGTAATCGACTCTTGCGACACGTCAGCCCAAAAGCCATCTCCGGGCAATTCAACCACAGTCAAACATACACCGTTAGTGGCAATACTATCGCCCAATTTTACATCGCTAAGGTCTAGCTTGCCTGTGTTGATTCGTAAGCGAATGTCACCTTGCTTGCTTTGACTGGCAACGACCTCACCCACTGCTTCAATAATTCCTGTGAACATTAAGCCTTCTCGTTAAAGCCAGTTTGGCTCTTCAATACTAATTTTAGGTCATTTCCAACCATTCGCACGTCATCCCAAGACCAGCGTATTTGCTGATCCATTTTGTTAAAGGGTAAATTAAATGCAGGTCGTGCATCACTGCCTAATAACGTTGGTGCAGTAAATATCACAAGTTCGTCGACTAAGTTCTGTTCAACAAACGCACCGGCTAACGTTGCTCCTGTTTCCACTAAAACTTCATTAATACCTTGTGTTGCGAGTTGTTCTAATAAATTGCGTAAATCAACTTGAGTGTTATTAGATTGTGCTTGAGTTTTTAAATATGCAATCTCACAATTTTGTCCAGTTATGTTTGTAACAGGTGCTTTGGGACTGGCGATTATCACCTTGCCAGCAAGAGTAAATAACTTGGCATTGGCAGTCACACGATGCTGGCTATCAACGATCACTCTTAATGGTTGGCGGCTATCTGCTTTTATGCGTACGTTCATAGATGGATCATCGATTAAAACAGAATCGGCACCGCAAATAATTGCACAAGATTGAGCGCGAATTTTTTGCACTTCTGCTCGGGCTTCTGGGCCAGTAATCCACTGGCTCTCGCCGCTTTGCATTGCAGTACGACCATCTAAACTGGTTGCCATTTTTAAGCGCACATAAGGCAAGGGTGCTTTATGCTCACCGGCCATTGTCATGCGTTTAATAAAACCAGGGTTTAATTTGGCAGACTCTGCTGCTAAGCAGTTATCGACCACCTCAAGACCGGCAGCACGCAGCATATTAAAGCCATTACCAGCGACTGCTGGGTTTGGGTCGGTCATAGCGCCAACTACGCGGCTAATGCCTGCATCGATCAAACCTTGTGAGCACGGTGGAGTACGACCAAAGTGGCTACAAGGTTCTAAAGTAACATAAGCAGTCGCGCCCACAGTTGCATGACCGCGTTGCTTGGCGTCGGCAATGGCATTTACTTCTGCATGGCCGTCACCCGCTTTTATATGAAAACCTTGGCCAATAATTTCATCGTGTTTAACTAAAACGCAACCCACACGTGGATTAGGGCTTGTGGTAAACAAACCTTGTTTGGCTAAACGAATGGCTAGCGCCATGTATTCGATATCGCGAGACATACTAATCGTTGTCCGCAGATTTTATTTGAGTTTGTTCTGTGACTTGGGTCGAAATGCGTTCAATTTCTTGGCGGAATTCATCCACATCCTGAAAACTTCTATAAACAGACGCAAAGCGTACATAAGCGACTTTGTCGAGTTGTCTTAATTCGTCCATTACCAATTCACCAATCACTAAGCTTTTGACTTCACGTTCGCCTAATGTACGTAATTTATGGGTGATTTGGTTTACAGAATGTTCGACCTTGTCAATGCTAACAGGGCGTTTTTCGAGCGCACGGTGAATACCTGCGGTCAGTTTGTCTTCGTTAAAAGGCTCGCGTGTGCCATCTTGCTTAACGATTCTAGGCATTACTAATTCTGCGGTCTCAAACGTTGTAAAACGTTCGCCGCAAGCCTGACATTCGCGGCGACGGCGGGTTTGTTGGCCGTCGGCGACAAGACGAGAATCGATAACTTTTGTGTCGTGTTCACAACAGAATGGACAATGCATAGTAAAGAGCGCGCTTTTAAGTGTAAAAGTCGCGCGATTTTACGGCATTTGGGCTCATTTAGCGAGTACTAACTTTGCTCGGCTGCTGAGAAGGTGTCTGTGAGTTCTTTCTCTGGCTGAGGTGTTAACAGGCTCACGATCACAATCGCCAAGGTTGCTAGTATAAAACCAGGGACAATTTCATAAATATCGAAAAGGCCACCATTTAATTGTTTCCACACTACAACCGTGATGCCACCAACCAAAATGCCAGCAAGACAGCCTTGGCGATTCATGCGTGACCAAAACAAGGAAAGAATAATGGCAGGGCCAAAGGCCGCACCAAACCCAGCCCAAGCATAAGAGACTAAGCCCAGTACAGAGCTGTCCGGGCTAAGTGCTAATACCCAAGCAATCAAAGCCAGCGCTATCACCGCAATACGGCTAATTTTAACTAAAGACTCAGGGCTTGCTTGCTTGTTGAGTAGCGACTTGTAAAAGTCTTCTGTTAAAGCTGCCGATGATACTAATAGTTGAGAGTCGGCAGTCGACATGATGGCAGCTAAAATAGCGGCCAATAAAATGCCTGCAACAACCGGGTGAAATAACGCTTGCACGAGAGAGATGAATACGGTTTCTGCATCGGCGAGGGGAGTTTCAAAATAGCCAATACCGGCAATGCCAACGAAGAAAGCGCCCAATAATCCTACAAGTGTCCAGCTAACGGCAATACGGCGTGCAGATTTGATATCATCTTTGCTGCGAATGGCTTTGAAGCGTGCCAAAATATGCGGCTGGCCAAAGTATCCCAGCCCCCATGCCATTAACGACACAATACTAATCCAGCCCAAAGCTTCCCCCGTCGATTTGGTGAACGGGTCTAATAGCTCAACATTAGAGGCCATTAGGATTGCGCTAGGCCCTTGTTGTAAATCCATAAAGGCAACTAAAGGCACCATAATTAAGGCTGCTGCCATTAATAAACCTTGTACTAAGTCAGTCCAAGATACGGCTAAAAAGCCACCCACAAAGGTGTAAGAAACGATTGCTAAGGTACCTACGGTAACGGCGATGGTGTAATCCATGCCAAACACGGTTTCAAACAGTTTACCGCCGGCAACAAGCCCAGAGCTGGTATAAAACAAAAAGAACAGCAAAATAAAAAAGGCAGAGATAACACGAATGGCTACCTTGTCGTTAAAGCGATTACTGAAGTATTGGGGTAAAGTTAAACTGTCACCGGCTAATTGCGAATAAACTCGTAAACGAGGCGCAACAATTAGCCAGTTTAAGTAAGTCCCCAAGATTAATCCTAATCCTAACCAAGACGCTTCCCAGCCAGCAGCATAGGCATAACCCGGCATGCCAAGCAACAACCATCCCGACATGTCCGATGCACCTGCAGATAAAGCCGACGGCCAAGGCCCCAGTGAGCGACCACCTAGAATGTAGTCAGAGAGATTATTGGTTTTTTTATAGGCCCATAATCCAATCCACAGCATGAAGCCGAGGTAAATGAAGAAGGTGATTGCGACTGAGTAAGATGCGCTCATCAAGAGTTCCTTTTAAGGTGAAACAAATCGAGGGATACCAGATTGTAAAAATAAGGGTAGTATACAAAAAAGGCCTGCGCTAACTTTCGTTAGGGCAGGCCTTTTACCATGCTGAGAAAATTCTACTGTTTATTTGTAAACAGGTAAGGTCTCACACAGTGCAATAACTTTGGCTTTAACGTCTGCTTCAACAGCATCTGAATTGCCATTTTCTAAACCTTCTAGAACATCGCAAATCCAGTTGGCCAAATCAGCACACTCTGCTTCTTTAAAACCACGGCTGGTGATTGCTGGGCTACCAATTCGCAGGCCAGAAGTAACAAAAGGAGAGCGGGGATCGTTAGGCACCGAGTTTTTGTTAACAGTGATGTTGGCACGACCAAGAGCCGCATCGGCATCTTTACCGGTGTATTCTTTGCCAATTAGATTAACTAAGAACAAATGGTCGTCAGTACCGCCAGATACAATGTTAATACCACGGCTAACAAACGTCTCTGCCATCGCTTGAGCATTCTTTACTACTTGCGCTTGGTAAGTTTTGTATTCTTCGCTCATGGCTTCTTTGAAACAAACCGCTTTAGCCGCGATAACATGCATCAAAGGACCACCTTGCGACTCTGGGAATACGGCAAAGTTAAGCTTTTTGTTTAGCTCTTCGTCGTCATTTGCCAAAATCAAACCACCGCGTGGACCACGCAAGGTTTTGTGAGTCGTTGTGGTTACTACGTCAGCAATACCGACTGGCGATGGGTAAACCCCGGCAGCGATAAGACCAGCAATGTGAGCCATATCAACAAATAAATACGCACCTACCATATCGGCGATGTCGCGGAAACGCTGCCAGTCAACAACACGGCTGTAGGCTGAGAAACCCGCAATGATCATTTTTGGCTTATGTTCTTTGGCAAGGGCTTCAACTTGCTCGTAATCAATCTCACCAGTATCTGGCTTGATACCGTATTGAATTGCGTTGTAAATACGGCCAGAAAAAGACACGGATGCGCCGTGTGTTAGGTGACCGCCGTGAGCAAGGCTCATACCTAGAATAGTATCGCCTGGCTGGCACAAGGCCATAAATACAGCGCCGTTAGCTTGTGAGCCAGAGTGAGGCTGAACGTTGGCATATTGAGCGCCAAACAATTCTTTTGCTCGATCAATCGCCAGTTGCTCGATAACGTCAACGTGTTCACAACCACCGTAGTAACGTTTACCAGGGTAGCCTTCTGCGTATTTGTTGGTTAATTGAGAGCCTTGGGCTTCCATTACACGAGGGCTGGTATAGTTTTCAGAAGCGATAAGCTCAATGTGGTGCTCTTGGCGAGCGTCTTCAGCTTGCATTGCTTCCCATAAGGCAGGATCGAAGTCTGCAATATTCATATCACGGCTAAACATACGGAGGTTCCTCGTATTAAAGATTCTGATGTAATGAACTCAGGTAATTTAGGGGCGCATTCTACATTAAACTAATGGCACTGACACTTTAAAAGCGTCTATTAACAGCCTGACAGTTATTCATTTTGACAAGATTTCGTTGATTGTTGCCAAAATAAAACAATAGCTGATTTTATGGTCAGGTTTTGTTGAGCTGTTGAGTGAAGGCAATGAGCTCTTTTACCGGTAACGGTTTACTAAACAAATAGCCTTGAACTTCTTCGCACTGAGTCTTTTGTAAAAACTCCAGTTGCTCTTTAGTTTCAACTCCTTCTGCAATCACTCCTAAGCCTAAATTATGTGCCATAGAAATAATGGTGCGGGTAATTTGTGCGTCGTCGCTATTGGTCGGTAAATTACGAATAAAACTTTGGTCAATTTTTAACGTATCAACGGGGAATTGTTTTAAATAGTTCAACGATGAATATCCCGTACCAAAGTCATCAATCGCCATACGAACGCCCATTTTCCTTAAACTACTGAGCACTTCTAGCGTCAGCTCTAAGTCATCAATTAATAGACTTTCAGTGAGCTCAAGCTCTAGCGTATTAGGATCAATCTTAGTCTCTTCAATAACATCACGAACAAGATCAATAAAGCTCTCTTGTTTAAACTGACGAGCAGACACATTCACTGCAATGCGATTAACAGGAACCCCATCTTTTTGCCACTGAGCCATATCTTTACAAGCTTGGCGTAATACCCACTCACCAATTGGAATGATTAAACCAGTATCTTCAATAATAGGAATAAAATAGCCTGGCGGAACAAGGCCTTTTGCAGGATGGTGCCAGCGTAAAAGTGCTTCAACCCCTTGGATTTTACACTCAGATGCAGAAAATTGAGGTTGGTAATAAAGCTCCAATTCATTACGCTCAACCGCATAGCGTAAGTCGTTTTCCATTTCCAATAACTCAACCGCTTTTTTATTCATCTTCTCATCGAAGAACTGCACAGAGTTACGGCCTTCACTTTTTGCATGGTACATCGCCATATCAGAGTTTTTTAATAACTCGGTGACGGTTTCGCCATCGTGAGGGAAAATCGCTACCCCCACACTGCCGGTTAAAAATAGCTCTCTTTTCTCAACTGTGAACGGTTGTTGTAACTCATGCAGTATGCGCTCGCCCACTTTGACCGCAGTACTGGCGGCACTGTCGGCAGATTTTTGGTGCGCTAATGCAATGGTGAATTCATCACCGCTCATACGGCAAATCAAATCTTGGTGTTTAATACTGCGCTGTAAACGAATGGCGACTTCTTTTAATACCTTATCTCCAGCAGGGTGGCCCATAGAATCGTTAATCGGTTTAAAGCGATCAAGATCTAAAAATAGCACGGCAATAAAGGTGTTTTTTTCGCGTGCGGCAATAACCATCTTGTCTAAACGTTCGAGCATTTGGCTGCGGTTTGGCAGACCCGTTAGCGAATCAAAATACGCCAGTTTATGCACTTTCTCTTCAATCACTTTGCGCTCAGTAATGTCAGATATAATGATAATTAAGTTTTGCACGCTGCCGGTACGGTTGCGTGTTGCAGAAATACCAGCCCAACTGACACGTTCTTCACCGTTCTTGCGCAAGTAATGAACTTCACCTTGCCAGTAGCTCTCTTGCATCACGCTTAGACCGACTTCTTTGTAAAAGTCGCTACCATGAAAATTAGGGTTAATAATATCATCGGGTCTAAGCCCGCGAACTTCTTCAAGCGAGAACTGGCTGGTGGTGAAAAACGCCGGGTTCGCATCAATAACACGGCCAGTATTGTCGGTAACCACAATCGCTTCGGTACTGTTTTCGAATACTTGTCCTGCTAACAGTAATTCTCGCTCGGCTTGGCGTGCTTCTGTTACGTTACGCACAACCCCAAAAATGCCCTCAAGCTCACATTCTTCATCCCACAAATAACTGGCTTGCACTTCAATGACTAGGTGCTGACCTTTTTTACAAACAGCAGACATATCCATTTTGAAAATACCATCACCGTCTTCACGACTCGAGCGGCTGGCATTTTTAAGCGCTAGATGTAAACGGTAACTGAGCTTTTTTAAATCACTGCGACTAAACACACCGTCAATGGCGCCACGATAAATTTCATCGGGGGTATAACCCAACATGGCGTAAATAGAGGAGCTAATAAAGGTATATTCCAGCTTGGTATTCACCGCCCAAATTACATCGCTGACATTCTCTGCTAACAAGCGATAGCGGCGTTCGTTTTCAATCAAAACCAATTGTTCTTCGGCTTCTTCAGTAATATCTTGCACAGAACAGATATAACGATAAACAAGACCATTTTCATCATGATCAAACGCGGTATTGGTAAAGCGTAAAATACGCCAGTTACCTTGGCTGTCTTTTACTCGGCAAGTATCCGCTATCGACTCGCGCAGATCGAGATGGCGAGTTTTCTTTATAAGTACGTCGAGTCTTGGGGTGTCACCTGAATGAATCTCCACTCCCCACTCTTCAAATTTAGGGCCAGAGGGCTCGGGCAACCCAATTAAAGCGTTAACACTTCTATTGCAGTACTCCAGATGAAGATCCATGTTGTCATCAAATGAAATAACATAAACAATGTCGACGATCTGATCCATCACCTTGGCCCAAAACTGTTCGCGCTTAGACAGCTCAGAGGCAACATGCTCGCGCTCAGTAATATCAATAAAAGTAATCAACGCATTCTGGTTGCCGCCAGCATGAAGGCTGATGTTAACCCATAAAACAAGATCGTTACCTTTAAAGTCGGTAATGTTCATCTCACATTCGGCCCAGCTATGACCATTCTTAAGGCTTTTAGTGATGAGCTCGTAAAGCGTTCTGGTTTGCTTGGCAATTAACTGTGGAAAGGCATGAACTAAGTGCTGTTGATCTTCTGCATGAAAAAGCTCAATAGCAGCATCATTAGCATTAATGATTCTAACTTGGCTAAAGGCTTCATCTAAATTGGGCAGCAATAAAATACAGTGGGCAACCGCCGCTTCATCAAAAATCGCTTTATAGCGCGAACGGCTTTCTTCTAGCGCCTTTAAGCTAAGAACTTTATTGGTCACATCACGCAGCAACCAAACAACCCCAGAGACTTCACCATCTTCGTATAACAGGTTGTAGGATTGCTCCAGAATCAGCTCTTCATCTTTGATTTTTAGATGTAACTCACGCTGCTCTTCTTGTAACGATTCCAGCTCTTTTACCGAAAGGTCTTTTGCCCATAAAGCGTTTTTATCTTTCCAAATACCGTCTAACGAAGCGCCGATAATATTTTGGAAACCTAAACGGTTGAAAATCGAAATAGCCTTAGGGTTTGCATAGGTAATTATTTTATTACTGTCGGTGCTGATAACGCCTTCATCAATAGATATTAAAGATTTTTCTGCACGCTGTTCTATTTGCCTGCGTGCGGAGGCTTCAGCGATGCGCTTGCGGGTCATGTTTTGCAGGTATTGCTTTAAAATGAAAGCCACCGTCATGAAAATCAACAGAATAATAATGCTGGGTAATAAACTCTTCCAAATCTCCTTGGTTAAATAGTCAGGCGATTTAATTGCTAACAATTCCCAAGGGGTGGTTGCAATGCTTTGGCGGTAACCAACGTTGGGTTCAATGTCTTTTATCGAAGGAGCGGTTTTATCGGTGAAATAGGCATGCTTAGTAATAAGCACCTTATCGGAAATCTTATCGTACAGAGCTAGATCGTAACCAGAAAAACCGCTGTTAAAAATTATCTCAGAAAACTTATTGTAAGGGCGACGAACAATGAAGCCGTATCTCTTATCTTCATAAGTAAACCAACTAATACTATAAAAGCCGCCACTTTCACCAAAATAATGAGCAAAGAAGCGAGTATTGAGATTTTTAATCGCAGACTCTTTTACTAAAAGCGGCTCATCTTCTCCCAGCATAGGGCCATCTAAAAATAATAAGTCTCCTTTATCATCAACCACCATATAACCTGTTAGGTTAAAAAACGTCTTATTCATCTCTTGGCGTAAAATAGACTGTTTTTTTGCATCATCTTGCTGAATAAGATCTATTAATTCTTTTTTATGGGTATTGGTAAAAACGTGATTTACATGAAGAGAGGCTTTTGAGGTGATTGACGCTTGCGCAACAAAGCTGTCGACAGTGCGAGTCATGTCAACTAAGTAGTTCGTTTCAGTTTCATCCCATTGGCGCCAGCTATGAGTTGCCAGCACAAAGGCTAGAAAAACAAAAAATACCAAGAATATAGTAGTAAATGATTTCTCTAGGCTTAATTGAGCATGAATGCTATCCGAAGAGGCATTTATTTTAGAGCTATTGCCAGTGTCAGTAGAATCGTTGAATCCGAGCATATTATTATAGGTGATCCAATTTATAACTATTACCAACATAGTATAGAGATAAATCCCTAAAATGCCTGCGTTAATTGATACTGTAATTGCTAATTGAGCCACTTTTGAGTAGCTTAGCCAGATAATTCAAGATCGATCAATTTCACATAAAATTTAACGGAGTACTCTAGTGGCTCAATCAGGCTCTTACGTATATACAATGAATCGCGTAGGCAAAATCGTGCCGCCTAAGCGTCAGATTCTTAAAGATATTTCTTTATCGTTTTTCCCAGGTGCCAAAATTGGCGTATTGGGCTTAAACGGTTCTGGTAAGTCGACTCTACTGCGCATCATGGCAGGAATTGATACCGATATTATTGGTGAAGCACGCCCGCAGCCAGACTTAAAAGTAGGTTACCTTTCACAAGAACCAGAGCTTGATCTGGCGAAAGATGTAAAGGGCAACGTAGAAGACGGTTTGCGTGAATTAATGGATGCTAAAGAACAGCTAGAGCAGGTTTATGCAGACTATGCAGAGCCTGACGCTGACTTTGATAAGCTGGCCAAAAAGCAAGGTCGTTTAGAAGCCATTATCGAATCACAAGGCGGGCATGATTTAGAGCGCCAAATGGAAATCGCTGCTGATGCATTGCGTTTGCCACCTTGGGATGCCGATGTTTCTAAGCTTTCGGGTGGTGAACGTCGTCGCGTAGCCTTATGTCGTCTATTAATGTCGAAGCCCGACATGCTGCTATTAGATGAGCCAACCAACCACTTGGACGCTGAATCCGTTGCTTGGTTAGAAAAATTCCTAGAAGAATACCCAGGCACTGTTGTGGCAATTACCCACGACCGTTACTTCTTAGATAACTGTGCCGAGTGGATTCTAGAATTAGACCGTGGCCACGGTATTCCATACGAGGGCAACTACAGCTCTTGGTTAGAACAAAAAGAAGCACGTTTAGAAGGCGAAGCGAAATCGCAAGAGTCGCATAAGCGTACAATTAAGCGTGAATTAGAATGGGTGCGCTCTAACCCAAAAGCTCGCCAAGCAAAAAGCAAAGCCCGTATGGCAGCGTTTGAAGAACTGAACTCAAAAGAATTCCAAGCTCGCGCCGAAACCAGTGAAATCTACATTCCACCCGGACCGCGCTTAGGCGACAAGGTTATCGAATTTAATAACGTGACCAAGTCTTATGACGGCCGTGTATTGTTAGATAACCTAACCATGAGCGTACCTTCGGGCGCAATCGTGGGCATCGTGGGTGGTAACGGGGCGGGTAAATCCACCTTGTTCCGCATGATTTCTGGCGCAGAGCAACCAGACTCAGGCACCATCGAGTTGGGCGAAAGTGTGAAGCTGGCGTTTGTTGAACAGTTGCGTGATCAGTTAGACGATAACAAAACCGTTTGGGAAGCCGTTGCCGATGGCGCCGAAAACATCACCATTGGCAACTATGAAGTTTCTAGCCGTGGTTACATTGGTCGCTTTAACTTTAAAGGTGGCGATCAGCAGAAGCGTGTTGGCGATCTATCCGGTGGTGAGCGTGGTCGTTTACAACTAGCATGTACTTTACGCCAAGGCGCTAACGTACTATTGCTCGATGAACCGTCAAACGACTTAGACGTGGAAACCTTACGTGCGTTAGAGGAAGCGGTACTCGCCTTTCCTGGCACAGTAATGGTGGTATCTCACGACCGCTGGTTCTTAGACCGTATTGCAACGCATATTTTGGCCTACGAAGGGGATTCACAAGTAAACTTCTTTGAAGGTAACTACACAGAATATGAAGCCGATCGTAAAGCGCGTTTAGGTGCAGATGCACAACCTAAACGCATGAAGTATAAGCGTTTGGCTTAGTTAAGCGCTTAAAAAAATAGTCAAATCGATTGAAAAACTTGGCATGTTTGCACCTATGCAAACATGTCTAATCTAGCCCATGATATTTTCAGTAGCTTAAAACAAGCTTCACACTCACGATAAAAATAATAAGTAAGAGGGTTCGTGTCATGACTCAATCTAACTCAAATTCCGACTCCAGTTCACTTGGTGGAAAGGTTGAAATTAAACCACGCCACATGTCTTTTCCTTATAAAGATGTGAAAGACAAATTTTTCTTTGGTGGTAACTCGCTACTTACGGTATTTGCCGGTGCTTTATCTTCTACTTTTCCTCCAGGTGAGGGTGAGTTTATTGAATCTGTGCGCAATTATCGTGATCAAGTTACCGACGAGACGTTAAAGCAACAGATCAAAGGCTTTATTGGCCAAGAAGGCCATCACAGTCACCAGCATAAGCAAGCTAATATTGCGTTAAGCGAGCTCGGTATCGATGCCGTTCGTTTAGAAAAGCACTTAGAGCGAGACCTTAAAAAATACATCGCGCGTAAACATGTCACTCCTAAGTTTCGCTTAGCCATGACCGTAGGTATGGAACATTTAACCGCCATTATGGCCGAACATGTTTTAACTACCCCAGAAGCCTTAGGGCCGTTGGATGAAACTGTACAAGAATTATTGTACTGGCACGCAGTGGAAGAAATTGAGCACAAAGCGGTGGCTTTTGATGTGTTTATGCTGTGCGAAAATGACCAAAAATACTTACGCCGCGTTTTACGCTTAGTCACTGTTTTATTCAGCATTCGCATTAGTTGCTACATGGTTGCGTTATTGTTTTGGGCAAGAAAAATGCCTACATGGAAGGATGTAAAAGGCTTTTGGTCTTTTATGTTTAACAAAAAAGTGGGTTTGATTCCTGGTATTCGTAGTAACTATAAAGACTACTTTAAAGAAGGTTTTCACCCTTGGGATCATGCCAACCAAGACTTGGTCGATATGTGGAAAGAGAAAATGTATCGTCCTGAGCACGACTTAGGTTTGCAGCGTGCAAATGCTAAAGCCAAGCAAACAGAGACTGTCGAACACGGTGCTGATTCAGATTTAAATAAGGGTTTACCCGCATAAAATGCTTTATTTATAACAGGTTAAAAACGTAATGAGTTCAGATGTAGATGTTGAAGTAATTATTATTGGTAGTGGATTTGCAGGCATAGGATTGGCCATAAAATTACAGCAAGCAGGGATTCATTCGTTTAAATTAATTGAGCGTGGTGACCAAGTTGGTGGTACTTGGCGCGATAATACTTACCCCGGCTGTGAATGCGATGTGCAATCGCATTTATACTCGTTATCGTTCGAGCCTAAAACGGATTGGTCAAAAAAATATTCAACGTGGCGCGAAATACGTGACTACATTATTGATATTACTGACAAACATAATTTGCGTTCGAGTATTCAATTTAATACAACATTAAGCAGCGCCAGTTTTGATAAGCAATCTGGAACATGGCTAGTTAAACTATCTGACGGTAGCCAACTTAAATCTCGTGTTTTTGTTACGGCGGTTGGGCCATTAAGCAATCCGGCCATTCCAAACATAAAGGGTAAAGATACTTTTAACGGACCTATTTTTCACAGTGCTACTTGGGATCACAGTATTGATTTAACCGGTAAGAAAATTGCTGTAATTGGTACCGGAGCCAGTGCCATTCAGTTTGTGCCTCGCATAGCCGAAAAAGCCGAAAATGTGATTTTGTTTCAGCGCAGCGCCCCATGGATTTTGCCAAAACCAGACCGTAAAATTTACCCAATAGAACAAGCCTTATATAAACATTTACCCGGTTGGCGGGCGGCTCATCGCGCAACACTTTACTGGGCTAATGAATGGACACTGAGTGCTTTTTTAAAAGAGCGATCAATGCTTCGCCCTATGATTGAATGGGCCGCTAAAAAACACATTCATTACCATATTAAAGATTCTGATCTGCGCCAAAAACTGACGCCCAATTTTCGCTTTGGTTGTAAGCGAGCCTTACTCTCCAATGAATATTATCCAGCATTAGCACGTGACAACGTTGATCTTATCGATACTGGTATAGACAGTATTACCGATACCGGGATAGTCGATAAAAATGGTAATAAATATGATGCCGACGTTATTATTTGGGGAACTGGCTTTAAAGCCGATGAGCCGCTGGTGGGCGTAACCGTAACAGGTGTCGATGGACAAGATCTAAATACTGTTTGGCAAGAAACCGGTTTTGAGTCTTACTACGGCACAACGGTATCAGGCTTTCCAAATGCATTTATTTTGGCCGGCCCTAACACAGGTATTGGCCATACGTCGCTATTAGTCATGTTAGAGGCGCAATTTAGTTATGTAATGGACGCGCTGAAAAAAATTAAGCAACACAACCTAAAATATATTGATGTTAAACCATCGGTACAGCGCGACTTTTGCCAAACAATGCAGGATAAAATGGTAGGTACTGCCTGGACCTCTGGTTGTAATAGTTGGTATTTATCCGACTCGGGTAAAAACTTTACCTTGTGGCCAGATTATACCTTTAACTATATACGAGGCACTAAACACCTTAATTTAACCGAGTACACTGCTGAAAAAATCGATTAATGTCTCTTTTATTTTCCTTAAATGTGTATTTAGCGGCATTGTCATCATAATTTCACTACCAGTAGTCAGTATTTATACGACATTCGTAAAAATGCTGGCTAAACTTAGCTTATGTCACTCTTGTATATAACACTAATAAAGTAAAAACAGGTGGAGTAAGGGCAATGTCAAATTCAGGTCAGCAAGATCATAGACGTTTTCGTCGAATTAACTTTGTCGAAGCCGTTCAGGTTACCAGTGATGACATTGACGGTGTTGACGAAGTCAGCTGGCAGGCTGAATGTCGTGATATCTCAATGCTGGGTATGCTGTTAGATGTACCCAATAATTTTCCTCTCTTGGTCGGTACGCCATTCGAAGTAAAACTTACCTTAGCCGAAGACGTTATTATAGAAATGCCGTGTACGCTTGTGCATGTTAATGGCAGTTATGCAGGGTTTCGTGCAGAAATGATGTCGATAGAAAGCTTAACCAGCTTGCGCCGTTTGTTAGAGCAAAATCTTCAAACTAGCTTGGAAATTGAGCGAGAGCTAAGTGAACTAATTAGCAAACAAGAAGTTGTATAAAACAAAAGAAAAAAATCAGAATTTAAATTTATAGAAAAGAAAAGAAATCAAAGTTAATAAAGAAGCCTGCAGATAAAAACATAAGCATAAAAAAGGACCAAGCCGACGGAGCCGACTTGGCCAAAAGTAGACAGTTTTACGAGTTCAATTCATTTGCCTGCTGGCGTAAAAGGAACTTCTGAATCTTGCCTGTTGATGTTTTTGGCAGCTCGCCAAATACCACTGTTTTAGGTGTCTTAAAGTTTGCCATGTTGCTGCGGCAAAACTCGATAATATCATCTTCAGTAATATCCACACCGGCTTCACAACCACTTGTGAGTGCAATAAAGGCACAAGGTGTTTCACCCCATTTTTCATCTGCTCGTGCTACAACAGCCACTTCGTTAACTTTCGGGTGACGATATAAAATATCTTCTACCTCAATACTCGAAATATTTTCACCACCAGAAATAATCACATCTTTAGAGCGATCTTTAATATCGATGTAACCATCTGGGTGCCATACTGCAAGGTCGCCCGAGCGGAACCAGCCACCTTCAAAGGCTGCGTCGGTAGTTGATGGATTTTTTAAATATCCCTTCATTACCAAGTTACCACGCATGAAAATCTCACCGATGGTTTCACCATCTTTAGCCACAGGCTCTAGAGTTTCTGGGTCGGCAACCATTAAACCTTCAAGCATGGGTGATTTAACACCTTGGCGAGCTTTAAGACGTGCTTTTTGTTCTTCAGTTTGATCGTTCCACTCATCTTTCCAAGCGCAACCCACAGAAGGGCCGTAGGTTTCGGTTAAGCCGTAAACATGGGTAACTTTAATCCCCATTTCTTCCATGCCTTGGATAACAGATGCTGGTGGTGGTGCACCGGCGGTCATTACTTTAACTTCATGCTCAATACCCGCCTTCATAGAATCGTCAACGCTGTTTAGCATATTTAAAACAATCGGCGCGCCACAGAAATGAGTGACTTTATTTTCACGAATGCTGTTAAAAATATCTTCTGCAACTACATGACGTAAGCTCACACTAACGCCGGCTTTAGCAGCAATAGACCAAGGGAAACACCAGCCATTACAATGGAACATAGGAAGCGTCCACAAGTAAGCAGGATGATCTTCCATGTTCCAAGACATCACATTGCTAACCGCATTTAAATACGCGCCGCGATAGTGATAAACAACCCCTTTAGGATCGCCAGTAGTACCCGAAGTGTAGTTAAGAGTGATGGCATCCCACTCGTCTTCCAGACGTGGATATTCATAATCAGCATCGCCTTCTGCCAATAACTCGTCATAAGTCATTGAACCAATGGCACGCATATCGTCTGATCCTGCAAAGTTAGGATCTTCAATATCGATAACCAAGGGTTTGTTAGGCACCATGTGTAGCGCTTTATCAATTACTACACTGAATTCTTTATCAACAAATAACACTTTTGTTTCGGCGTGCTGCATAATAAATGCAATGGTTTCTGCATCTAAGCGGGTATTGATCGAATTCAAAACAGCACCGCTCATGGGAATAGCAAAGTGCGCTTCAAAGTGTTCATTAATGTTCGGTGCAATGATCGAAATGGTGTCGCCTTTACCGTAGCCACGTTTATTGAGAGCACACGCTATTTGGCGACAGCGGCTATAAACTTCAGCCCAATTACGGCGAATATCACCATTAATGGTGGCCAGTTTATCTGGATAAACAAATGCTGATCTTTCTAAAAAGCTGATAGGAGATAGAGCAGTATAGTTTGCGTTATTCTTATCAAGATATTGGTTGTAAATATTTACCGACATTCGAGTTTTCCTGAATTAACAATTCTTAGATTTATTAAGGTAAGACTACTTTGCATGAGCAGTGAGTAAGCCTACAAATTTTTGGTTTTTTACAAGGAATGACTCATCTTACAACAAAGAAAACAGGCGCCGTATTAGACCAAAGTCCAAAACAGCCCCTTTTTTTAACGCATAAATAAGCCACCGCACGAACATGGCCAGTCAGTAAATTTAATTAAATAACGTTTAAATGGCCTCTAATGCTTGGCTGATTTTCTCAACCCCAATCACCTGCATACCCGGAATTCCGCCTTTTGGAATATTCGCTTTCGGCACAATCGCACGGGTAAAGCCATGCTTGGCCGCTTCTCTCAAGCGTTCTTGGCCTGACGGCACCGGGCGAATTTCACCCGACAAGCCCACCTCGCCAAATACCACCAAGTCTCGCGGTAACGCCTGATTACGGAAGCTGGATAACGTAGCAATTAACAATGCCAAATCCGCCGCGGTTTCGGTGATTTTTACCCCACCGACAATATTAATAAACACATCTTGATCGCCCAAATGCAAACCGCCATGACGATGCATCACCGCCAGTAACATGTGCAAGCGGTTAAAGTCCCAACCCACCGCCACGCGGCGCGGATTGTTCATGCTCGATTCATCCACCAAGGCTTGTACTTCAACCAACAGTGGGCGAGTACCTTCCCAAACCACCATCACCAAACTACCCGCCGATGGTTCTTCTGAGCGTGATAAAAAGATCGAGCTGGGGTTCTTAACTTCTTTTAAACCCACATCCAGCATGGCAAAAACGCCGAGTTCGTTCACCGCGCCAAAACGGTTTTTAATACCGCGCAAGGTGCGGTAACGGCTGTCGCTTTCACCTTCAATCATCAACGACGCATCAATGATGTGTTCCAATACTTTTGGCCCGGCAAGATTACCGTCTTTGGTTACGTGGCCAACCAAAAACAGCACGGTATTGGTTTGCTTAGCGAAGCGGGTGAGATAAGCCGAACATTCGCGCACTTGCGTTACACTGCCTGGGGCTGATTCAATACCATCCATATTCATCACTTGAATCGAATCAATCACGATGACTTTTGGCTGCTCTTTTTGCGCAACGCGGGTAATGGCTTCAACATTGGTTTCCGACAGCATCTGCAAATTGTTCATTGGTAACTTTAAACGCTGCGCGCGCCTTGCAACCTGCTGCAAACTTTCTTCACCGGTAATATAAAGCGTCTGCATCGACTGCGCTAAATAACACATCACTTGCAATAACAGCGTCGACTTACCCGCGCCCGGATGACCACCAATCAAAATCGCGGAACCAGGCACTAAACCGCCGCCTAAAACCCGATCGAATTCTTGCATGCCCGAACTAAAACGCGGCACTTCCTCAAGGTTAATCTCGGCAAGCTTCTGAATTTTACCCGCTTGCTCGCCACTGCCCGCATAGCCTTCAAATTTCACATCGCGGGTCGCGGCTTTGCTGCTGCTCGCCACCACAAACTCAGAAAGCGTATTCCACTCGTTACACTCAGCACACTGGCCTTGCCACTTAGTATGATCAGCGCCACACTCGGTGCAGACATAAGCTGTTTTTTTCTTTGCCATTAGAAACTCAGATATCTATAAATATGTCTAACAGAATACCTTAGCAAGTAGGGGGTGTGTACAGTTTGTTGGCTTAATATAGTCGCAGCACGGTAGACTTCAATATAAACTCTCGTATATGACCTAGTACAAGCCTCGATACGAGATAAGAATTTAGTTTAAGAAGATATTATGACAAGTTTCAATGCAGAGAAAAAAGCACTTTATGCAGTGCGATCATTAATTTGATGATGGCTTTTAGTGGCTGGCTGGCGTATCACTTTTCGAATTCACAAGCGATTTTGTTAGACGGAAACTATTCTTTTATTGCGTTTTTGTCACCTTAATAGCCATCCGAATCTCGATGATAAAATCCAAATCAACAGAAATATTCCCTTTTGGCCAGTATGTTTACGAAGCATTATTTTCGTTTGGCAAAGGCTTAATGGTCATCGGTATATTACTGGTCGCCCTTATTATGAGTATTTCTAGAATATCGCATTATTTAAACGGTTCGCCGGTGGATGTATTAAATACAGGCTCGGTATTAATCTATACCGTTGTGATGCTCGCCATGTGTGTTCCTTTGGCTTTGTACTGTCGTCATGAAAATAAAAAAATTAATAATGCCAGTATGATTTTAAGGGCTGAATACATTGGTTCTAAGACTGATGCTATTATGTCATTTTCGACGGGGGCAGTACTTTTCTCGATCGGTTTTTTAGATATCGATGGGCGTTTTGGTTTTCTTTATTATACCCGTGACGCCATTCTGGTGATTGTATTGGTATTATTTTTGGTGAAAGACCCCATTATTTTAGCCAGAGATTCATTTGTAGAGATGGCAGGGGGCACACTACAAGATAAAAAAGAGAAACAAAAGATAGAAGGTATTCTGAATGGTTGCTTAACACTCGACCTAATAAAAGAATCTTACATCTCTAAAACAGGCAGCAATTATTTTGTTGTTGTCTACATCAGCGCCAAAGAAATTGATGGCATAGGATTTGAAAAACTAGAACACTTGAAGCAGAAAACGTTAGAAGCGCTGAGGCTAAAATATCAGCATGTAATGTTTGAAATAGCTTTGGCATAAAGCATTTCGCTTACTTATATATTGGCCGATTGATTTATGCCCACAGCTAAAACCTTAACCAACAAACTCACCACGCTAAATGCCCAGGTCAATCACCTCTTAAAAATTTCAACGTAAGTAAAACGATAACGCAAACGACCTATCCAATAACGCACGCTGAGCAAAGGTATCGGCCTGAAATTATCATACAAGGTCGCCCTTTCGGGCGACAGATGTTGGCTCATTAAGGTGTAACTATATTAAAGGTCCCAGTAGGTTGATCCATTAACGAGAAGAAGCTTATGAGGTCCAGCTTACTGCCATCAATACTGAGATCATCACTAAATAAAGTTTCTTTTAAACCGGCTTCACCAATAATTATTTCTACAAATAATGTGCGGGTTAGGTTTAACGTCGCATCTGAAGGTGTGTCGTGGGCAACTTGTTTATGATGCAAGACTGAATTATTTAGCATTAATAAATGGCTTTGATTTAAATCGGTAAAATGGACTTTTATGTTTAATTTTTTACCCGCAGCTTTATCTGCAATTAATCGTACGGCCATGCTGTCAAAGAATTTATCAACGGATGTTTCTAATAAGACTTCTTTCATAACCGCTGGGTTAATGCCTTGTTTCGCAGGGCCATGGCGCAGTTCATAAGCACCTGTTAGATAGAAGTCGCGCCATGGTGCAGACTCTGCTTGATAGCCTAACTGGTCGTATACTTTTGCTAATAACGCTTTGGCTTGGCTGTTGCTAGCATCGGAAAATACCAAATGATTTAATAATTCGGCTAACCAGCGATAGGTATCGGTGCCTTCTGTGATGCCCATCGTTGCAGCGTTTTCAAACTGCTGCTGGGCTTTTATTAATACCGTATCGGCACCTCCCATCATGTCGATGTATCGAACTGCTGCCTTGCTTTCGGGCAATGCATCCAGCTGAGACGGATTGGCCGTAAACCAACCTAAATAGTTTTGATAAACGGCTCTGGCATTGTGTTTTAGGGTGCCGTAATAGCCTTGATTATCGAAGCCGGTATTTAGGCTAGCAGGGAGGTTGATTTGGTCAGCAATTTCATTAGGGGTGAACCCTTGGTTCATTAAGCGCACGCTTTGATCATGGATGTATTTATAGGTGTCGCGCTGAGTCGTTAAAAACGTATCAATATTTTGTTGTCCCCATAATGGCCAGTGGTGACTGCCAAAATAGGTTTGTGCGTTACTAAATTGTGTGCGAGCTTGCTCTATATAACTGCTCCATAGATGTGCGTCTCGAACTTTTGCTCCACGTAACGTATATAAATTGTGCATATTACGGCTAACTAATTCAGCACCACAAAATGCTTTATATTGTGGCAAATAAAAGGTGAATTCTGCTGGGGCTTCTGAGCCTGATACGATTTGGAATTCAAACTCAATGCCGTCAATGGTCTGCTGGATATTATTGGCGCCAATGAGTAGGTTAGGGGCTTCGATACCAAAGGTGCCAAAAGCGGGGCCTTTTCCTAAGCCTGTTCCTATATGGCCACGTTCAGTGCGGGCTAAGTTTTTGCCATACATGTACATGGCGCGACGACTCATGGCCGTACCTGCAATAATATTTTCACTTGTTGCTTCTTCTTCAAACTCTTCTGGGGCAATAATTTTTAACTCAGTTTGTTCAGCCTTAGTTAAATTCTGCATGATACCTTGCACGCCACCAAAGTGGTCGATGTGGCTATGAGTAAATATGATGGCTTTAATGGGTTTCTTTCCCAGATGTTTCTGCGCAAACTTTAAAGCGTGGTTGGCTGTTTCTCGTGCGGTTAGAGGGTCGACAATAATCCAGCCATTGTCTGATTCGATGATGCTCATATTGGACAAGTCGTATCCACGTAATTGATATATTCCTTCAGTGACTTTAAATAAACCGTGGATATTATTCAGTGCTGTTTGGCGCCATAAACTAGGATTGACTGAGCTTGGGGCACTTTTTCCTTCTGCATCGATGAAGCCATAAGCAGGCATGTCCCAGATGTTGCGACCATTGAGGTGCTTAATGATTAGGTCGTCTTCTTTTGCAATGAGACCCCTCTTTGCGTTATCAAAATCGTTGGTATTAGAGAATGCTCGTTGTTGTAATACCGCGTTGTTGGCCTTTACGGTGACTTCTGTTGGAGCGGTATGCCCGTGAGCATCAGCGCTTTGTTCAAAGTCGACGGGTTCTGATCCTAAATTTTCATCGCAAGCGGTTAGCGCGAGTATGAGACTGGTGCTGGTCATTAAAGTTATCAATGGTTTGCGCATGGTGAATCCTGATTATGTTTATTCTTAGCGTGCAGTATAAGCAATAGGTAGTATTCGGCAGGTCTGAAACGGACAAGTCACAGTCTTTTTAGGACAACAAATATAAGACAGCGATAGAAAAATTTACTCGTGTTCTTGTCGAAATTGGCTAGGAGACTGAGCAAACCAGCGTGTAAACGCTCGGGAGAAATTACTGGTATCGGTAAAACCAAGATGTAGGGCAATTGTTGTAATGGGAAGTTGGGTTTGCAATAAATAATGGCTGGCGAGTTCCATGCGAGATTCTTTTAATAGGTCTCTGTAGCTGACATCCTCTTCTTTTAAGCGTCGACGTAAACTGCGTTCACTCATATTTAGCTGGCTAGCAATGGTTTGAATGCTGGGCTCTGCGCATTTTTTTTGGTTGTTTTCGAGAAGTGCAGTGATGATGTTTTTAACTTTTAGCTGCACTAAGTTGGAGTTCATGTTGCTGATGTAGTCTTTAACTACGGACTCATTAAATGCGGCCAGTTTTTCATCCCCCATAATGCCTACTCGGCCTAACTTCTCACGCTTAAGCCATAAACAGTTACGTTCTGCTGAGAAATGAATAGGAGCGTTGAATCGTTGTTGCCACTTTTCTGCTGCGTTGGGTTTCGCGCGCATAAGTTCGACATGATCAATGGCATTGACTGAGGCACCTAGCTGGTTGCTGAAACTCAATAATGTTGAGAAAAAGCTGTCGATCGACATGGGGTGAATCGCAATGCCTGGAATGGGTTCTATAGTTAAGCCAATGAGTTCATCGGTGGTTTCTGTATACGTATTGACGGAGTTACTCACCAGTTCTGAATATTGGCCTAATTTTGTTAGCGCGGATTCTAGATTTTGGCTGGTAAGCATTAATAAACCCAGAGCGCGAAAGTGCATGGGCTGAACATAGTTGGCTACGGTAAGCGCAAAGCTGGAGTCTTGAGTCGTATTTTCTACGGCCTGCCAAAATGCGGTCATTAAACGAATGTCGACCCGTCCATCTGGCTGATCAATAAAATCTGCACGTTTAAGCTGTGCTGAAGCTAATAGTGGATCAGGGTCTATCTTGATCGCTTCCAGTGCTTGGCAAATTGCTAGTGGCCAGGCAGCCAAGGTAGTTGGTTGTTTATTATTAGAGGAGGTCATACTGCTATTTTTAATGATTCCGCTGGCATTGTCACGACTTCTTCATACATGGTTATTATGAGTTGCTATATTGATGATCACCTTGCTCTAACCCCGTTATGCTGAAAGTGCCCCCAACATAAACTGTCCAATTCACCAATAATCAGAAGGCCCTATAGAGTTCTAAAATACGGCTCTAAAAAAGGTAACCAGATTTCATGAATACAGCGCCTATATATGTCCAGATAAAAGAGCTTGTCAGTTTCCCCCCCCAAAACTCCTTCGCCACTGCACTCGCCGAAGCCGCCGCAAAGCCACTATCTATAGGTTAATTGGTGGATATTTAAGGTGTGAATGCTAGTTTATTTGTTAATGAGTGAACCATGATTCAGTTGTTTGAGCAATGGCGTTCTCCAGCCATTGAAATGGTTCACTGTTAGTTGTTCTTCAAATCATGCTTAGCATTATAAAATTGCGGCGTTATGATGTTGTGGTGTTATGAGGTTTTAGTAGATTAAGGAGATAGATTATGAGCAATTTATCAAAACGTTCTACCGTGTATTTTGACCCCAGAATTCTTCAAGCATTAAAAATGAGAGCAGCATCTTCTCATCTTTCAGTTTCTGAACTTATTGATGAAGCCGTCCGTTTATTAATGCGTGAAGATCAAGAAGATTTGGCAGCGGCTTCAAAAAGAGCAGCTGAGCCTGAAATATCGTATGAAGACTTATTAAATGACCTGAAGTCCCATGGCAAAATATAAAATACCTTCAAAAAATCAGTTGCCAAAGATCTTCGTACCATCCCAAATCAGGATGTAAAAAAATCTTGAATAAGATCAAAATTATTTCTGAAACCCTAGAGCAGAGGGATGTATAAAGCTTTCTGGTCAAGAAAATTATAGAGTTAGACAAGGTCTTTATATAATTGTCTATGAAATAAGAGATGAGGTCTTAGTCGTGAATGTAATCAAAGTCGCGCATAGGTCAAATGTCTACAGTAAAAACTAATAGGACACTCAGGATAGTGGCGATCAATTAAGCCTAAAGCCTCACTACGCCTGAGGCTTAGCCCGCTCAATAATCGCCTTACAGTTCACACCCACAGGCAGCGTTCCATAGTTAAGTGAAGAGTTCAAACCAGCAGGCTTATGTATACGCGAAGCCACAAACCCCTCAGCCACATGCGCATCGCCATCTTTCAACAACACACTCGCTTGCAGCCCCAGCGCCAGCTTCTCAACCACAGTACGTGAACGATATTCCAATGTGGATAAGTCCACAAACTCATCTTTCAAACCGCTCAAGAACACATCAAAGCGTTTATCCAAACCTTGCGCACTGGCCAGCTCGGTTAAATAAGCCTCCACCACCTTCGGTTCTTTATTCATCGCGCGTAATACATCCAAACACTGCACATTACCCGAGCCTTCCCAAATCGCGTTCACAGGGGCTTCGCGATAAAGTCGCGGCATGATGTTCTCTTCCACATAACCCACGCCCCCTAAGCACTCCATCGCTTCATACGCATGATTCGGTGCGCGTTTGCAGATCCAGTATTTACCAATCGCCGTCGCGACTCGGGCGAATAAGTTTTGCTGTTCATCGTGCATATTATCCAATGCATTACCGACGCGCATCGAAATCGCCAAGGCCGCTTCCGATTCAATCGCCAAGTCAGCCAATACATTTTGCATCAAGACCTGCTCATGCAAGTTCTTACCAAACACACTGCGGCCGCTGGTATGGTGAATCGCCTGTGCGGTAGACGCGCGCATTAACGAACTAGAACCCACCATGCAATCGAAACGGGTCATCGAAACCATTTCAATAATCGCCGGAACACCACGACCTTCGTCGCCGACCATCTGTGCATAAGCCCCGCGGAATTCAACCTCAGAAGACGCGTTAGAAATATTGCCCAGCTTGTTTTTCAAACGCTGAATAAACATCTGATTCTTGCTGCCATCTGGACGCCAGCGCGGTAATAGAAAACACGACAAACCTTTTTCAGTTTGCGCCAAGACCAAAAACGCATCGCACATTGGCGCCGAACAAAACCACTTATGCCCAACCAATTCATACGCTTCACCCGAACCGGTTTTCGCTGCATCAATTGGCGTCGCCTTGGTGGTATTCGCCCGCACATCCGAGCCACCTTGTTTTTCGGTCATGGCCATACCAATGGTCACACCTTCTTTTTCGAACCAAGGAATATTACGTTCATCGTAATGGCGCGCAGTAATTTTAGGCAGCCAATCTTTCGCCAAACTCGGCGTGGTTTTAATTGCAGGCACAGCGGCAAAGGTCATTGTTAACGGACAACCCGAACCCGAGTCGGCCTGGTTGTGCATATACTCCATCGCGGCACGGGCAACGTGAGCGCCTTTCTTCTCGGGATGCTTTTCTTCCGTCTTGTTTGAAGCACTAGATTGAGTCGTCCAAGGCAAAGAATGCGCACCGGCCTCAATCGCCGTGCGCATTAACTGATGATACGCCGGATGAAACTTCGCCAAATCAATACGATTACCAAAACGATCATGCGAATGAAATTCAGGCTTATATTGATTGGCTAAAAAACCCGCCTCTATTAATTCATGCCCCACATGATGACCATATTGGCTGACATCGGCTTTGGCAAAATCGCCATTAAAAGTCGTCATCCAATGCTTCAACGCCGCATCCGATTCATACGCATTATAATTTTCTAGCGGCGTAGGTTGGTTAAAAACCTCGTGGGTCTCGCCATTGAAATTTGTCATGTAAATTCCTATTTTTTATTTTTTATTTTTTATTTTTATTTTTATTTTAATTTTAAATTAAAAAGTTAAAGCTAAGCGTTAAAACCAACCGCCCGTAATACCAAGGCCGTTAAACTGTGAATAAGATCATCGTGATCATTTTTTTGCGTAATTTTTAAAGAAGCATCTTTAAGCAAAGGACTTAATGGCCCAACCAAAGACTCCGCCAACATGCCCACCAAAGCCGCCGCGGTAATCTGACAATTCTGCGCAACAAACTCACCGCGCTGAATGCCCAGCGCAATCACATCCTCAAAAATTTCAGCGTAAGCAAAACGATAACGCAAACGCTCTTGCTCAACCCTAGGGTCCACAGGCTCGGCGATCAGGGCATACGCCAAGGTTCTACCCAATAGCGCACGTTGAGCAAAGGTCTCGACCGCCGCGGTTAACTTATCCGCCGCCGTCTTTTCACTTTCTTGTCCTTGAGAATCAACATCCTGTTCATTACACGCCTGCGCAACCGCCGCCACTTCACTCTCGGTGGCATAACGAAATACCTCAGCCACCAACTCCGACTTATTAGGGAAGTGACGATAAATTGTGCCCGACGCCACCCCAGACTCCTTCGCCACCGCACTCGCAGATGCCGCCGCAAATCCACCTTGCTGCACCAAACGGCGCGCCGCCTTTAGCAAACGTAAGCGGGTATCGGCCTTTTTAGCCAAGGTATGTTCGGTTTCGCGATAAGCCAAAGCAAAGCTCCTATTGATTAGTTGGTGCTTAAGATGTGAATACCAGTTCATTTGTTAATAAGTGAACCATGATTCAGTTGTTTGAGCAAGTGAGCAAGAGATGGGTAAGCAATGACTGGTTGGCAGTCATTGAATGGTTCATTATTAGTTGTTCTTCAATTCATAGTAGCATTATAACGTTGTAGTGATATGATGCTGTAATGTTGTTGGATTTTAGTACATTAAGGAGTAGCATAATGAGCAATTTATCAAAGCGTTCTACCGTTTATTTTGAACCCAGTATTCATCAAGCATTGAAAATGAGAGCAGCATCTTCTCAACTTTCAGTTTCTGAGCTTATTGATGAAGCTGTTCGTTTATTAATGCGTGAAGATCAAGAAGACTTAGCAGCGGTTTCAAAAAGAGTAGCTGAGCCTGAAATATCGTATGAAGACTTATTAAATGACCTGAAGTCCCATGGGAAAATATAAAATAACCTTCAAAAAATCAGTTGCCAAAGATCTTCGTACTATCCCAAATCAAGATGTAAAAAAAATCTTGAACAAGATCGAAGCTATTTCTGAAAACCCTAGAGCAGAGGGCTGTATAAAACTTTCTGGTCAAGAAAATTATAGAGTTAGACAAGGTCTTTACAGAATTGTTTATGAAATAAGAGATGAGGTTTTGGTTGTGAATGTAATCAAAGTCGCGCATAGATCAAATGTCTATAGTAAAAATTAATAATGCTCAGAATAGTGTCTAGGATAGTGGTAAAGCAAAATGCAAACGCTCTTGCTCAACCCTAGGATCAATAACGATCAAGGCGATCGATCAAGGGGTCCGATCAAGGGGTCACGATCAAGGGGTCAGAGTATTTGATTCTAGAAGCTTTTTCTGACTGTGCCGACTGTAGTGCTTACCCTATGATTCTGTTGATCTTTTAGGTGTTCTTTTAGCTTTCTAAAAAATCACCCGAACTTCCCTGGGATTATTTAAATCAAGTACTCTAAATCAAGTACTCTGACCCCTTGATTGCCTTGATTGCCTGGGATTATTTAAATCAAGTACTCTGACCCCTTGATTGGACCCCTTGATTGAACCTCATGTTTTGCCTATTTACATAACTTGCCAAGACTATTGCGGCGAAAACCTCGATAATCTGCGTAATAAAGTTTAAATCGTTGGAAGCTATGTAATGGAAATCAAAGTTAATTTTCTCGACAACCTCAGGTTAGAAGCTAAGTTTGATGACTATACCGTCATCGCTGATCAGCCTATCCGTTATAAAGGGGATGGTTCTGCGCCAAGTCCTTTTGATTACTTCTTAGCGTCGTCTGCGATGTGTGCGGCTTATTTTATTAAAGTGTATTGTGTGGCGCGCGACCTTTCGACCGACGGCATTCGACTTTCACAAAATAATATCGTTGATCCTGAAGATCGTTATAACCAGATTTTTCAAATTCAGGTCGAGTTGCCCGATCATATTTCTGATAAGCACCGTGCGGGGATTTTACGTTCGATAGACCGTTGTACGGTTAAAAAAGTGGTGCAAACGGGGCCAGAATTTAAAATTGAAACGGTGGAAAGCCTCGACGAAGATGCCCAAGCGATGTTGATGGGGCAGGTAAGTGACGCGGCTGAAACTTTTATTCTGGGCAAAGATTTACCCCTGGAGCAAACCATTGCCAATATGACCAATCTATTGGCCGATTTAGGCATGAAGATAGAGATTTCTTCTTGGCGCAATATCGTGCCCAATGTGTGGTCGTTGCATATTCGTGATGCGGCGTCGCCGATGTGTTTTACCAACGGTAAAGGGGCAACAAAAGAAAGCGCACTTTGTTCGGCCTTGGGTGAGTTTATTGAGCGCCTGAACTGTAATTTCTTTTATAACGACCAGTTCTTTGGCGAAGCGATTGCCACAAGTGAATTTGTGCATTATCCCAATGAAAAATGGTTTGCGTTAACCGAAGATGATGCGCTGCCAGAAGGCATTTTGGATGATTATACCCGCGAGATTTACGATCCTGAAGGTGAGCTTCGTGGTTCACATTTAATTGATACTAACTCAGGGAATACTGAACGCGGTATTTGTTCGATTCCTTATGTGCGTCAGTCGGATGGTGAGACGGTTTATTTTCCGTCGAACTTAATCGAAAACTTATTCCTTAGTAATGGCATGAGTGCGGGCAATAATGTTAACGAAGCAAAGGTTCAGTGCTTGTCGGAAATTTTAGAGCGTGCGGTTAAGCGTCAGATTATTGAAGAAGAAATGACCTTGCCGAATGTTCCACAAGACGTGCTGAATAAATACCCAAGCATCGTTGAAGGTATTAATGCATTAGAAGCGCAAGGTTTTCCGATTGTCGTTAAAGATGCGTCATTAGGTGGCCAGTTCCCAGTGATGTGCGTCACCTTAATGAACCCAAAAACGGGCGGTGTGTTTGCCTCGTTTGGTGCGCACCCAAGTTTTGAGGCGGCACTAGAGCGTAGCTTAACGGAGTTATTACAAGGGCGCAGTTTTGAAGGTTTAAACGACATTCAAAAACCTACCTTTAATAGCATGGCGATATCGGAACCTGAAAATGGTGTTGAACATTTTATTGATTCATCGGGTGTTATTTCTTGGCGCTTCTTTAGTGATAAGAACGATTATGAATTTTGTGAATGGGACTTCTCTGGCACTAATGAAGAAGAATCTAAATCTTTGATGGGTATCTTTAAGGCCCTAGGTAAAGAGGTTTATGTCACGGAGTTTACTGACCTTGGTTTTGCGTGTCGTATTCTTGTGCCTGACTATTCTGAAGTGTATCCGGCTGACGATCTTGTTTGGGATAATACCAACAAGGCGCTGGCGTATCGTGAAGATATTTTGAACATTCACTCGTTGAGTGATGGTGCGTTAGAAAGTTTAGTCGAGCGCTTGGAAGAGAGCCAGATTGATAACTACACCGATATTCCAACGCTTATTGGTATTGTATTTGATGAGAATACGGTTTGGGGTCAGCTCACGGTTGTTGAATTGAAGATTCTTATTTATCTGGCGCTAGGGGCACTGGATGAAGCGGTTGAGTTAGTCGAAATGTATTTGCAGTATAACGATAATACCGTCGAGCGAGGTTTGTTTTATCAAGCAATGCACGCGGCACTTGAAGTGACGCTGGATGATGAATTAGAACTCGACGATTATCTGTTTAGTTTTACAAGAATGTTCGGTAAAGAAGTCATGGCGAATGTGGTTGGCTCGATCACCGGTGATGTAAAATTCTTTGGTTTGACGCCCACAAATATGAATCTGGAAGGTTTAGATAAGCATTTGCGCTTGCTTGAAAGCTATAAAAAACTGCGTCAGTTGCGAGCCGAGAAAGCAGGCATTTGTTAGGCGTTTTACAGGTTTAAATCCTCGTTATGAAATTAGTGTTAAATGCTGAACACATAACGGGGAGTTTTACGTATAACTAATAATACGATTTTTATTATCTCAACGAATTCTCTTTTCTTAAAGACTGCCGCTATGACTACACCAACTATTTTCACACTCGACGATCTTGCTCAGTTAGCGAACTACTCTTTGATGGATACGCTTAATTGTGATCCTCACGCGACCAAGGATGGTATTGATCATCGTTCGCGCCAAGTGTTTTCGGGCCATTATGTGCCGGTTAAGCCCACGCCCATCGCAGACCCTGAATACATAGCGCACAGCCATTCGTTTTTCTCTGAGTTGGGTTTTGCCAACAGTTTGGCTGAGTCACCTGACTTTATGCGATTGTTTTCTGGGGATATTACTCAGGTTCCTGAGCCGATGCGTAAAGTGGGCTGGGCAACGGGTTATGCGCTGTCTATTTACGGCACGGAATACATTCAGCAGTGTCCGTTCCAAACGGGCAACGGTTATGGCGACGGTCGTGCGATGTCGGTGCTTGAGGCGGTGATTAATGGTCAGCGCTGGGAAATGCAGTTAAAGGGTGGTGGTCCTACGCCTTATTGCCGTGGTGCGGACGGGCGTGCGGTTTTACGTTCGAGTATTCGTGAGTTTTTGGCTCAAGAGCACATGCACGCACTTGGCGTGCCTACTTCGCGGTCGTTGAGTTTGTACGTTTCAAAGTCAGAAACCGTTCAGCGCCCTTGGTATTCGGAAGGTTCGCGTACCGAGAATCCCGATAGAATGGTTTCTGAAGCGGTCGCTATTTCAACACGGGTTGCGCCGTCGTTTTTACGCGTGGGTCAGATTGAATTGTTTGCCCGCCGTACTCGTCATAACGATGATCCAGCAGTGATCGCAGAACTTGAGAAAATTGTGCTGCACTTGATTGATCGTGAATACGCCGATGTGATCGATCAAAAGCTTGGCCTTGCGGAAAAAGTAGTGCTATTGGCGCGTGAATTTAGAGGACGCCTAGTATCGTTGATCGCCAATTGGATTCGCGTGGGTTTTTGCCAAGGTAATTTTAATAGCGACAATTGCGCGGCTGGTGGCTTTACTTTGGATTATGGCCCGTTTGGTTTTTGCGATGTGTTTAATCCGTATTACCAGCCTTGGACAGGTGGTGGTCGTCACTTCTCGTTTTTGAACCAGCCCAATGCGGCAGAAAGTAACTTCGGTATGTTTTGCTCGGCACTGCGACCGTTACTTTTGTCGTATAAAGAGTCTTTGCAAGAACTGGATAATGTTGAAGAACAATTTCAGAATGTTATGCGCGTAGAGATGAAAAAAATGTGGGCAGCTAAGCTGGGTTTAGAATTAGAACAATTCGATTATGAGCTATTCAGTGAACTGCAAAAACTGATGATGCAAACTCCTGTCGATTATACGATTTTTTTCCGAGAACTTTCGGCGATCCCTGATGACATTGAACCATTGAAGAAAAGTTTTTATAACAGTTTAAATACGAATGCCAAAACCAATAATAAAGATTTGGATAAGGACTGGGATGAGTGGTTAGTTAAGTGGAAGTCGCTTTTATTGAATAGTGATTCGCCTCGATCGAAAGAAGAGATTTCTGCGCAAATGAAGCGGGTTAATCCCAAATATATTCTGCGCGAGTGGTTTGTTAAACCGGCTTATCAGCAAGCACAGGCGGGGGATTATTCTTTAATTAAAGAACTGCAAAACGTGATGACAAATCCTTATGCCGAGCAGTCGCAGGAAGTTGAAGACAAATACTATCGTTTAAAACCGTCTGAGTTTTTTGCGATAGGAGGGGTGTCGCACTTGAGCTGCTCGTCATAGCGGCTAGTGTGACTGATAGATGAAAGTAAGAGTTAACTGAGATTTAAGATGCACCTAAGTCCATGTTGACATTCATGCAGGCATAAACCACTATTTTATTGATTTTAATATTAATAAATTTAAGTGTTTGCTAGGTTGTTGTATGAATATAGATAAGTATTTTGATGTTCAAGGTTCGGGTTCTCCAATCGTTTTTATTCACGGTTCTTATGCTACTTCGTCGACATGGAAAAAGATGATCCAGCAGTTATCAACAGATCACCTTTGTATTTCTATTAAACTGCCTGGACATGGTGGCGCGCCAGAAGCGAATGATTTTGCTGCGCCAACGGTTGAGACTGAATTAAATATTGTGCAGCAGGTGGTGGAGTCATTAACTGACCAGGCTATTCATCTAGTTGGTCATTCTTTTGGTGGTGTGGTGGCTTTAGCGCAGGCGCTTAAAGGTAATTTGGATTTAAGCCAAGTCACTTTGTTTGAGCCGGTTTCTACTTGGGTTTTAGATCGGGTAGGTGATGAAGAAATGATTAGCCGTGTACAGATTTTTTTAGATCAATACATGCAGGACATTGCGAATAAAAAACCGCATGTTCATGGGCAGGTGATTGATTTTTGGGGAGAAGCTGGGGCGTTTGCTTCATTACCCGGCTTTATACAAGAAGGAATGGCGCCGTTATTAGACAATAATATTCGTCACTGGCATCTTTGCGCTAATATCGACAGAGATTTAAGCGATTTGCAAAACTGTGGTGTGCCAGCACGTTTGGTTTATGGTGATCAGTCTAGTCCAGTTGTACGCGCTATTTGTGAGCATTTAGTTACTCATATTCCAAACAGTAAACAATACAAAATAGAAGGCGCGAGTCACTTTTTAGTGACCAGCCATGCTGAGCAATGCTTGAATGCTTTGCAGGATCCAATAACCTGACCCAAAAAGTTAATAATAAGTCAGTGTTGTTGTTTTACTTCAAAATTAGAGAGTACTTACGGCGCTTTAACGCGCTAATCGAGCGCAGGTAATTGTTTGTCAATTGTGATTATCTCCGATGACAGTTTGCTGGCTAGTTGGTAGTATCGAGCGACTGTATTAAATTAGAATCTTGATAAATTTTACTCATCGATTAACTCAATAGAATAAAGGTGCTCTGTTATGAAACTAGAAACTCAAGCAATTCATGCTGGCTTTGAAGACGATCCAACAACGCGCGCGGTTGCGGTGCCTATTTACCAAACCACTTCTTATAGCTTTCGTGATACTCAGCATGGCGCTGATCTGTTTGATCTTAAAGAGCCTGGTAATATTTATACCCGCATCATGAATCCAACCAACGGTGTGCTTGAGCAGCGTGTTGCGGAAATGGAAGGGGGTATTGGTGGTTTGGCGTTTGCCTCTGGTATGGCGGCGATTACTGCAGCGATTCAAACCGTTGCTCGCGCTGGCGATAACATTCTGAGTGTTAGCCAGTTGTATGGTGGTACTTATAACTTTTTCGCTCACACTTTACCGCAGCAAGGTATTGAAGTGCGTATGGCTCAGGGTGATGATCTTGCCGGCCTAGAAGCATTGATTGATGAGAATACCAAAGCCTTGTTTTGTGAGTCTATTGGTAACCCAGCGGGAAATATTGTAGACATTCAGGCGTTGTCTGATATGGCGCATAAACACGGTATTCCGGTCATGGTTGATAACACGGTGGCAACGCCGGTGTTGTGTCGCCCTATTGAGCACGGTGCAGACATCGTGATCCATTCGTTAACTAAGTACATTGGTGGCCATGGTACGTCAGTTGGCGGCGCGATTATTGATTCGGGTAAATTCCCTTGGAAAGATAACCCACGTTTTCCAGCGTTTAATGAGCCTGATCCGTCTTATCACGGTGTGGTGTATGCAGAAGCGTTTGGTCCAGCGGCGTTTATTGGCCGTGCGCGTGTTGTGCCGTTGCGTAATATGGGCGCTGCGATTTCGCCGTTTAATGCGTTCTTGATTCTTCAGGGTTTGGAAACATTGAGCCTGCGTATGGAGCGTCATACTGAAAACGCACTGAAAGTAGCTAAGTATCTCGCAGCGCATGATATGGTCGCTTGGGTTAACTATGCAGGTTTGGAAGGTGATAAATATTTTGAACTAGCAAAGAAGGTTGTTGATGGTAAGCCTTCAGCAATTTTGAGTTTTGGCATAAAAGGTGGCGAAGCCAACGGCGCTAAGTTTATCGATGCACTGCAAATGATTAAACGCCTAGTAAACATTGGTGACGCGAAATCTTTAGCGTGCCATCCTGCTAGCACAACTCACCGTCAGTTAAACGATGAAGAATTACATAAAGCCGGTGTGAGTCGTGAGATGGTTCGTATTTCTGTGGGTATCGAGCATGTTGACGATATCATTGCTGACATTGAACAAGCATTGGTTGCTGCAAAATAGCCGCTGAAAAGTAGCTGCTGCAAAGTAGCTGCTGCAAAGTAGCTGCTGCAAAGTAGCTGCTGTAAATAATTCCTCATAAATAGCGGTTGAAAAATCGGCTATTGAAAAAATAGCCAAACTGATAATATAGCGCTGCACCTTGCCTGAATTATGTGGTTTGGTGTGGCGTTTTTTTTGGCCATGAATTCACTTTTTTATTGACTAATTTATATAACTTTACAGGTATCGCCATGTCATTTGGGCAGTTAATTGCACTCGCTAGTTTTATATTCTCTGCAGGCACTATTGCCTTAACGTATTGGGTGGGTATCAATCAACAAACGGTTGAAGTGTGTGTGCCCTTCATTACCGGTTGTACCGATATTACTCATACGGGTCTTGCCGGTGATGCAGGTTTTATTTTTCGTGGCGGCATGATCAGTGCCAGCATTTTAATCATGGTATGGTGGCATTGTATGCGTGTGTGGCTTCAGCCTAGTGTGCAAACGCGCGGGGGGCGTATCAACCTCAATTTCATGACGTTTTTTGGCATATTAGCTGGCTTTGGTCTGATCGTGAGTACGGCGACGTTAGGTTCTACCAAAGAACTCAGTTCGTTCTCTGTGCATGTGCGTGGTGCCAATACGTTTTTTGAAGCCATATTATTAGCCTTGTCGTTTCATTATTATTTAATGTGGCGTGGCCGCAAAAATGGCTTATTAGAAGCCCCTTCTTTTAAAATTAAAACGGTTTTGTTTATTCTAATCTGGATTGTACTGGTTGCCTTTGTCGCGAACTCGATCGGTGAACACATGAAGCGTGGAACCAAGATTGCTGAGTGGTGGGCAACGTTATTTATTTGCTTGTACTTTTTAAGCAGCTATTGGGACTGGCAGCGCATTAAATTGAAGCTGGCTGCAGCAGAATGATGCTTTGTTGCTGATCAATATGTATAAAATTTATAAGGCTAAGGGATTTGTATGCGCATAATTTATGGAATCATCAGCGTAGCGGTATGCGTGGCTTTGGTTATTGGCATACAACAATGGCGAGGGCCTTTATTACCGGCATTAATGGTTACTAAGTTACCGTTAGAGCTGCGCATTGTCGCCAGTGGTGAAGTTCGTTACCAATCACTCGCTAAAATTGGCAGTGAAATTACAGGGACCGTTAAAGCACGTTATGTCCGTGAGGGTGATTGGGTTAACGAAGGGGATTTATTGGTTGAATTAAATCCTCAAGAGTTACAAGCACAGCTGGCACAAACTCAAACCTTGTTGCAGCAGCTACAACAAAAAACCCGCCCACAATCACAAGCGGCTTTAATTGAAGCGCGTGATATTTTGGATCAAGCCAGCCGTGAAGCTCGGCGCAGAGAGAAGCTTTCAGAGCAAGGCGTTATCCCGATAGAGCAAGTCGAACAAGCGCAGCGTTTTGAATTAAGTGCCAAAGCTGCGTTTACTCGTACCCAAATAGCAACAGACGCTTTAGCTGAAAACAGCACCGAAGAGCGTTTATTAAAACAGCGTATCGCTAGTGCTGAACTGGCCCTTGCTAAAACACGACTGTACGCTCCTTTTAAAGGCCGTATTCAAACCCGTAATGTTGAATCTGGTGATTTGGTACAGCCAGGTAAAGTGCTGTTAGAAATTGCCCGAAACGATAGTCAAACCTGCCAGGGGATGACTACTAATGGTATGGAAGTTGTCATTGCGTTGGATGAGAAAAATTTTGCCCCTGTGAAACTAGGGCAGCCTGTGAAACTGATTGCTGATGCTTGGCCAAATATTAATGTTGCTGGAGAGGTTGGTTTTATAGCACCGGCGGTTGATACAGGGCGCGGCACGATCGATGTTCATATCAATGTGCTCCGCGATGAACAAACACCAGATTTTTTGCAAGGCATGACAGTATCGGCCAACATCATTGCTGACGAACGCGCTTCTACCTTAGTGTTACCCAATGATTATGTATTCAATAACCGTGCTGATACCGCGCAGGTTTTGCTTTGGCAAGATGATAAAGTCACTCCTGTTGATGTGACACTGGGGCTGCGCAATGTCGGACACAGTGAAATTGTGTCTGGCTTAAACGAAGGCGATATCGTGGTTCAAGCGGGCAGCTTAACCGCTGAAAAAACTAAGAGCAGCCAGCGAGTGCGTGTGTATTTTGAGCAGATTCAGCATGTTATTCGTTAATCGCTTGCTTAACTTACGCAGCTTACACAATTTACACAGCTCACTGTGGATCGAATGGCGAATTGCCTTGCGCTTTTTAGCGGATAACCCACTGCAAACGTTATTGATCAGTGTGGCTATTTCCGTAGGCGCGGCTGTGATTGTTTTCATTACTGCGCTGATGTTAGGTTTGCAAAATAATATGATTAATAAAACGTTGGGTACGCAAGCGCATATAAGAATAGAGGCGACGCAGCAGCATAATATTTTTTCTGAAATTGCAGAGGGTCGTTATGTGTGGGCATTAGAAAGCCCGCGCGCTCAGCGCTTACAAACGATCAATAATTGGCAACAAGTTCGCGATACCCTAGACAAATATCCACAACTTAACGCGGTTTCACCATTGATTTCTGGGCCTGCTTTTGCACAAAAAGGCACCGCTCGGTCTTCTGTGGCCCTAGTGGGCATTGACCCTAAGCGCTATCACGGCATTATTAATTTACAAGAATATTTGCTTGAAGGTGAGTTTAGCGTCACTGCTAGCGATGTAATGATTGGCAGTCAGTTGGCAGAAGATTTGGGGTTGCGTACCGGGGATAAATTGCGTTTAGATGCTGGAGATAATCGCCAGTCGGTGATGAATGTTGCCGGTATTTTTGAGTTAGGAGTTCGGGAACTCGACAGCCGGTATGTGTATACCGGATTAAAACAGTCGCAAACGTTACTTAATTTGCCCGGTGGTGTGACCCTTATCGAAATAAAAATATCGGATGTATTTGTTGCTGACTATTGGGCGCGGCGCTTGCAAAAATTAACCGGTTTGTATGTGCAAAGTTGGATGGACAGTAATGCTCAATTGTTAAATGGGTTGCAATCACAAACCATGACGACGCAGATTATTCGAGTATTTGTCGCTATGTCGGTGATTTTTGGTATTGCCAGTGTGTTGGCAGTGAGTGTGGTGCAACGTACTCGCGAGATTGGTATTTTACGTGCGATGGGCAGTTCGCAGCAGCAAATCTTGCGCGTATTTTTATTGCAAGGAGGCTTGCTGGGATTAGCCGGTTCCTTGCTCGGTGTGCTGCTGGGCTATTTGATGGTGCAAGGGTTTAATTCTGCGGGACAGCGATTGTTCGAAATTGTATTAGAGCCTTCTATGTTGTTGTCGGCGATTACTATTGCGACGGTTGCTGGGGTTGTTGCAGCCATGGTGCCAGCGCGTCGAGCGGCTAAATATGATCCAGCGGTGGCGATTCGTTATGTCTAATCAAAACCAACAAGTCGTTCTGCAACTGAATAAGATTAATAAAATATTTAATCCAAATACGCCGTTGGCCAATCATGTGCTGCACGATATTTCTTTGCAAGTGAGCCGAGGTGAGCTGGTGGCTTTAGTTGGCACTTCGGGCTCAGGAAAAAGTACCTTGCTTAATGTGATGGGGTTGTTGGATGTCTCTTCATCTGGTGAGCTGTATATTCAAGATCATTTAACTCAAGGATTAAGTGAACAGCAGCGAACCCAGTTACGTAGTGAATCCATTGGCTTTGTTTTTCAATTTCATCATTTGATAAACGCCTTTAGTGCATTAGAGAATGTACTTATGCCGCTTATGTTACGTTATGGTAAGCCGTCAAAAGAGCAGACAGAATATGCCAAATATTTGTTAAACGAGGTTGGGTTGTCCAAGTTTATTTACAAGCCCACCAATAAATTATCGGGAGGCCAGCAGCAGCGAGTAGCCATTGCTCGCGCGCTGGTATCACGCCCAGCTTTGGTACTTGCGGATGAGCCGACAGGTAATTTAGACACACAAACGGCAGACGAGGTGTTTAACTTATTTGAACGTTTTAATATTGAACATCAGTGCGCCATTGTTATTGTTACCCACGACCCGCGTTTGAGTGCTCGTTGCCCGCGAACAATACGATTGGATGATGGGCGTATTGTTTATGACGGAGCTTCTGTCGATCTCCCTACGAATTTTCAAGCGACCTAGCTTTTCGTTATAGCTTCTTGTCATAGCTTCTTGTCATAGCTTTTTAGTATTTTCTGGCAGTGATTTATAGTTAATTTTCACGATATGTTTATCCAATAATATTTGCATTAACAATAGCTAAAATCTATCAATTTATTAGTATTTAATAGGTTTTAATATAGAAACATCTGGTCCATAGTAGAGATAGAAAAAGAGGTAGAACAAGAGATAAAACAACAATCACAAGGAGAGAATTTATGTCGAATAACAAATGCCCAGTTATGCACGGTGGTGCAACTGAAGCCAGCATGACGAATATGAGTTGGTGGCCTAAAGCACTTAATCTAGACATTCTGCACCAGCACGATCATAAAACTAACCCAATGGGTGAAGATTTTAACTATCGTGAAAATCTAAAAAATTTAGACGTTGCCGCGTTAAAAAAAGATCTAATTGCTGTTATGACCGATAGCCAAAAGTGGTGGCCAGCGGATTGGGGTCATTATGGCGGCTTGATGATTCGTATGTCTTGGCATGCAGCGGGTACCTATCGTATTGCCGATGGCCGCGGTGGTGCAGGAACCGGTAATCAGCGCTTTGCACCAATTAACTCTTGGCCAGACAACGTTAACCTTGATAAAGCACGTCGCCTACTTTGGCCGATTAAAAAGAAATACGGCAACAAACTTAGCTGGGCTGATCTGATCGCATATGCGGGTACTATGGCTTACGAGTCGATGGGGCTAAAAACCTTTGGTTTTGCTTTTGGTCGTGAAGATATTTGGCATCCGGAAAAAGACACTTACTGGGGCGCAGAAAAAGAATGGTTAGCGCCTAGCGGCAGTGAGGGTAGTCGTTATTCTGGCGAGCGTGATTTGGATAACCCGTTGGCTGCTGTGATGATGGGGCTTATTTATGTGAATCCAGAAGGGGTTGATGGCAACCCTGATCCGCTGAAAACCGCTCATGATATTCGTGTCACGTTTGAGCGCATGGCAATGAACGATGAAGAAACTGTTGCCTTAACCGCGGGCGGCCATACCGTTGGTAAATGTCATGGTAATGGCGATGCTAGCTTGCTAGAAGCAGATCCAGAAGGCGCAGAGTTAGAAGATCAAGGTTTTGGTTGGTTGAATAAAACCAAGCGCGGCATTGGCCGAGATACCGTGTCTAGCGGTATTGAAGGTGCTTGGACGACGCATCCTACAAAGTGGGATAACGGTTTCTTCGATTTGCTATTGGGCTATGAATGGGAGCTTAAAAAGAGCCCAGCGGGTGCTTGGTAGTGGGAACCGATTAATATTAAAGAAGAAGATAAGCCGGTAGATGTTGAAGACGCGTCTATTCGTTATAACCCGATCATGACCGATGCGGATATGGCGATGAAGATGGACCCTGAATATCGCAAGATTTCAGATAAGTTTGCCAAAGATCCTGCGTATTTCTCGGAAGTATTTGCTCGTGCTTGGTTCAAATTGACTCACCGTGATTTGGGGCCAAAAGCCCGTTATGTTGGCCCGGATGTGCCACAAGAAGAATTGATTTGGCAAGATCCTGTGCCAGCAGGGCGCACAGATTACGATGTTGAAGCGGTGAAAGCTAAAATTGCAGCCAGTGGTTTAAGCGTCAGCGAAATGGTGTCTACTGCATGGGATAGCGCACGCACGTTCCGTGGCTCGGATAACCGCGGTGGTGCGAACGGTGCGCGCATTCGATTGGCACCCCAAAAGGATTGGGAAGGTAACGAGCCAGATCGTTTAGCCAAAGTGTTAACCGTGCTGGAAGTAATTGCCGCAGACACCGGCGCAAGCTTGGCTGATGTTATTGTGCTGGCGGGTAATGTGGGGATTGAACAAGCGGCGAAAGCGGCGGGAACAGATGTAACCGTTCCGTTTGCTCCGGGCCGAGGTGATGCGACAGCCGAGATGACCGACGCTGAATCGTTTGATGTATTAGAGCCCGTTCACGATGGTTTCCGTAACTGGGTGAAGCGTGATTACGTGGTAACGCCTGAAGAGATGTTACTCGATCGTGCGCAGTTAATGGGCTTAACCGCACCAGAGATGACCGTGCTGGTGGGTGGTATGCGTGTTATTGGCACTAATCATGGCAATGCGATTAAAGACGGCAGTAAGCACGGCGTGTTTACCGATCGTGAAGGCGCGTTAACCAATGACTTTTTTGTGAACCTTACCGATATGAACTACTCGTGGAAGCCTAAAGGCAAAAACGTTTATGATATCTGTGATCGTGAAACGGATCAGGTTAAGTGGACAGCCACACGAGTCGATTTAGTATTTGGTTCTAACTCAATTCTGCGTTCGTACGCAGAGGTGTATGCGCAAGATGATAACCAAGAAAAGTTCGTGCGTGACTTTGTTGCGGCATGGACCAAGGTGATGAATGCAGATCGCTTTGATCTAGCTTAAAACTCTGATCGAGTTTAAAGTTCTGATAATAGTTTTATAGTGAAAACATAACCTTGAGCCCTTATTGCTAGCTTAGCAATAAGGGCTTTTTTATGAGTGAAATCTCTGCTGGATTGAATAAAGGGTTAGATAAAAGATTGGATAAAGAGTTTGCTCGAATAACAACCAAAGATTAAAGTGTGTGCCACTGTATTATTAGGTTAGGTAAAAAGATTGTCAGAAAATAATGAATCTCATTTAGTAGCAGGGCGTGAGTGTGGTGAATGCACAGTATGCTGTGTGAACCTTTTGATAAGCGATAAAGACTTTAACAAGCCAGCTGATGTTGCTTGTACGCATAGGGTAGAAAAAGGCGGCTGTAAGATTTATAACGACCGACCTTCTGTGTGTCGTGATTGGCACTGCGCTTGGCGTTTTATGCCGCAGCTAGATGATGAGTGGCGGCCAGACCGCTCAGGCATTTTATTACGCTCTGATGAAAACGGTATTATTTTTCAGCCAATTCGTGATGCTAAAAAAGTACTCACCAGTGCTCGGGCGATAGAATTAATTGGGGGCGGTGTTTCTCAAGGCATTCCAATGTCGATGTCTATTCCTACTAAAAAAGGCTTTTTAAGTCATGGCATGTCTTTGAATGAACCTTTACAAAAAGTGGTTGAGTCAAGAAGCCTCGCCGCCATTCAAAATAAAATGATTGATCTTATTAAATTCTCTAAGAAACAAAAAACAGACGCGATTATCGCAACGGATGGTTAATCATGAACGCTAACCCTGCTTTATTATCGTTATCGGAAATTGTCAGCGATGCTCACGCAAAGATTCAACAAGACTTTGCTGATATCAACCCAGTGATTGGGGTAATGCAAGGAATGCGCAAGATGGGTATTCCTGCGGATGTAATAACCATTGATTGCTTAGTTACGAACAAGCGAATTTTAGTCATTTTACATGATGAGCATCCGGCTATGACACGCTATCAACTAACCTATATAGACCAAGACCCCAGTGATGACTACATTGATCTTGCCAGTGACCAAGTAAATAGCGAGATGGTTTACGGTTGGATCAAAGATTATTTTTCGGATATTTCTTAATAAATCGTTTTATTAGTTGTTCACATTACCCATTTAAAGGTTTAACCCGTGATTTTAGATCAATTAATCCAGTTAGTTACACAGTTTTTTAACAGCGTTTTAACGGAGTTTTCTCAACCTCAAGCCTACTTTCAGCTTGGCTTAATATTTTCTGTTTATGCCTTGTCATTTTTGCTGGCGAATAGAATTAGAAAATACGTTCCGTTTTTTAATACGGCTTTAGCAAATACGTCCAATGAGAATCATTATGCTTCACTGTGGAGTAAAATCTTTGCTCAGTTAGGTGAGTATATTGCTCCAGTGCTGGCGGTGCTTATTTTGAAAGTATTCATAGAAATGAGTGCGGCAGCCGCGAGTCATTTATGGATAGCAAAGACCGCGATGACGGTAGGTATTTTATACCTAGTTCATTCGTTAATAAGAGACTTTGTTAGCAATCAATTTATTGCTGCGGTTTTACGCTGGGTTGGCATGCCTATTGTATTTTTACATTTGCTTAATGTGCTGGTGGGTTTAATTGAAATACTAGAATCTATTTCACTAACGCTTGGTAATATCGAAATTTCTGCTTATGGCATTGCCCGTGTTGCAATTTTTGGCTCACTGTTATTTTGGATAGGTCGAGCCACAAATAAAACTGGCGGTGAGATTATTCGTAAACAAGAAAAGTTGGATTTACGTACTCGTGAAGTAGTCGCAAAGATATTTGAAATTGCTATATTTTCGTTGATTGCTTTATTACTGCTGCAAGTAATGGGAATTAACTTAACCGCATTGGCGGTATTTGGTGGTGCTATTGGGGTAGGTATTGGTTTAGGGCTTCAGGCCATTGCCTCTAACTTTATTTCGGGTTTTATTATTTTATTGGATCGATCGGTATCGATTGGTGATTATATTGAATTGGAAGATGGTCGCACGGGTGTGGTGCGCGAATTAAGTATGCGAGCAACCACGCTCGAAACGTATGATGGCAAAGACATTGTGGTGCCTAACGAGAAATTCATTGTAGGTACCTTTATTAATTGGACACACAAAGATAAAAGCCAGCGCTATCGTGTTGACTTTTCAGTCGCTTACCACAGCGATATCCGTCAACTGGTGGAAATTATTAAAGACGTTGTATCTCAACACCCCCAAGTATTCAGCGGTGATAATGTGCCATTAGAGCAGCGCCCTGACTGTGAGATAGACAGTTTTGGTGATTCTGGTATTAATATGTTTGTTGAGTTTTGGATGGAAGGTATCGACGACGGCAAAAACCGTGTAGGCGGTGATTTAATGCTGATGATTTTAGAAGCCTTACAGCAACATGGCTTTGAAATTCCTTTTCCTCAACGTGAAGTACGATTGCTTAAATAGGAGCGGCTAAATTAGAGCGCCTAAATTAGAGTGCTGCCATCAGCAGCACTTTAAGTGGTTTTTGCGCTGAGCTTATTGGCTTACGCGTTTAAGCAGTTCAATAGACGCATCGACTTCTACTTTACGAATGGCCACGCTTTCAATATTACAGCCAACCGGTATGCCTTTTTCTTCGGCGAACGCTTTGAGTTCACGGTAGCTTTGCTCAGACACATCCACAGAGCGTTGCAAGATATCATTAGAATGAATTAAATCATTCTCCAACCATCGCGGAATACTAATACCTAACCATTTCATGAACTGCAGTGTTTTAGCAGAACCACACGGTGTTAGTGTGAACAAAATAGGTACTAATGGAATGTTATGTTCTTTGCCGTAATAATAATAATCGGAAAGAAAGTTTTTAGATGCATTCACGTCATAAACACCCTGTGATACAAAAAAACGACAGCCTTGTGCAATCTTATCAAACACACGTAAATGCTCGTCACCTTTCGTTTGATGGCGCTCTGGAATAACAACACCACCCAGCAGAAGATCGTTCTTTACTGCCGCTTTAATTTGGTAAGCATCACGAATTGAAACAGTGACTTCTTCTGATTTAGAAGCTGCGCCAACAAAAATCGTTAAATTTTGTTGGGGATTGGCGCTGGTTATAAAATCAGTTAATTCTGTTTTATTATACTTACCTACAGAGCGGTAAATAATTTTAGGAATGTTTAAGTCTTGTAGGTACTTTTGGCTGTAGTCATAACAGTCTAGTGTTTCCATAAAAGGAAATGGGCGTTCTTCGTCGGTGCGAGATTTTTCATCTTGAATATCGTATAACACCAAGCCATCAACCTGCTGATCTTGTAAGCGCTCAACTTGGCGCGCTGAAATCTCAACTATTTTATCGTTGCTGGTGCCATTTTTGGGTGGGGTGATGCCATATAGGATGATCCCACTGCTGCGGTTTTTAATTTTTTCTATGAGCGATTGATTTGGCATGATACGTGTCTATTGAAGAGTTATGTTAGCGTTTAAAACCATAAATATAATATAACATTGCTGCGAAATTTAATCAGGTTCAAAACATTTGGCTAAATGTAATGCCTAAGGAGCTACCATCAGAGACTTCGTTGGTTTTTTTGTTTTTATAATCGATTGTTAAAAACTTTACACCCAGAGATGAACCTGTGCCCGTAAAGTGAAAAAGATATTCAACATATGCGCCATAGGCATTATGGTAGCGTGCATTATCGGCAGTTTCGCGACTGGTAAATTTGGGATCAAGGTGTGCTGTTAACCCACCGCCCCAAATATGTCGTCCTGCCCAGAAATGGCTAAAGATATCGATAGGAAAACGGGTGAATGAAAGAACACTTTCATCACCCTTGCTATTTTGGGCTGTAATTAGGTCAAATAAATATCCAGCTTTAATGCCGACATCGACTCTTTTCTCAAACATAAGATGAGCAATACCAAGAGAAAAACTCACCCCTGATCCTGCTCTAATTTTGTCGACTTCGCCATTTTCAAATTCAATTTTTTCGAGAGTTTGTCCACCCAGTAATGCATCAATACTGATAAAAGGACGAGTGTCGGCATGCTCATTAGCAGAGAAAGCGTCTTCGTAATAAAAGCCGTCTTCAAAATCATCATTGTCGATTTCGTCTGCAGCCATGGTAAAACCCGAGAGGCCAGCAGTAGCGATAAATAAGGCCGAAACGGTCGCCAGCTTGGGAGGATTACTGAGTATTCGGATCAATACTGTTGTCAGCGTTGACGGCATCATCATCTTCGGTCGGTTTTTTAATTAAACGAGCAAACAGCACTCCCACTTCAAATAATAACCACATAGGGACAGCGAGAATAGTTTGTGAAATAACGTCGGGTGGGGTGACAAACATTCCTACGACAAAACAACCTAAGAAAATATAAGGACGCTTAGCGGCGAGTTTTTCAACGGTGGTTGCACCCATTAGCACCATAAGAAACGTTGCGATAGGAATTTCAAAGGCTATGCCAAAAGCAAAGAACATTTTTAAAATAAAGTTAAGAATGTTATCGATGTCAGGCATCAAGGTAACGCCTTCTGGACCAACCGAGGTAAAGAACGAAAAGGCTAAAGGCAGCACTACATAATAGGCAAATACAATACCTGTGTAGAACAAGAGAATGCTGGATAGCAGCAATGGAATAGCAAATTTCTTTTCATGCTGATACAAACCTGGGGCAACAAATGACCACACTTGATGCAAAATAAAAGGCACAGATAAGAAAATAGCTAACACAATAGTAAGTTTAAAAGGCACTAAAAACGGCGAGGCGACGCCCGTCGCAATCATGCCACCTTCCACCGGTAAAATAGACGACAGTGGATCAACCAGTATTAGGTAAAGATCGTTAGCAAAATAGAATAAGCTAAGAAAAATAAGTAGAACCGACAGCACAATCTTGAGTAAACGATTACGTAGCTCAATCAAGTGACTCATCAAAGGTTGTTCAGCTGCCGTTACGTGTTCTGTGGGTTCGGTCATGTTGCTCGAGTCTTATTTTTTATCTACAGGGATAGAATCATCAGAAGACGTGTCTTTTACTGCGCTGCTTGGTGCTGTTTTCTTGACTAAAGCGTTGCTTAAAATATCATCTTTTTTGGTTGCAGCTTCTTCTTCATCTAAAAAAGTTGCATAAGGGTCTTTGAGCTTCTCTTTTAATTCATCAGTGCGCACTTGGCGCTCTAAGTCTTCTTGGAAACCACTCATTGTGCGGCGAATTTTGCCGATAAATAGACCCACATTTCTTGCTGCTACAGGTAATCGTTCTGGACCTAAAACCAGAAGGCCCAAAATACCTACGACCATTAATTCTAAAAAACCAATATCAAACACCTAGTGTGCTCCGAATTATGTGATTATTGGTTCTTTTGTTTGTCAGCAGTTTCTTTGACATTTGTATTGTCAAAGGTTGCATCTTTCTCTTCATGAGCAAGAGAAGCAGGCTGAGTGTCATCTTTTTCATCTTCGGACTTTTTAGGGTCTTCGTTGATGGCATTTTTAAAGCCTTTAACTGCCCCTCCTAAATCGCCACCTAGATTGCGTAACTTTTTGGTCCCGAAGATTAAAATTACGATGACGAAAACAATTAATAATTGCCAAATGCTGATACCACCTAACATGATACTTTCCTCTACTTAATAGTGTAAAAATTAGTATAACAATATTTAAAACCCTGGCAGGTTTGAGCCTGCCAGAATATGAAAATGCATATGAAAAACTTCTTGTCCGCCTTTTTCACCGGTATTGGTGATTGTGCGATAGCCTTCAAGGTTTTCTTGTTTTGCCAGCTTAGGGATCGTTAATAATAACTTTCCCATTAGTACTGCGTCTTCTGGCTGCAGATCGTCTAAATTAACAATGTGTTTTTTAGGAATAAGCAATAAATGAGTGTCAGCTTTAGGTGCTATGTCGTGAAATCCTAAAAAATCATCATCTTCATACACCTTATTTGACGGGATTTCCCCCGCAACTAATTTACAAAATAAACAATCACTCATGCCCTGTTCCTGATCTACTTGTCTTACTTAGACTGTCGCGACGCTTTTTCTTCTAACCCTGATAAGCCAAAGCGTCTTTTAAGTTCTTCAATAACAGCTTCCGGTCGCTCACCTAGCTCTGCCAAGGCAACTAAGCTGTGAAACCATAAATCTGCTGTTTCATAAATCACATCAGAATTGTCACCACTGTGTTGCGCATCCTTGGCGGCAATGATGGTTTCTGTGGCTTCTTCGCCTACTTTTTCTAAAATTTTGTTCAGGCCTTTGCTGTAAAGGCTTGCAACATAAGAGCTATCGGCTTTAGCGCCTTTACGTTCTTCTAGAATATTACCTAGAGTTACAAAAACAGAATCATTATTGGTTGTGTCGCTCATACTAAGCTCTTAATAATAAAGGAAATTAATAAATATCGCTGGGATCTTTTAATATAGGATCAACTGATTGCCACTCACCTTGATCTGAATCACCATTATGCACCCGATAGAAGCAGCTTTCACGTCCTGTATGGCATGCAATACCACCAATTTGCTCTACTTGTAAAACAACAACATCGGCATCGCAGTCGAGACGGGCTTCGTGTAATTTTTGAACATGGCCAGAAGATTCCCCTTTACGCCATAATTGTTGGCGCGAGCGCGAATAATAAATCGCTCTGTTTTCTTTTATTGTGAGGGTTAACGCTTCACGATTCATCCATGCCATCATTAAAATGCGGCCACTTTGGTAATCTTGTGCAATCGCAGGAACTAAGCCATTGCTGTCCCATTTTATTTCGTCTAGCCAGTTACTCATTAGCCGTTGTCCGTTGCATATTTTAAGTTAAGTTGGGTATTTTGAAGCTAAACACATTAGCCCTTTATTAATAACCAAAGTGCGCCAAAACTCGCCAGTGATATGCCCAGTGTTTCTGGCATTGCCAGTGCCGCGGCTTGCCACCATAAAACGCCCCCACTAACCATGCTAGTTAATGCTATTTTTTGCTGGCGGTTTTGTTGGCGTTGCTGTGTCATTTGTTGATTTATTTGCGTCAACTGGCGTGATATTTGTTCTTGGCTGCTGTCTATTTGGCTCAGTTTACTAAGACTACTATGAATTAAACCAGGTATTTGCGGGCCTTTTTCTATCCAGTTGGGCAGTTGGCGTTTTAATTCGCGCAATGCACCCTTGGGGCCAAAGCGTTCTTTAATCCAGCGCTCCATGTAAGGCTTAGCGGTATTCCACAAGTCCAACTCTGGATATAACTGACGACCAAGGCCTTCAATGTTTAATAAAGTTTTTTGCAGCAATACTAATTGTGGCTGTACTTCCATGCTAAAGCGACGAGCTACGCTGAATAGTTGTAAAAGAACTTGTCCAAAGGAAATCTCGGCAATAGGCTTCTCAAAAATGGGTTCGCAGACACTGCGTATGGCTGATTCCAGTTCGTGAACTTTGGTATTTGAAGGTACCCAGCCGCTGTCAATGTGCAGTTGTGCTACTTGGTAATAGTCTTGATTAAAAAAGGCCAATAAGTTGCGCGCTAAATAATGCTGATCTTGTTCAGTTAATGTGCCCACAATGCCACAATCAATAGCAATATAACGCGGTTTTTCTGGGTTACCATGAGCAACAAATATGTTGCCTGGGTGCATGTCAGCATGAAAAAAACTATCGCGGAATACTTGGGTGAAGAATATTTCAACCCCGCGCTCTGCCAACACTTTCATGTTGGTATTTTGCGCTTTTAAGGCTTTTATATCCGCTACTGGTATGCCATAAATGCGTTCGCTTACCATGACGCTGGTACGAGTAAAATCCCAATAAACTTCGGGTACATACACAAGGTCTGAGTCTTGGAAATTACGTCTTAGTTGGGTTGCATTAGAGGCTTCGATTGCTAAATTAAGTTCAGCATGAATAGTATTGCTATAATCTTCTACCACTTCAACGGGCTTTAAACGACGGCCCTCTGCCGAATACTTTTCTACTAAGCGCGCCATCTGGTCAAGTAAGATCATGTCGCGGTCAATGGTTTTATTAATGCCTGGGCGCACGACTTTGACAACGACTTCAGTGCCATCGAGCAAGGTTGCGGGGTGTACCTGGGCAATCGATGCCGAAGCCATTGGGATCGGGTCAAACTTTGCAAATAGGCTATCAACGCTTTCGCCCAGCTCACTTTCGATCACGTTAATGGCAATATCACTAGGGAAGGGGGGAACGTTATCTTGAAGCTTTACCAACTCGTTCACAATATCGTGAGGTATAAGGTCGGGGCGTGTTGATAGGATCTGGCCAAATTTTACAAAAATAGGGCCTAATGTCTCTAATGCTAATCGCAGGCGTTCGCCACGGGATAATTTTTTCGGTACCGGTGCTAAGCGCCAAGGAGCTAACCATAAAGCAATGCGCAACGATAAAGGAAATTGTTCCGTAGGAATTAGGTCATCCAAGCGGTAGCGGGTAAAGATGTAGAGAATTTTCCACAAGCGCCAATAATTAGCCACAGCTTAATTTCCTTGTTGGTTGGATTGTTTTTTCTTACTGTTAAGCTGTTTTAGCTGTTCAAGACGCGCTTCAGCTCTATCGGTAGCTAAACGCAAATCTGCTACTTGTTGGCTAAAGTGTTCGGCGAGCGGTTTGGGTACTAGCATTTGAATTTCATCTTCTAAATATTCTTTGCTGGTTGTGGTGAGGGTTTTTTTACTTTCTTTGCCCCACTTCATGAGACCACGTAAACCTTTACCTATTTGATGTGCAACCATACCTCCCGTTACAGGGCTAAGCATGGCTTCCCAATCGATGTCCATTTGTTGTACGATTTTTGCTAAATCCAATACTAGGGCACTGCTGCCGCTGATGTCGATGTTTCCATTCATCAGTGCATCGGCTTTGTCGCTTGCTAAGGCAACTTCTAATAATTCGGCAACGCTACCAAAAATGGTGGTATCGCAAATGTCTTCATCTTGTAAGCTTAGATGAAAGCCATGTTCTTCGATGGTTATAACCAAGATAAGCCAGTCATCACTTTGTATACGAATACGTTTACCAGAAAACTGAGTTAGCGCGGTTAGTAATGCTGGGTCATGTTTAAGTAAAGTATTAATGCTCGATTCAATCGTGGCACATAAGGCACTGTCGATGCTGGGACTTATCATGATTTGTCGGTATCCTAAGCTTTGATGCCACGGTGTAAGGCAACCATACCGCCGGTCATGTTGTGATAGCTCACACGACTAAAGCCTGCGCTTTCCATCATGCCTTTTAATGTTTCTTGATCTGGGTGCATGCGAATTGATTCGGCAAGATATTTGTATGATTCGGCATCGTTGGTGACAAGCTTACCCATAAGAGGCAGAGCGGTGAACGAATACAGATCATAGGCTTTTTTCAATAGCGGATTGGTTGTTTGCGAGAACTCAAGAACCAGTAGTCTCCCACCAGGTTTAAGAACACGTAACATGGAGCGCAAAGCTTCGTCTTTATCGGTCACATTTCGTAGGCCAAAAGCGATGGTAATTACGTCAAAGGTGTTATCTTCAAACGGTAAAAATTGCGCGTTAGCCTGTACGTATTCGATGTTGCCAACGTAGCCTTGGTTGGTTAAGCGTTCACGCCCAACTTCTAGCATAGAGGAGTTGATGTCAGCCAAGACAACTTTACCTGCTGGCCCAACAATTTTGCTGAATTTTTTAGTTAAGTCGCCAGTGCCACCGGCTAAATCAAGCACTTTGTTGCCAGGGCGAACACCCGACATATCGATAGTGAAGCGTTTCCATAAACGATGCACGCCAAACGACATTAGGTCGTTCATAACGTCATATTTAGCCGCTACAGAATGGAAAACGTCAGCCACCATGGCTTGTTTTTCTTCTTTTGGAACGTCTTTGTAACCAAAATGAGTAGTATTTTCTGTGTTATCCGACATGTTAAAACCTCAAGCCTAACGCTCAACTAAAATCATGGTATTTTTATAGCATCGCATTCTACCCCTTAACCAACAAATTGGCTAATTTACCCCTATCCAATAACCCTCTCTAGGGTAATAATATCGGCGTGTTCAGGGTCGTTAAACTTAAGCAGAATGTTTATTAAATGTCAGCTAATGTCTGATAAAAGAGGAAGTATGTATGTGGATAAAGATGAATAAAGTAGCAACAATGATTTTTTGGTTGTTGGCATTAGCCAGTTATTTGATGCAATGGCCAGGGTTGTTGTCTTATCTACCACTGGCGGCAGTTATTGTGGCAGGATTTCACGTGCTAGAGGTTTCTTTCTTTTGGCTTTCGTTGAAGCACAATAGTAATAAGCCCATTAAAGATGCTGCATTAATTATGTTGTTTGGCATTTTTCATCTGCAAAGATTTATGGATAAAGCTAACCCAGCCTAATTTTTATGGGTTAAGTTAATTCGATGGTGATGCGATTGACCTTTTCATCATCGTTTTCTGTTAATACCTGCAGTTCGTCGATGCGATAGAGTTGGCGTTCAAACGCTCCTATACCCGACTCTCGCAATAACCCAGTTACTTCGACCCATTCTTGATATAAAGAAACTCCGCCAAAACACTCAGTTAGTTCTTCATGTTCGGCCAATCTTTCAGCCAAACTAGCATCCATTAATAAGATAGAAGCCTGTTTGCCATTGCCTTGATCCCAATCGATATCATCCACTAAGTAGCTGAATGTTTCTGTAACCACAATAAAGCCTTCTATTGTGGTGGGTAACTCATGGTCGCGTAATTGCTTAATACTGGCCTCTTCAACCGAGTAAATGGTTGGTGGTTTAGCAGTGGATTCTGAAGTGGCTGGTAGGTCCATGATGATCGCTTTTGTTATTTGCTGTGTGGATTAGTGCTGACAGTATAAAGAAGATAAAGTCAGAGTAATAGAACGAGAAAAGTTACCCACCATTTCTGTGGATAAGTCTTTGGGTAATCTTGGGGTAGAATGCTGTAGGCTAGGTATTTCATACGTTTGTTTTAAATTGTGTGATTGATGACCAAACTTGATGAAATGATTGTTTTTCAATCACTTACGGAGATCCCAAGCAGCTAAGCTTAGTTTTTAATAGAATTGTATAAATATCAACCGATAAAAAAATTGTTCACAGTATCTGTGGATAAGGTTCTGAGTAAGTCAGGGAAAAGCATGCTCGAAGTCGATGATAAGCGGCTTTGCAAAAGTTGATCAATGTATGCACAGCATGATTAGAAATATCAATCAGCTCATTAACCTCATGTTTGCTAGAGGTTAAGAGCAGCCGATTCTTGATACAACTTCATTAATTTATCGGTAATCACCGACTTAATGCCACTGCGCTCAAGTTCAGATAAAGAATCTAATTGATTCAAACGTAAGCGGTGTAGGTGTAAGCAAGGCAGTTTATCGTTAAATTCACGTAGGTCACCTTTCATCAAGACGGGTAAGAAGGGATCGTCTGAATGACTACGGCGAAGAATCTGGCGCATACCTTCTTGGAATGGAATCGGCACAGAGCGCACATTTTTATCTTTGTGCGAAATCACCAAATACAAACCTTGCTTGCCAATCAAGTTGCCGGGAATAATGTGCAGCCCTGTGGATTGCACTGCGGTGCTTTTGAGATGATGAAACGTATCATGAAAAGCATAGGGGTCTGGCAAGATGACCATTTGACGCCCAGCATCTTCAGGGAAGAATAGGCTGTAATTAGTATACAGCTGCTCTACCGTGTCGGAAAATACACACAGTTTATTTTCAAACTTTTTCACAAAGTTCATGGCCTGCTGGTGTTTGTTGATCTTATTTAGATCCCAAACCAGATCGGCATTTTGTTGTTTATTCGCTGAAAAGTTCATAAGCGTACCTCTATTACCTAAAATCCAAGTTAGAGTGTGATCTAATCCAGATTTAGGTGCTTAAAATTCTTGGCAGGTCGATTACTTGTTATATCCATAATTATGATAAGACCCTTGTTTAAGCTCGGTTAAATAGGGGTTGGTTTTTATGATTGGAAAGTAATGATTGCTGCATTTAGTTATTATTATCGTTTTTTTAGCAAAATACTGTGATGAGACTAGCGTTAAGAATGTTAACTGGCAAGCATTCTTACACCTGTTAACTGTTCAGTTAACTGATTTAACAAAAGCCAAGGGTTGTTTCCGTCGCCTTTAATAGCGCGATCCGTTTGTTCTGCTGTTTGCAAGCATCGATACAAGTCGGCCTGAGATAATCGAGATAAGGCTGATTTGAAGGGGGGCTGCTGCTTTAGCCAAATATTGTGTGATTTAAATCCTTCGGTTAAGCGTTGTGGGCCGTATGCTTGCAGGCTGATCAGGTGACGAATTTTTAGAATTAACGCCCCGAGAATCATAATGGCCTCATGGCCTTCGGCTTTTAAGTGGTTCAAAATACGCGATGCATCGCCTATATTCCCAAGTAAGCAACTGTCTGCGAGAGCAAATGCGTCATAACGAGCACTATCGGCGGTGGCTTCTTCAATTAATTCGACGCTGATTTGTTGGCTGCCCATCATGCGCATTTTTTCTATTTCTTGTACACCCGCTAATAAGTTACCTTCTATGCGCTGAGCAAACAAAGCAACTGCGTCTTGACTAGCACTCATGCCGGCCGCTTGAATTCGGCGCTGCAACCAACCGGGTAGTTGGTTGCGATCAATTGGCCAGATAGGAATAAACACTCCTGCAGCTTCAATGGCCTTGAACCATTTGGTTTTTTGGCTTGCAGCGTCTAGGCGTGGGGTAACAATGAGCATCACATTGTCTGGATTTGGGTTTTGAGTTACTTCTAACAAAGCTTTGCCCTTGTCGCTGGGCTTGCCATTTGGAATACGAACTTCTATTAAACGACGGCTGGCAAATAGTGACATGGCATTGGTTTGGTCGAGTAACTCATTCCAATCAAAACCCGCCTCGGCGTGCATTAGCTCTCGTTCTTCAATGCCATAGTGCTTGCAGGCACGGCGAATCAGGTCGCATGCTTCCTGAACTAGCAAAGGTTCGTCACCGGAGACTATATAAATAGAGGCTAACTGTTTTTTTAGATGGCCACCTAGCTGTTCCGTTTTAAGTTTCATTGCAGTTTTGCTTTTTCAAGGCGATTCATTAGCTGACGAATTAAGTCATTTTCCAGCTCTTGGCGTTGGACAGTTTCTTCGCTTTGTGTGGCAATAACGCTATTAATATCATTGCTAAATACTCGTCGACCACTGATCTTCCAGTTAATCTCGGTACCTTCATCGAGTTGTATAAGGCGCGCATTCAGGTCGGCATTAAGTTCATATTCAACTGCTTGGCCAAAGCTATTCACAGACAGTGTAAGTTTGTTAATTGCAATTGGAGCAATCATTAAACGCACATTGGCGCTGGCATCACTGGGGAATACAACACCATTAAATTCAAGCTGCTGTTTAAGGCGTTGAGTAAAGCGAGCACTGGCTTGGCTGTCTAGCGTCATAATCTGCACGCCAACCGGAAGATCGGTTACTCCCCGTAATTGCCAACCACAAGCAGTGGTTAGCAATAGTACGGTCAATAAAAAAAATGATTTCATATTGTACGCCTTAAATAACCCAGTCCATTAACCTGCCACAATGTTAACCAGCTTTCCTGGTACCACGATAACTTTGCGAATGGTACTGTCAGCCAAGAAGCGAACAACGTTTTCATCGGCGCGGGCAGCGGCTTCAGCCTCTTCTTTGCTCACGTTTGCAGGGAGTTCTAACTTAGCGCGAACCTTACCGTTTACCTGCACCACCATTTCGATGCTGTCTTTCACCAAAGCGGCTTCGTCGACTTTAGGCCATTGTGCATCTAATACCGAATCAGTGTGGCCAAACGCAACCCAAAGTTCATTCGCGATGTGCGGCGTAATGGGCGAAAGCATTAAGATGATGGCTTCGACCCCTTCACGCGCAACGGCACGACTTTGTTCGTTGTTTTTGCCGAGCTTGTTCAGTGTATTCAACAATTCCATGATTGCCGCAATTGCTGTGTTGTAGGTTTGGCGTTGGCCCATATCAACCGTTACTTTAGCAATGGTCTCATGAATTTTACGACGCGCTGCTTTGTCTTCTTTATCGAGTGCTTCAACATCTAAGGCGACGGCTTCACCCGATGTTAGCTCGAAGCTTAAACGCCATAGGCGCTCAAGGAATTTCTTCGCACCTTGCACGCCCGCATCAGACCATTCAAGGGTTTGCTCCGGTGGCGCTGCAAACATGGTATACAAACGCACAGTATCAGCGCCGTATAAGTCGATAGCTTCTTGCGGATCAACCCCGTTGTTTTTCGACTTTGACATCTTGCTCATGCCAGAGAAAGTTAACTCTCTGCCGGTGGCAGTTTCTGTCACGCGGGCAATGCCGCCTTTTTCGTCGCGCTCAATGGTGACGTCGCTTGGGTTAACCCATTCTTTCGCGCCATTGTCAGTGGTGTAGTAATACGCATCGGCTAATACCATGCCTTGGCATAATAGGCTCTTGAACGGCTCATCACTTTCAACCAAGCCAGCATCACGCAATAACTTGTGGAAAAAGCGTGCGTATAACAAGTGCAAGATTGCGTGCTCGATACCGCCGATGTACTGATCAACAGGCAGCCAGTAGTTGGCCTCGGAAGGCTCAAGCATTTGATCATGGCTTTGCGGAGTACAGTAACGGGCGTAATACCAAGACGATTCCATAAAGGTATCGAAAGTATCGGTCTCGCGGAATGCTGGTTCGCCATCTAAGGTGATGTCGGAGAATTCTGGGTTGTTTTTGATCGGCGAGTTAATGCCATCCATCACTACATCGGTAGGAAGCTCTACCGGAAGCATGCTCTCTGGGGTTACCACAGAAGAGCCGTCTTGTTTTTGGATCATGGGAATTGGGCTGCCCCAATAACGTTGACGGCTTACGCCCCAGTCACGCAGACGGTAGTTAACCTTGATCTCGCCTTTGCCGTTGATTTCTAACCAGTGGGCAATGGTTTTGAACGCTTTGTTGGTTGGCAGTCCATCGAATTCGCCCGAGTTAACCAAGATGCCTTTTTCGGTATAAGCGCCTTCTGAAAGGTCGATTGCGGGACTTTCAGTTTCGCCCTTCTTTGGCTTAGGTGCGATAACTTGCTTAATGTCTAAGTCGTACTTGGTGGCAAATTCCCAGTCACGCTGATCGTGTGCAGGAACCGCCATAACAGCGCCAGTACCGTAATCCATTAATACGAAGTTGGCGATCCATACTGGTACTTCATCACCGCTAATGGGGTGAATTGCTTTGATGCCGGTATCGATGCCTTTTTTCTCGATGGTGGCAACGTCCGCTTCTGCAGTGCTGGATTTTTTACATTCTTCGATAAAGGCTTGAATGTCGGCATTGCCACCATTTGCGCTAGCGGCTTGGGCGGCTAAAGGGTGGCCTGCGGCAACGGCAACATAGCTCACGCCCATGACGGTATCGGGGCGCGTGGTATAAATCTCTAGTTCTTCGCTTGAGCCTTTACTCTTTTCCGCATTCGCTAAGGCAAAGCGCATTTCTACGCCTTCAGAGCGGCCGATCCAGTTTTTCTGCATCGCTTTAACTTGCTCAGGCCAGCCGTCTAGCTGATCAAGGTCGTTTAATAATTCTTCAGCATAGGCGGTGATACGAATGAACCACTGTGGAATTTCTTTTTTCACTACAGCGGAATCACAACGCCAGCAGCAACCATCGATCACTTGTTCGTTAGCTAATACGGTTTGGTCATTCGGGCACCAGTTAACCGCTGATACTTTTTTGTAAGCAAGGTCTTTTTCGACCAATTGAGTGAAGAACCACTGTTCCCAGCGATAGTATTCAGGATCGCAGGTGGCGAATTCACGGTCCCAGTCGTAACCAAAACCTAGGCTTTTAAGCTGGGTTTTCATGTAAGCGACGTTTTCTTTGGTCCATTTTGCTGGAGCCGTCTTGTGCTTAATGGCAGCGTTTTCAGCGGGTAAGCCAAAGGCATCCCAGCCCATAGGCTGCATCACGTTTTTGCCTTGCATACGCTGGTAGCGAGAGACTACGTCACCGATGGTGTAGTTACGCACATGCCCCATATGCAGTCGACCACTTGGGTAAGGGAACATAGATAAGCAGTAGAATTTCTCTTTGCTGGCATCATGTACCGCTTTAAAAACTTGGTTTTGCTCCCAATGCTGCTGAAGCTTGCCTTCGATTTGCTTTGGCTGATAGCTTTCTAACATGGGAGCGGTGGTATTCGTCGACTGAGGCATAGTGATATCTTGTAGTTCAGAGTTTAAAACTGGGTTCAAATAAATACGTAAGTTTACCCTATGCTAGAGGTTGCGGGTAGCTTTGGCGGCAAAAGCGCATTATTAATGACTGCAATAATGGAAAAGCTTGATTTTATAATTGTGTGAAATAGGCTGACAGATCAAAGAAACGTAAAGTATCAGTAGTAGACTAAGCTAAACTGATCAATATTACCTAATCTGGCGGACAGTCTATTGAAGCTTAGAATTAATCGTTTTGCAGTTGCGATTTTTATATACATAGTCGGTGTATTTGTTGTCGCACTGGTGAGCTATCAGCAAGAAAGAGCACGTTTTCTTAATGATGTTGATAAGCGATTATTGGCAGCAGCAAGTCACTTGCCTGATATTTTACCTCCCAACTTTCACGATATCGCTCGCACCCCTGATGCCATCTCTCCAGAGCAAGATCGTAATAATTTGGAGTTGTTAACTCAACATGCCAACACTGGCAGCCTGACCTATCTATACACCTATGTGATGGTCGAGGGCATGATTTATTTTACGTCTTGTAATTATCTACAAAGCGATATTGAGCGTGACAAGGTAGTTACTTATTGGACAGATTATCCAGAAGGTGCTCAACAATATTTTGATGCTATGACTGCTAAAGAGCCCATTTATGTTACCGCTGCTGATACCTGGGGATTATTTAGAACCATTCTTATTCCAATGAAATCTGCTAGTGGTTTGCCGTATGTTGCGGCAGCGGACATGGATATTTCTGTTATTGAAAGTTCGTTAAGGGATGTTGTGTTATTTGTATTAGGTATGGGGGCTGTTTTACTTGCTTTGGCCTTACCATTGGTTTTTGCTTATCGCGCCACTTATTTAAGGCTTAATGGCAAGCTGGTGGGTCTTAATACACAGCTCAAGAAAGATATTGCTCAAGCTCAGCAGCTTGAATTAGAGCTCAAGCAGGCCACTAAACAAGCGCAGTTTGCCAGTGAGATTAAAGATCAATTTTTATCCAATATGAGCCATGAGCTGCGCACACCCATTAATGGTATTACGGGCACCAATCAATTGTTGCTCGATACTGCGCTGAATACTGAGCAGTTAGAATACGTAGAGCTATGTAATAAAAGTGCCAATGTGCTACTTGATACCGTTAATCAGATTTTGGATGTCGCAACAATTGAAGCGGGAGGATTAACATTAAGGCCAGAATCATTAGATACTGAAGCTTTTTTTGATGACGTAGTCTCGTTGTTCTCTTCACAAATAGCAGAAAACCAATTGGACTTAATGATTAGCTATATCGGCAGTGTGCCACAGCAAATAATCATCGACCCCGTTAATTTTAGGAAGGTATTAATTAACCTGATCAGTAATGCGATTAAATTTACGCGTTCAGGCGGAATCCATGTGCTGATAAGCTGGCGCGACGGTGTATTAAACGGAGAAGTGAGTGATACCGGCATGGGAATCCCTGCAGCGTTTCAAGGTAAAGTTTTTGAAACATTTCAGCAAGCGGATAATTCGTATGCTCGTGAATATGGCGGAACTGGGCTGGGGTTGCCGATATCACGTCAAATATGTCGGTTTATGGGGGGTGAGATGTTTCTGCATACCTCAAACGAGAGCGGTTCTGTGTTTAAGTTTTTTGTGCAAGCGCCGGCAAGCAGCGAGTCGCTCATACCTTCACTTGCTAAAGATGACCATAAAATTTTACTGTGTTCAAATTCTTCGCTAATGCAATCTTGGTTTGGAAATGAGCTGGGTTCTATTGATTTGAGTAATCATTCAAGTGGTATCTTTGACACTAGCACGCTGATGGAGCAGATGAGCGGATATAGTTTGGTGATATTGGATACGGTTATTAATGAAGAAGCGAAAAAACAGTTAGCTATGTCATCCGATCTTACTAAGCAGTGCATTGTTTGGTTGTGCTGGTTGGGGCAGCCGTTGCCTTTGGGGTTGCCGGATAACATTTTAGTGGTTGTTAAGCCCTTACGTCGCTCTAGTTTAAGCTCTGTTTGTGGTTGTGTTGATGGCCTAAAGTTAGACCTAAGTAATAATAAAGTTGTATCTTTATAGATATAGATCAGCTTATGTTGAAAAACTGTGTTTTCTGTTTGAATAATTTTCTAAAGTACTAATAATTCGCAATTCGGTTTAAAACTTTCTTTTAAAACTTTAGGTGTTTTAGATAAGAGCTTTGTAAAAAATTAAGGCGTTGTTATGAGTCCACAAAGATATCGGTTTTTCTTAGTGATGTTGGGTTTGAGTGTTTTCAGTAAGGGTTATTCTGATTTCACCAACACAGAACAATTACTGGCTGAAATGTCAGTAATTAAAAACGATCCAATTTTACTGGAACAAGCTCTGGTTAGCGGTAAAGAAAGAGCTTTGCTGTGCGGTAACTGTCATGGCAAAAATGGCAACAGTGTGCGAGATTATATTCCTAACCTGGCCAGTCAAAATGCGGCTTATTTATTTAACCAATTTGAGTTGTTTGCAACCGGTGAGCGCAAAGATTATGTCATGGGGCGTCTCGCTAAAGGTTTTTCACGAGAAGATAAAATCAATATCGCCTTGTATTTTTCTGTCATGCCCGTTGAGCCAAGAGAGCTATCGGTCACTGTGACTGCGCAAGGTGAGAAAATCTATCAAAGTTATTGTTTTACTTGCCACCAAAAAGATGGGCATGGTGATGGCAGCTATCCTCGCATCGCTGGGCAGCCTTATCAATTTCTTATAAAAACATTAAACGGCTTTTCTGGTGGCGATAAAAAGCGGGCTAACTCACCCATGACGGTTATTGTCGCCAATATGAATGAGCAACAACTGAAAGAGGTTGCTGCATATGTTGCTAGCATGCCTTAGACTAAACAAATGAAGCAATTAATAGACCCTTTTGGGCGCACCATAGAATACCTAAGAATCTCTGTTACTGATCGTTGTGATTTGCGTTGCAGTTATTGCATGAGTGAAGATGTTGAATTTCTTCCTCGTCAGGACATTTTGTCGTTTGAAGAAATTGTTCGCCTAGCAGAAAGCTTTGCCAAGCTGGGTGTTAAAAAGATTCGAATAACCGGTGGTGAGCCTTTAATGCGGAAAAACCTTCCGGAATTAATCGTTCGCATCAAACAAATTGCCGGTATTGAAGAAGTTGTAATGACTACTAACGGCACCTTGTTAACTCAATATGCCAAACCATTATTTGAGGCAGGGCTGTCGCGTTTAAATATCAGTTTGGATACTTTAAAAGCAGATCGTTTTCACAAACTAACTCGAAGAGATCGTTTGCAAGCGGTTTTAGACGGTATCGCTGAAGCTAAAAAGTATCCGTTTGCGGGTATCAAGCTAAATGCAGTTGTGATGCGTGGTATGAATGATGATGAAATTATCGATCTTACTGACTACGCCATTGCTAACGACATTGACATTACGTTTATCGAAGAAATGCCATTAGGTGAGGTTGGCTACGATCGCAGCGTGACTTTTTTATCTAGCGACGATATCAAAAAAGAATTGAGCGAACACTATTCGCTTAGTAACTCGACTCATAAAACGGGTGGCCCTGCGGTATATAGTAGTGTAGCCAATAGTAATACTCGCATTGGCTTTATTTCACCTCATAGTCATAACTTTTGTGGTGACTGCAATCGTATTCGTATAACTGCTGTAGGGCGTTTACTGCTGTGTTTGGGTAATGAAAACAGTCAGGATCTGCGCGGGTTCATGCGTGCAAACTCAAGTGATGAGGCCTTAACCGAGTTGTTGATTAAATCGTTGCAGCTAAAGCCAGAAAAGCACGACTTCAATCTAGCAGAAGAAGTACAAATACTACGTTTTATGTCTCACACTGGCGGTTAACTGTCGCCAGACCCCTAAAACTAATATCAGTAGCGATATAGTAACTAGTGGCCAAATACCTAGCAGCATAAAAGGTGTTAATCCTTGACGTGTTTGTGCATAGGCGGTGAGAGTAGCTTTTTGTTGGGTAGGAAGTTGCTTAACAATTTCACCTTTATGGTTAACCAGTGCGGTAATTCCGGTATTGGTAGAGCGCAATAAATAACGTTGTGTTTCTAATGCCCGCATTTGGGCAATTGCCATATGCTGCTTTGGCCCGAGTGAGTCCCCAAACCAAGCATCGTTACTGATCGTAATTAAGAGATCGGATTCTTTAGCCATATTGGCGACGAACTGCGGGTAAACAATTTCATAGCAAATAAAAGGGGCTAGCAAAAATAGCGCCTCGCCTTTTTCTACTTTTAGTAATTCTTGCTGCGCATCCCCTTTTTTGAAGCTCGACATCGGTAAATCAAAAAAGGGCAGTAGACCGCGGATCATATTTTCGAGGGGGATGTATTCACCAAAAGGAACCAGCTTTTGCTTGTGATATAAGCCTTCACCCATACCCACGGCAATGATGCTGTTGTGAAATTCACCTCTAAAAGGCCCTTGGGTATAGCGAAAAGGAATGCCTGTGATTAGAGTTGTTTGTTCGTCGATGGCTTCTTGGTTAATTACTTCTAAATAGCTTTGAAATTGATCCTTTAGCACTGTTACAGCGGTTTCTGGCCATAAAATAATATCGCTATCCCAATGCTGGCGAGTTTGTTGTAAATAACTGTCGATGGTGGGGCGTCTTTGTTCTGGTAGCCACTTTATCTCTTGGGCAATATTCCCTTGCACTGCACTGACTTTTAGTTCGTTGGTCACTTCTGTCCAGCTCATTCCTTGTAGAATAAATCCAATAGGCCAAATAATTAACAAGGCAAGGTAGCTTATTTTTTTTTGTTCGATGGCGTAAAAAACGGCGGCAGCACTAAGTGCGCTAAAAAATGATAAGCCGTAAACGCTTAAAATGGGTGCCCAGCCACTTAACCAAGAATACAAATGAGCATCGCCTGCAAACAGCCAAGGAAACCCTGTTAAAAAGCCACTGCGGAACCATTCGTATAAGAACCATAAAGACGCAAAAGCAAAGATAGATAGCAGTGGAGATGTGTTGGTTTGGTTATAAAAACGCTGAAAGAAGTACATGAAAATTGCTGGAAAAGTCGCTAAAAATGCCGCAAATAAAGCCACCATAACAATGGCAAGTAGCGCCGGTGTGCCACCATGGGTGTGCATGCTGACGTAAATCCAAGAAACACCCACAGAAAATTTTGCAAAGGCAAATAACCAAGTGCGTAAAGCCGCTTCTTTGCTGCTGGTGTGGCGTAAGCTAATTAACAGCCCTAGCAGCGAGATAATAACTAACGGCCATATGAAAAAAGGTGCAATAGCAAAGGGAAAAAGCAGTCCAGAGAAAAAGGCAATGATTCTAAGCTTGATAGGCGAAGGCAACTTTGAATCTGTTGCATTAGCAGATGGTTGAGAAAAAAGGGATTGTAAAAACGACATGAAAAGCCTTTGTGTAAAAATAAAAAAGAAAGCACATCGCTTTCTTTTTTAAACATCACCGTAAATAAATAAACCTTAACTTTAAGGTTAGTCGATGGGTGTCACTTCCATTAGGTTGATACGGCGACTGTTACCGTTAACAACTTTAAAGCGCCAATTGTTAATGGTAATTGCTTCATCACATTCTGGCACGCGGCCAAAGTGCTGCACTACGATGCCGCCAATGGTATCGAATTCTTTGTCATCGAACTTGGTTGCAAAATGGTCGTTAAAATCTTCAATTGGCGTAAGTGCTTTAACCATATAAACATTGTTATCAAGCGCTTTGATCGAGCTGTCGTCGTCATCTTGATCGTGTTCATCTTCAATTTCACCAACAATTTGCTCAAGTACATCTTCAATGGTGATGATACCGGCAATGCCACCAAACTCATCAGCAACAATAGCCATGTGATTGCGGGTGGCTCGAAATTCTTTCAGCAGTATATTTAAACGCTTACTTTCTGGAACAAAAGCGGCAGCACGCAGCAAGTCTTGGATGTTAAAGTCATCGCAGTTTTCGTTGAGAGTAAGCGGTAATAAGTCTTTTGCTAGTAATATTCCCAATACTTCATCTTGGCCTTCCCCCATCACTGGAAAGCGCGAGTGAGCAGATTCAATAATGGCAGGTAAGAATTCTTGCAAGGAATCTTCGGCCTTGATACTAACGACTTGCGAGCGAGGCACCATAATGTCGCGAACTTGCATGTCTGAAACTTGCAAGGCACCTTCTAAAATTGACAAGGTTTCAGCATCAACGACATTACGTTCTGCTGCTTCTCGTAAAATTTCTTTTAGGTCTTGACGGTCATTAGGATCATCAGAAAAAATTGTTGATAGCTTGTCTAGCCAAGATTTAGATTGGCTGTTCGATTGCTCGTCGCTCATGGGGAAGGGGGAGTCTCTCAATTACAAAATTTGTATTGCTTACTTTATAAAGCCTGAGCTTTAAAAAGCAAGCAATTTGCTGGTTATTTATACTTTTTCAAGCATTAAGCTGCCGATCGAGTAACCGGCGCCAAAGGAACAAATCAGACCTTTCTCACCACTTTTAAAGTCGCTTTTGTACTTATGAAATGCAATAACAGAACCAGAAGAAGCAGTATTAGCAAATTCATCTAAGACAACAGGGGCTTCTTCAGCGGTTGGCAGGCGGCCTAATAATTTTTTGGTGGCAAAGTTATTCATATTAATATTGGCTTGATGCAACCACATGCGTTTTAAATCGTCTGCTTGTAGGTGGCTCTCTTCTAGTTGCTGTGAAATAAACTCAACAATTAATGGTAATAGCTCTTTGAATACTTTGCGCCCTTGTTGCTGAAAAAAAGGACGGTCAGCAGGTAGGTTATCGAAACAATAATCCGCATAAGAGGCATCGCTGCGGATGTTGTCAGAAAATTGGGTCATTTGCTTGGTGCCAATAATACGAAATGCCGAATCGCTGGTGCAGCTAGATTCTGGCTCTATGATAGCGGCAGTAGCAACATCACCAAAAATAAAATGACTATCTCGGTTTTTAAAACTCAGGCCTGGGGTTGTAAACTCTGGATTCACAAAAAGCACGCATTTGGCTATGCCAGCAGCAAGAGAAGCATAAGCATTGATCATCCCAAAAGTGGCTGATGAGCATGCAATTCCCATGTCGTAAGCACTGCCTTTAATACCAAGATCGCGTTGAATTTCTACAGAGATACCCGGATAGTCACGTTGACGAAATGTGCTTGATACAATAACTAAGTCAATGTCATTGGCAGTCTTACCGGCTTCTTCCATGGCTTGTTTAGCTGCTGCAATACCCATACTTACCATCTCTGGGGTTTTGCCCTGTTCTGTCATTGGAAAGGTTGGGTGCATAATGTTGGGGTCAATAATGCCATCTTTGTACATGGCATAGCGGGATTTGATTCCTGATGCTTTTTCGATAAATTCAGGGCTAGAGCCTGACAGGGCTTCTACTTCACCGGCTTCGATTTGCGCTGCATTCTCAGTGTTAAATTTTTCGACATATTGGTTAAAGGCGTTAACCAGTTCTTCATTGCTAATGGAGTGTGGAGGGGTGAATAAACCTGTGCCAGAAATAACGAACTGAGTCATGTGTTTTAACCTAAGTGATTTTTCTTTAATTATATGAGTATGCTATCAAAACTATTTAAGTGGGTCTCGCACCCTTGATGCGTATTGAGCACTATTTCTTAGCTTTTATAATAATATTGTTTCCGATTCAGACAATAAATAACAATATAGCTCAAAAAAGGAATAACACTCATGCCATTAAACCCTCTAATTCACTATTAAAGTAAGTGATCTATAATGTGGAATCATTAATTGAGACATCAAGCAACGGCAGCTGCGGCGCTGCTTGATGTGAATGGCCAGCTATTAAATACGAGTAAATAGTTATTAATTACCAATGTAGCGATAATTAATGGGGCATCTAAAGTAGGATTAAGACAAGTTAGACAGCTTAGGGTGCGCCTTAGGGTTGCGGCGAACAATTAACGCCACCTTGCCTATTTTCTGAATTAATTCAGACCCCGTTTCTTTTACCATGTCTTCAATAGCTTGGGCGCGCATGTCGCGCTCACCTATTGCGACTTTTACTTTTATCAATTCGTGATCATCAAGTGCGCGATTAAGTTCTTCGATGACAGCGGCCGATAAGCCGTTACCAGCGATGGTCACAACAGGGTTTAGGTTATGGCCAATAGAGCGCATTGCTTTCTTTTGTTCAGCAGAAATTGCCATCAGATTCGGTTGCCTAGCTAAATTAAGTGGTAAACTTAGATTATATAGTAATAAATTTGATTTTGTCGCTTGTTAAAGCGCTAATCTGTAGAAAACAAATTGAGAAAATAAAGATATGGCACGTTCTAAGTCGAGTAATGATTGGATGGATGAGCATTTTAATGATCATTATGTAATGAAAGCCAAAGAAGAAGGGTACCGGTCTCGTGCCTGTTATAAATTAATGGAGCTTGATGATAAAGATAAATTGATCAAGCCCGGGATGACGGTGGTTGATTTAGGATCTGCTCCAGGAGGCTGGTCTCAGGTTGCAGCTAAGCGGGTTGGAGATCATGGCTTAGTGGTTGCTTCTGATATTTTACCTATGGACGGAATTGCCGGTGTTACTTTTTTGCAGGGTGATTTTACCGAAGAAGCGGTATTTGACGAATTAATGACCATTATTGGTAATCGTCCAGTAGACCTTGTAATTTCTGATATGGCCCCCAATATGAGTGGTATGAGTGCTGTAGATCAGCCAAGTGCCATGTATTTGGTTGAATTGGCCTTAGATATGGCTAAGCAAGTATTAAAGCCTGGTGGAAATTATGCAGCAAAAGTTTTTCACGGCGAAGGCTTTGATGAATACTTAAAAGATATGCGTCAATCATTCCAAAAAGTAGTGACTCGTAAGCCAGAATCTTCTAGAGCTCGCTCCCGAGAAGTCTACTTGGTTGGCAAAGGCTTTAAAGGTTAATCCGTTAAACGTGTCGTGCTTTATTAACACCTTTTGTTAGAGTGTATAAAAGAGCGTAAAGAAAGGTATAAAAGACCTCTGATTCTTCATTATCAATATAAGATAGAGTAGAGATCAGATTAAAAGCTGCGTAAGCTAAAGACTTACGCTACATATTAAATTAGAGGTACGCCTGTCATGGCAAAGAATTTAGTGCTTTGGGCCATCATCGCAGCAATATTGATGACGGTTTTTAATAATTTACAAAATGTCAGTCAATCCAAAGAGCTTAAGTATTCTGAATTTATTAGCAGTGTACGCACAGGCCAAGTTGATCGAGTGAGTATATCCGGCCAAAATATTGATGGCGTGCTCAGTAATGGTGAAAGTTTTTCATCTATATTACCGGCATACGATGACAAGCTCATCGATGACTTGCTGAATAACAACGTACAAGTCGAAGGTAAAAAGCCTGAGCAGCAAAGTATCTGGACTCAATTATTACTTGCTTCATTTCCAATACTAATCATTGTTGCTGTATTTATGTTTTTTATGCGACAAATGCAAGGCGGTGCAGGCGGCAAGGGCGGCCCCATGTCTTTTGGTAAGAGCAAAGCTAAGCTTTTAAGTGATGATCAAATTAAAACGACTTTCGATGATGTCGCTGGCTGTGATGAAGCGAAAGAAGATGTAAAAGAATTGGTCGACTTTTTGGTTGAACCCGGAAAATTTCAGCGCTTGGGTGGTCGAATTCCGCGTGGTGTTTTATTAGAAGGTCCTCCAGGAACGGGTAAAACACTACTGGCTAAAGCCATTGCGGGTGAAGCAAAGGTTCCTTTCTTCTCGATTTCAGGCTCTGACTTCGTAGAAATGTTTGTTGGTGTGGGCGCATCGCGTGTGCGCGACATGTTTGAACAAGCTAAAAAACAAGCACCGTGCATTATCTTTATTGATGAGATCGATGCGGTAGGTCGTCATCGTGGCGGCGGTCATGGTGGTGGCAACGACGAGCGTGAGCAGACATTAAACCAATTATTGGTTGAAATGGATGGCTTTGAAGCGAATGACGGCGTGATTGTGATTGCAGCAACGAACCGTTCAGACGTATTGGATAAAGCTTTGTTGCGTCCGGGGCGTTTTGACCGTCAGGTTGTGGTTGGTTTGCCTGATGTGCGTGGCCGTGAGCAAATTTTGAAAGTACATATGCGTAAAGTACCGATTGCAGATGATGTAAAAGCATCGGTTATTGCCCGTGGTACGCCGGGTTTCTCGGGTGCAGATTTGGCTAACTTGGTTAACGAATCGGCGCTTTTCTCTGCCCGAGCAGCGAAAAGTCTTGTGACTATGGAAGAATTTGAGAAGGCCAAAGACAAAATCATGATGGGCGCCGAGCGCAAAACCATGGTGATGACTGAGAAAGAAAAAGAAAGTACGGCTTACCACGAAGCAGGCCATGCGATTGTGGGTTACTTGTCGGAAGAGCACGATCCGGTGCATAAAGTAACGATTATTCCTCGTGGTCGTGCATTGGGTGTTACTTTCTTCTTACCAGAAGCTGATCGTATCAGTGAAAGTCGTCGCAAAATTATGGGTGATATTGCTACAGCTTATGGTGGTCGAATTGCAGAAGAGATGTTGTATGGGAAAGACGGTGTGAGTACCGGCGCTTCTCAAGATATTAAAATGGCGACACACTTTGCTCGGGCAATGGTGGTTAATTATGGTTTGTCGGATACTCTAGGTCCGTTAGATTATGATTCCCGTGATTCTGACGGTATTGGCTCGCGCCATGTGTCGGATGAAACGTCTCGATTGATTGACCAAGAAATCAAGCGCATTACTGATGAGTGTTATGTTAAAGCTGAAGAAATATTAGATGAAAATCGCGATATTTTAGAAGCAATGAAAGACGCTCTTATGGAATATGAAACGATAGATGCAGATCAGGTCAAAGATTTAATGAATCGTCAGCCAGTTCGCTTACCTGCTTCTTGGGATGATAAAAACGGTGGCTCGCCAACCGCTTCTGAAAATGAAGTTGAGGAAACGGATTTATCGCCCAAGCACGATGATGACAGCGTTGCTGGTGATAAAGTTGACGTATAGTTTGAGTGATTAATCGTTTAAAATAACGGGCTTCGGCCCGTTTTTTTATGTCGACAATTTATATTTTAATTTATTAAGTTTAATGGCTATGAATAAAACAGTATTAACCTGCGGCTTTCGCAATGGTCAACCTCAGCAGCTGGATCTAAGTCGTTGCCACATTATGGGGGTTTTGAATGTTACCCCAGATTCTTTTTCAGATGGTGGCCAGCATAACAGCCTAGATGCGGCTTTATTTCGTGCTGAAAAAATGGTGAAAGAAGGGGCGACCTTGATCGACGTGGGCGGTGAATCAACCAGACCAGGAGCTACGCCTGTAAGTGTTCAGCAGGAGCTAGACCGAGTAGTACCTGTTGTAGAGGCCATAAACAAAAAATTAGATGCAATTATCTCAGTTGATACCAGTACGCCAGAAGTAATAACCGCCACAGCAGGCGTGGGAATGGGGATGATCAACGATGTGCGAGCACTGCAGCGAGAGGGAGCTCTTGCTGCTGCTGCTGCAACCGAAGTTCCTATCTGCTTGATGCATATGCAGGGTCAGCCCAAATCAATGCAATTAGCGCCCAGTTATACTGATGTGGTGAACGACATCAGTATTTTTTTGGCCGAGCGCATGGGTGCGTGTGAGCAGGCAGGGATAGCGCCAGAGCGATTGTTACTCGATCCTGGTTTTGGCTTTGGTAAATCTTTAGAGCATAATTATCAGCTTTTAAATCAGCTAGAGTCGTTTCATTCATTAGGGCTGCCCTTGCTGATCGGTGTGTCTCGTAAAAGCATGATAGGGAAAGTGTTGGGTGATCGCCCTGCAGAAGAGCGTTTAATGGGTAGTGTTGCTGCTGCTGTCATCGCAGCAATGAAAGGCGCAAATATATTACGGGTTCATGATGTGGCTGAAACTCGCGATGCATTGAGTATCGTAGAAGCGACTCTGGCTTTAAAATAACGAATAATTTACAAGGAATGACTGGGTCATGAGCAGAAAATATTTTGGTACCGATGGTATCCGTGGTGAAGTAGGTGTGTATCCGATTACTCCAGAATTTGTAATGAAACTTGGCTGGGCTGCTGGCAAGGTGTTTGCTCAGCACGGTAAGAGTAAGATTTTAATTGGTAAGGACACGCGTATTTCTGGCTACATGTTTGAATCAGCCTTAGAGGCAGGCCTAACCGCAGCAGGTGTTAGTAGTGGTTTACTCGGCCCGATGCCCACGCCGGGCATTGCTTATTTGACCCGCACTTTTCATGCGGATGCCGGCATTGTTATCAGTGCTTCTCATAATCCTTATTACGACAATGGTATTAAGTTCTTTTCTGGTGATGGCACAAAATTAAGTGATGAAATAGAAGCAGAAATTGAGAAATATCTCGATTTACCAATGACCACGGTGCCATCAGATCAATTGGGTAAGGCATTTCGTATCAATGATGCCGCGGGTCGTTATATTGAATTTTGTAAGAGTACCGTGCGCCGTTTAAAGCTAAAAGGTAAGCGCATTGTGTTGGATTGCGCCCATGGTGCAACCTATCAAATTGCGCCAGCAGTATTTCAAGAGTTGGGTGCTGAAGTTATCACGATTGGTGCCAGCCCTGATGGTTTGAATATTAATAAAAGCATTGGCTCGACATCGCCTAAAAAGTTGCAGCAAAAAGTGACTGAGACGCGAGCTGATTTAGGCATCGGCTTTGATGGTGATGGCGATCGCGTTGTGATGGTCGATGAAAAAGGTGAGGTGGTTGATGGCGATGAGCTACTTTATATCATGGCAATACATGCTCGCAGTCGTAAGCGTTTAGGCGGTGGTGTCGTTGGTACCTTGATGAGTAATTTAGGTCTGGAACTGGCTCTTAAAAAAGAAAAAATCGATTTTGTGCGCGCTAATGTGGGCGATCGTTATGTGATGCAGCAATTAAAAGAGCATAACTGGCGTTTTGGTGGTGAATCTTCTGGGCATTTATTGTGCTTGGATTCAACGTCAACCGGTGATGGTGTTGTGGCTGCATTACAAATCATGATGGCTATACAAGATTCAGAAAAGAGTTTGTTTGAACTAAAGTCTGGAATGAGTAAGTGCCCACAAACCATGATTAATGTGCGTCGCAATAAAGATGTCAATGTGGCTAAGGACAAAACTATTCAGGCGGCTGTGCAAGAAGTTGAAACTGAGCTTGCGGGTTTAGGCCGTGTTTTATTGCGCCCTTCAGGCACCGAGCCGGTTGTTCGTGTTATGGTGGAAGGCGAAGATGGCAACTTAGTAGCCGCTAAAGCTCAGCAATTAGCCGAGATTGTTGCCGAAGTTATATCTTAATTACGAATATCGCTATCTACTACTTGAGTCAGATGGCTTATTTCGCTACTATCTCGCCCTGTTTTATATCGTGAGGTGGTTATGCGTCGTCTATTGGTGGCTGGAAACTGGAAAATGAATGCCAGTAAGGCCATGTTAAATGAATTGTTGTCTGGCATTGTTGCTAATGAGCCACAACAAACAGACGTCGTTGTATTCCCACCTGCGCCATATTTATTAATGGCAGCAGATAAATTACAGGGTAGTGCTGTAAAATTTGGCGGCCAAAACCTAAACGCTAACGCAAGTGGCGCGTTTACCGGTGAAGTATCTGCTAGCATGTTAGTTGATTGTGGTTGTGATGCCGTATTGGTTGGGCATTCAGAGCGTCGTACTCTTTACTCAGAAACCGATGCTGATGTACTGGCGAAAACAACAGCAGCCTTGGCGGCTGGCCTAACACCTTATGTGTGTGTTGGCGAAACCTTAGAAGAGCGTGAAGCGGATAAAACCGAAGCGGTTATCGAACAGCAAATTAACGCTGTGTTGAATGGTTTAACCGTTCAGCAATTAGCAAAATGTGTATTTGCATACGAACCTGTTTGGGCTATTGGTACTGGTAAAACAGCCTCCCCAGAACAAGCGCAGCAAGTACATGCATTTATTCGCCGCTTATTAGCAGTGAAAGATGAAGATTTAGCACAAAACAGCCATGTTCTTTATGGCGGTAGTGTAAAAGCAAATAATGCAAAAGAATTGTTTGAGCAAAAAGATATTGACGGTGGCTTAGTGGGCGGTGCTTCACTTCAAGCTGAAGAATTTTTAGGAATCTGTAATCCAGCGTAACGTTGGTGAGAGTAATAGGTAGATAATAATGGAAAAGATCACCCTGGTAGTTCATATTTTATTGGCCTTTAGTGTTATTGGCTTGGTCATGATTCAGCAAGGTAAAGGTGCTGATGCGGGTGCTTCATTTGGTGGTGGTGCTTCTCAAACAGTCTTTGGCGGTCAGGGTTCAACCAATTTCCTTAGCCGTTTAACAGCTATTGGCGCAACAATTTTCTTTGTGACCAGTATGGTTTTGGCGGTAATTGCGAGTGATAAAGCAAAAGGTGTTAATGATATTGGTGTTCCTTCTATGGAAATGACTGAAGCCCTTGATCAAGATGCACCAGTTGTGGAAGAATACGCGCCAACTACAGACGCTCCTGATGTTGATGTGTCTATTGATGATGTGCCAGTGTTAGAAACACCAGCAGAGTAAATGTAAAAAGAATTCGCGGATGTGGTGAAATTGGTAGACACGCCACCTTGAGGGGGTGGTGGGCTTACGCCCGTGGGAGTTCGAGTCTCCCCATCCGCACCAATTCGCTTTTTTAGTCGATCGGGCTTATAATTGCCGCAGATTAAAAAAGCAAAGCAATAAGCCCCTTGTTAGGGGCTTTTTGTTAGGCGTTGTTTTATCAATAACGTCGAATAGAGAATGTTAATGACCGCGTTGTGCGATTTAACTTTCTTGTCTGCAAAAGCGGTATGCGGACTGGGCACATGATGCCCAGTTTTTGTTTCTGGCGTTTATGAATTGCAGATTATTTTATGAAATGTACACAATAAAGGTTACTAAGCTTGGCTAGTAAAGAAGAAGAATTACGTGACATGATTGCTCCAGCTATTGAAGCAATGAATTACGAGCTTTGGGGTTTAGAATATTCTGCCCAAGGTCGACACTCAGTTTTACGCATCTATATAGATGGTGAGAACGGTGTCAATGTTGATGATTGCGCGGCTGTTAGTCGACAAGTGAGTGCGATCATGGACGTAGAAGATCCAATTAGCCAAGAATATACTCTGGAAGTATCTTCACCAGGGATGGATCGTCCCTTGTTTACTCTGGAACAATTTAAAAAATACATTAATGAGTGGGCTGAGATCCGTTTGCGTATGCCATTTGATGGTCGTCGCAAGTTCAAGGGTGTCATCATCAATGTCGAAGAGCAGGACGTAGTATTGCAGGTTGACCAGCATGAGTACTTACTGCCTATCGACATGATCGAAAAAGCACACGTTATTCCCCAATTCAAGGACTAGGTAAAGAGAGGCTAGAAATGAGTAAAGAAATACTTCTGGTCGCTGAAGCGGTTTCAAACGAAAAAGGCGTTGATAAAGAAATTATTTTTGATGCGATTGAATCCGCATTAGCAACGGCGACAAAAAAGCGTTATGAAGACGAAGAAGCAACTATTACAGTAAACATCGATCGCCGTACGGGTGATTATGTGACTTTCCGTAGTTGGTTGGTTGTAAGTAATGATGTGGTTCCAGGTCTAGGTGATGAACTAACTCTTGAAGAAGCGTTAGAAATCGATGAGAACCTAAAACCAGGTGATGTTTATGAAACTGAAGTCGAGAATATCGGCTTTGGTCGTATTGGTGCCCAAGCTGCTAAGCAAATCATTGTACAAAAAGTACGTGAAGCTGAACGTGCAATGGTGGTTGAACAATACCAGCACCGTTTAGGTGAACTAGTAAGTGGTAGCGTTAAGAAAGTAACCCGTGACAATGTGATTGTCGATTTGGGTAATAACGCTGAAGCTTTACTGCCAAAAGATCAATTGATCGGTCGTGAGATCGTTCGTATGGGTGATCGAGTACGTGCCGTACTAGACAGCATTCGCCCAGAAAACCGTGGACCTCAATTAATGCTGAGTCGTACTGTGCCAGCAATGATTATTGAGTTGTTCCGTATTGAAGTACCTGAAATCTCCGAAGAAGTGATTGAAATAAAAGGTGCTGCTCGTGATCCAGGCTCTCGTGCCAAGATTGCTGTGAAAACTAACGATGGCCGCATGGACCCTGTAGGGGCTTGTGTCGGTATGCGTGGTTCTCGCGTGCAGGCGGTAACGAATGAATTGGGTGGTAACGAGCGAATTGATATCGTGCTTTGGGATGATAACCCAGCACAACTTGTTATCAATGCCATGGCGCCAGCCGAAGTTAGCTCTATTATCGTAGATGAAGATTCTAACTCGATGGATGTTGCCGTAGCTGCTGACAATTTAGCGCAAGCGATTGGCCGTGGTGGTCAAAACGTACGTTTGGCTTCTGAGCTTACTGGCTGGGAAATCAACGTAATGACTGAAGCTGCTGCAGCTGAAAAACAAAATCAGGAAACGGGTGGCATCATTGATGAGTTTACCCAACAGCTGGATATCGATGAAGACTTTGCAGAAGTGTTGGTTGAAGAAGGTTTCACAACGCTAGAAGAAGTTGCGTACGTTCCAATTGAAGAAATCATTGCCATCGACGGCCTTGATGAAGAGATTGCGACTGAACTTCAGAATCGAGCTAAAGATGTGCTATTAACCCAAGCTATTGCTTCTGAAGAAAAATTAGAGGGAGCAGAGCCTGCTGAAGACTTGTTAACAATGGAAGGCATGGATAAACACCTAGCCCTCGTATTAGCAAGCCAAGGCATTTGCACAATGGAAGATCTTGCTGAGCAAGCCATCGATGACATTATTGATATTGAAGGCATGACAGAAGAACAAGCGTCAGAGCTTATTATGACTGCTCGTAAGCCTTGGTTTGAAGACGCTGAGTAAAACATTCACTCGGCCTAGGAGAGATGCATGACCGATACAACAGTTCAAGAGTTTGCTGATGTGGTAGGAACCGATTCAAAACGGTTACTATCACAAATGAAAGAAGCAGGCTTACCTCAGACTAACGCAAACGATGCGGTTAGTGCTGAACAAAAAGAGACTCTATTGAGTCACTTAAAGAAAAATCATGGTGAAGCGAATGAAGCAGAGCCGAAGAAGATTAGCCTAAAGCGTAAAACGACGAGCACACTTAAAACTGGCCAAGGTGGCAAGAAAGAAGTTGCTGTAGAAGTGCGTAAAAAACGTACTTTTGTTAAGCCTGACGCTGAAGAAGTTGCCGCAGCAGTTGAAGAAAAAGTAACTGCCGTGAAAGCTACAAAAGAAGAAGCAGCCGAAGCTAAAAAAGCAGCAGAAGCCGCTTTGTTAGAAGCTAAAAAAGCCGCTGAAGCACTAGAAGCAAAAGCAGCTGCAGAAGCCGCTAAAAAAGCAAAAGAAGCAGCAGAAGCTAAAAAGATTAAACCTGCGGCTAAGCACAAGATTTCTCAGAAGTCTCAGTCTGAAGCCAAAGCTCGTGGTGGCGTAAGCTCTACTGCACGTGTTGCAGCGAAAGCTAAGGTTGCCGCTAAGCCAAAAGCTGAAGCGAAGCCTAAGGCAGAAGCCAAACCAAAAGCAGCTGCTAAACCAAAAGCAACCACTAAGCCTCTTCAACGTGGCGATACACGTAATAAGAAGCCAACAGCTACAGCTGCAGTTAAAAAGGCAGCTCCTTCTAAGGAAGAGTTGGCTCAGAAGCAAGCAACAGCCGAAGCTGCGACTCAGCGCGATGGTGCTGATCGTAAGAAACGTGCTCCTGGTGGTGCTCCAGCAGGCGCTCCACGTGGTGCAGGTGCTCCTCGTCAGTTCCGTACTGATGATGGTTCAGCTAACCAGCGCGGCCGTCGTAAAAAGCTTAAGGGTAAAGCAGCACGTACTGCACAAGCGCAAGCAGATAACGAGCACGCGTTTACTAAGCCTACAGCGCCGGTAATTCATGAAGTTGAGTTACCAGAAGCGATTACCGCTGGTGATCTTGCTGCGAAAATGGCAATTAAAGCCGGTGACGTGATCAAGGCGTTAATGGGGATGGGCGTAATGGCGACCATTAACCAAACCCTAGATCAAGACACAGCAACACTGGTTGTTGAAGAACTGGGCCATAAGGTAACTAAGCTTATTTCGGATAACGCCCTTGAAGAAGACGTTTTCGAATCAGTTGTTTACGAAGCGGATGAAGAAAGCCGTGCACCAGTGGTAACCGTAATGGGTCACGTTGACCATGGTAAGACTTCTTTACTGGATTATATTCGTTCAAGTCGTGTAGCGACTGGCGAAGCCGGAGGTATTACTCAGCATATTGGTGCTTATCATGTAGATACAGATCACGGTATGATCTCGTTCTTAGATACACCAGGACACGCGGCGTTTACTTCTATGCGTTCTCGTGGTGCTCAGTGTACTGACGTTGTTATTCTAGTAGTTGCTGCTGATGATGGTGTAATGCCACAAACGAAAGAAGCGGTACAGCACGCAAAAGCGGCTGGCGTTCCTATCGTAGTTGCGATTAACAAAATGGATAAAGAATCCGCTGATCCAGATCGTGTTAAAAACGAACTGGCTGCGTGTGATGTAATTCCTGAAGATTGGGGCGGCGATGTTCCATTCATGCCAGTATCTGCACACACTGGTGAGGGCATTACAGAATTATTAGACGCTGTATTGTTGCAAGCTGAATTGCTTGAGCTTAAAGCGGTTGTTAAAGGCCCAGCACAAGGTGTTGTGGTTGAATCTCGCCTTGATAAAGGTCGTGGTCCTGTTGCTACTTTACTTGTTCAGAACGGTACTCTTAATAAAGGTGATATCGTACTTGCAGGTAACTTCTATGGTCGTGCTCGTGCGTTACTGGACGAAAATGGTCAGCCAACAGAATCAGCGGGACCTTCTATTCCTGTAGAGATCTTGGGTATCAACGGTACTCCAGATGCAGGTGCTGCTTTCATCGTTGTCGAAACCGAGAAGAAAGCGCGTGAAGTAGCTGAACACCGTGAAGCTAAGCGTAAAGAAGGCATTCAGCAATTACAGCAGAAAGCCAAACTAGACGCCTTGTTTAACAACATGGGTGGCACTGATCAATCGAACCTGAACATCATTTTGAAAACGGACGTTCGTGGTTCTTTAGAAGCCTTAATCGCTTCTCTTCAGGGTCTTGGTACCGACGAAGTGAAAGTGAACATCGTTTCTTCTGGTGTAGGTGGTCTAACAGAAACTGACGCAACATTAGCATTGGCTTCTGAAGCGGTTATGTTTGGTTTTAACGTTCGTGCCGATAACGCTGCTAAGCGTGTTATTGAAACAAACGATTTAGACCTACGCTATTACAGCATTATCTATGATTTGATCGATGATGTTAAAGCAGCAATGTCTGGCCTATTGGCTCCTGAATTGCGCGAAGAAATCGTCGGTGTGGCTGAAGTACGTGAAGTGTTTAAGTCGCCTAAGTTTGGTCTAATTGCCGGTTCTATGGTTGTTGATGGTACAATTCACCGCAATAAGAAAATCCGTGTTCTTCGTGACAACGTGGTTATTTATGAAGGAGAATTGGAATCTCTGCGTCGCTTTAAAGATGACGTTCAAGAAGTTCGCCAAGGCATGGAATGTGGTATTGGCGTTAAGAACTATCAAGATGTTCGCCCTGGCGATCAAATTGAAGTATTCGTTGTGAATGAAATCGCACGTACACTTTAATTAACCAGCTGCTAGGCTAGTTGATAGTTAATACGAAAAACGCCGCTCTTGCGGCGTTTTTTCGCTATGCTGACCTTAAAGTTAGCGATAAATATTTAGGGGCAATATTATGCCAAAAGATTTTAGCCGCACCTCGCGTTTAGGCGAGCAGATTCGTCGAGATCTAGCGCAATTGATTCAATTCGACATAAAAGATCCACGCTTGGGCATGGTGACTCTTAACGCTGTTAAAGTTGCTAAAGACCTGGGTTATGCGGATATCTACTTCACAGTAATGGGTGCAAAAGGCCATAGTGAAGAAGCCGATGAAGCAGAAATTCAAAAGCAAGCCAGTAAAATCTTGAATGAGGCGGCAGGCTTTTTACGTGGTGAGTTGTCTCGCCAAATGACAACTCGTATTACACCATTATTACGTTTCCATTATGATGAATCACTTTTACGTGGCCATCATATGACCAATTTGATTAATAAAGTGGTTGCTGAAGATAATGCCCGTTCAGGCAGTTCTTCTGAAGAAACTGAATAATAGTCGATAAGAGTAGTTATTAAACATATGGCGCGTCAAAAGAAAGGCCGTGATATTAGCGGTATCTTAGTGCTCAACAAACCGTTGGGCCTAACTTCTAATCAAGCTCTGCAAAAAATCAAATGGCTTTTGGGTGCAAAGAAAGCGGGACATACCGGTGCTTTAGACCCTATGGCGTCGGGTGTTTTACCTCTGTGTTTTGGTGATGCGACCAAGTTTTCTCAAATATTGCTGGATTCAACTAAGGGTTATATTACAACCTGTAAATTAGGTGAGGTTCGTTCAACGGGTGATCAAGATGGTGAAGTTGTTGCCACTTCTCCTATTCCTAGCTTTGATGAATTTTCTATCGAGTCGATTTTAGAGAAATTTCGTGGTGTGATTACTCAGGTTCCCCCTATGTATTCAGCGTTAAAGCACGAAGGCCGACCTTTGTATGAGCTAGCGCGCAAGGGTATTGAATTGGATTTGAAAACACTCAAGCAGCGTGAAGTCATCATTCATTCGTTAAAAATTTTGGAAATACGCCAAGATTTGGGTGAAATTGATTTAGAAGTAATTTGTTCAAAAGGTACTTATATCCGCAGCTTGGTAGAAGATATTGGCCATGAAGTAGGCTGTGGTGCTTATGTAAGTATGCTACACAGAATTCAAGCAGGCCCTTTTACAGAACCGCAAGCGATTGATTACCAAACACTTTTAGACTTGGAAGAAAATTATTCGGATGTTGCTGAGCGACATCAGGTTATGGATAAAATGTTGCTTCATGCTGCAGAAGCTATTCCAGAGTGGCCAAGAATAGAATTAACCTTGCATGAAGGCCATAAAATTTTACATGGGCAGAGAGTCAAAACTAGCTTCCCGCTCATGGCTCAAGTACAATTATGGGTTCATGCACCAGATGGTGTGGTGTTCGTGGGCGTTGGAGAAATTACTGACAACGGCACATTAATACCTAAGCGTGTTTTTCAGGTTTCTTTGCCAGATTAAGCAAAGAGAAAACAGGCTTAAGCAATTTCTGGCTAGCGCTGGTTTTTACTTAGGTTAAAACGAGGGCAGCATTCTACTGTTAATATGCACGGTAGTAATGTATGGCCAATTAAACCGCATATTATGGAGAAAAGATCATGGCATTAACTGCTGAAAACAAAGCGGCAATCGTTGCAGAATACCAGCAATCTGAAGGTGATACTGGTTCACCAGAAGTTCAGGTTGCTTTGTTGACTCACAACATCGTTGGCTTGCAGGATCACTTTAAAGTGAATAAAAAGGATCACCACTCTCGTCGTGGTTTGATTCGCATGGTAAACCAGCGTCGTAAGTTGCTGGATTACTTGAAGGGTAAAGATGTAAATCGTTACACTTCTTTGATTAAGCGTTTAGGTTTACGTCGTTAAGATGTAGCCTTTAATAGAAGCCCTTTTAGGGCTTCTATTTTTTTATCTAGAAAATTTTATTATTAACACTGTACTGTCGGTTCTTAGCTACTTCTAACCATTTGCCTTTCAGCAATCTCTTATTAAAGAGTCGTTTTATTTACGAAACGTTTTGTCAAAAGGGCCAATGCTTAGAAGTGCTAACAGAGCAGTCATTTAAGGATTGAAAGAATGAGCAATATCCCTACAGCTTTTACCAAAACGTTCCAGTTTGGTGAAGACACTGTAACGCTAGAAACTGGTCGTATCGCACGTCAAGCTTCTGGTGCTGTTTTAGTAACTATCGGTAAAACTCAAGTATTGACCACAGTGGTTGGTGCTAAATCTATGAAGCCAGGACAAGACTTTTTCCCATTGTCTGTTCACTACATGGAAAAAACCTATGCTGCAGGTCGTATCCCTGGTGGTTACCTGAAGCGTGAAGGTCGCCCTTCTGAAAAAGAAACACTAACGTCTCGTCTTATTGACCGTCCAATTCGTCCATTATTCCCTAAGGGTTTCATGAACGAAGTTCAGGTTGTTTGCACTGTTATTTCTGCAGACAAGAACGTTGATCCAGATATTGCAGCCATGATCGGTACTTCTGCAGCTATCTCTATTTCTGGTATTCCTTTCAGCGGTCCAATTGGCGCAGCGCGCGTTGGTCTTGATGAAGAGAAAGGTTATGTATTGAACCCAACTTATGAAGCTTTAGAAACTTCTTTATTGGATATGGTTGTTGCTGGTACTAAGGACGCTGTATTGATGGTTGAATCTGAAGCAGACGAGTTGACTGAAGATGAAATGTTGGGCGCTGTATTGTTTGCTCACCAAGAATTCCAGTGTGTTGTTGACGCCGTTGCTGAATTCGCAGCTGAAGTGAACACGCCAGCTTGGGAATGGACAGCTGCTGAATTTGATACAGCATTGTTTGATGCGGTTAATGCTCAAGCGGGCGCGGCAATTGGTGAAGCTTACCTTGTTTCTGACAAGATGGAGCGTTACAGCAAGATTGATGCAGCTCGTGCTGCTGCGGTTGAAGCTTTATGCGGTGAAGAAGAAGGCAAGCCATCAGAAGATGATGTTGCTGCAATGATCGCTAAGATTCAAAAAAATATCGTTCGTCAGCGCAGTGTTGCGGGTGAGCCTCGCATCGATGGTCGTGATAACGACACGGTTCGTGCAATTACAGTTGAAACTGGCGTTCTAGATAACGTTCACGGCAGCGCTTTGTTCACTCGTGGTGAAACTCAGGCAATCGTTGCTGCTACGCTAGGTTCTGGTCGTGATGCTCAAATGGTTGATACTTTATTTGGCCGTGTTGAAGATCCATTCATGTTCCAATACAACTTCCCTCCATACTCTGTAGGTGAAGCGGGTCGTATGGGTGGTGTTGGCCGTCGTGAAATTGGTCACGGTCGTTTAGCGCGTCGTGGTATCCAAGCAATGATGCCTAAGCATGAAGACTTCCCTTACTCAATTCGTGTTGTTTCTGAAATCACAGAATCTAACGGTTCTTCTTCTATGGCTTCTGTTTGTGGTGCTTCTATGGCATTGATGGCCGCGGGCGTACCAATGAAAGCACCTGTTGCGGGTATCGCAATGGGTCTTATCAAAGAAGATAACGGTTTTGCTGTATTGACTGATATTTTGGGTGATGAAGATCACTTAGGCGATATGGACTTTAAAGTAGCCGGTACTGACCAAGGTATTACTGCTTTACAGATGGATATCAAGATTCAAGGTATCACTGAAGAAATCATGGATATCGCATTGCAGAAAGCAAATGCGGCTCGTATGACGATTCTTGAAGAAATGAATAAGTGCATCGCTGCTCCTGCTCAAGAAATGGCTGATAATGCTCCTACAATGAGCACAATCAAGATCGATCCAGACAAGATTCGTGATGTAATTGGTAAAGGTGGCGCGACTATCCGTTCAATCACTGAACAGACTGGTGCAGACATTGATATCGATGATCAAGGTAACATCAAGATCTTCGCTGCTGGTAAAGAAGCATCAGACGCAGCTAAAGCAATGATCGAAGGCATCACTGCTGAAGCGGAAGTTGGTAAAATTTACCGTGGTAAAGTTATGAAGCTAGCCGATTTCGGTGCTTTCGTTAACATTATCCCAGGTAAAGACGGTTTGGTTCACATTTCTCAGATTTCTGAAGAGCGTGTAGAAAACGTGTCTGATTACTTGAAAGAAGGCCAAGAGATCAATGTAAACGTTCTAGACGTTGATCCTAAGGGTCGTATCAAGCTGACTATGAAGGGTGTTGAGCAAGACGCTTAATTTCTGATTGATAGTTTGATCTAAGAAAGGCGCTAACTGGTAACGGTTAGCGCCTTTTTTGTTTGTGTTGCCGCATGAGCAAGGGATCATGCGGCTTTAGCGTATTATGTCGCGTCTACCTGATACAAGGGGTCGCTTGCGGCGTTAATAAAGACGGAATTACCGCTGGCGAGGTTCGCTTCTTTGGCCAATGCTAGTTCTTCTTGAGAGGCGTATTTCTTATCCCACTCTAATACTTTAGGTATCATCAAATGATTCCACAGCGGTGGGCAGAGGGTGACAAGAATGGTGGTTAAATAGCCGTTAATCATTTCAGGAGCATCCGGATATGGCTTTAAATCCTGAAATGGCACGTTACCCTCTGCATGATGATGAGAGTGACGGGATAAGTTAAACATTGCCCACGAGGTAACTCGTTTGTTGGTATTCCATGAATGGCGGGGTTGTACAGGTACCTTAGGATTTCTTACAATGCCGTAGTGCTCCATGAAGTTCACAATTTCCAATAATGCCTTGCCAAATAACGCACAAGCAATAAAGAATATTCCACCGGTTATACCACCGATTAAGAAAGCTAATACAACGAGTAGCAGACTCATCAAGTGACCACGAATCACACCGTTACCCAATGATATTGTGCCTTTACCAAATTTTGCCAAACGCGCCTTTTCAAGACTCCAAGCGCTGATATTACCTTCAATAGTTGAGATAACGATATGTTGATAGACATTGCGTCCGCGAGGCGCTGTAGCAGGGTCATCTTTAGTCGATACATAGCGGTGGTGGCCATAGACATGCTCAATAGAAAAGATAGTATCGAAGCTGAATGATAATAACCAACGACCAATGAACATGGATACCGGGTCCCAGGTTCTATGGGTTAATTCATGGGCGGTAATGGTAGCTACCATACCAATCATTAAGCCTGTTCCCGCGAGTATTGAAATACTATGGCCCCAGTGGCTGGCTTCTTTTATGGCAAAGAAATCATAATCAATAAAGCTACTTAGAAAAGCGCCAAATCCTAGTGAGTCGCCTGGGCTTACCGCCCAGATTGCTGAAAAGACGATTGCTGATACCAGGGGTAGGGTTAGCCAAAGCTGAATGGTCAATAATCCAGGGGTCTTAAATTTTGGCGTTGCTGTATCATCTCCACCAAGTAAGTCACCAAAAACAACGAAGCTCATCAGTACCAGTACGCCAACAGTAGGGCCTACTCCGCCGACTAAAAGAGATATTAGAAAACCCACTGCAACCAGGTGGATTAATAAGTATTTTGTATAATGAAAAAACATAGTATTTTCCTTAGTGCCTAAGCGGCTTTTGTTATTATTGTTACAAATCGATCGGCAAAGATGTCATCTTTACTTATTCCCATATTCGATAACCGTTCAATACAGTCATCAATCATTACTGGCGGGCCACACAAATAGCCCTGTGATTGTTGCTTAGAAAACCTCTCAAGGTGATCACCAATAAAACCTCTTAATCCTTGCCAGCTACTACCTTCAGGCTCTTCAGACAAGATCTGCACATACTCAAAGCGGTTGGGCCAGTTGTGGCCAATTTCGGCAATTTCATGCAAGCAATAAATATCGGCTTGGGTTCTAGCCCCTAATATAATAGTGACGGGGCGAGTGCAGTTTTCTTCTTTAGCTTTTTCTAAAATAGATACTATGGGAGCCAAACCACTGCCCCCTGCAATCATTAGCATAGGCTTATCAGAATCTCGCAGATAAAAATCACCTTTAGGGCTTTCAATCTCTGCAGATTGGCCAATTAAATCTTGTGTATTGATCAGTGCCGACATTTCTCCACCGGGTACGTGGCGGATAAAGAAGCTCACGGTATTACTTTCAGCATCAGGCTTGGAAGCAAAAGAATAGGCTCGTGTTACCCCAGGTAGGGAATCTAGAGTTAATTGAGCGTATTGGCCTGCTTTAAATACAGGGCTTTCTTCTAGGGTCAGCTCTAATTTACGGATATCATGGGTGATCTGTTTTTGAGCCGTTATCTTGCCACGCATCTGGCGACTGGCAGCTCGGCTTAAGTCGACTTCAATACTGACATCTGAACTCTTAGGTATGCTCTGGCAAGCTAAAATATAGCCATCTTGAAGCTCTTCCGCTGACAGTAAATAACTAGCATCGGTAAGGGCTTTTATCTTTCCGCGAGTAAGTTTGCATTTACACTCTGCGCAACCACCAACTTTACAGCTATAGGGAAAATTGAGGCCACTGCGTAAGGCGGCGGTAAGAATTGTCTCTTTCGCCTCAATTTCAATACTTAAGTCATTTACCTGTATACCTTTAGGACTACTTTTAAAAAAAGAAAACATAGTTACTGACTCCACTCTTGTTATTTAAAACCAGTTTAAAGCAGTTTGGTTGAAAACCCGGGGGTACAATCTGACAATGAGGGGGCATTTATTGACACTCAAGGGCTGGTGTATGAAACTGTTGGCATAATAAAAAATCTAAGAGTTGGCTTCATTCAATGGATGTTAATCAAATGCAGTTTCCTGGAGTCTATATTTTTGCTTTATCAGAGTGCATGAATGACTTTGGTATAGAGCAAGCTGTCTGGCTTGAAGGATCAGGTCTTTCCCAAATTGATACCTCTTTTGCAGAATCAAAGATTAGTTATGAGTTATTTAGTAATCTGATTATTAGAGCGATAGAGCTTTCTAATAATCCGGCAGTAGGGATTTTAGTAGGGCAAAGGCTGTCGCTACAGTCTCATGGAATGCTTGGTTACGCGTTAATGAATTGTGAAAATCTACTTGCCGCATTAAAACTTGTGGGCTCGTACCTCTCATTACGTATGCCGCTATTACAAGTTAGGTCTGAAGAAATTGGGGATGAACTGGTTTTATTTTTGGAAGAAAAGGCGCCGTTGGAGAAGAGGGTAAGGATTGTGCTTTTTGACGCAGTAATCGTCACCATTAGAGCCGCCATCGAGCAGTTACAGCCAAATTTGAAAAAAGAGCTCACCCTTTGTTTCCCCCATGCAAGGCACAAAAAATTTCCTTATGGCAGTATGGAAGACTGTGCTCTTAAGTTTGACGAGGCCTACGCAGGTCTGCGGTTTGAAAATAGCATTCTATATAACCCTATCCCTTTAGCAAACATGGCTGCTTATAAAGAAGCTGAACTAGTATGTGCCCAGGAGTTGGAGTCGCTCGCTCATAAAACGACTTATCGTGAACGAATAAAGAAAAAACTTATTGAAAATTGCGAGCACTTTCCATCACAAACAGTGATGTCTTCATATTTTAATATGACCTCAAGGACATTACATAGAAGGCTTATTGAGGAAGATACTTCTTATCGAGAAATTCTGGATGAGGTGAAGCATTCTCTAGCACTCTCATATTTATCGAAACAGCAAATGAGTATAAAAGAAGTTGCCTTCTTTTTAGGTTATGGTGATGAAAGGAATTTCAGGCGGGCTTTTAAGCGCTGGCAGAATATGTCGCCCTCAGAATACCGGCTTAAGAATAAATAACAGTTTAACTGACGTAAATTTTTCAGTTTGGTCATGCGCTGATAATTCGATAGCGCTAAGCATACTCTTTGCTTGTCTACATGCTTTTGTCATATTAAAGCTGTTTATATTTTAAGCTATCGTCGTTGTACTCAAACTATTTTCGCTCTTTTGTAATATTTTTACAGAAAACCGTTGACGGGGCTGTGGATAAGCGTATTATTCGCCGCCTGCTCAGACAGAACGGCCTTTAAGGTTAACTGATTGAGCTGAGCTAAGTGCTTGTTTTTAAAGGTTTATTTTAAAACTTCTGAAAATAAAGACTTGACTCATTGGCTGAAATCATTAAGATACGCAGCCTGCTTAGAGAGGCTTCTTAAGTCACTTTAAGCATCGAAGATAAGATGTTGTTTTTCTTCTACTTTCTCTGAAAGTTAATTGAAAATAACCCTTGACTTCAAAACTCAGCACAATATAATGTGCGCCCACTTCGAGCAAAGCCCAAGCGGTTAGCTGGAGTCGGAAAGTTCTTTAAAAACATATTCAGATAATTCGTGTGGGTGCTTACCTAGATTGAGTGGAGACAGAAGACTTCGGTCTTCAACAAAGCTTTTATCAAGTAAGTAACTCGTCGATAATTCATTATGAACTAGAAACAGTTATTTTTCTTGAGACTATTTTTAAACTGAAGAGTTTGATCATGGCTCAGATTGAACGCTGGCGGCAGGCTTAACACATGCA